>FLNX01001123.1_pt1 | contig 55181 bp, 35 predicted proteins | sample 1140341 | NCBI WGS metagenome assembly FLNX01 (sample SAMEA3878208, study PRJEB12797) | bioreactor metagenome | biome: Moose rumen | place: Sweden | collected 2011-10
GTTTCCAAACAATTTAATTCCTCTATACGCCAATTAAACCCCTGCTATTCAACGGGCATCATAATATACTAAATAGTCACTACTGGTCTAAAACTCTTAATCACCCATTCTCCAAAACTTGACAACTTATTCTGTAGAATCATGAACGTCCATTCTCCAAAATCATGCTCGCCATTCTCCAAAATCTTGACCACGACTCTCCAAAATCGTGATCGCCATTCTCCAAAATCTTGACCGCCATTCTCCAAAATCTTGACCACGATTCTCCAAAATCTTGATCACGATTCTCCAAAATCTTGATCACGATTCTCCAAAATCATGATCATCATTCTCCAAAATCATGACCACCATTCTCCAAAATCATGATCAACAATTCCACAATTTCATGATCACACCACTTCTCGCATCCTGCTGCCAACCAATGCTAAACTTCACCCCCCTACTCCACACCAAAAAAAGGGCACGCTCCAGTCGCTAAACCAAAGCGTGCCACTGCATGAGGTAGAAGGTAAGGTATGTGATGCCTTCAGCGGAGCAGGAATAACTGCGGACGCCGTGCTATTTCCTGTCCGGAAGCATTATGATCCGCAACATGAGGCTCACCCGCCTCAGCAGCTGGTGTCCACCTCGGCAAAGGACTTGACCATATCGTCCAGAGCCTTCAGCTGGAACAGGAAGTCCTCAAGCCTGGAAAGAGGAAGAGCCGAAGGACCGTCACACCTTGCATGATCCGGATCCGGATGGGATTCCAGAAACAGTCCGGCAATGCCCACGGCCACGCCGGCCCTGGCAAGTTCCAGCACCTGGGAGCGCCGGCCGCCGGAGGCTGCGGCTGAGGGATCACGGCACTGGAGGGAATGAGTGACGTCAAAGATCACCGGCGCCCCCCCGGAGCATTTCTTCATCACACCGAAGCCCAGCATGTCCACCACCAGGTTGTCATAGCCAAAGCAGGATCCCCGCTCACAGAGCAGCACCTGATCATTGCCGCACTCCTGGAACTTCTCCACAATGTTGGACATCTGGGAGGGGCTCATGAACTGGGGCTTCTTGATATTCACCGGCCTTCCAGTTGCCGCCATGGCACTGACCAGATCCGTCTGCCGGGCCAGAAAAGCTGGCAACTGCAGCACATCGGCAACCTCCGCCACCGGGGCGGCCTGCTCCTTCTCATGGAGATCAGTGATCACCATGACCCCAAATTCCTTCTTGAGCCGGGAAAGGATCTGCAGACCCTCCTCAAGACCCGGCCCTCTGTAGGAATGGACTGATGATCGGTTGGCCTTGTCCCAGCTGGCCTTGAACACATAGGGAATGTTCAGCTTGGATGTCACCCGCTGATATTCCTCACAGCATGTGGCAGCCAGATCCCAGGACTCCAGCACATTGATCCCGCCAAAAAGGATCATGGGTCTGTTGTTGGCGGCGGTGATCCCGCCTATGCTAACTTGTTTGCAGTTCATGTGGTCTCACCTCCTGCGAAAAACAATCCTCCGGTAACCCGGGGGTTACCGCCCAGATCCCGCACGGTCCCGATCTCCCGGTAACCGTGCAGGGCAAAAATTTCCCGCACCTGCACCCCCTGATCCCAGCCGTGCTCCACCAGCACCCAGCCGCCGTCAGTCAGGTAGCCCGGAGCCCCGGCGATCACCGCCCGGAGATCGCTGAGCCCGCCGCCCCCAGCAACCAGGGCACTGCGGGGCTCAAAGCGCACATCACCCCGGGACAGGTGGGGATCATCCTCCCGGATATACGGGGGGTTGGCCACAATGAGATCATACCTGCCCTTTGCCGCCTCATACCAGGAGCCCTGGGCAAAGCACACGTCCAGCCCGTTCCTCCGGGCATTCTCTCCGGCCAGCTCCACCGCCTCCATGCTGATGTCAGTGCCGGTGATCTGAAGATCCGGCCGCTCGGTCTTGAGGGCCAGGGCCACGGCGCCGGTGCCGGTGCCCAGATCAAGTACCCGCCCGCCCCGGGGCGCCCGCTTCAGGGCCTCCTCCACCAGGGTCTCAGTATCCGGCCGGGGGATCAGGGTGCAGGGACGGCAGGCCAGCTCCAGGGACCAGAAGGCCCGGGTGCCAGTGAGGTAGGCCACCGGCTCCCCGGCGCAGCGCCGACGCACCAGTTCCTCCAGATGGGATGTGACCTCCGGTGGTACCTCCTGGGAGTCCTGGACATAAAGCATGCTGACACTGCACCCCAGCACATGGCAGGCCAGGCAGCGCAGATCCGCCGCCGGAGAGGGGGATCCCGCCGCAGCCAGCTGCTGCCGCAACTGCCCCAGCAGTTCCCGGAGGATCATCCTCAGCCCTCGGCAGACATGCGGGAGAGCTGATCGGCCTGGTACTCCTGGAGCACCGGTCCCAGGATCTGATCCAGATCGCCGCTGAGAACCTCATTCAGCCGGTACAGGGTGAGGTTGATCCGGTGATCGGTCACCCGGCCCTGGGGATAGTTGTAGGTCCGGATCCGGTCTGAGCGGTCACCGGAGCTGAGGATGCTGTGCCGGGCGGCATCCGCCTCCGCACGGTGCTTGTCCTCCTCCAACTGGGTGAGCCGTGCCAACAGCACGCTCATGGCCTTGGCCCGGTTCTGATGCTGGGACCGCTCATCCTGGCACTCCACCACAATGCCCGTGGGCAGATGGGTGATCCGGATGGCCGAGTCCGTCTTGTTGATATGCTGTCCCCCGGCGCCCGAGGAGCGGTAGGTGTCAATGCGCAGATCGGCAGGATTGATCTCCGGGGCCTCGGCCTCCGGCACCTCCGGCAGCACCATCACTGTGCAGGCTGAAGTGTGGATCCGGCCCTGGGACTCGGTCTCAGGAACCCGCTGCACCCGGTGGCCCCCGGACTCAAACTTCATGGTCCCGTACACCCCGGTGCCGGACAGCATGGCGATGATCTCCTTGTAGCCGCCCATCTCGCCGTCGCTCTGGCTCATGATCTCCACATGCCAGCCCTTGCGCACAGCATAATAATTGTACATGCGGAACAGATCCCCGGCAAAAATGGCCGCCTCGTCGCCGCCGGTGCCGGCGCGGATCTCCAGGAAGCAGTTGCTGTCATCCCGGGGATCCCGGGGAATGAGCAGGATCTGGATATCCCTCTCGGCAGCCTCCAGCTCAGACCGGGCGCTGTCAATCTCCTCCTGGGCCATTTCCCGGAGCTCAGGATCATCCCCCGCCAGCATTTCCTCCAGTCCCTGGACATTGTCCTGGGCTGTCCGGTAACGCTTGAAGCCCCCAACGATCTCCGTAAGGCCCGCAAACTCCCGGGACAGGGCACTGTACTTCTCCTGGCTGGCAACCACATCCGGCTGCCCCAGCAGCTCCTGGACCTCCTCATAGCGCTCGCAGAGGGACTCCAGTTTTCTGACAACACTTTCTTTCATGATCTAATCCCCACCCCCGGAGTGCGGCCCGGGGAAATGACACCGGAAAGGAAACCCGTCAGAACGGGCTCCACCGATAGCCAACTGATCTTAAACCAGTCCCGCTCTGCGGGCACAGGCGGCCGCCTGTTCACCGGGCTCCCTGCCCGTGAGCTTCTGCCGCCCGGGGGGCCCAGGCACGGCATCCGGCAGAAGTGAAACCGGCACCGGCACTGGCACCGCCGCCGGCGTCGCCTCAAGGGCATCTTTCCGGCAGGCAGGGAGTCTCCCGGGATCGTCAGCAGCCGCAAAAACAAAGGGGAGATCCGCTCCCAGAACAGATCTCCCCCCGGCGCTGAGGCGCTAGGCACGCAGTGCCCGCTCTCCCCTGGCAATGCCGCACACTCCGGAGCGCACCACTTCGATGAGCTCAATAGTCTTCCCGGCGGTGCTGATGAAGGCGTCTATCTTATCGGATGATCCCACCATCTGGATGGTATACAGTTCACTGGTAACATCCACAATCTGCCCCCGGAAGATATCCGTCAGGGAGCAGATCTCCGCCCGGATCTCCGGTGTTGCCGCCCGGCACTTGGCCAGCAGGATCTCCCGCTCCACAAAGGGTGCGTCCGCCAGATCGCACACCTTGAGGACATTGATGAGCTTGTGCAGCTGCTTGGTGATCTGCTCCACCTGCTCGTCATCGCCCTTGGTGACGATGGTGATCCGGGAGAGGGTGACGTCATCCGTGGGAGCAACCGTCAGGGTCTCAATGTTGTAGTTCCGCTGCGAGAACAGGCCCACAACACGGCTCAGGGCACCGGACTCATTGTCAAGAAGCACCGAAATAACATGTCTCATAATGTGGTCTCCGTGTCATTCAGTCTCATGTCGCACATGGCGCCGCCGTTGATGGTCATGGGGTAGACCAGTTCCTCCGGATCGGTGAGCACCTCCACCAGAACCAGCCTGTCCTTCATGGCAAAGGCCTTTTTGAGACCGTCCTCAAGTTCGTCGGGACGGGTGATGCGCATGCCCACATGACCATAGGCTTCCGCCAGCTTCACGAAGTCCGGCAGTGCGGAAATGTACTCGGGGCTGCAGGTCTGGCTGAGCCGGCCCTCATAGAAGAGCTTCTGCCACTGCTTCACCATGCCCAGGGCGTTGTTGTTCAGGATGATGATCTTCAGGGGCAGGCGGTATTCCATGCAGGTTGCCAGCTCCTGGATGTTCATCTGCACCGAGCCGTCGCTGGTGAAGCACACCACCTGGGCCCCGGGCAATGCCGCCTGGGCGCCGGCGGCGGCAGGAAGACCGTAGCCCATGGTTCCCAGGCCGCCGGAGTTAAGCCACTTCCGGGGCTTGTCGAACTTGAAGTGCTGGGCTACAAACATCTGGTGCTGGCCCACATCGGACACCACCACCGGATCCTCCGTGAGGCGATCAACCGCCTCCACCACCGCCTGGGGCTTGATAAGTGAACTGCTGCGGTCATAAGCTAGGCAATTCTTCTGCCGCCAGGTGCTGATCTGGGACCACCAGTCGGCCAGCCCGTCAGCTGCGGGCTTCAGGCCCAGCTCCTCAATGTCACCCATCATCTGGGGGATCACCATGTCAATGGATCCCACAATGGGGATATCCACCCGGACGGTCTTGGAAATGGAGGCAGGATCCACGTCAATATGGATGATCTTCGCCTCCGGGCAGAACTTGCTGACATTGTTGGTTGAACGGTCAGAGAACCTGGTGCCCACTGCCAGCACCAGATCTGCATGGTGCATGGCCATGTTGGCCTCATAGGTGCCGTGCATGCCCAGCATGCCCAGGAACTTCTCATCATGGCCGGAGACTGCGCCCAGACCCATCAGCGAACTGACCACAGGCATGCGGAACTTGGCCGCCAGTGCGCGCACCTGCTCAGAGGCATTGGCCAGGATGATGCCGCCGCCGGCGTACAGCACCGGTCTTCTGGCCTCGGCCAGAAGCTTCACTGCCCGCTTGATCTGCCCCTTGTGTCCCAGCCTGGTGGGATTGTAGGAGCGCATGGAGATCTCTTTGGGATACTCGTAGTCAAACAGGTTCCGGGGGTTCTGGACATCCTTGGGAATGTCAACCAGCACCGGGCCGGGCCGGCCGGTGGAAGCCAGGTAGAAGGCCTTCTTGATGATCAGTGGCAGTTCGGAGGCGGAGGAGCAGAGAAAACTGTGCTTCACAATAGGACGTGTTATGCCAACAGTGTCCACCTCCTGGAAGGCATCGGATCCGATGAGGGGCTTGCCCACCTGTCCGGTGATAATGACCATGGGCACCGAATCCATGTACGCCGTGGCAATGCCGGTAATACAGTTGGTGGCACCGGGGCCGGAGGTGGCCAGGGCGACGCCGACCTTGCCCGTGCAGCGCGCATAGCCGTCAGCGGCATGCACCGCCGCCTGCTCATGGCGCACCAGAACGTGTCTGAGCTTCTTGGCCGAATACAGGGCGTCATAGATATCGATGACGGCACCGCCGGGGTAGCCGAAAACCATCTCCACGCCTTCATCTTCCAGGGCGCGCACAACCATCTGCGCACCTGACAGTTTTTCCATTGAATGCCTCCTGGCTATTAGCTCTGCCCATCTCGAATTGGGCTGAACAATACGCACGGCAGCAGGGAAAGACGGGATCGCCTTCCGGTGGGAAAAGATCCGCCCCTCGCGAGACGTGTTCTCATCCTGCTGCTGTTACCAATAAAAAAAAGATTTGTTCCCTGCCGCACGCACGGGTAAGCGCCGTGCAGGAAAATGCGCCGCCGGGTGCCGGCCGGCACAGATCTGAGAAAGGTCACCCGGGATCCCCGCAGTGCCTGCTGAAAAGGATTATAAGTCCGCCATGGCAGATCCGCAAACTTTTTATTGGCAGGCGCGCTTTTCCCCACTTAAGACGCCGGACAAAGCCAAGCCGCCATGTTCCCGAGGGACGGACCGGAGGCTTATGAGAGGGTCTCCCAAGCAGAGAGCTGAGACGGGGCGTGACAACAGAGGCTGGACCGGAGGCGGGACACTGAAACTGATCCGGAGCCGGCAACATGTCCAGGACGGCAACCACGAGGCAGGGTGAGGAGACGGAAACGGAGACAGTGCAAGTGGCGGAAACCGAGGCAGTGACACGTTCAGGAGATCTGGCACGTGGCTGGGAATGGCGAGGAAAGGGGACGGAATGAAGCAGAATGGGGCGCAGTTCCCTGTTCCCCGGAACGGGGCAGTTCCCCCACTTGGGAGCCCGGGGCACAGCGCCGCCGCCGGGGACAGGTGCCGGGGGACCGGCGGGATGCCCGGGGCAACGGATCCCGGGATGGCAGATCCCCGGACTTACTGACGGGAAAATGACACCAGCCGCCGCGTCAGGTAGTTCTTCTCCCTCAGAGCCGCAACAGGCGCCTTCCGTCACCCCTCAGGGCACTTCTGCCAGTGCGCCGGCAGATCCCTGGCGCCAGCGATCCGCAATGGGCTCAGCAGGCCTTGTCCCGGAAGCACACCGATCAGGCCGCCGCCTGCAGCAGGGTCATGGCGATCTGGGGAAGTTCATTGGCCTGGGTCAGAATGCTCACGGCACCCTGCTTGAGGATGTTCTGGACGGTCATGTCCGCCGTGGCCCGGGCATAGTCCGTGTCCCGGATCCGGCTGCGGGCGTCGCTGACATTCTCACCCACACTGGCCTGGTTGCGCACTGCGGACTCCAGCCGGTTCTGGGCAGCGCCGAGTTCCGCCCGGCCCGAGTCCACCGCGGCAATAAAGCTGTCCACATAGTCCAGCACCTTCTCCGCCGCCTGGGGAGTGCTGACATCCAATGCGGCAAAGCCGTCACTGCCCACGGTGAAGCCCGTGGTGTGCAATGCCAGGGGCTCGGACTCTTCCACAAAGCGGGTGGCCATGGTGTTGGGGTTGGACAGCACCGCCAGGTACATGGAGTTCAGATCAAAGCCCAGGAAAGTCTTCACATTGGAGCCGAAGGCGCCATAGGTGCAGCCGAACTGATCGTACTCATCGTAATGGAACAGGTTTCCCACAAACCTGATCCCGAAATCCACCCCCACCAGGTTCCCGGCATAGGCCCCCGCCTGGAAGTCAACCGACATGGACTCATGATACTTGTCAATCACCCCCTGAGTGCTGTGATCGGCGCCCATGGGAAAGATCATGACAGGCTTCAAGGTCTTGTAGGGACTGATGGTGCTGCCGATATTGTCCAGTTTGAAGTCATGCTCCCCGGCCAGGATCTTCTTGCCCCCGAAGGTGGTCTCCCGGGCCACCCGGTTGATCTCCGCACTCAGCTCAGCAACCTCCAGCTGGATGGCCTGGCGCTCATCCTCGGAGTTGGTGCCGTTGACGGACTGCACCGCCAGAACCCGGATCCGCTGCAGGGAGTCGGTGATGCTCTGCAAGCCGCCCTCTGCCACTTGGAGCATGGAAATGCCATCCATGCTGTTACGCATGGCCTGGCTGATGCCGTTGATCTGAGCGGTCATCCGGTCCGAGATCTGAAGACCCGCGGCATCGTCCCGGGCGCTGTTGACCCTCTGCCCCGAAGCCATCTGGCCGTATGTCCGGTCCAGTCGCTGGGTGGAGGCGGCCAGGCTCCGCCGGGTACGGATGGACGCCATGTTGGTTTGCAGTGATATGCTCATGATATTTTCTCCTGCCATGACGCAAGGAAAAATCATGCCAGGATGACAGTCTTATGCGGCTATCACCGTAACCAGCCCTCCTGGGCGCCAAAAAACGTTTCTCAAACCATCCCCTTTTCTGTATGATGATCACAGATATTAGTTCCGCTGCCGGGCGCCGGCGGCATAGAGGGAATGAGGAGTTGCCATGCTTATCCTGACCCGCAGGATCGGTGAGACCCTGGTGATAGGTGACGGCATCAAGATCACCGTGCTGGGTGCCAAGGGCGTCCATGTGCGCCTGGGGATTGATGCCCCCAGCAATGTCTCAGTTCACCGGGAGGAGATCTACCAGAAGATCCAGCCGGAGATCCAGAACGGCGGCACCGGTCCCTTCTCCCAGGGAGGCGGCACATCCGGCACCGGACAGCGGGGCTGATCCGGCACCAATCCGATCAGTCACGCCAGATCGATCAGGCCGATCAGATCCGCGCCATCCCGCCACTCTCACAGTCAGTCCCTCCCTTTCCTGCACTTCATTTACCGTCTTTGGATCCGTCTTTGGATCCGTCTCTGGATCCCGATCCGGAGCAACACTTGATCCTTAAACTCCCTCCACCGCCCTCCTTGGACACGGCCTCTGCACGACAGACTCATTTCCGTCTCCCTGGTTCCCTGCCCTCCAGCACGCACGGAGTTCCGTCCGACTCCCAGACCCCAGCCCCCGGACGCAAGGAGCCATCCCTGCCTCCCAGGTCCATGCCCCTCACAGATAGCATCCCGGGTTCCTGCCAGGCCCGGCTACAGATCCTGAGAGCAGGAGGGCGCCCTGCCCTCCCGGTGTCTGAACTCTGACCACACGGTGTCCGGATAAGCCCGGGCCCGGCAAATGGTGCTTGACTTATCCGGCAAAGGGGCTATCATTATCACCGTTGAAACGGATAGATGACCGAGAGGCCGAAGGTACTCCCCTGCTAAGGGAGCATGCGACCACAAGTTGCATCGAGGGTTCGAATCCCTCTCTATCCGCCATCGCACGCACCTGTAGCTCAGTTGGATAGAGTACTCGGCTACGAACCGATTGGTCGGGGGTTCGAATCCCTCCAGGTGCGCCATCCGATTTCCTTTGATTCCTTTCCCAAGCACCTGTAGCTCAGCTGGATAGAGTACTCGGCTACGAACCGATTGGTCGGGGGTTCGAATCCCTCCAGGTGCGCCACAGCATCCCCTGATTACGAAAGTCCTCCCTCATTGTACTGTGCACTGGACCGCCTTCACTGTTTCCGTCACACTCCCAGTGCGCCTGCCTTTTGCTGACGGGAAACTCCTGCCATGATCAGATCCAGCCCGGCCGCCGGGCATTGCAAAGCAGGTGGAGTCTTAAGTGTTCATCAGAAAAGATCTGGAGGCCACAGTCCGGAGTGTCAGCGAAACCTTCCCGGTGCTGCTGCTCACAGGACCGCGCCAGTCCGGCAGGAAAACCCTTCTTGCCAAACTGGCGGCGCAGGATCGGAGATCCGTGAACCTGGATCACCCCTCAGCCCGCCTGCTGGCCAGGACCGACCCGGAACTGTTTCTACAGCGCCACACGCCGCCGGTGCTGATAGCCGAGGTGCAGCAGGCACCCCAGCTCTTCCCCTATATCAAGATCCTGGCCGATCAGCACCATCAGCCCGGTGACTTCTGGCTTACCAGTTCCCTGTCATTCCCCACGATGCCAGGTGTCACCGAGTCCATGGCCGGACGGGCGGGGATCGTGCCAATGCTGGGTCTGGGAGCCGCCGAACTCGACAACAGGTCGCCCGGAGCCTTCACTCTAGATCCGCAGTCCCTGGCAAGGAGGGCGGCAGAGGCTGTTCCCCGGACATGTGCCGGGATCTTCAGCCGGATCTTCACGGGCTCCATACCCCTCCTCCACGCCAGCCCATGGATCAACCGGGAGCAGTTTTTTGAAGCCTATCTTGACACCCATCTCAGCCATGAACTCCATCTGATGGATCCGGCGGCTGACGAAACAGCCTACATAAGGTTCATCCAGGTAGCCGCCGCCCGGACCGCAACCCCCGTGAACTGCCGGGAGATGGCCCGGGAAACTGGGATCACAGCCCGGACAGCAAAAAAATGGCTGTCCATCCTCGTGTCCAGCGGCATAGTGACCCTGATCCAGCCCTTTCCCTGCACCACCTGCACCTCAACCCAGCAGATCACCCGGGCCCCGCTGATGTTTTTCCTGGACACTGGACTCTGCGCCCACCTAATGGGCTGGAGCAGCGCCCATGTCCTGGAGCGCAGCGTCATGAGCAACGCGTTTTTCGCAACCTGGGTAGTCTCTGAGATCTGCCGGAGCTACCTGCATACAGGCAGACGACCGCCGCTGTTCCACTGCCAGGGCCGCCGCCGGAGGGAAATGCAGTTTGCCCTCTATGCAGACAGGACCGTTCACCCCCTGGCCGTCAGCATGGTGCCGCACCCGGAGAATGCGCTGAGGGACTTCCCCCTCACGGCGCCCGCCTCTCCTCAGGAACGGGAAAATGCAGGAGCTGGGAGGAACCTTCCGGCACCCGTCATTGGCACTGGCGGTGTGATCTGCATGACACCGGATCTGCGATCCATGGACGAGAACATTTGGAGCATTCCCTCCTGGTGCCTCTGACTGCCGAAAATCCCCGGGGGAATTGATATTGAACCCCCCGGCGGCACGGATACAAAAGCCCCCGGCGGGATCTCCGTCAGGGGCTCACAGTCATATTCTCTGAGGCTTCTCAGAGGCGATCCTCCAGCCAGGAGGCCACCGATCCCAGGGCCTTGGGAAGATCCCCCGGCCTGGTGCCGCCGGCCCGGGCCAGATCAGGGCGTCCGCCGCCCTTGCCGCCCACCTGGGCGGCCACGGCCCCCACCAGGTCGCCGGCCCGGATCCGGGAGGTAAGATCCTGGGACACCGAGGCGATGAGGCTCACCCGCTCCGGTGACAGTGCCAGACCCAGCACCACAATGCCCGATCCCAGGCGGCCCTTCAGATCATCCAGCAGAGCACGCATGCCCTTCTCATCCATGTCCCGGATCTCGGCGGTGAGCAGACGGACCCCCTTCACCTCCACGGCAGATGCCAGCAGATCCCTGGCAGCCGAGGCGGCAAGCCGGCCCTTCAGCTGGCCGATCTCCCGCTCCAGTTCCTTCTCCCGGGCCTGCAGTGCGCGGATCCGGTCAGCCAGGGAGCCGTCACCCCGGAGAAGCCGGGAGGAAGTCCTGATCTCCCCGGACTGCTCCAGGGAGTAATCAGAAGCAGCCTCACCCGCCAGGGCCTCGATGCGCCGGACGCCGGAGGCAATGCCGCCCTCGGAGACAATGCGGAAGGCTCCGATGTCGCCGGTGCGGCTGACATGGGTGCCGCCGCACAGTTCCATGGAGAAGTCCCCCATGGACACCACCCGGACCTGATCATCATACTTCTCGTCAAACAGTGCCATGGCACAGGTCTTCCGGGCGTCTTCCAGGGACATCACCCGGGTCACCACCTCATGGTTGGCCCGGATCTCCGCATTCACCAGCCGCTCGGCCTGCTCCAGCTGCTCAGGCTTCACCGCCTCAAAATGGGAGAAGTCAAAGCGCAGACGATCTGCATCCACAAAGGATCCCTTCTGGGCCACATGATCACCCAGGACCTTCCTGAGGGCCGCCTGGAGCAGATGGGTGGCGGAATGGTGCCGGGCAATGGCCTGGCGCCGATCTGCGTCAACGCTGGCTGTAACCTGATCCCCGGCTTTGAAGGCACCGGACACCACATGGCCCTCATGAACCACAGCGTTGCCCACGATACGGGATCCGGTGACGGCAAACTCCGCCCCGCCCGCAGTCCGCAGGACGCCGGTGTCACCGGTCTGACCGCCCTTCTCCCCATAGAAGGGGGTGGCGTCCAGCACCAGAAGGCCCTGGCTGCCCGCAGCCAGTTCCCCGCAGGGTGCGCTGGCGCTGTCAAACAGCTCCGTAACCGTGCCCTGGCAGGTGAGACTCCCGTAGCCCTCAAAGGAGGTCACCGTGGAGCAGGAGAGCTGACGGTTGTAGTCCACCCGGAAATCCGAATTCTCCTTGGCCCGGGAGCGCTGCTCCTGCATGCACCGGTCAAAGCCGGCACTGTCAATCACATACCCCCGGTCCCGGACCACGTCAGCAGTGAGATCAGCGGGGAAACCGTAGGTGTCATACAGCCGGAACACCAGATCCCCAGGCAATGTCCGGGAGTCCCCCAGATCCTTCAGGGCATCCTCCAGCAGGGCCAGGCCCCGATCCAGGGTCTTGGCAAACTGCTCCTCCTCGGCCCGGAGGACCTTCTCAATCACCACCTGCTGCTGCCGGAGCTCAGGATAGGAGTCCCCCATGAGTTCCGCCAGCTTGCCCACCAGGCGGCAGAAGAACACATCCCGGGCCCCCAGCATGCGGCCGTGGCGCACAGCCCGGCGGATGATGCGCCGGAGCACATAGCCCCGGCCCTCATTGGAGGGCATGACCCCATCGGCAATGAGGAAGGCGCAAGAACGGATATGATCGGCAATAACCCTCAGGGACTTGTCGGTGTGATCTGCCACATGGAGCATGTCCGCAATGAAGGCGATGAGATCCCGGAAGAGATCAATGTCATAGTTGCTGTGGACCCCCTGAAGCACCGCAGCCATGCGCTCCAGCCCCATGCCCGTGTCCACCGAGGGCCGGGGGAGCTTCTCCATGGTCCCGTCGGACAGGCGGTTGAACTGCATGAAGACAATGTTCCAGATCTCAATAAAGCGGTCACCGTCCTCCTCAGGTGATCCCGGAGGGCCGCCCCAGATCTCAGCACCATGATCATAGAAGATCTCCGTGCAGGGACCACAGGGGCCGGTGTCGCCCATCTGCCAGAAGTTGTCCGAGGCATAGCGGGCGCCCTTGTTGTCGCCGATGCGGATGATCCGCTCCTCAGGCAGGCCCACCCGGTCACGCCAGATCCCGTAGGCCTCGTCATCCTCCTGGTACACCGTGACCGTCAGCCGATCGGCAGGCAGGTGCAGCACCTGGGTGAGGAACTCCCAGGCGAAGGGGATGACCTCGCTCTTGAAATAGTCCCCGAAACTGAAGTTGCCCAGCATTTCAAAGAAGGTGTGGTGCCGGGCAGTATAGCCCACATTGTCCAGATCGTTGTGCTTGCCTCCGGCCCGGACACACTTCTGGGCAGTGGTGGCCCGGGTGTAGGATCGCTTCTCCTTGCCCAGGAACACATCCTTGAACTGGTTCATGCCCGCATTGGTGAACAGCAGGGTTTTGTCATTGTGGGGGACCAGGGAACTGGACTCCACCACCTGGTGGCCCTTGGAGCTGAAAAACTCCAGGAAAGCTCTCCTGATCTCTGACGTTGTCATTGTCATGGGGAAATACTGCCATGCCGCCGGGCATGGCCCTCCTGTTGGATCTTGCTTTGCCTCTGCCAGCCCGATCTGCCGATCCGCCGTGCCCCGCTCCCCTCCGGGAAGGGCCCTGGCGCCGGCACCCGGAGGGTCCGGACTGACAGCGGCTATTCTATCACAGGGCCCGGGGCGTTTCACCCGGCGCCGGGAGGGGGAAGGCAAGGCGGAAAGAACGGGAGGCTCGGGGAAACGGGAGACCAGTGCACGGGATGACGGGAAATCCGGATCAATACCGGCTCAATAAGACGGGAAGACCGAGGACGGAAAGTCCCTGCCGGCCCGCCGGATCCCGTGAAGATCCCCGGGGAAAACCGTGAGTCAGCTCTCCCGCAGGGGAAAAAGTGTTCTGCCGGGCTCCTGGTTCTCTGTTAGAATGATGATTATTTTATCAGCAGAAGCCCTAATGGCAGACATGTCATGACAGGCTCACCGGAAGGATTAGCAAAATGCATCGTCTTTATGACATCGACTCCATCATCGACAACGGCATGGCAGATCCCGCAAGGCAGGAGTTCCTCCCCGCCTGGGATCCCGATGCGGTGCTCCACACCATCACCGCCTTCGCCAACGACATCCGCCACCAGGGCACCGGGATCATCATCATCGGCGCCGAGCCCAGCAAAAAGGGCGCCGCATCCGTTCCGGGACTTGCGCCCGGGGAGGCTGAGCGGATCATGGACGAACTGGAGGACCGGTGCTCCCTGATCAAGCCCTGCTACACCCCGGCGGCGGCGGTGCACAGTTACCACGGCGCAAAGGATGTGGTGGCGGTGATCGTGCCCGGGGACAATGACCGCCCTTATTTCTGCCCGGAGAAAACCAGCCCCCCGGATCTGGACGATGACTCCCCGGCCATGATCTGCTGGGTGCGCCGCAAGGGCCGCACCGTCAGGGCCACCGCCGGGGAAATGGAGTTCCTGGACGCCGTCCAGACATTGGCCCCCACCGACGACAGCCTGAACTACCAGGCCTCGGAGGAAGCCGTTGACCAGGGCCTCCTGGAAGAGTTCCTGACCCGGCAGGGCGCAGATGAACTGCTGGAGGAGCTGCACAGTGACGGTCCCGGCGAGGTTCTCAGTGCCATTGATCTGGTGGCGGACACCGAAGCCGGCAGACTGCCGGTGAATGCGGCCCTGCTGATGTTCAGCCAGCACCCGGAGCGGTACTTCCCCAATGCGGAGATCCGGATCACCGCCGGCGGTCAGGAGAAGATCTTCCAGGGTCCCCTTCAGAGACAGCTCGCAGAGGCCCTGAAGCATCTGGAAAGCACGGTGATCAGCACCCGGGAGATCCTGCCCGAAGGAGCCAAGGCGCCCAAGAAGATTTACAGTTATCCCCGGGAGGCCCTGGCGGAGGCCCTGGGCAATGCAGTGATCCACCGGCTGTACAGCCCGGGTGAGGACACCCCGGTGACCGTTGAGGTGACTCCTGACAGCATTCTGATCACCAGCACCCCCGGACCCGATGTGACCGACAGCGATCTTGCCGCCGGCAGGCTCAGAGGGGATTTCAACAACAACCGCCGGCTGCCCGACTTCCTGGCCGCCTACGGCCTCGCCCGGGGCGACGGCAAGGGGATCCAGCGGATGCAGAAAGCCATGAAGGACAACGGATCCAATCCCCCGGAGTTCAGATCTGATGTGGAGGCCAGCTTCATCACCGTGGTGCTTCCCCTGCACAGCAGCTTCAGAGATCCTGAGCAGGGCTGAGAAACAGGATTCAGGAAAGGCCGCCCGGGCTCCGGTCGCCGTGATCGAGCAGGAGGTGGGACTGACCACACCCCTCACCAGTCCACACCCGCAGATCCACATGTGGCGGCTCAAAACAAAATATGCAGTGCTCCTATGCTACAGTGCACGGCTCAAGTTTACAGAGCCAGGCTAAGTCCTCTTTAGCAAGGGTTTGTCCATCAGAGGTTCTGCCAGCTAAAGAATAGGGCAGCCCTAGACAATCAGTACATGTCAGGACACTGCCGTGATCTTTTCCAACGGGATCCAGAACATGCCACGAAATCCTTAACGTGCTCCTCCGCCTGTAATATGCCTAAGGCTTCAGAGGCTTAGGGGGTCATGAAAAATCATTTCAGACCCCCCATACATTCAATGTCAACGGCTATCCATTACTCTGTACGCGGTGAGACATCTCTTTGCAGTGCATATTATCATCACTACTCTTATCAGTTTTCTTTTATCAGTTGTTTCACCGTAATGATGTGTACGCATCTGGCTGATAGCCTCCTTTATGGCTGACTCCTCTCCACCGCTCTCCTGGATCCTTTTAAACTCTACAACCAGTTTTGTTTTGGGTGTTTTCAGTTCCAAATCAGAATATCCATGGGAATTTATCACCTCCTTTGCCTTATTGATTTCTTCCTGAGGGATCTGAGAATATATAATATCACGTATCGTGTTCTCATCGTTGAATGCCTTTGAATTTGAACTGACGCATTCGCAAAGCAGAGTATTGAACAGATTGAATACTGCTCCCATATCTCCTTCATCCAGCAGATCACATAGTAAGGAAATCTGATCCTGTGTAGTCTCTGACGGCATTAAATTCTGAATATCTAGGGAAAGATTGATCAGTGATTCGCCGATCTCATCATTCGGTATTACCAGCCTTGCCCTGCTCCTGCTTTTCTTCTTCAAAGTAAAATAACCGGTCTGAAGCAGCAGCATCTCCACTGGGATCTGATCCGGCTCTGATTTAGACAGCAGAGAACGACTATTCACCACTGTACCTTCAACTTCATTTGAGTTGTCCCTGTACCTCAGCATATTAAACAAATCCAGGTTCTCAATTCTTTGCAGATACTTCACAAGAAGGGTGGGAGTTCCTCCGCTGGTGGAATACCAGTAGTTAGCAAAGCCTGCCTTTGGATTACTTAAAAAAGAAAGTATTGACCACGGATTATATACAGTCTCATCTGCATTGATGGTAAACTGAAATCCGTTATATGAGGATTTCATCCTGGCATAAACCTCTTCTCTACTCATGTCAAGTACTGCCGCTGCATTTCTGACATAGGCATCAAAGTACTTGTGCAGTTCATCCTCTGTTATTCCAAGAAGGCATGAGTAGTCATCATCCACCGCAATATCCAGCAGATTGTTAAACATGGAAAAAAGACTTACATGCGCAAGCCGGGTAATACCTGTTATAAAAACAAATCTGAACGCCCTCTCACACGATTTTATCGTTGCAAAAAATGAACTTATGAAATCTATCATTTTCTGCAATTTTTCTGACTTGTTCAGATTGTGAGTAATAGGTGCATCATATTCATCAATCAGCAGTACCAGACTTCCGCTTTCTGCTTCATCAGCATAATCTTTTATTACATCATTCGGTAATAATGTTTTCTCTGCTTCAGTAAGCTCCTGCCTTTTTTTACCCAGCAACACTCCCTGAATATCGCGGGTAAGTGACGATTTAAAGGTTTCTACATCCACCGTGGCATATTGAGAAAAATCAAGACGAACTACCTTATATGTCTTCTCATTTTTCCAGTAAGCATCTTTTTCTATTGCAAGATCTTTAAAATCTTCCAAACCCTTGGAAAACAGGGATTCAAACACTGATACAAGAAGCGATTTTCCAAAACGCCGCGGTCTTGAGAGAAATACTGGTCTGAAGCAGTTTTTGGCCAGAGAACTTACCATTTCAGTTTTATCTACATAAATTGCATTTTGTTCTCTGATCCTTGACAAAGTTGTACATCCGCAAGGCAGTCTCAACACTGCAGCTTCATCTAAAATCGGTTTCCCCATAGTTTGCTACCTCCTGCAGCCTTCTCACTCACCATCACCCTGTACGCAGTGTAAAAGGTCAGTTTCTATGTCTGAAGGGTAAAATTAGCTCAAAATAACCTGGATCACGGAGCAGTTCCCAAACAAGCTGGCACCAAACCATGCAGGACTCTTCAGTGGCGAGCCGACTTTTTTCAAGGGCATCGCGTTAACATCCTGCAGTGTCCCGTGTGGGTGAAAAAAGAGGCAGTCGACAGAGGTTCAGGAGGAGTGAATCCCCAGTCACCTTGGTGGCGTATTACCCTCGGCTGGTAACCATTTCAGACCTTACACTGCTACCAGGTGACTGTCCACCCGAACTGCAGACTGTGCCCATTGAATGCCTTTCCTTCAGTTCAGCTCAGTTTATGCAGGCTCACCTCGATTCATTTCTACACTGCTAGTCGCCTGATGCTGCGGAAAACGCCCCGGAGCCCGCATGTGCCTTCCCGAAACTACAGGGGAAGAACCGCCAGGAAACTCAAACAGGAAGAACGACCTCAGCAGTCCCTGTCAGACAGCTCTTCCTTCAGGGCATCCAAAGCATACCGGATCTGGTCGGCTGTGTATCCCCGGCCGGCCATGCGGCGGAACGCCTTTCCCTTCCAGGCGGGATCGGACAGATCCCCGTCCCGGAAGTTCTTCCGGGCATATTCCAGCGCCGCCTCCCCGAAGTCCACCTCACATTCCTCCAGGGCAAGATCTGCCGCATCCCCCCGGATCCCCCGGGCGGCCAGCTCCCGGAGGATCCTGACCGGACCATAGTGGTTCCGGCCCCGGTAGCGGACAAACATGGAAGCATAGCGGGCATTGTCAACATAGCCCTGCGCCACACAGTAGGCAAGGGCCTCATCAGCACACCGGGGATCCCAGCGGCGCAGGAGTTTCTCCCGGATCTCCGACTCGGCATACTCCTTCCGGGCAACCAGGGACAGGACATAGTCCACCGCCTCCCGGATCCCACCGCTGGGGGTGCCAGGGGAGGAGCCGATGCTCCCTGAGCTGGTGTCACCGCCTGAAAGGGTGTCATCCGCCTCCCAGTCTTCTCCCATCATGCTGTCCGCCTCCTCAGACGCCATAGATTTCCTCACTCCATTTGACCCTCTGTCCCATGTGACCAGGAGACACCGCCCTTGGCTGCCGCCACCCTGATCAGCCGATATGATGGCACCTGCGTCAAAAGGCTCAATCGCAAAATCCAAAACCGGGATCCTGCCGCTACCGCGGACACAGAGGCTGGTCGCCGTTCAGGTGGATCACATGCTCCGGTGCACTGGCAATCCACACATAGGTCTCCCATGCCAGAGAAGACAGATACCTTTTGCAAAGGTCAAAATCAGCAAAGGCGGTCACGAAGATCTTGCCTGACTTCACATTGCCGGTCAGCCCGTTAATTTCGGCAAGTCTCCTGGGATCAATCGGCCCCACAGACGTGACCGCTTCGATGAAATACAGCCAGTCCTTGGTTTCATTGTACAAAATGATATCCGGGAGCTTTCCATGAACCGTGATCTGGAAGCCCAGGGAACTGAGTTTCCCGGCATTGTTCACCAGATCCCTGTCGGCAGTATCGCCAAGATAAAGGCACTCAGTATCAGGAGCATAACGGGGCGCAAAGTCTTCAATCACCGCCTTCTGCAGTTCATTGTGCCCGCCTGTTGACAGGGAAAAATCAATGCCATTGATTTGCACCGGAAGCAAGGTCATCTTCTTCCTGGATGAATACACATCAGTCAGTTTTTCATGATTGCGGGAGAATTCCGCAAGGGCAGCAGCCTCATGCTCAGATCCAATTGAACTGAGAAGGATAAGTGTTTCTGGCGTCAGGCGGTACATGTAATTGGGACTGTTGGTGGCAACATTGTTGTCCTCGATGAGCGCCGCAGCCCTGAAGGGGTGCATAGCCTGCTTTCTGAAAGTTTCCCGTGAATTTTCCGCATAGGAAACCCCATAATTGAGGCTTATGAACTCGATAATGTCATGGATCCTGAGCCAGCATCTGGTGGCAGCAAGCCAGCCATCCTGGGGCCCGAGACCGGCTAAAGCCAGAAGGCTGAGGCAGCAAATATCCCCCTGCTGATCTGCCGGCATGCCGATTTTGGCCAGTACCTCTCTTGCCTCATCAATCTTTGACATAGGCAACCTCGTCAATGATGCGATCGCAGTTACCGGTTGACAGATCAGCGGAATCCAGAACCCTGGCACCAATCTCCTGAATGATCCCTGAAGGAGGAAAGGGAATGCTGTTGAGTTCAGTGCTGTTCACCTGGGTACTGCCATTCAGTATCCGGTAAAAAGAGTCAAATAGAGTGGAATTCAAAAGCGCAAAAACCCCATAAGTTGTTAGAGTATCCATTTCTTCCCCGTCAGTTCTGTCAACAAAATTGATCTTGTTCTGGGTACCGATATATTCATAATCTTCAAAGTCAGAAGGAGAAAACACGCCACACTGAAGCCGTCTGGGTTCCTCCTTGGCAGTAAATCTCTTCACAAAAACATAATTCTTGTTCTTCTGAATGAGACCTGGTTTCCGGTCCATTATCCATTCACAGGTTTTAACCTCTGGTTCATGGGTAACTCTTCCATTACGGATGTGATGGCTGAAGAACAACGGCAGAACATGATCACCAGGGGAATGCCTAAGTTCTTCTTCCTGGCGGTAATCAACAACTATACCCGTCCTCATTTTCAAGCCTGAGTCAGTCAGTGTTGAATGAAACTTATTTATCTTCTGGATGGTAGCAATATCACTCTCATTCACCGGCAGATAAACATATGACTCATCACCAGAGACAACGACATCATACGGGGCATAAAAAGAAGAAGCGTGATCAAAATCCTCATTGCCGTTTGTGGATGTGATCCTGACCAAATCTGGCGTCTTCTCTGTTTTTCTGATTTTAATGATGATGGTTTCTTGAAGCACCTGCTCAGCCTCAAAGACCCGGTCTCTGCTGGTGAATAGATGCACCTGGACAATTTTTCCTCTGGAAAGCAGATATTTCCGGAACTGGCTAAAATAGGCCCCGGAAGTCCAGCTGCGGGGAATGATATAGACCATCTCCCCGTCAGCGGCCAAGTTGTTGAGTGACATGGCAGCAAACAGGAAGTAGAGGTTAGGCGCTCCATGCACCACCTTTGCCATCGCCTGGGCCACCGGATCATTTTTGCCAACTTTAAGATAGGGCGGATTGGCAATCACATAATCGTACTTTGGGGACTTATCCGTCTCCTCTGCCCCGTCTTCACCTTCAAAGGGCTGGGATAACAGATAGTCCTCTTCGATGATCCGGTAAGCAAACCGATCCTTCAGCACACCTTTGATATCTTCAAGATTGCCTCTTAACAGCGGAAGCACTGCCTGATCAGTCTCATAGCATGTCAGGGAAACGGCGGCATGCGGTTCTCTTGCCAGCAAGGCCTCAACTGCCGCCGCTGACAGGATCCCCGTTCCGGCACCTGGATCCAGCAGGGTGTAAACATCTTTCCCCGAGGAAAGGTCAAACATCTCCGCCATATATCTGGCCGTCTTTCCCGGGGTGAAAAACTGGCCTTTGCCCTTGCGGAGGCTTTTGGGCATTGCGTTCAGATATTCAAGGGTCTTTTTTTCAATGGAGGCAAGCATTCTGACCGCCCTTTTCCTTTTCTGGCTTCCAGGTCCCTTTCCAGGACCGGAACAGAGAACCGCTCTTTAGAATCCCAGGCGGCACTCCCTGCCGCTCTGCCCTGCCCTGCCAAGCCATTCCCTGGACTGTCCTGCCCCACAGGAATAGGAAATCCGTCCCCGGTGTATGGCAGGTGTTAAAAATCCCCTCAGCATCTGACGGCCGGCACCCTGAGGCCGGCTCAGAAACCTGAGAGGATGTTTGATCAGGAGACCGGCCTGGGGCCAGGACTGCTCCTGGCCGGCTCGGTCCTGCTCCTGGGCAGAGCCTGGACGTCACCCGTTCCCGGTCACATCTCCGGAGGAGGCGGATAGTCACCGTCCTCCTCAGTCTCCAGGGCGGCACCGCCGATATCCCCGTCATAGTTTTCCCGGTTCAGCATCTGCTCCCGGATCTGGCGCTCCACCTCGTCGGACACCTCCGGGTGCTCCTTGAAGTACTTGGCAGCATTGGTCTTGCCCTGGCCGATCTTCTCCCCCTTGTAGGAGAACCAGGCACCGGACTTGGCAATGAGCCCGCACTTCACCCCCAGATCCAGGATCTCGCTCTCCTTGGAAATGCCCTGGTTGTAAAGGATCACAAACTCAGCCTGCTTGAAAGGCGGTGCCACCTTGTTCTTCACCACCTTAACCCTGGTCTCGGAGCCGATGATCTCCTCGCCCTGCTTCAGGGAGCCGATGCGGCGGATATCCAGACGCACCGAGGAATAGAACTTCAGGGCCTGGCCGCCGGTGGTGGTCTCGGGGTTCCCGAACATCACGCCGATCTTCATGCGGATCTGGTTGATGAAGATGCACAGGCAGTTGGCATTCTTGATGCTGCCGGTGAGCTTCCGCAGGGCCTGGGACATGAGCCGGGCCTGGAGACCCACATGGGCGTCGCCCATGTCACCGTCAATTTCCGCCTTGGGGGTCAGAGCCGCCACGGAGTCCACAATGATCACGTCCACTGATCCGGAGCGCACCAGCATGTCGCAGATCTCCAGGGCCTGCTCGCCGGTGTCCGGCTGAGACACCAGCAGATCCTCCACCTTCACTCCGATCTTGGCGGCATAGATGGGATCCAGCGCATGCTCGGCGTCGATGAAGGCACAGGTCTTGCCCAGCTTCTGGGCCTCGGAGATCACCTCCAGGGTGAGGGTGGTCTTACCGGAGGACTCCGGTCCGAAGATCTCAACGATACGTCCGCAGGGGAGACCGCCAATGCCCAGGGCGATGTCCAGGGACAGGGAGCCCGTGGGCAGCGCCTCCACATCGGCGATCTTGTTGTCCCCCAGGCGCATGATGGCGCCCTTGCCGTACTGCTTCTCAATCTGATCCATGGCGACCTTAAGCGCCTTGGCCCTGTTCTCATCCATTGTGCCTTCTCCTTCAGTCAGCAACCGTTACCTTCAGCCTGTGTCCGGGCTCCCCTGGAAGGGGTGCAGAAGCCATCCCTGGCGCCCGTGCTTCACTTTACGCCATAATACATGCTTTAGAAGTCCAGATCAATACCCAAAACTTCATTTTCAGCAAAATAATTTATCAGTTCACCATGAAATTAACCGTTTCAGAGAAATAAGGTTTTATTACGTCTCTTTATGTCCTGTTTCAGCAACTATCCTCCGGGCCATCTTGAGGGCCAGCTCCAGGGCAAAGGCCACAGTCCGGGCACGCACCGTGTCCCGATCTCCGTCAAACCGGGACAGCACCGCCTCTGTGCCCACACCCCGGCCGGCCACCGCCGTCCACACGGAGCCCACAGGCTTATCGGGCGTCCCGCCGCCGGGCCCGGCGATCCCGGACACGGCAATGGCCAGATCCGCCCCGGAGGAGGTGAGTCCCCCCTGGGCCATGGCGCAGACCGTCTCCCGGCTCACGGCGCCATAGCGCTCAATGATCCCTGGATCCACCCCGGCCAGGCGGCTCTTGGCCTCATTGGAATAGGTCACCAGGCCCTGCTCAAACCACCCGGAACTGCCGGGGATCCGGGTCAGGGCCTGGGCAATGCCGCCCCCGGTGCAGGACTCCACAGTGGTCACATGCAGTCCGTGGGCAGCCAGAAAGGCCCCCAGCTCCGCCTCCGGGACATCATCCGGACGCTGGGTTATAATAGATCCCCGATCTTTCATAGGAAACACCACCTGCAAACCGGCTCCCGCCGGACAGAGATCAGCACCGGCAGAAGGCCGGGCAGACAGTCAGACCGGCTGGAACGCCGGTAAAATCCAACACCGGCAGGACGCCGGGCAGACACCCGATCCGGCAGAACGCCGGTACATTCAGCACCGGCAGATCGCCGGATCAGGCCGTCCGGCGGGAAGCCGGACTGACCTTACGGACAAACGCCAGCAGATCATGAAGAAAAAGCAGCAAGCACCAGACACCCTTCCCGGCGGGGAGGAGCAGACTCCATCCCCGGTCAGCGATCGGGCCGGAAGCGTCACCAGCGGCCCCAAGGCCGCCCCGGGGGAGAATGCGCCCGCCATGGGCACCCTAGAGGCAGAGTCCCCCGTCTCTCCTGCCAATAAGGCCGGCAAAGCCGGATCCCCCGCCGATAGTGCCGATGAGGAAGGATCCGGTAGCATCCCGGATCCCGGGACCACCCCGGGGAAGACGCCCGGGGCCGGGACCGATCCCGGGGAGGATCCCGAAGCCACCCCCATGCTCCGGCAGTATTATAAGATAAAAGCCGATTACCCCGACATGCTGCTGTTCTACCGCATGGGGGACTTCTATGAGACCTTCTTTGACGACGCCCGGAAAGCCTCGGCACTCCTGGACATTACCCTGACCCGCCGGGGCAAGAAGGGCACCGGATCTGAGATCCCCATGGCCGGGATCCCCTTCCACTCCGTGGACTCCTATTTGGCAGAGCTGGTGGCCAAGGGTGAGTCCGTGGCCATCTGCGAGCAGATCGGGGAGCCGGGCAAGACCCGGGGACCCATGGAGCGCCGGGTCACCCGGATCGTGACCCCGGGCACCGTCACCGACGAGGCCCTGCTCCGGGACCGGGGGGAGAACCTTATCGCCTGCGCCTGCCGGGGGGAGAAGAAGGGGCCTTATGGCCTCGCGGTGATGGATCTGTCCTCCGGGGACTTCTACATCCAGGAGGGGGAGGGAGAGGAGTTTCTCCGGGGGGAGCTGAGCCGCATCGCCCCGGCGGAGCTGCTGTACTCCGAGGATCTGCCCGGGGATCTTTTCACCGGGCTCTCCCGGGGACTCCGCCGGCGGCCCGCCTGGGAATTTGAGCTCCGCAGCTGCATTGAGGGTCTGTGCCGGCAGTTCGGCACCGCAAGCCTCAAGGGCTTCGGTGTGGAGGAAGCACCGGTTGCCCTGGCTGCCGCCGGATGCCTTCTGGGCTATGTGCGCAACACCCAGCAGGGTCCCCTGCCCCATGTCCGGGGGCTCCGGCTCCTGGCCGACAGCGACTTCCTCAGGATCGATCCCGCGTCCCGGCGGAACCTGGAGCTGACGGTGAACCTGGCCGGGGGCGGGGACAACACCCTGGCAGCAGTGCTGGATCACTGCGCCACCGGCATGGGCAGCCGGCGCCTGCGAAGATGGATCATGCAGCCACTCCGGGACCGCCGGGAGATTGAGTTCCGGCTGCAGGCCGTGGAGGATCTCATGGGCTCCCCGGATCCCGGGGAGCTGCGGCAGCTGTTGGACGAGGCCGGAGACATGGAGCGGGTCCTGGCCCGGCTGGCCCTGAGGACCATCCGGCCCCGGGACATGTGCCGCCTGCGCTCCTCCCTGGGGGCCCTGCCCCGGATCCGGGAGATCATCGGGGAAACCATGTCCGCCGCCGGGGAGTTCACGGAGCACATCCGGAGTTATGAGGAGCTGCACCGGAGGCTCTGCGAGGCCATTGCCGATCAGCCCTCCCTGCTGATCCGGGACGGGGACGTGATCCGGGACGGCTACAGCCCGGAGCTGGACGAGCTGCGGAGCCTCTCAGCAGGATGCGGCAGCGTGCTCCAGCAGATGGAGGCCGCGGAGCGGGAACGCACCGGGATCACCACCCTGAAGGTGGGCTACAACAGCGTCAGCGGCTTCTTCATCGACGTCAGCCGGGGCCAGACCTCCAAGGTGCCCCCCAACTACATCCGCCGCCAGACCCTGAAGAACAGCGAACGCTACATCACCCCGGAGCTCAAGGAGCTGGAGGACCGGATCCTCAACGCCCGGGCCACCGCCCTGGAAACCGAGCGGGAGCTGTATGAGGCGCTGATTGATTTCCTGATGCCAAGCCTGGCAGATCTCCAGGACACCGCATCCTGGGTGGCCACCCTGGACGCCCTCTGCTCCCTGGCGGAGACCGCCCGGAACGGGAACTACTGCCGGCCGCGCCTCACCATGGATCGGGAGATCCGGATCGCCAAGGGCCGGCACCCGGTGGTGGAGAAGGTGATCAGCGAGGCCTTTGTGCCCAACAGCACGGTGCTGGATCGGAACCGCTGCATGCAGATCGTCACCGGCCCCAACATGGGAGGCAAGTCCACTTACATGCGCCAGACGGCGCTCATCGTGCTCATGGCCTATATGGGAAGCTTTGTGCCGGCAGAGGCGGCGGTGATCGGGGACATCGATCAGATCTTCACCCGCATCGGAGCCTCGGATGATCTGGCCTCGGGGAGATCCACCTTCATGGTGGAAATGACGGAGACGGCCAACATCATGCGCAATGCCGGCAGCCGGAGCCTGGTGCTCATGGATGAGATCGGACGGGGGACCAGCACCTTTGACGGCCTGGCCATTGCCTGGGCGGCGGCGGAGTACCTGGCAGATCTCCATGCCCTGACCCTGTTCTCCACCCACTACTTTGAGCTCACCGCACTGCCGGAGGAGCGGTCTGACGTGACCAATGTGCACTTCGGGGCCGTGGAGCACGAAGATCGGATCATCTTCATGCACGCCATCCAGGACGGAGCCGCCAGCCGCTCCTACGGGATCCAGGTGGCCGCATTGGCGGGACTGCCGGAGGATCTGCTCCAGCGGGCCCGGAAGAGGCTGGCCTCCCTGGAAGAGGGGGCTGCCGCTTTCCGGGGCTCTAGCACTGCCGCCCGGAGCCACCGGCCGGTGCAGGCCCAGCTGTTCTCCTCTGAGGAGGCGATCATGAGCCGCCTGAAGAGCACCGATCCCGACGATCTGAGCCCCCGGCAGGCCTACAAAATGCTGTGCGAGCTGTGTGAGATGGCAGAAGGATCGCCCTGATCGCAATGATCAGCAAGGCCGCCGCCCTGATCAGCCAGAGGGGCGGCATATGATCCCCCGGCGCTGTTCCCATGGATAACCCGGGGAGAAGATCTGAGCCCCGGATAACTCCGGATCCCGGGTACCACTCCCTGATACCCCCTAAACTGAGCAACCGACCGGGCCGGGCGATCTGTCAGCGGGTGTCCTGGGATCCTCATTTTTCTCCGGATCGGGATCGGGATCGGGATCCAGATCTGACTCCGACCCAGCTCATGATCCAGACCGGAGCCTGGTCACTATCCTAAGCTAAGCCGGGCCCTGATCCCGGGCCGGATCTGCGCCCTTCCCGGGCGCCTGTCCCGGCCTTTCCTGCTCACTTCTCGGAGCACCCTGCTCCCGGATCCCGAACATGCGTCCCGCAGTCTCATCCGCCAGGCGCTCCCCCCGGAGGCGCTGCTCCTCGGAAAGTTCCGGCAGGAGATCAGCAATCAGGGACTCGCACCGGCGCACCAAGGTCTCCTGGGACATAAGTTCACTGTGGGCCCGGAACCACGGTGCCCCAGAAAGGGCGGCGATCCGGGCGGCATGAAGCAGGGCGAAGGCCCGAACCGGATCCTGCTCCTGATCCTGGGCCTCATCCTGCTCCCCGTCTTTCCGATCACCGTCTCCGATCTGGGAGCCGTTCCCGGCCTGCTCCCTCTTTCCAGTCTGAGCGGAGTCACCCTCACCGATCAGTCCGTCCTCTCCCGTTGATCCGCCCTCACCGGCCAGCAGGGCGGCATAGCGCACCATCCCCGGCAGGCAGCCTGCCTCCAGGGAGCGGCGGAAGAGATCCCGGGCCGCGCCGGTGTTTCCCCCGGCCAGCTCCAGGCACGCCAGGAGATAGAGTGCCTCCCCGGCATCCTTACCCTTGCATTCCTTTTCCAGGCGCTCCCGGAGCGGCCCGGCATCATCCCCGGATCCCGCGCCCTCCTCAGTAAGCAGGCGCCAGCGGGCCACATGGAAGAAAGCCTCCCGGCTGCCCGCCTCGGCGGCCTTACGGTACCAGCTCATGGACTGGGCCGGATCCTTCTCCACCCGGATCCCCTTCTGGTAGATCTCCCCCAGGCGCAGCATGGCATCCGCATGCCCCTTCTCCGCGGAGTTCCGGTAGAACTCCAGTGTCACCCCGAAGTCCGGCACCCGGCGCTCAAAGATCCGGGCCAGCCGGAACTGGGAAGGATAATAGCCCCCAGCGGCCGCCGTGCTGTAATGCCGCACCGCCTCGTCCACCCGGGGTCCGCCGCCGGTCTCACCCAGGCGCAGCATCTCCCCCAGTTCATGCTGGCACCTGAGATCTCCGAACTTCTCCGCCCCCTCCAGCAGGAACTCCCAGGCCTTGGCCGGATCCGGCTCCCCCAGGAAGCCCGAGCGGTACATAGATCCCAGATGGAAGCAGGAGTCCCGGGACCGGAGCTCATACCCCCTGATGGCATAATGCAGTGCATCCTCCCGGGAGATCCGGCCGGACAGGCCCGCCAGGTGCATCTGCACCATGAAGTCGCAGGCGTCGGGATTCCCCGACTCCGCAGCATCCCGGAACAGATCTGCCGCCTCATCATAGCTGCCCAGGTGCAGCTCCTCCATGGCCTCTGTCAGCTCCACCGTTCACTTCCTCCGATCAGGGCCTTATGACCGACCCAGAAACATCAGCAACCGCCGGAGCAGGCTGGGCTTCATGGGGGGATTGTGCTCCTTCCGGTACACCAGCCCCTGACGGAAGCGCTCAAAGGACTCCCCGTCCATCTGTTCCTTCTGCTCCCGGCGCTTCTCGGAGAAGGATCCCTCCTCCGCAAAGTCCGGATTGTCGGTGATGTGCCACACCAGCTCCGGCGCCCACTCCAGGAAGCGGTTGTGGAAGCGCTTCAGGGAACTGCGGTGACCCACGCTGATGATCACCGAGGTCTTCAGGCGGCTGCGCAGCTCACTGTACAACAGGTTCTCCAGATCCTCGTCCAGGGAGGCCGAGGCCTCGTCCATGAACAGCACCCGGGGACGGATCAGCATGGCCCGGGCAAAGGCCACCCGCTGCTGCTCACCCAGGCTCAGGATCTGCCCCCAGGGCATCTCGGAGTCCAGCTGGGAGATCAGGTGTCCCAGGCGCACCGCCTCCATGATCGGCACCACCACGTGATCCGGCAGGGGGGCATGGGGATAGCACAGGGCCCGGCGCAGGGATCCCAGGGGAATATAGGGTTTCTGGCTCAGGAACAGGGGCTCCCCGTCAGGATAGACAATGCTGCCTGAGGCAAAGGGCCACAGCCCCGCAATAGTCCGGAACATGGTGGACTTGCCGCAGCCCGAGGGTCCCCGGATCAGCAGCGCATCCCCGGGGGCCAGGGTGAAGGCCCCCTCCATCATCAATGTGCGCCCGTCCGGAGTGGACACCATGAGATCTGACACCTGGAAACTGGTGCCCGCGGATCCCGCCTCCACGGTGGTCAGCTTCTCGGCGTTCTCCATGTGGCTGTTGTACTGCACCAGACGGTCGGTGACGGACTTCCACCGGGCCAGGGAGGCGAAGTTGTCAATAATGGTGGACATGGAGTCCAGCACATGGCCGAAGGCGGAGGCGATCTGCATCAGGATCCCCAGGTTGATGACCTTGGCGAAATACAGGGGGGCGGAAATGATGAAGGGGAAGACCACCGAGGCCTGCTTATAGGACAGGCGCATGAAGCCCACATGGACGCCCTTGACCATCAGCTGGTAGAAGTTCCGCACCACCTGGCCGAAACTCTGCTCCAGATAGCCGAACTCCTCCTGGGCTCCGTGGTACAGGGCGATGGACTCGGAGTTCTCCCGCACCCGCACCAGGGAATAACGGAAGTCAGCCTCCACCCGCTGCTGCAGGAAGTTCAGCCGGATCAGGGGATGGCCCACCACATACACCAGGACGGTGCCCAGCACGGCATAGCCCAGGGCGATATAGAAGAGATAGCCGTCCGGCAGGTGGATCACCGTGTCCCCCAGAGTGAGATCCACCGCCGAGGACAGATCCCACAGCACCAGGGAGAAGGTGATGATATAGGCCAGATCCGTCAGGATCCCGATGGTCAGGGAGAAGGTGAGATCCACAAACTCGTTGATGTCCGCGGCAATACGCTGATCCGGGTTATCCACCATCCGCTCGTCAAACTGCATCTTGAAGAAGACGCCGTTCTGCAGCCACCGGTGCATGAAGTACTTGCTCAGCCAGTGACGCCAGTCAATCATGATCTTCTGCTTGATGTAGACGTTGGTCACCAGGGTGTACACATGGAAGGCCGCCAGCACGGAGAAGATCAGCATCTCGCACCAGAAACTGTCCAGATCATAGTTCTGGACAGAATTGTAGAAGTCGTTGTACCAGGCGTTGAACTGCTTGGCCAGGAAGACGCTGGCACCGCTGAAGAGCACCACCAGCAGCAGCAGGAAGCGGCACATGCGGCTGTCCGGGGACTTCCAGAAGGGAACCACCAGCCGCTTCAGGGCCGACATGTATCCGGTGAAGGACTTCCAGGATGACGCCTTCAGCCCCCGGGAGGTCCCCTGGGCCTCATTGGTGTTGGTCATGGCAATAACCTGCTTGGAAAAAGGAATACAGAAGAAGGCCCGGGAGGATCATCCCGGGATCCGGGACCGCACCTGGTGCGGCGCACCTCCGCCCGGGGGCGGGAAGAAGCGGTACAGGGCATGGGCCACCCCGTCCTCATCATTGGTCAGGGTCACATAGTCCGCCATGCCCTTCAGGATCGGGGAGGCGTTGCCCATGGCAACCCCGGTACCGGCAAAGCGCAGCATGTCCAGATCATTTTCCTCGTCGCCAAAGGCGATGATCTCAGAGGGCGCAACCCCCAGGATCCCCGCCAGGCGCTCCAGGGCCGGGCCCTTGCCCGCGGCGGGATCCAGAAACTCCAGCAGTGTGGGCAGGGACCGGATCATCCGGAAGCGGCGCCGGATCCCCTCCGGCACCACCCCGGCCGCCCGATCCAGGATCTCCGGGGGCGCTGCCATGAGCACCTTCCGGAACAGTTCCCCGGCGGGGATCTTAAGGAAGTCCGTGACCGTGTAGGGCACCAGGCCCCCGAAGAACTCCTTGGCAGAATAGGGGTTCAGGGCGCTGAGCAGCAGCCCCCGCTCAAGGGAGAAGGCATGGACCTCAGCCCCCTGGGAGAAGGCAAACTCCGCCACCTCCCGGACGCTCTCCCCGGTCACCGTGAGTCCGGCGATCTCCGCATCATCCCCGCAGCGCATGACCGCCGCGCCGTTCATGGCAATGCAGTAGCTGCCCGCGAAGTCCAGGTCCAGGGATCCCATCACCTGCCGGATCACCTCATAGGGCCTGCCCGAGGCGATGACCGTCATCACCCCCAGGCGGCGGATGTGATCCAGCGCCGCCCGGTTCCCCGGGGAGATCGCAGAGGCACTGGTGAAGAGGGTGCCGTCCAGATCAAAGGCTGCCAGCCGCAGCATCCCTGCCCTCTTCCCGGGCCACTGCCCGGTAGCCGATGTCCCGGCGGAAGAACATGCCCTGCCAGTTCACCTGGGAGGCCAGGTAATAGGCCCGGGAGGCGGCGTCCCGGACGCTGGAGCCCAGGGCGGTGGCGCACAGCACCCGCCCCCCGGAGGTCACCAGGCGCCCGTCCCGCACGGCGGTGCCAGCATGGAAGAGCATGGTGTCCCGGGGTGGCACGGAGGGCAGGCTCACAATCTCGTCGCCCTTCCGGGGGGACTGGGGATAGCCCTGGGCGGCCAGCACCACCCCCACAGCGGGCCGGGGATCATACTCGCAGGAGCACTCACCCAGGCGGCCCTCGGTCCCGGCCAGGCACAGCTGGGCCAGATCTGACTTCATGCGCATCATGATTGGCTGGGTCTCAGGATCCCCGAAGCGGCAGTTGAACTCAATGACCCGGGGGTTGCCTTCACTGTCGATCATCAGCCCGGCATAGAGGAAGCCGGTATAAGGGCACCCATCCTCAGCCATGCCCCGGATCGCCGGCAGGATCACCCGATCCATGATCCGCTGATGCACCTGATCCGTGACCACCGGTGCCGGGGAATAGGCCCCCATGCCCCCGGTGTTGGGGCCGGTATCCCCGTCCCCCACCCGCTTGTGATCCTGACTGGTGGCCATGGGGATCACATGCTCGCCGTCGGACATGACAATGAAGGAGGCCTCCTCGCCTTCCAGGAACTCCTCAATGACCACCCGGCGCCCTGCCTGGCCGAAGGCGTCCCCGGACAGCATGTCCCGGACCGCCGCCACGGCCTCGTCCACCGTGGCGGCCACAATGACCCCCTTGCCGGCGGCCAGGCCGTCGGCCTTGATCACAATGGGTGCCCCCTGCTCCCGGACATAAGCCTCAGCGGCAGCGGGATCCTCAAAGGTGCGGTGGCGGGCTGTGGGGATCCCGTGGCGCTCCAGGAACTCCTTGGCAAAGGACTTGGAGCCCTCAAGCCGGGCGGCGTCCCGGGTGGGGCCGAAGATCTTCAGGCCCCGGGCACGGAACTCGTCCACAATGCCCGCCACCAGGGGAGCCTCAGGGCCCACAATGGTCAGGGACACATGCTCCCGCTCAGCAAAGTCTGCCAGGGCTTTGATATCCGACACCGGAATGTCCACATTGTGGGTCTTGGGCTCCATGGCCGTGCCGGGGTTGCCGGGGGCCACAATGACCTCCTTCACGTGCTTTGACTGGGCGGCCTTCCATGCCAGGGCATGCTCCCTGCCGCCGTTACCGATGATTAGAACCTTCATGTCATCCCCTTCCGGATATCCTCCGGCGCATAAAGAAAAGGCGGAAGAAGCATCTAGGCCCTTCCGCCGCGGAAAACTGGCGTCCCCGAGAGGATTTGAACCTCCGACCCCGCGCTTAGGAGGCGCGTGCTCTATCCAGCTGAGCTACGAGGACAGCTCTGAACTCCGGCCGCGCACCTCCCTCATGGAGAGCTTCCCGCCGGGCGTGCCAGCAGTTGGGACCGGGATCCGGAAAACAGCAGGATTATAGCAGAAGCCCCGGATTTTGCAACCGTCCGGGCACCCCGCGCTCACCTGACGGTGATCCGGGCAAAGCGGCGCTTGCCCACCTGCCAGACCCCCGAAGAGCCGGGAAGAACCCGCATTTTCTCCTCGGTGACGGTGTTGCCATCCAGGCGCACCGCATTCTGGCGCAGCATCCTCAGACCGTCAGAGGTGGAGGACACGAGGCCCGCCTCCTTCAGCAGGACGGACACCAGGATCCCCTCCCCGTCCTGGGCGGCCAGGGTCACCTCCGGCACATCCTCGGGGATGGCGTTCCTGGCAAAGCGGTTCACGAAGTTCTCCTCCGCCCGGGCGGCGTCAGCGGCGGTGTGGTAGCGGGTGATGATCTCCCGGGCCAGCTCCGCCTTGATATCCCGGGGGTTGGCTCCCTCCCTAACCTGGGTCTTGAGGGAGGCGATCTCCGCCATGGTCCGGGAGGACAGGAGATCAAAGTAGTTCCACATGAGATCATCGCTGACGGACATGATCTTGCCGAACATGTCATCCGGGGAGTCATGGACGCCAATGTAATTACCGGCGGACTTGGACATCTTCTTGACCCCGTCAAGGCCCACCAGAAGGGGCATGGTCAGAGTGCACTGGGGGCGCATGCCCATATCCCGCTGCAGCTCCCGGCCCATGAGCAGGTTGAACTTCTGATCGGATCCTCCCAGCTCCACGTCCGCCTTCAGGTGCACGGAGTCATAGGCCTGGAGCAGGGGATAGAGGAACTCATGGATGGCAATGGACTGCCCGGCGGCATAGCGCTTCTTGAAGTCGTCCCGCTCCATCATCCGGGCCACGGTCTGGTGGGCGGCCAGCTTGATCATGCCAGCGGCTCCCAGTTCTCCCAGCCACTCGGAGTTGTAGACGATGTGGGTGCGGTCGGGATCCAGGATCCGGAAGGCCTGCTCGGCATAGGTGGCAGCATTCTCCTTGATCTTCTCCGGGGACAGGGGCGGCCGGGTGGCATTCTTGCCCGTGGGATCTCCCACCTGGGCGGTGAAGTCGCCAATAAGCAGGTAGACCTCATGGCCCAGTTCCTGGAAGGTCCTCAGCTTGTTGAGGATCACTGTATGTCCCAGATGGATGTCAGGGGCGGTGGGATCCATGCCCAGTTTGATCCTTAAGGGGCGGTTCTCCTTCAGCTTCTCCGCCAGCTCACTCTCCAGCAGGATCTCGTCGCATCCCCGCCGGATCTCCGCCAAGGCCTCTTCAGTGGTTGCCATATGCTGTACCTTCCAGAAACGGTGTTCACCAAAAACTCGCAAAAAACCGTGGTATTATAGCACACCCCGCAGGGGTTCCGCCGCCGGCGCCGGGAGTCCAGGATCTGGGACCAGATCCCCCTGGCACAGGGAGCATGGCATTCACGGGAAGCAGATCTGTTGCCCGCCGGAAGCCGGCAGTACCAGATCCGGGAGCAGCTCCATTGGGCACAGGGAATACGGCAGTCGCAAAAACAGATCCGTTGGACCGCCGACGCCGGGAGTCCGCCGTTCGACAGTCCAGGAAGCAGATCGCTGGACTGCCGGCAGTACCGGGAGTTTCTCCCCAAACTGACAACCGACCGGCGGTTCGCTGGATCCAGGAACAGCCCCGGGAAGATCAGCAGACATCAGAACAGAACGTATCGTATCGCAATGAACAGAGCGGACGGAACGAACAGCACAGACAGAGCAACAGAAGGAGTGTCACCGTGGACAGCAGCGGAAAAGGAAAGGAGCTTTACATCGGGATCATGTCCGGCACCAGCATGGACGGGGTGGATCTGGTGCTGGCAGACTTCTCCGGAGCTCTCCCCAAAGTTGTGGCCGCATTGGGGGAGCCCTGGCCCGGGGACATGCTTCCGATCATGCACCGCCTCTGCGCCCCGGGGGCGGATGAGTTGGACACCGCCGGTGGACTGGCGGTCAGGATCAGCCAGGTGTTCGCCGGGGGCGTGACCAGACTTCTTAACCAGGCCGGGATCGCCCCCGAAGAGGTCACAGCCATCGGCTCCCACGGTCAGACCGTGCGCCACCGACCCGGAGCCGGGTTCTCAGTACAACTGGGATCCGGAGCCCTGCTGGCGGAGCTCACGGGCATTGACGTGATCTGCGACTTCAGGGCGGCCGATCTGGCCGCCGGCGGCCAGGGCGCCCCCCTGGTGCCGGCGTTCCACAGCGCCGTCTTCCGGGATCCGGCAAAGCTGCGGATCATCATCAACATCGGCGGCATCGCCAACATCTCTGTGCTGGATCATGCTCTCCCGGAGGTGCCGGGCTTTGACACCGGCCCCGGCAACACCTTGATGGATCACACCGTGCGCCGGATCTGGAACGAGCCCTGGGACCGGGATGCCCTCCATGCCCGGCAGGGGCAGATCCGGCAGGATCTCCTGTCCCGGCTGCTGGAGCACCCCTACCTGGCTCAGCCCTTCCCCAAGAGCACCGGCCGGGAGACCTTCTCCCCGGCATGGCTGGAAGAGGTGCTGGCCACCGTCAGCCCCGCCCCTGCACCGGAGGATCTGCTGCGCACCCTGTGCGCCTTCACGGCGGAAACCATCGGCCGGGCCGCAGATCAGACTGCTGGCGGCCAGGAGTACGAAGCCTATGTCTGCGGCGGCGGGGCCCACAATCCCCTGCTCATGGAGGAGCTGGGCCGCACCATGCAAGGCTGCGTCCGCCTGGCAGACACCTGGGCCCTGGGGGCAGATCCCGACTATGTGGAAGCCCTGGCCTTTGCCTGGCTGGCCATGCGGTTCACCCGGCGCCTGCCGGGAAACCTGCCCAGTGCCACCGGCGCCCGGCGGGAGCGGATCCTGGGCTGCCTGTATCCCCGCTGAAGGATCCACCGCTGAGGGTTCACCCACCCTAAGGACTCCTCCTGCTGAGAACTCCTCCCACTGAGGGATCTATGCTAAGGGCTCTCCCTGCTGAGAGGTCAGCACGGATCCTGACCCGGGCACACCTGAGCCTCACCGGGCTCAGGCATCTGCGCCACCCCGGAGAAGAAGTGCGGACAAGGGGAGAAGGCGGAAGGAAGACGGCAGAGATGAAGGCTGACAGGAAGGACTGCGTGCAGTGAAGGTGGACGGAATGTCTGCAGGAGGAGCCAGATCGGAAAGTTCCCCGGCGCGCCTTCCGGAGAGTCCCTGGTCCGGGAGACCTCAGTTCCTGCGGAAAACTGAGGCCGGGGGCTCCCTGCCCTGAAGTTCGGTGAGCCCTGCCCCGGAGTTTCAGCAGGCCCTGCCCCGGCAGTTCAGCGCTCCCGGTAGGGGTTGTCGAAGTTGCAGTCAAACACCGGGCCCAGGGCTGCGGCCTTGGCGGGCATGACAAAGGAGCCGCTGTCCCGGCAGCGGGACGCAATGGGCACACCGGAGGAGCTGTAACGCTGGCTCACAATCCCCTCGGGCATGGGCAGAACGATACCGTTCACTCCCCGGCGCCGGACAAACTCCCGGTACACCCGCAGGGCACCAGTGGAGCCGGTGTAACTGGTAGGCCGGTTATCGTCCCGGCCCACCCAGACTGCCGACACCTCGTCATTGTCAAAGCCCGCATACCAGGAATCCTTGCTGCCGTCGGTGGTGCCGGTCTTACCGGCCACCTCCCGGCCTCCCAGCACGTCCTGCAGTGACCGGGCTGTACCCTTCTGCACCACCCGGATCAGACCCTGGGTCAGCAGGTAGGAGTCCTGGGGAGTGAAGATCTGCTCCGCCTCCCCGGAGGGCTGGTAGATGATCTCGCTGTCGTCATTTACCACAGCCCGGATCACCGTCAGGGGCTTGTTGTACCCCTGGGAGGCAAAGACGCTGTACATCTGGGCCAGCTCCATAGGGGTCATCTCCGTGGTGCCCAGAAGCATGGAGGGATAGGAGGACACCTCGCCGCCGATCCCCAGGCGTCCCAGGCGGGCAACGATCCTCTTCACCCCCACGTCAACCCCCACCCGCACCACGGGAATGTTCAGGGACTTGGCCAGGGCGTCATACAGGAACACCCGGCCGTGGTAGCGGTGATCAAAGTTCCGGGGACGCCAACTGCTGGAGCCGAACTTCACCGTGAGATCTGTGTCGCTGATCACCGTGGCCGGCTGGTAGTTCTTCTCCTCAAAGGCGGTAATGTACACCAGGGGCTTGATGGTGGAGCCCACAGGACGCCGGGCGTCCAGAGCCCGGTTGAACATCCCGCCCCGGGCAAAGTTCCGTCCCCCCACCAGGGCGGTAACCTCCCCCTTGTGCCAGTTAGCCACCACCATGGCCATTTCGATCTCCGGGGTCTTCCGGGCAAACTCGCCCCCGATCTTCTCCACCGCCTCCTCGGCGGCCCGCTGGGTCACGGGATCAAAACTGGTGAAGATCTTCAGTCCCGACTCCCCCAGCACGCTGTCCCCCAGGTGGGCCCGCAGCTCCCGCTTCACCAGATCCACATAGGCCGGGGTACGGCCGTAGGCCAGCTTGCCCCGGGGCACCACCTGGATCTCCCGGGAGGCGTACTTCTCATACTCATCGGAGGTGATGATCCCCTCGTCCATGAGCTTGCGCAGGATCATGTCCCGGCGCTCCCGGACCCGCTCCGGATGGGACCAGGGGTTGTAATAGGACGGTCCCCGCACCACCGCCACCAGCATGGCCATCTGCTCCACATCCAGCTCGCTGACGGGCAGGCCGAAATAGAAATAGGAGGCCAGTCCGAAACCGTACACGCCGCTGGAGCCGTTCTGCCCCAGATAGATCTCGTTCATGTAGGCTTCCAGGATCTGGTTCTTCTCATAGCGGGCATCGATGATCACCGCCATGAGCGCCTCCTTGAACTTCCGCATCAAGGTCTTCTCCCGGGTGAGGAAGAAGTTCTTGGCAAACTGCTGGGTCAGGGTGGAGCCGCCCTGGACCCGCCGGCCCGCCCGGAAGTTGGCGATCACCGCCCGGACTATGGACAGGGGGTTGATGCCGTTGTGCTCGTAGAAATTCTTGTCCTCGATGGTCAGGAGGATCTGCACCAGCCTGGGGTTGATCTCCTGCAGGCGGATGAGGATGCGATCCTCCTCATCCCCCACGGTGATGCGGTCAAGAATGATGGGATCCAGCCGGACAAAGGCCAGGTTCCGGGAGGTGTTGGCGTCCTGGAGGGTGGCCACCCGGCCGCCGGAGAAGGTCAGGAACAGTGCCCGCTCCTGCTCCTCCCCGTCATAGAAGCGGAAGGGGCGCTTGATGATCACCATCCGGCTGCCGTTCACCGCATACTCCCCGGGACCGGAGGGATCCTTCACCTTCCGGTAATGGAGCATCTTCAGTTCATTCTCCATCTGCTCCGGAGTCAGACGCTGGTTCCGGTACAGTTCCAGGGGACGGGAGTAGATCCAGGCGGGAAGTTTCCACTTCTCCCCGGAAAAGCGCCGCTGCACCTCGGCGTCCAGATACATGACATAGACACCCAGGACCGCCATGCCCAGCAGGCTGCATACCAGAAACGCCAGCAGCAACCGGCGGGTCCAAGACACACCACCGCTCCCGTTGCCTCTGCCTCTGGCTTTGGTCCTGCCCTTTGCCCCTGCCATGGATCCCCCTAAAAACGTGCACTGGGTCACATTATACCCAGTTCCGGCAAAATTGCCACGGGAGCAGACCCGGCAGTGCGCCATCCGGTGTCATTCTGGGACGGCGTGCGCTGATGCTGACGGAGCGCCCCGGGAGACGGTACCGCTTTGACGCTCATGACTTCATCCCTACGGCTGTGAACGACGCAGACGGTGCGCCCCGGGCGGGAGACAGTCCCGCACCGGAAGACGGTCATTTCATGAGGGATCCCCACACGGGAAGCATGTCAGGACACGGGTATCCTGTCCTGATGGGTACCCGCCCCGGCAGGCAAGCGGTCCCGGCTTGAAATTGCCCCGCTCTGCGAATACACCCGCACTTAAAACCTCCCCCGATCTGCAACCGTCCCGGTCCGGAATCGTCCACAACCTGAAACTCGTCCCCGCCCGAAATCGTCCATGGTCCAAAAACCGTCCCCGCCCGAAATCGTCCATGGTCCAAAAACCGTCCCCGCCCGAAATCGTCCCGCCCCTCACCGGGGCATGATAGAATGAACCCAAGGAGGTTCCCACATGAACATAGGCAATACACTGGCAGCATCCCTGCTGCTACTGGTTCCCGTCATCGCCGCCGCTGCCACAGGCAGCACCGCAGCCCCGGCACCCTCCGGCATGGATACGGCCGCCCCGGCAGCAACCGTGAAGGATGCGGTAGCCCCCTCACAGGTTCACCCCGGATTATTTCTGCGGTTTCGCCCGGCAGCAACCGTGAAGGATGCGGCAGCCCCCGCAGCTTCCGGCAAGGAAGCCGGCAGTGAGGCCGGACAGGACAAGGCCCGGGCCGATCAGGAGCGGCGGCGCCATGCCCGGGAGGCTGCATTCCAGGAAAGCTGCAACCAGAACATCGCCGGCGAGCGGTCTCCTTATAAAAAGGGGGAATGCCAGCTTAAAGACGGCCGTCTGGTCCTGACCCTGACTCCCAGGAAGGAATTCCAGGAGAATGTCCGGAAACTGGACAAGAAAGACAGCGGCAGCGCGGCGATGCTGTGCGGTCTGATGAACGCCACCAGCCTGGTGAACGAGCTGGAGTACCGCTTCCTGGATGACGGCGGCAACATCATCCAGACCCTGGAGATGAACAGCGGAGACTGCGGAGGTGCCCGGTGAAAGCAGTGGTTCTCCTCAGCGGAGGCCTGGACAGTTCCACCTGTCTGGCCCTGGCGGTCAGGGAGCTGGGCGCCGGGGAGGTGCTGGCCCTGTCGGTGAGTTACGGCCAGAAGCATGCCCGGGAAGTCAGGGCAGCCCGGGACGTGGCTGCCCACTACCAGGTGGCCCTGGAGCACCTGGATCTCTCCTGCTGCTTTGCCCGGAGCACCAGTTCCCTCCTGGATCACTCATCTGAGGACATTCCCCATGAGGACTACGCTGCGCAGCTCCAGGACCGTCCCGGAGGGCTGGTGTCCACCTATGTGCCCTTCCGCAACGGCCTGATGCTCAGCGCCGCCGCAGCCTGGGCCCAAAGTGCCGGAGCGGAGCGGATCATCTACGGTGCCCATGCCGACGACGCGGCGGGGCGCGCCTATCCCGACTGCTCCCCAGAGTTTGTCCGCCTCATGGGCGGCGCCATCCGGGAGGGCACCGGGGGCGGGATGATCCTGGAGGCCCCCTTCCTCAACAGCACCAAGGCGGACATTGTGCGCACGGGCCTGGAGCTGGGGGTCCCCTATGAGCTCACCTGGTCCTGCTATGAGGGCGGGAAGCATCCCTGCGGCGTCTGCGGCACCTGCCGGGACCGGATCAGGGCCTTCAGGCTGAACGGAGCCGAGGATCCCCTGGATTACAGGACAGCGACCCGGTAAGGGAAAGTTAAGGGGAATGGCAAGGGATTGCAGACGGCAGTCCCCGGTGAACTGCGGGACGGTTCCGGATCCCTGGTGAGGTGAAGACGGACGGCAGTCCACGGTGAGCAGAAGGACAGGTCCGGCTCCCGGCGGGAGCCCGGGAGGAACGGCTGACACCGGGATGCACTGGATTGGCCTGAACTGAACCGAACTGGACTGGACTGCTCTGATCTGAAAATCCGATCGGAGTTGAACTGAGATGATCAGGCCAGGCCAGGACAGGACAGGTACAGATCAAATCAGGGCCAGTCTCCAGGATCCAGGATCTTTCCCCTACCCTGCCCACCACGCACCCGGCACCGGCCGCCGGGCGGATTGCAGGCGCAATGCCAAAAAGTTGAATTGCGCAATGGAATTGTTTTGCAATATGTGGATAATAGCGTCTTTAGCACGGGCGGGCGCCTGGGCCCCGGACCGTGGAAAGCATGCGCCGCCGGCGGACAGTGCCGCCGGGAGGATCTGATCCTCCCCGGGCACCTGCAGGCAGATCCGCACCGACAGTACAACGGAGAACAACATGGCTGTTAAAGAACGCAGAAAACCCACCACCGTCATCGCCGGCATCGAGCCCTATGAGGTGCAGCCCGGCGAGGAGTACATGAATGAGAACCAGCGGAATCATTTCCGCCGGATCCTCACCGCCTGGAGGGATCAGCTCCGGGAGGAGGTGGGCAACACCGTGGATCACATGAAGAACGAGGCTGCCAATTTCCCCGATGAGGTGGACCGCGCCTCCCAGGAGGAGGAGTTCGCCCTGGAGCTCAGAACCCGGGACCGTGAGCGCAAGCTGATCCGCAAGATTGAGAAGACCCTTGCCATCATCGACACCGATGACTTCGGCTACTGCCGCCACTGCGGATCCGAGATCGGCATCCGCCGCCTGGAGGCCCGGCCCACCGCCGATCTGTGCGTGGACTGCAAGGAACTGGACGAGATCAAGGAAAAGCAGAAGTCCGAGTAAGACTCTGCCGGATCCATCCGAAGGGGCGGTCTCCTCAGGGGACCGCCCTGTCTTTTTTATGATCAGGAAGACACCCGTGCACACTGGAAGATTCGCCCCCACACCCTCGGGGGAGCTGCATTTCGGCTCCCTCTGCACCGCCCTTGGCAGTTATCTCAGGGCCCGGAGTCTTGGGGGCAGGTGGCTGGTGCGCATTGAGGATCTGGATCAGGAACGCTGCCGCCCGGAGCACACGGACAGCATCCTAAGAGTTCTGGAGGCCCACGGTCTGGAATATGACGGAGAGGTGATCTGCCAGAGCCGCCGCCGGGAGCGGTACCTGCAGGTGCTGGCAGAGCTGAGGGAGAGGGATCTGGTGTATCCCTGCTCCTGCAGCCGGAAAAGGATCCGGGAACTGGGGGGGATCTATGACGGATGCTGCCGGAACGGAGCCGCTCCGGGGGCAGCCCGGGTGAGCATGCGCTTCCGGAACCCCGGGACCGTATGCGACCTGGATGATGTGATCCGGGGCCGGATCACCGCCGATCCCCGGGAAAGCGGTGAGGACTTCATACTGCTGCGATCTGACGGCACCCCGGCCTACAACCTGGCCTCAGTGGTGGATGATCACGATCAGGGAGTCACTGAGATTGTCCGGGGCGCCGATCTGCTGCCGGTGGCCCCCCGGCAAATGAACCTGATGCATGTCCTGGGCTACCCGGTTCCCGGCTACCTGCACCTGCCCCTGATCCTGGCCGATCCCCAGCACAAGTATTCCAAGCAGAACCTGGCGCCCCCGGTGTCCCCGGAATGCCCCGGGGAAAACCTGATCGCCGCCCTGCGGTGCCTGGGCCAGAAGGTGCCGGATGATCTCATTGGAGCACCTCCCGAAGAGTTGCTCAGGCATACCGTTGCCGCCTTCACACCCTATACCATCCCCACTGAGGACATCATCATTCCGCCTGGGGACATGAACTCCAGCAGGCGGTGAGGTGGCCACCAGGATCCGAGCACTGTGCGAAGGACTCAGTTCCTGATACGGTGAGACGTCTCCGATACACTTGACCCGGTGCGGTGAACTTTAGACACACCTGACACCATGCGGAGAACTTCAGACAAACCTCACCCGGAGCGGAATACCCTCAGCAACTGCCGCTGTTGCGGTGTCCCCCAAACTAATCCCTGTGAAACAGGCTGGGAAGTCTGAACAGGAGTGTGATGCGGAGATTGCAAAAATGGCCCGGCTCATAAAACCGGGAAGAAGGAAACGGTGATCAGGAACCAGTGGAAGCAGTAACCAGGTTTTCGCAGAAGACTGCTCCAATACATAGTCTACGCTGCTCAGAAATGCTCAGCACAAGGCAGAACTCAAGAGTTATCGCTTATTACATCTGTTTGTAAGCTTGTTGCCGCACATCAGTGGGTACCAGCAATAGATCAAACAAATTGATCTACCGTTTCTTTTGGTTTTCAAACATCGCCCATAAGAAGCCCAGAAAGTACCATTTCCACAAAACTTTCTTGCGTCTATTATCCATAAAACGGGTTACATACTTGTGGCCAAAAAGTTTGCCTTCTTCGTCTATATAAAGAGGTTTCCCGTCATCACCTGGAACAGGATTCCCTCGTTCATCCCTGAGAAGTTTCAGTTCACCGGCAGGCAGACTCTTTTCAATCTTCCAGATCAGATATGCGCCGATTGCAATGGGGATCCCGCCAAAAACCAGAAGGATGAGAACTCCCATGACACCTCCCCCTCAAAACTCGAAGTATCTTGAACTACCTGTTGCCGTCTTTGAATATAGGGTCTCTGTGCAGATCACCTTATTGCCAGCAAAATTCTTCAAATGAGGTCCCATGATGCTCAGAAGCCTTACTGAAATGCAATCACCCGCAAGTTGAGATCGATCACTGGTTATTCCAGAACTTCAGTCAGGACCGGATGAACTCCCAACTCTCCCTCAACTCACAGGCGGTAAGACCGGACGCTACATCTTCAATTACGGTTATTGTTTTGACTGCCGTTCCGGCTCATTCTTGAATTGTGCCGGTAAAGAAGCCAGTAGGGAATAATGAAGCATGCCCCAAAGCCGCAGCATACGAACAGGTTATAGAAATCTCCCCACATGGTTTCGGCCTCGATAAGCGGGAAAGCCATGAGCCAGATGCGTGCCAGCATCATGCAGAGAAATAGAACTACGGTGAAAGCCAGTAATTTAAGAAGCCTTTTTTTGTCTGCTTCACAGGCTTTGCGGTAATCAAAGCCGACAATAAACATAGGTAACCCTCCACACCAAAACCAGTATAGGAAAGAGGAATGACTGATGCCACCGTTTTCCGGATCTTTTATCCATCTCCATGATCTGCGTCATCCCGACAATCTCCAGAACACCCTCCGCCTTCAAGGTTGGGAAACGGCTGAAGTTCCGTCAAGAACAGAAGAAAAAGACCCAGAGCACGCACAGAAAGAGCAATACGAACAGAACCCTGAGAAGACTGATGTCCTTAGGATATGAATTCGCAAAAGGCGGATATGAAAAGAAAGATAAGGTGGAACTTTAAAGAAAGGAATGTGGAATGGTGCGTCCTAGAGAACTCGAATCTCCGACCCCCACCATGTCAAGGTGATGCTCTAACCAACTGAGCTAAGGACGCATTCGTCTGAAAACGCTGTTATGATACACCGCACATATGATCCTGTAAAGGGGGGATCCCGTGTGACCGCTCAAAAATGAGTCGTTCAGAACCGTTCCCTGACCGGAACTGGTCCACACCACGAAAAAAGCCTGCACCAGGCAGGCTCATTATCATGTTCAGACCGCAGTCAGACGTTACTTCGCACTGGTAAGATCAACCTTTCGGGGCTTCTTCTCCATGCGGGTTGCCTTGTCAAAGAACTTGTTGACTGCGGAATAGCCGGTCCACTGCTTAGCAGTGTCGGTGTAACTGAAGCCGCCGTCACCGTTGTCAAAGGCCATCTGGCCGAAAGTGCTAGAGCCCCAGCAGTAGAGATCGGTTCCGGTGCCGGTTGTGCTGTCAGGGGACTTCACCGTGGCGCAGACAGATCTCTTGCCCACCGAGACATCAATGACGTTCTTGAGAGCCGGCTGGACAAAGAGATATGGTCTCCAGTTGCCGTCAAGTTCCTCATCTTCCAGCCAGGTGGAGAACACAAAGTCCTCTGCAGTGTCACCGATGCCATAGATCCCGTAGACATTGCCCTCGCTGTCAGCCAGACCGTAAAGCTGGCCGCCTTCGGTGAGAACGTAGGACACCTTACCCTCGGGATTCATATCAAGTCTGGCAACCTTCTTGTTGTCGAGGGTTGCAGGAACCGCCGCTGTCCAGAAGGCGTCAGCCCTGGAAGCATCGTTGTAAAGGCCCCAGATGCATGGAGATCCCGTGTAGCACTGTGGATCCTTTTCGTTCTTCCGCTCCAGATACAGGGAACTGTCAAAGCCGGTGATCCCCAGGCGTACCACATCGTTCAGTTCAAATTCAGTGGTCACCACCCTGGAGTAGCTGTAACTGAGACCAAAGGACATCCAGGTGAGGGTGCCGGGGATATCCGCCAGGCCGGACTCGACCTCATCCCTGGTCCCAACTGCCTCAATCCAGCCATCCCGATCCTCACCGTTGTCATCAGTGTAGCCGTAATGGACATGAAAATCCTCGATATTACAGTTGGAAAGCTCATCGCCACATGGCAGCCCCTTCAGAAATTCACTGACCTCCTTACGGCTCGAAGCCCAGGCATCAAGATCATAAAGATCTTCAGGCATGGCTGCCACGTCTGACATGCCCAGATCATCTATGGACTGATATTCCGTATCACCTGTCCAATGATCCTGATACAGTGTCCTGAGGGCGGTCACCGGGGCGCCGAACAGGGGGTGCCACTCCAGGCCCTGGTCGTAAATATGCCATCTCCAGGGCTGGTTGCCTTCAGGATCGGCAAGATCGGACTGATCCTCGAACCTAAGGGTGCCGGCATACTTCTCCAGGAACTCCTTCTGATACTGCATCCAGTTCCGGGAGACAACACCCCGGGTGTCATCACCCCAGCAGAACACATTGTGGCGGTCAGTGGTGTCCACATTCTCCACCATGGCACAGTAGGTCCAGAGTCCCGCCGTCAGTTCATTCACTCTGGCCACGGTGGCTGGGAACTCAACCTTCACCGGATAAGGGATTGCCTTGAGGAAATCGCCGATATCGATGCCCTCCAGGGACTTCTCACCGACTGCGGTCTTGATCTCCTTGTCCGGATGGGCGGCGCCCAGCTGCATGACAGTGTTCTCGCCCCAGCAGTAGACCTCGCCGGCCTTGGTGATGGCGCAGGAGGCATTATGGGCCAGGGTGACACTGTCAATGTTCTTCAGGTAATCGCCCTTCACATTCTGATCACCCTTGACCACCTTCTGGGCATAGAACACCCGGCTGGTGTCCTTGCTGATGGAGCCGGTGCCGGCCTGGCCGTAGTAGTTGGCACCCCAGCAGTACACAAAGCCGTCATAGGTCACGGCGCACACATGGCCGTTGCCGGCGTCAATGGACTTCACATTGGACAGCAGAGTGTCCTCAGACACCTTCACCGCCACCGGGGTGGCACTGAAATTGTCCACCACAGCATAGCCGTTCTCCACCGGGTTCCCGTCATTGTCCTTGGGGAACACCGCCGGATCGCCCAGGTTGCCGCTGGAGTTGGCACCCCAGCAGTAGACATTCTTGCGCTTGGTGACGCCGCACTTGAACTCATCGGAGTCATGGCCGGCCAGCTTGACAATGGACTTCAGGGAATCGTCGGTGTAACTGTCCAGGGCATCGGCAATACCTGACAGATCGTCGGTGGAGGTGTTGTCGGCGATGGTCTGCACATCCTCCTTCAGGGTCTCAGTGGTGCTGACCACATCCTCCACCGTCATTTCGGCAGCCTGACGCTCCTGGGCTTCTTCGGCGTTCTGGGGGATGAGACCGGCACGGACGGTGACCTCGCCGGCAATCAGCGCCTTCTTGGTCTCGTCGGTGACCTTGGAGGTGTCATTGTAGTCGCTCTTGGCCACCTCGGGATCGACTCCCAGGGAATCGGCCACCTGCTCGAAACTGTCCTCAAAGTCCTCCGCAGTCACAGCATAGATATCGGTGCCTCCGGTCTTGGAGCCCAGGGACATGTCAGTGAGGGTGGTGAAAGGAGTCACCCGGCTGGAGGAGCGCACACAGGAGGCTGATGCGCAGTCATCAGGCTTCTCGTGGCTGACAAACACCAGTGTGGAGAGCAGAACCGGGGTGGTCAGGGCTGAATCCTTGCCCAGGGTGATGTTCTTGGTGTCACTGGTGGACATGGCCAGGATACGGAAAGCCAGGGGAGATGTGCAGCTGCCGTCAATGAGGCACTCATAGGGAGTGTTCTCCAGCAGGGAATCCTTCACCTTGGACTTGATGGAGAACTTGCCGTCCTTGTCACCGGTGGTGCCAAAGGGCTCATCATCATCGCACTTGAAGTTCCGGTTCAGATCCGCACAGACCCGGGCCTGGACAAGGTAGCCGTCAATAACCTGGCCTTCCATTTCCACTTCAACTGCTGCATTGTCATCCCCGTCGTTATGGTGGTGGTGATGGCCGCATCCGGACACGGCCAGCGCAAAGGCAACTGCCGACGCCAGGGCAGTATATCTGAGATTGCTTTTCATAAAATAACCTGCTTTGATCTAAAGAGTAACGTCATATAATGTCGTTCCAGGGGGGGGGGAGACACTTTCTGATTTCCCACGACACAGAACAACACTGGACAGAGACTTTACCTTTGTTTCCCTGACCTGTATACCCGGCAGGCAGATCTGATCAGCAGATCTTTGAACCCAAACACATTTTGCCTTCTGCGTATCCGTATGAAGCCATCCACCGCAAAACAGCCGTCTCTCCGCCACAGAATGTCCTTTATATGATCAGGGTCACAATCTGCAGGTTTGTAGCCCGCCTCCCACTGCCCGCACATCCGGCAGAAAAGCCGATCCAGCCTGACTGGAGCCGGAGTATGAGCTTGGAACGGGGACCGGACTGCGCGGCGCCTGCACAACAGGAGGCTGCTCAGGCCAGGATGAGATATGACAGCAACAAGATAATAATAAGAGGGAGACGGATTCCGGGATGGCGGGATGTGCGGAGCCGCAGTCGGCTCCGGGCACCCCGGAGAGTCAGGTAATGCTTATCTGCTGTCCAGAATGCAACGGCAGTCAAACAAATCCTGTCCATTTCTTGCAATTTGGACACGGCAGGGTATCCTGTCAGACCATGAAACACTGCCGGGCTTCTTTCGCGGCGCCGGTTTCACCGATCTGCGGCATGCTGACCCGCCATCCCCAGGATCCCGCTCATCCGGTATCCTGGGGATCCGGGCTGACACAGGCACCTGTCCGTGCCGGGACAGTCCCGTCCTGAATTCTGCCCAGTGCGGTACAGTACAGCACAGTGCCAGGATCAGGGTGCTCCGATCCGGCAGGCTGCAAGTCCGGCAACACCTGGGGAAAAGAAGCGCTTTCCGTCCCAGAAGTGCTGTGAGGACCAGCACTATGAACGCCCCAGCAGCGGCAGTTTCCGCACGCAGTAAGACACCGCCTTTTGCCACCCCAGCCAGGAGCAGGAACAACTATGAATATGCCCTCCCCGACCGCAGCAGACAGCACCACCGTTACCTCACAAGAAGGAGTGCAGGAGATAAAAGACACCGGAAGCACACCGGAGGAGATCCTGGACTCCGTGATGCCGGAGCTGGACAACGAAAAAGCACTGGATGAACTGCTGGACGGCATCCGCAGCGCCTCCCTCACCGCCAGGGACTTCGGCACCCGTTTTGAAACCCTCATCCGGGACTGGCTCACCGCAGATCGGACCTACAAAGATCTGTTCACCAAGGTGCAGACCTACCGGGAATGGGCGGAGGAGCACACAGAGCTGGGACTGAGTTCCCGGGACAACGGCATTGATCTGGTGGGCACCAACCGTGAGGATCCCGCCACCTTCACCGCCATCCAGTGCAAGATGTACGCCCGGGATCACCGGGTCTCCAAGGCCGACATCGACTCCTTCATCTCCGACTCCGACCGGAGTTTCTTCACCCGGCGCTTTGTGGTGGCCACCAACCAGTCCTGGACGGACAACGTTCTGAACTCCCTGAGCAGCAAAAGCACCCCGGTCACCGTCATCACCCACAAGGAACTGACCTCCTCCAACATTGACTGGTCAGCCTACCGGCGGGGTGAGAAGACGGAGATCGCCCGGCGGAAGCTGCGGCAGTACCAGCGTGACGTGATCGATCAGATCAAAAGGAAATTCGGGGATACCGACCGGGGCAAGCTGATCATGGCCTGCGGCACCGGCAAGACCTTCACCAGCATGAAACTGGTGGAGGAATATGTGGGTCCGGGAGGCCTGGTGCTGTTTCTGGTGCCATCCCTGGCCCTGCTGTCCCAGACCCTGGCGGACTGGAAACGCCAGTGCGCGCTCCCCATCAGCGCCTTTGCGGTGTGCTCAGACTCCTCCACCGGCAAGGCGGACAGCAGCGACATTGACTGCCTGACCCAGGCCGATCAGCTGTCCTACCCCGCCACCACCGATCCCCGCTCCCTGAACCGGGAGATCAGGGCCTCCCTGGAGAAAGGGGACGTGCTCACGGTGATCTTCGCCACCTACCAGTCTATTGACGTGGTGAGCCTGGCCCAGGCCGGCGTTAGCGGAGCCGGCAGCCCCGCAGATCCTGCCGCAGACGGTGCTGTAGACGGCACAGCAGGCTCTGCGGCAGGCTCCCCAGACGGGTTCCGGGACTTTGATCTCATCATCTGCGATGAGGCCCACCGCACCGCCGGCGGCCACATGATCGATGACGACCGGGAGGAAAGCCGGTTCCTCCGGGTTCATGACAACAGTTTCATCCGCTCCCGGAAGCGGCTCTACATGACCGCCACCCCCAAGATCTACGGCTCCGCCCCCAAACAGCAGGCCGAAGCCGGGGAGGCGGTGCTCTACTCCATGGACGATGAGCGGATCTTCGGACCTGAACTGGCCTCCATCTCCTTCACCACCGCCATCGATCTCCACTGCCTGGTTGACTACAAGGTCATCGTCCTCACCATGGACGAATCCCTGCTGGAGGCCGACTACTCCTTCATGTCCGCCGACGATCTGGGCGGCATCTCCGTGGACAATGCCGCCAAAATTGTGGGTGCCTGGCGGGCACTGTCCAAAATAGATCTTAGGAGCAGTGATGATCTGAGCTCGGAAGAAAACTACATGAAACGGGCCGTGGGCTTCGCCCAGATCATCAACCAGGATGCGGACAACCTCCGCGCCTCCTCCAAACAGTACGCCCGGTACTTCAACGACGTGATCAACCGCTACAAGGAGAAGGAGAAGGCTTTCCTCAAAAAGCACTTCGGCCAGAAGTGGAATGAGGACACCTACAACAGCGCCCACCGCCTCACGGTGGAAAGCCGCCACATTGACGGCTCCATGAACGCCACGGACAAGGAGGAGCTGCTGACCTGGCTCAAGGAGGAGCCCGGAGATCATGTCTGCCGGATCCTGTTCAACGTCCGCTGTCTTTCCGAGGGGGTGGACGTACCCTCCCTGGACGCCGTGATCTTCCTGGCACCCCGCCGCTCCCCGGTGGATGTGGTCCAGACCGTAGGCCGGGTCATGCGCATCGCCCCAGGAAAGAAGCGGGGCTATGTGATCCTGCCCATTGCAGTGCCCAGCGGCGCTGCGCCGGATCTCATCCTGAACAACAACCGGGAGTTCGGCGTGGTCTGGGAGATCCTCAACGCCCTGAAGTCCATTGATCCCACCTTCGGCCGGGCAGTTGACGGCGAGACCGGCAAGATCAACCCCGACCGCATCGAGGTGATCTCCGTCTCTGAAGATCGCTTCAGCCAGAAGAAGGGAGCAGGATCCCGCTCCACCGCCCAGGGCACCCGCTCAGGGAAAAAGTCCCCGAGTGAGACCTCTGCCGGCATTGACGGCAGCCAGCTGGACATGTTCACGGAAACCCCGGGGACCGTGATCGAAGAGGCCATCAAGACCATGATCGTCAAAAAGGTGGGCAACCGCCGGGAATGGGAGGAGTGGGCCGAGGATGTGGGCCAGATCTGCCAGACCCAGATCGGGCACATCCGCAAGATCATCCGGGAAAACCCCGCCTCCCGGAAGGAGCTGGCATCCTTCATGGAAGAGCTGAAGGCCACACTGAACGGCGAGCTCACCGAGGACGGCGTCATCGAGATGCTGGGCCAGCATGTGGTTATCCGGCCGGTGATCGCGGCGGTATTCGACGCATATCCCTTTGCTGAGCAGAACCCCATCTCCAAAGCCATGACCCAGATGCTGGATCGGCTGGATCAGGACGGCATGAACCGCTGCACCTCCCTGCTGGAGCCCTTCTACCGCGATGTCAGACGGCGCATGCAGGCCGCCCGGGACGCCGACACCCGGCAGACCATCATCAAGGATCTCTTCGACCGGTTCTTCAAGACCGCCTTCCCGAAGCTCAGGGACAAGCTGGGGATCATCTACACCCCGGTGGAGATCGTGGACTTCATGAACCGCTCAGTGGCCGATCTGCTGCAGAGGGAGTTCGGGCGATCTGTCAGTGATCCCGGCGTGCACATCCTTGATCCCTTCACCGGCACCGGAACCTTCATTGTGCGCCTGATGCAGAGCGGCCTGATACCGAAGGATGCCCTGAAGCACAAATATGAGAACGATCTCCATGCCAATGAGATCGTCCCCCTGGCCTACTATATCGCTGCTATGAACATGGAGACCGCCTACCATGATCTGGTGGAGGACGATTACCGCCCCAACCGGATCCTGGTGTGGACCGACACCTTCGCCAGCAACCGCCGGCAGGATATCTTCAGCACCGCCCTGTCAGAAAACAATGCAAGCCTCAGCCGGGAAAACAGCGCCGATATCCGGGTGATCATCGGCAATCCACCCTACTCTGTCGGTCAGGAGTCCCAGAACGATGACAATGCCAACGAGCATTATGAGGAGCTGGATCGGCGGCTGCAGGAGACCTATGCCGCCAGGACTGATGCCACAAATAAAGCCAAACTCTTCGACTCCTACATCCGGGCCTACCGCTGGGCTTCGGACCGGATAGGTGACAATGGCATCATCGCCTTCATCACCAACGCCGGCTGGATTGATTCCAACAGCGCCGACGGCATGCGCAAATGCATGGCGGAGGAGTTCAGTTCTATCTACATCTACCATCTCAAGGGGAACCAGCGGACCTCCGGTGAAAGATCCCGGCAGGAAGGCGGCAAGATCTTCGGGGAAGGCAGCCGCGCCCCAATCGCCCTGGTGTTCCTGGTAAAGAACCCGGCAGCCCAGGAGAAGGGAAAGATATACTTCCACACCGTGGCGGACTATCTGAGCCGGGAGCAAAAACTCTCCGAGATCTCACAGTTCGGAACTATCAGCAACATGGAGTGGTCCGAAATCATTCCTGACAGCCACGGTGACTGGCTGAACCAGCGGGATGACTCCTATGGCAGGTTCATGAGGGTGGACGGCAAGAAGACGGATGAGAAGTGCATCTTTAGGAATTTTTCGCTTGGTATTGCAACACACCGTGATTCATGGGTCTACAACTCATCCCGTGACAGAGTTGTCAGGAGCATGCAGCACTTGATTGCTTTTTACAATACTCAAGTAGACAGGTCAAAAACAGACACAAATTTTGAACCGGATATAGATCCAAAAATGTTCAAATGGGACAGTTCCCTCCTAGCATACCTCTCCAAGTTGATATATGCCGATTCATTTGATATATCAAAAGTTTATGTCAGTGAATACAGGCCTTTTTTTCATCAGTATCTCTACTTTGACCGTTGCTGGAACGAAAGGGTGTATCAGATGCCACAAATGTTCCCAAGAAACGACTCCGAGAACCTGTGCATTTGTGTAACTGGCATTGGAACAAAGGAATTCTCCAGTTCCATGGTCGACAAAATTCCCTGCCTGGACTATGTTGAGAAATCACAGTGCTTCCCCCGCTACCTCTATGACGCAGACGGCACCAAAACCGATGCCATCACTGACGATGCTCTAAGTCACTTCCGTGAGCCCTACGGCGCAGAAGGCACTGCCATCACCAAGGATGACATCTTCTACTACATCTACGGCATCCTCCACTCCCCGGAATACCGCTCCAGATATGCCAACAACCTCATGAAGGAACTCCCCCGCATACCCCGTGTCGCAACCTTCGGGCAGTTCATGTCCTTCGTCAATGCAGGACGCACCCTTGCGGATCTGCATGTGCACTTTGAAGATCAGGAGGAATATCGCGGAGTCACCATCAAAGGTGAGAACAGGGGAAACTACACTGTCCAGCAGATGAAGTGGGGCAAGATCCCGGGCAAGACCGGCAACGCCGCCAAGGACAAGACCACCCTGATCTACAACAGCGACATCACCATCACCGGCATTCCACTGGAGGCCCAGGAATATGTGGTGAACAAGAAGTCTGCCCTGGACTGGATCGTGGAGAGGGCTTGTGTGTCTGAGGACAAGAAGTCCGGGATCGTCAACGACTTCAATCTCTGGGGAAAGGAACACTACAACGAGCGCTATCCCCTCGCCCTCTTCCTGAAGATCATCACCGTGAGCATCAGAACCGTGGAAACCGTCAGATCACTGCCCAAACTCGAGATCCATCCCCTGGATCAGGGTGAATGAGCAGGAGGCGGAGCCGGCATTATATTCTCCGGAATATCCCCAAAAAACAGCGGAACAGGACTTTTTCCCGGAATATCTCCATCGCCATCCTGCTGACAAATCCTGATCCCACTGTCACTTGAGGGTAAAAATTAAGTTATCAACATACCCGGGAAGATAAGATAACTTGGAAGTTTTGCCGGGGGACAACCGGCTCCACATGCAATAGAGCGAAGACGGCTCCGGAGCAGAAAACTCGTCCCTGAGATTCCCGGACACCTGAGTTCGGACACCAGAGATCAGAGATCAGAGATCATGGATCATAGATCGGAAAGCCCCGGAAGGTGCTGCCTGCCGGGGCATGGGATTGTTGCCGCAAGAACAGATGGGGGAGTTCCTACCGACGTGGGAGCGAAATCTGCCCTCCATGGGAAGCGGCGGAATGTCAGACGTTGAACAGGAAGTTCATCACGTCACCGTCCTGGACCACATAATCCTTGCCCTCAGAGCGCATCTTCCCGGCCTCCTTGGCTCCGGTCTCACCGTTGTAGCGGACATAGTCCTCATAGGAGATGGTCTGGGCCCGGATGAAGCCCTTCTCAAAATCGGTGTGGATCTTGCCGGCGGCCTTGGGTGCCGTGGCGCCCACGGGAATGGTCCAGGCCCGGACCTCCTTGGGTCCGCCGGTGAAGAAGGTGTGCAGGTTCAGCAGACGGTAGCCGGCCCGGATCACCCGGTTAAGCCCCGGCTCCTCGATCCCAAGATCCCGCATGAAGTCGCCCCGATCAGCCTCATCCATCTCAGCCAGCTCCGCCTCAATGCCGGCGCACACCGGCACCACCACCGAGCCCTCTTTGCTGGCAATGGCGTTCACCGCATCAAGGTAGGCGTTGCCACCTAAGCCATCCTCAGCCACATTGGCAATGTACATGGTGGGCTTCAGTGTCAGGAAGGAGATGCTTCTGATGGCCTCCTTCTCCTCGGGCTCCAGGGCCAGGCTCCGCAGCATCCGGGCTTCGGACAGCACCGCCTGGCACTTCTCCAGCACCCGGGTCTCCGTCACCGCCGCCTTGTCACCGCTCTTGGCCCGGCGGCTCACCCGGGACAGAGCCTTCTCGCAGGTGTCCAGATCTGCCAGGGCCAGTTCAGTGTTGATGGTCTCAATGTCTCCGGTGGGATCAATGCGCCCACTGACATGGACAATGTTGTCGTCATCAAAACAGCGCACCACATGGGCGATGGCATCAGTCTCCCGGATATTGGACAGGAACTGGTTGCCCAAGCCCTCACCCTTGGAGGCGCCTTTCACCAGACCGGCAATGTCCACAAACTCCATGGCGGCAGGGACGATCTTCTGAGGGTGATCAATCCCGGCCAGCACATCCAGACGGGGATCCGGCACCGGCACCACACCGGTGTTGGGCTCAATGGTGCAGAAGGGAAAATTCGCCGCCTCGATGCCGGCCCTGGTCAGGGCGTTGAACAGTGTGGACTTGCCTACATTGGGAAGACCGACAATACCGCAGTTGAAACCCACTTGCCTCTCCTTTAAGTCAGTTATTTATCAGTTGTCGTTTGTTTACAAGAGTTCCGGTTGTTTCCGGAGGCCGGGAACCGGTGGCGCCCCAGCGCCGGGCGGGAAACGGCGATCCCCAGCCCGGCAGGGCACAGATGAGGATCCCGCCCCAGGCGTTCAGTTCCGGGTGCGGGGTGAGTTGATCCGGTTCATGGCCTTCTGGGGATCGGCCAGCACCGCCTCCAGGCAGTCCAGGGCGTCCCGGGTGGCATCGGCAATCAGCTCACGATCGGACGGTGTGGGCCGCCCCAGGACATAGCCGATCATCAGGGAGCGATCCGAGGGCTTGCCGATCCCCAGGCGCAGCCGGTAAAAGCCCGGGCAGTTGCCCAGACAGGAAATGATGCTCTTGAGACCGTTGTGACCGGCATGACCGCCCCCCAGTTTCAGCCGCACCTGTCCCGGCGCCAGATCCAGTTCGTCATGCACCACCAGGATCTCCTCCGGAGGGATCTTGTAAAAGCCTGCCAGGGCAGCCACTGAGCGGCCGCTGAGGTTCATATAGGTGGTAGGAAGCAGGAGATGCAGCTGGGATCCGGCAACTGAGGCGCTGCCGGCAAGACCCAGAAAGCGGGAGGAGGGCTGGAGGCGGATCCCGAGACGATCTGCCGCCGCGGTGACCAGATCGGCACCGATGTTGTGCCGGGTATGCTCATATTCGGCCCCTGGGTTGCCCAGACCGGCCACAAGTCTGATAGGCATGTCAGATCATCTGCACCGGAATGGCCTTGCCAATGCGCACGATCTGGTTCTTCTCATTGAGATACACCAGACGGGGATGATGGTTCCTTGCCTCTTCATCAGAGAAGATCCCGTAGGCGGCAATGATCACCGTGTCCCCCACGGCAGCCATCCGGGCAGCGGCGCCATTCAGGGAGATCATGCCGGATCCCCGCTCCCCGGCAATGGCATAGGTATGGAACCTGGCGCCGGTGTCCACGTTGTAGATGTCAATCTGCTCATTCTCCAGGATGCCGGAGGCATCCAGCAGATCAAGATCAATGCTGCATGATCCCTCATAGTTCAGCACGGCATGAGTCACACGGGCCTTGTGCAACTTCCCCAAAAGCATTGTTCTCTGCATTCCATGCTCCCTGCATCTGCAACCGGAAAAAAGGACGGGAAACCGTCCTGACTGCCAAAAAACTGTGATCTATTCTAGCAAATTTTCAAAAAAACTGATCACATAAAAATCAGCAAAAAGCCCCCTGTGACCGCTGATCGGATCTCCGGTCAGGCCAGCAGCATAAAGCATGGAAGGCCGTGGAAAGAAAGGAAGGGACCTGAAGAATGGCTTACGGGGAGTTGAAGGCAGGGAGACATGGAGCCACAGGCCAGGGACGCCAAACCGACGGCATTGGGGGAGCTGCCAAGCGGGCACTCAGGCCAGGGCACCAG
>FLNX01002916.1_pt1 | contig 55075 bp, 51 predicted proteins | sample 1140341 | NCBI WGS metagenome assembly FLNX01 (sample SAMEA3878208, study PRJEB12797) | bioreactor metagenome | biome: Moose rumen | place: Sweden | collected 2011-10
TTTTATTTATAATATTTTCTGTTTTTATAATAAATATACTTTTTGCCATAAATCCGTCTTACGCAATAAAAATAGGAGTTTTAACGGAAGTTGAGCGTGCGGGAGTAGGAACGGATGTTGCAGGAAGAATGATAAGTACGCATACAAACCGTACCGTTTGCACAACGGATGCAATGAAAGGTTATATCCTCGTACCTTACAAAAACGAAATTGCGATAGAAAGTAAAGGTCAATGTTTACCGTTATCAACCGATTCGCTTGTTTTAAGACCTGATTCTACCGGTTTTGTCAGCACAAAAGGGAAATGGTACAGAGGGAAATTGATTGTAAAAAACATTAACGGGAAACTGACCGTAATAAATGATATTGATGTAGAAAATTATATAAAAGGTGTAGTCCCGTCAGAAATGCCGTCATCATGGGAGTTCGAAGCCCTGAAAGCTCAGGCTATTGCTGCAAGAAGTTATGCGCTTGCAAATCTTGGGAAACAGGCAAAATACGGATATGACCTTAAAGATAATACGGAAGATCAGGCTTATGGCGGGGCATCCTCCGAAACAAACAAAACAAACCGTGCGGTTGATGAAACTTCAGGACTTGTTTTGACTTATGATATGAAAATCATTTCCGCATATTATTCGGCTTCGGCAGGCGGAATGACAAATACAAACAGTTGGGGGAACAATTTACCTTATCTGCATTCGGTATTTTCATTTGACGATGATGTAAAGAAAAACGGTCACGGGGTAGGTATGAGCCAGCACGGAGCAAACAACCTTGCCAAAAAAGGATATAATGCGTATCAAATTTTGCAGTATTTTTATCAAAATGTAAAATTCGCAAAACTCAACAGCGAAGTTTAACAAGTGGTGTGCAATTATCATTGTTTATATTTTGTTGGGTTTCATCCAACCTTGCTTACTATACCAACAATATAATATATATTGTCGGATTGGTAAATCCGACCTACTCTGATGTATTTTAAGTAAATGTAGGCTGGCATTACCATGGCAACAATAATTTATATATTTATCCCTGCCTTATTGCCTTAACATCCTTTCAAATTTACCCCTCTCTTGCTGTTCCCGTTTCATACCCCGGAACAAGCAGGGCAAGCGGTATTATTCTGCCAAGTTTTGAACCGAATGTTGATTTTTCGTTCATCATTGTAAGTGCCATACAAACATCATCAACGTGAGGAGCAAAATCTGTTGCTTTTATCCCACGTTCAACTTTTTTATGATAAAGTCTTTCATTTATTTCGTTTGAAACTTTATTGCCTGATATTATTCCGACAGCTAAAGACGCGACTGTTGCAACCGCATTCGGAATATTTTCGCTTATTGCATTTACTGCTTTTGCAAATTTTGTGTCTTTTCTCATTTTAGGCATCATACTTACTAATTTATCCGAATATTTATTAAATACTTTCGCTCCACCCCAAACGCAAGCGATAGGAACAATTACATCCCCCAACAGCTGACTTAAAACTTCTCTTTTTTTAGCTTTGATATTTTCCTTATCTACAATAACACCCCCTGCAAAACCGCCTGCGACAGAACCTGCCGCAACAGTCATAATCTGAGGTCCTTTAAACTTGATAGTTTTGTCAATAGGCTTGTATTTAAAAAGTGCCCAATCTTTAATCGGAGTTTTAAAGATTTTTTTAGGATTTAGGGAAAAACCTGCTTTTTTACTCCAGAAAGCCAGAGGTAACGCCATACCCGCAGCAGAAGTTGCAACTACAACTGCTTTTTTCTTAAGCGGTAAATTATCATGCTCTATGTATGTGTGAGTAAAACTTGAAGCATTCGGATTCACACATCTCGGGCTGTTTAAAAAATATTTACTGTTATCAGGAAATGCTGACGTAATATTATTCATCATCACACACCACTAACTTTCGCTTTCATTATAACAAAAACGAAACAAATAAAATATTGCCTCGATTTTTTGTAAAGTAAATATTTGTTAAGTAGAACATTTATACAATAAGGGATACTTTTGAGTTATTATTATTTTTCATAACCTTTTCGTATTCCGGATCAAGTTTCGGAAACATTTCAAAAAATATGCCTTTTGCATTCTGAATAAACTTTTTACCCACATTTTCAGGTAAAATTTCCCCTCTGTGTTTTACCGGAATTGCATTAACAATCTTTGCTCCGGTAAAACTGCCACCGTTTATGTTATATCCCGAAACAGGACTTATCATACTTTACTCCTTTACTATAAAGAGGTTCTTTCAATTTCTTCTTTTGTCGAAACCTGAATTATATCGCCTTCCTGCAAATCATTAAACTTGCCGAAAGAAATACCGCATTCAAATCCTTGAGCAACTTCTTTAACATCATCCTTAAATCGTTTAAGCTGTTCGATAGAACCTCTGTAAATTTCTACACCATCACGCAAAATAACAGCATCTTTATCTCTTGCAATTTTACCCTCAAGTACATAACATCCTGCAATTTTGCCTGTTTTCCCGACATTAAATACCTGTCTGACTTCCGCTTTTCCAAGTTCAACTTCTTTAATTTCAGGGTCAAGAAGGGATAATAATGTCTTTTCGATATCTTCAAGCAACTGATAAATGATATCGTATTTTTTGATTGTAACTTTTTCTCTTTCGGCAGCAACCAAAGCATTAGAATCTTCTTTTACCGTAAAGCCCAAAATCAAAGCATTTGATGCCGCCGCAAGCATAACATCCGCTTCTGAAATATCACCGACACCGACGTGAATAATTTTTGTCTTAATTTCTTTTGATTCAACCTGAGCAATAGCCTGCGAAACAGCTTCTGCTGAACCGTTTGTATTTGCTTTGATAATCAAATTCAATTGCGGAATATCTTCGTCTCCTGCAACTGCTTCTTTTCTGATATGGGCAGGCAGCATAGCCTCAAGACGCTTATCACGGGCTTTTTCCTGTCTTTGAGCAGAAATTGCTTTCATTTCTTTTTCGTTTTTAACAACCATGAATCTGTCACCTGCCTGAGGAACTTCTGATAAACCTAATATCTCAACAGGAGTTGATGGTTCGGCTTTTTGTATTCTTTCGCCGCTGTCTGATAATAACGCTCTGACTCTGCCGCATGCAGTACCGACAACTATACAATTACCTGCTCTCAATGTTCCGTTTTGAACAAGCAGCGTTGCAACAGGACCTTTACCTTTGTCTAAATTTGCTTCGATTACGACACCTGTTGCTTCGGCTTTAGGGTTTGCTTTCAAATCCTGAACGTCAGCTACAAGTAAAATATATTCAAGCAATTCATCAATACCGGTTCCCTGAAGTGCGGAAACTTTTACTACAATTGTATCCCCGCCCCAATCTTCAGGAACAAGTCCGTGTTCTGTTAATTGCTGAAGTACTCTGTCAGGGTTTGCACCCGCTTTATCAATTTTGTTTACCGCAACAATAACAGGTATTTCCGCTGCTTTTGCGTGGTTAATTGCTTCTATGGTTTGAGGCATTATACCGTCATCCGCTGCAACAACTAAAATTGCAATATCTGTTGCCTGCGCACCTCTGGCTCTCATTTCGGTAAATGCTTCGTGCCCCGGAGTATCCAAAAATACGATTTTCTTTTCGTTTTTATCGCCTAAATAAACCGTATAAGCACCGATAGATTGTGTAATACCGCCGACTTCCGTTGCAACAATTTTATGTTTTGATGCTCTGATAGAGTCAAGCAGTGTTGTTTTACCGTGGTCTACATGCCCCATAATACTGATTACTGGAGCTCTGCGTTTTAATAATTTTTTATCAACATTTTCAAGTGCATTTTTTGCTTCTTCTTTTTCGAGTTCTTCTGCAACAAATGCGTCTAAATCTTCTTCTAATACCTCAAGTTCATATTCCGCACAAACTTTTTTGATAACATCAACATCAATAAGCTGGTTTACTGTCGCCATAACTCCGTTCATCATTAAAAATTTAACAATATCGGCAGGAGTTTTCTTAATTTTTTCCGATAATTCCGCAATTGTCATTGCGTGAGTGACAATTATTTGTTTAACTTCTTCAACTTCTTCTGTTTTTTGAGTTCTTTTCTTGTGGTGCTGAGCAGCAGCTTTTTCAAGAGAAATCATCTCTTGTTCTTCTTTTTTGGAATTAAAATCTTTATCTTTTTTCTTTCCTGAATTTTTACTGCCGCCGAATTTTGCTCCGCCGCCTCCTTTATTTTCATAAATATCCTGAGGAATTATACGGCGTTCGATAGGTTTTTTATTAGTAAAATCTTTATTTGGAGCAGATTTTGCGCCATCCCTTTTAGGAGGAAATTTCGAATCCTTGTTAAACGGTTTTTTAGCAAGTCTTTCTTCGCTTTTTGGAGTATTTGGTTTTTCAACAATCTGCACTGTTTTTTGTGGTGCTCTGCGCACAATTTCAACTTTCGGATGAGAAGCAGTCTGGGTTTTTGGTTTTTCTATTGCTTTTTTTATTTCATTTTTTAATTCTTTTTCTTCTTCTTTTTTAGCCTCTTTTTTTGCTTCTTCTTCCGCTACTTTGGCTTTTTTTACAATAAATGCTTTTGGTTTTGCTTTTTGCGAACCGTTATCAATAAAATCTTTGAGTCGTCTTATTTGTTCTGTTGTAACAGTACTTGAATGAGTTTTGCCCGTGACTCCTATTTTTTCAAATTTTTCAAGAACTTCTTTGCTTGTCAATTTAAGTTCTTTTGCTAATTCACTTATTCTAACTGTTTCGTAACTCATCTAGTAACTGTCCTTTCAATTCCTTTGGTACAGATGTTTTCAGGAATTTTTCAATTTTATTCTTCTTAAAAACTGCTTCTATACAAGATTTATTATAGCAAAGATATACGGATCTGCCAAATGTTGTCGAATTTGGGCTTATGACGGGAGTTCCCGCCGCATTGGTTATCTTTATTAAATCTTTTCGGTCTTTAATTTGCCAACACCCTGCGCAACGTCTTTCTGTCATGAATATCCTTAATTTTTTAATTATGTTTATTGTATTTTATTACATACAAACAGATAATTCAAATTTGTTTATTTGATTAAAATAAAAGTTTAGGATATTATATAAAAATGCCTGACTTCATAAAATCTGTATTCTACGAAATTTTATCTTACTTTGTTCCACAAAAACAAAGCTATGAAATTACGGGCAGCTGCAAAAAATGCGGGAAATGCTGTAATTATATGTATAGCGTAGATACATATACAGAAAAAGAATTTAAAATTATGCAGATGATTTTTCCGAAATATAAAAGATTTTATATAAAAGGAAAAGATGAATTCGGAAATCTGATATTTGCCTGTAAATTTGTTACTCCTGACGGCTTATGCTCAGATTATAAACACCGTTTGAGAATGTGTAAAAAATATCCCGCAAAACGCATAGGCTACCGTGCAAAACTTCATGACGGCTGCGGTTATACGGTTAATTTTAAAGAGTTTAAGGATTATATTAAATAAAGATGACTATATATTTGATGTTATATATAGTCATCTTTTATAAATGTTAAATTGTTAATTTGAAATATTTTATTAATGAGAAATAAAATAAGCAAATACTCCTACGATTGCTACTGCAAATATTAAATAAAGAATGAGCCATATATTAGAGCTTGGAGTATTTTCGGATGAATTTTCACTTTCTGCCGATTCTGCCGGTGCTTCAGGCTGCACTTCTTGCGAAGCAGGTTCACATGTGCAGGTGTTTTCACATTCGCAAGTTTGGTCTTTGCAACATGATTTTAATAAATTACGAATCTCAATAACATTTAAGCAAAGTCCTGCTGCTAAATACAGTAAAAGAGTTCCGGAGCATAATAAACATACACCCCAACCTCTTGTAGATTCAACTGCTATGAGCTGCCAAGAAGCATATATCAAAAATATACATAAAATTAATGATACACTCTTTACGCAACAGCAACAACTAAACAAAGATTTTTTATTCATAATACCTCCTTCTGATAAGTTTATATTTTATTAAATGTTTTAGCTTTTGTAAATGATGTTACGGGCTTGTTACAAGAGTTTAGTATTTAGGAAGTTTACTAAGCTCTGTTTTTATTTTTTCAATCGGCATTGATAAAGAAGAAGAATTTCTGAGTGCAAGCTGCATACAATTTCTGCTGCGTTCAAAGTCTTCGCTGTATTCGGCTATTTTCCCCGCAATATAATACAAATCCCCGATTTCTCCGCAATTATCAATAGCCTGATTTATTATTTCATCAGCCTCTGAATATTCTCCGATACTTGTAAGTATTTTTACATAAATCTTGTAAGCCTCAATATCAACAGGATTTAATTCTATCGTATTGCTCAAATTGTCAAGCGCTCTGCCTATATCCTGTTCCTCATAGTATATAGATGCAAGATTAAAATATGCCCAACTGTAATCGGGAGAAATCTCAAGCACCTTTTCAAATTTCGATTTTGCCCCATCATTATCACCAAATTCTCTGAGAATATTACCGATATAAAAATGAGCATAAATATCTTCATCATTTATATCAACTGTTTTTTGAAAGTAATCGAGCGCTTTCGGAAAATCTTTCATTTTAAAATAAACTAAGCCCAAATTAAAATATGAGTTTGAATCCTGATTGTCGGTTGAAATAACTTTCTCAAAACATTTAATCGCTGTTTCATATTCACAAAGTTCGGTGCTGACAAGTCCTAAATTATAAATCGCATCAATTGCATCAGGTTCGATTTCTATTGCTTTTTCGTAACTTTCTTTGGCTTTTTTAAAATTTTTCAACTTTTCATATACAATACCGAGATTATAAAAAATGCCGCTGTCATCCCCAAAGGTTTTTGACAGATATAAAAGATTTTTTAAAGCTTCTTCGTTAAACCCGCAATCAGTAAGCAAAACGGCTAACTGTCTGCGAGCAAGAAAATTTTGAGGATCATCTCTTAATAAATTCTGTAATTCTTCTATTTTATCGATTTTTGCCATAACTATATAACAGGAACATCCACCGGTTCAAGTAACTCTACATTTATAATATCATTTTGCATTATCTGAACATTTTTGCCTTTTCTAATCATATCAGCAACACTGTCATATACAAAATAACCGCCCGTACCGACAGCACCGCCTGCGGCGGCAAATGGAACTATTACATACTTAAACCCGCTATCTGTTACGTTTTCACCCCAATTTACCGCTTTTCGGGTAATATCTGCGGATTTAGTACAAGTTTGACGCCAAGCATCTTTATAGCCTTTTGTTGTAGTTATTCCGCCGTCAAAAGTAGTATCGGTTCTACCTGTAATATTCAAACTCAAAGGAATTTGTCTGCCGTTTGGAGTTACAACATGGTCAAAATCAAGATATAATATTGCACCTTTTGACATACGTCTTGATGGTGTTATACCTCTTATTGAACCTCTTACGATAGACCCCATCGGTAAAATGATATCCTCACTGTCGGCAAGTTTTTGGTCTGTAAGAAGCATAGCTTTAAATTCATTTCCCGAGGTGTTGTACTGAGTATCAATTGTATTAAGCATTTTCAGGGTCAAAACCGTCCCCGCAGGTATACGTTTTGTTTTGGCATTACCGCTAAACGGAGCAGCCATTGACATTTGTGCAACAAAAAATATTACTAATATTACAGATAAAATCTTATTTCTCATTATTTCTCTCCTTAATTTAAGAACATTTTAACACATCGTGAGATATTTGTTAAGTCTGTGAAAATAAAATATTGCCTATTAATAAATAAAACATAATATTTTTGGCGAAAATATTTTTCAGTATAACGTTATTGACACGGCAATAAAAAATCTATAAAATCAGATTATGGCAATCGTGTATTTAAGTTTAGGTTCAAATAAGGGAGACCGCATAGGCTACGTTCAGCAGGCAGCAAGTTTGCTTGGTGCTGACGAAGGGATTTCTATTGTCAGAACATCAGCATTCTATGAAACAGAGCCTTGGAATATGAATACATCCACATGGTTTGTTAATGCGGTTATGGAAATTAAAACAAAATACTCCCCGAAAGAATTACTGAAAATTTGTCAGGATATAGAAAAAAGACTCGGCAGAGAACATAAAGAAGGCAACGATTATGAAGACAGAACAATTGATATAGATATTTTGTTCTACAACAACGATATAATCAATGAAGATAATCTTGTAATTCCGCATAAATATGTTCATCTCAGAGCCTTCAATCTTGTTCCTATGCTGGAACTTAATGCCGAATACGAACACCCCGTTCTGCACAAAACAATTATCGAAATGCATTCAAACTTAGAAAATCCGGAAATGGTATTTTTATATGGCACAAGGGTCGATTTCTAATAAAACTGTTGCCGTTATCGGAGGGGGCCCTGCGGGATGTATTTGCGCAAAATTTTTATCTGACAGCGGTATTGATACTACCGTTTTTGATAAAGGGAAATTCTTACGAACAATTCTCCCCACAGGCGGCGGGAAATGTAATATTACATACAACGTACCCGATTTTAAACTTTTGGCTCAAAATTACCCCAGAGGAGAAAAATTTTTATATTCCGTATTTTCAAAATTTTCAACAGTGCAAACCGTTGATTTTTTCAAAAGTATCGGCATAAATACATATTGCAGAGATGATAACAGAATATTCCCCAAATCAAATTCATCGGCAGAAGTGAAAGAAAAACTGCTTAAATCAATTAAATGTAAATTTGTATCGGAAGAAGTACTTGAGATAAAACAAAAAAATTCGGGATTTGAAATAAAAACAAATAAAAGCTCGTACTATTTTGACTATGTAGTAGTAGCAACAGGAGGACACAGCAATTTTGACATAATAAAAAATTTAGGAATAAACATAATTCCTCCCGTTCCATCACTTGTAGGTCTTGTAACAAAAGAGAATTTTTCATCCGTTGTCGGAGTCAGTATAAAAAATGTCAGTTCAAAAATCAAAAAGAATGTTCTTACTGATGACATAATTTTCACCCATAAAGGAATTTCCGGCCCGTTGATTTACAAAATATCATCACTTTATGCAAGGGAAAATTTACCGTTTAAGATTACTCTTTCTTTTATCGCTAAAGAAACAAACCTTCAGGAAATGCTGAATGAAAACCCCCATAAAGAAATCAAAAACCTTTTATCACAATTTGTTCCAAAATCTTTTGCTCAATATATTCTGAATTTACTAAAAATTGAACCGACATTACTTTGTCACAAAATTGACAGCAAAATCCGCAACAAGATATCAGAAAAACTTACGAATTTTGAAGTTAATATAACAGACAAAGTTAAAGACGGCGAAATAGTCACCTGCGGAGGGGTAGATTTAAAGGAAATAAACCCAAAAACAATGGAATCAAAAATGATAAAAAATCTGTATTTTTGTGGTGAAGTTTTGGATATAGACGGATTTTGCGGCGGCTTTAATCTGCAAAACTGCTGGTCCACCGGGTTTGTCTGTGCAGAATCCATTATTTGCGACATAAGATAAATTTAAGTTATCATAACAAATTTATATTTCTTTGGTTAATTTATAAAATATAACAATAATTTGCAGGGAGTATAAGCAATAAAAAAAGAACCTTTGCGGTTCTTTATTAAATGGTACCCCCAAGCAAATTCGAATTGCTGTCTACACCGTGAAAGGGTGTTGTCCTAGGCCTCTAGACGATGGGGGCTTGTATCTTTTCCCTTCCGTAAAGTCATTCTATATTGAACAAAATTAAATGTCAAGAATTATTTTGTTTATACAAAGATTATGAATATCCTAGGGTTTAAGTATAAAAGATTCTTCGCTTTTGCTACTTTAAAATAGGTAACTATATAGAAATCACTACTAAAAATGACCGTATCTGTCACCCTGAATTTATTTCAGGGTCTATCAATTTGATAGATTTTGAAACCGTCTACGCATACAAGCTCACACACGAATTTTAAGATTCTGAAACAAGTTCAGAATGACAAAATTTTTGGTTCGTTTTGTAAAGTTCAGAATGACGAATTTTCAATGATTTATCAAAGATTAAATTATTTTGTTTCAGGTATTTTCAAACTTTTTATTTCATCAATTATAAGTTTTATTTCAGGTGTTACATCTTCTGCACCGGATATATTATTTTTTATCATCTGAGAAAATTCTACTTTTTTAAATTCATGCAACCCTCTTGTTTTAAAAACTTCTTCAAGATATTCAACCCTATGCCCCTCAATTTTCGGGGTCAGTGTATTCATTTCGGAAATATTTTGCAATTCATAATTCAGCGTTTTATCAACCAAATTTTGAGATAACAAATCCTCAAATTCCCCGCATTCTATAATATGTATTTTGTCGGTTTTTCGTAATTTCGGTTCTATCTCTTTCGCATTCACCGCTCCGTCTTTATCTAACAGAACAAAAATCGGAAGTTTTAAATCCTCGCTCAACTGATAAAACAATTTTACAACCTGATTTTTACCACCCGCAGGAATTATATAAACCCCGTTTTTATCAAAATCATATCCGCATAATTTTGCAAATTCGGGTAAAAGAGTTTCTTCGGTTGCACCTTCTGCGATTATAACGGTTTCTATCGGAAAACGAAATGACAATTCACCACGCTGAATTTTTATATTTGAATTTTCCTGACTCAAAGCGTTTAACCACAACAAATTTTGCACTTTTGTATCTTTTATAAGCTCAAGACAGGCACGGTAGTTTAGTTTATTATCAAGTAATTTTTTTGTATTACTATCAATTTTAAAAACAGATTCTTCATACTGCGCCAGTTTTTTATTTATTGAATAATCCGGCTGCAAATCTGTATATTTTTTCAACGAGCTATTAAAAATTTCCTGCGCATAATTGCGCAAAACTTCATAATCCATATCATCAAGTTCATTTTTATTAAAATTCGGAGATAAAAGATTGTGAAGAACAATATCCTTAAACACTCTCAGGTATTTAGTTTCAGTATTTTTAAAACGTGTTAATCTGTCTGTTGAAATTATAATCTGTTCTTTTGTCAGCGGTTTTATCTTCAAAATTTATCCCTTTTATTAATTTTATTTACAAAAAGTATATATCATTAGCAATTTTTATTATATTCGCATTTTAATATTAATGTGGAGTTATTATGGTAGTAGACAAAATCAATTCGACATTAAATCAATGTAATTATAACACAAGTATCGGTGCCGTTAAAAACAATTCACAAAACAGGCAGCAGAACACTTCTTCTGTTCCGTCTTTTAGCGCAAAAACAGTATTTATGAATAACTCTAACCAAAATATAACTCTAAGAACAGAATTAACAACAAAAGAAGAGAAAAATAAATATTCTGCCATAACCTCCAAACTTGACCGTAATACAAAAAAAGTTGCCAATATTTTACTTAAAAACGGTGTTTTACTCAATAATAACTCCGATGATAAATCTACCGTTTTGGATAATTTATACAAAATAATAACAGAACCGAGAGCAAAAGGATTATCAGACTCAGGAATTTTGCGTGACACAATCGCAACAATAGCATATCCGTATCTGATTACTCAGCAGTTTGGCGATATACCTAACTCGTACAGACAACAGGTTATCAATGCAAACAATGCCGCAAAAGCAAATTTGATTGATATTCGTCAAACTTCGGACGAAATAGATGTAGACCACTCCGGAACATGTGTTGCCGCAAGTACGGAATTTAAACTTGCAAAACAAATGCCTGCGGAATTTTCAAGACTTGCTCAGGAATTGAGTTCTCCTCAATTATCCGCAACAAAAAATATCAAGCTTGAAAACCTTGCTGACAATACATTAAACGGCGTATGGCTTTTAAATGCCTTTGAAATGCCTTTTGAAATGAAGAATTATGATGATGCAAAGCTCACTTTTGCACCTGATAAGAATGCGGTATTAAGGGCTCAAATTCAGACAACAAATAAAGACCCCGACGAAAGAACCCCATTAGATGTACTTATGCAATCAACATTTATGCAAATCGGTTCTCAGCAGTCTTATAACACTCTTACAGATAAAAGAGGCGGAAAATTCAATCAAAATGATAAGGGCTTGATTGAATTTGAAAAAACTTTCACCGAATCCGTCGTGTTTGACAAAAATATTTTATCGGTTACATACCAGACGGTAGATGAGAACGCAAGACTTATCGGATATGAAACAGATTTGAATACATTAAAAAGACATCTGACAACAGCACTCGATATGGGTGAAAATATTATCATAGGCTACACCCAGACAAACGAAAATAATATTATCGTAAACGGACATGAAATAACTATTGTCGGATACAGAAAAAATAATGACGGTAAATTAACATTCGTCTGCAACGATACAGATGACGGAATATCAAAACCTATTGAATATTCCGAAGACTATTTGCTGCCAAAAATTCACCATGCCGCTCTGCCGAAAGAAGTTGTTGAAAGTGATATGAATATCGTTCCAAATTGGGTTGAAGGCATAAATATGTATAAACAACTCAAACGACAGGCAGCATAAATTCTGCACCCAATTTTATTAAAAAATAATTATGAACATCAATTTTACCCCTCAAATCAATCAAAGAAACGGCTATCATCCGAATTTCACCGCTATCCCGTTAGCGACATATAATTATTTGCATGATAAAGACCAAAACGTAATCGTATATCAGTTAGAAAACGAAGATATCCCCTATTTACAAAATATATCGGATAATATTGATAGATTTTATAAAAAACATGAAATTGAAGACGAATCTACAAAAGAGGTCTTGAAAAAATCAATAGATGCAGGGATAGAAATATTATCAAACGAAGAATACAAAGATAAAAAAACTAAGGTTTTACTTGCACTGTCTGATGAAGAACCGAGTGCAATTCTTGTAGGGAATGCACCAAAAGTTGATAAAAATGGGAAAATACATTATTCAAGCAGAAAAAATCACGCAAAAGATGAAACCGAACTTGATGCTCTTGCGACTTGGAATAAAAAAATCCTTGGAGAAGGAAAAGTTATTTTGACAGAATATTTTCATACAGTTCTGAAAGACGGATTTAAACAGATATATGTCCGCTCGGAAATTCCTGAAAATTCATTTGCAAAAGATTTTTATATAAAAATGGGATTTAAAGAGTTGTCTGACGAACAAAGAAAAATTCAAAGGAAAAATGACTATAATTATATGTCAGATATTTTTAACTACGGGAATGACCCGATTATACCAATGAAAGTAACCACAAAAGATATCCAAAAAAGCATTAAAAAGAGATTTAAAGAACTTGAGCGAAAAGAATTTAAAGATAAATTCAGCGTGGACTTACCACAAAAAGAGTTATAAATAATATACAATCACCTAAACTTATTTTTATTATTTATTTGATTTTTTATATAGGATTATGTTTATAATGGATGAGAATTAAACGCAGGTATTTATGACTGAAAAAGAAAAAATGATAAACGGAGAGTTGTATTTCCCCGAAGATACAGAACTTGTAAAAGACAGAATGAATGCCAAAAAGCTTTGTGCCATATATAACAGTCTTTTACCCGAACAAAAACAGGAAAAATATAATCTGCTGAAATCAATGTTTGGAAAAATCGGGGATACCTGTACGATAGAACCGAATTTTTTCTGCGATTACGGTTATAATATAGAGTTTAACGGTTTTGTTTATATAAATCATAACAGTGTATTTCTTGATTGCGCCAAAATAACTATCGGGAATAACACTTTTATAGGTCCGAACTGCGGATTTTATACCGCAACCCATCCGCTGAATGCAAAAGAACGTATAAAAGGACTTGAGAGTGCAAAACCTATCACAATCGGGGAAGAAGTATGGATAGGCGGAGGAGTAAATATTCTCCCCGGAGTTACAATCGGGGACAGAACAGTTATAGGTGCAGGTTCTGTTGTAACAAAAGATATTCCGAATGATGTTTTAGCATTCGGAAATCCTTGTAAAGTTATTAAAAAATTAAGGTAATTATATACTATTTCGCGGTAAATTGGTCTATGAACTTGTCATACTGAGCGATAGCGAAGTATCTTTTATAATTATTGAGATTCTTCGGCGAATGCCTAAGAATGACTGCATTTTGTAAAATCTTACTGCAACACTATATATAGTTACCAAAATTAACTACAATCTTATACAATTACTGAATATTCCGCTATTTAAAATTTTGCAGACAGTCTTGCAAATATTTTTTATATTGATCTTTAAGGGATTTTGGCGAAATTATCCTGCAACCCTCACCCCATCTGAATACATGCCACATTATTTCTTTATCCCCGCTTGCTTTGAATCTGACAGTCAAAGTACCGTCATCTTCAAATTTAATTTTTTGGGTCGGATGAAAATTAAACTGACTCGCTTCTGAAGCCAATTCTTTTGAAAATGACAGTTTTACATCAAGAATTTCTCCGTGATAAACCCCGAACGATAAATTTGTATATTTCTGAAGATTGAAATCGCCTTTATCAAACTCTTTATCCGTCATTTTCAAATTTTCAAACTTGTGCAGCAGATAATTATATATCCCGTCACCTTTTGCCTTTTCACGGGCTACAAGATATATTTTTGAGCCGTAAATCATTCCCAAAGGTTCAATCAGCCTCGTTTTTCCATGGTAGAGTCCGGAAACCATTTTTGAATTTTGAAGTGCTTTTCTTATCGTGTCCAATACCTCAATTTTTATATTATATTTTGGCATTTGGCGTACTGCATAACCTTCGGTCTGCATAAATAATTCTATATTATCTTCAACCGAATTTTTATTTTTGCTGTTTAAAGCTTTTACTTTTTCAATAGTTTTTGCAAGTTCTTCTTTAAGCTCTTTGTTTGTGGTGCGTCTGTGCATTTGCTCCAAATTAGCAATTTCTTTTGAAGAAAAATTTATATACTGGCTGATTGAATAATTTAAAAACCCCCAGTGCTTTCTTTTGTCATCAACTTCAATTTCCCCGATTTGAGGGAAAATACATGTCAAACTGTCACGCATTCTCTCTGCTGTTCTTCTGGAAATATTATATCTTTCCATAATATCGTTTATCGTAACACCCTGAGCCCTTGAAGCCATAAAAACCGATAAATCTACTATATCTGAAAGTCTTGAATATCTAATACTGTCATCCATATTTTTACTCCTTAAATAATACGCCCGAATATGACGCAAGTACATAATAACATAAAATCACAAAGAGGACAACCAAGAAAAAGAAAGGATAAAAAATGAAAAATTTATTGTATCTTTTAACTATGTTATTTAATGCGGCAGGATGTTTTGCAAGCTTGTTTATGACGATATTTATTAAAGACGAATATTTAATATGCTTGCCGCTTATAATTATGAGTTCTTTAATATTTATAGTATCTTTTACTATTTCTATGCTTATTTTTGTAAACAGAAATACAAGAAAAAATCATATTCCCCCAAAAAGTAAAGTAGTCATTGATTACAAAGACTACTTTACTTCCCGTAAATCCGATTTTATAATTGTGTAATTATTTTATACCGCAAACTTCTGCTTCAAGAGCATTAACCGTATTTTCAAGCGATTCTTTATCATAAACATTATAAGTTCTTACGTTCGGATTAATCTTTTTGTTTAATCCGGCTAAGACTTTCCCCGGTCCAAATTCAACAAATGTATCAACACCGTTATCTATCATATTTTCAATAGTCTGAGTCCAGTGAACGGATGAGCTTATTTGTTTTGGCATTTTTTCTCTAAAATCCTGCGCTGAAACTGTTGCTTTTGCATCAACGTTTGTAATTACAGGAATTGAAGCATCTGACAATTCCAAATCTTTTACAAATTCAGTAAATTCATTACTTGCATGTTCAAGATATTTTGAATGGAAAGCCCCAGAAACTTCCAGAGGAACAAATCTTCTTGCGCCTGCATTTAACAACAATTCTCCCGCCTTATCAATAGCTTTGTCATCCCCTGTCAAAACAACCTGAACAGGTGAATTATAATTTGCAACATCAATATAACCTTCGAAAGATGCTTCTTTAATGGCTTTTTCAACAGCACCTTCAGGAGCATTCAACACGGCTGCCATCTTACCTGAATTTACTTCACTCATAAGTGTTGCTCTTTTTTGAATAGCTTTAAGCGTAGTTTTGAGATTCATAACTCCCGCACAAAACATTGAACAATATTCCCCAAGACTGTGTCCGGCAGTAAAATGAGGTGCGATATTTAGTTTTGATTTGAAAGCTTCCAATGCAGCGATTGACATTGTAACAATAGCAGGCTGAGTATTTTTTGTCTGTTTTAAATCCTCTTGAGGTCCGTCAAAACAAAGGTTTGAAACACTTCTGCCCAAAACTTCATCTGCGGTATTAAAAACTTTTTTCGCCGCAGTATAGTTTTCATATAAATCTTTGCCCATTCCGACACACTGAGCACCCTGTCCGGGGAAGATAAATGCTAATTTATTCATAAATAATTATCCCTTCTTGATATAGTATATCTCTCAATATCGCCATTATATTATAAACATTACAAAAGTAAAATTCCGTCCAAAACTAATTGTTATTTTTTTGTTAAAAAATCATTGTTTTTAGAAAAACAGATAAATAATATAAATGTAATCAAAAAGAAATAAAAAATAATTAAATTGAAAGGAGTGTAGATTATGAAATTTTTAGTAAGACAAACACCGGACAATTTTATTAAATCCGTAAATGATGAAATCAGTTCTATTTTAAACAGACATTTTGATGACATTTATTCCGATTACGGAAACTTCAATGATAAAATGCCTATGCCTGTCGAAATCTGCGACAAAAAAGAAGAATATGATATTCGTGCAGAATTACCCGGGGTAAAAAAAGAAGATTTAGACATAGATTTAAACGACAATTATCTGACAATAAGAGCGACCAAAACTGAAGAACATGATGAAAAAGACAGCTCTTACAGAAAATCAGAGTTTAAATACGGCGAATTTTCAAGAAGTATTTATCTCCCTCAAGATGTTGATTATGACAAAATTGATGCAAAACTTGAACATGGTATTTTGAAAATAAAAGCACCAAAACTTGAGAAAGAAAAAGAAACCGTTAAAAAAATTACAGTAAACTAGATTCATAATTTAACGCACTAAAAACAAAACGGGAGAACAAATTTTGTTCTCCCGTTTTGTATTTTGTTAAAGCTCATATTTCCCGTAACATTCGCTTCCGCAGAATTGGCACCTGTCCCCTGTCATATTGTATTCAAGCAATCGGTATCCGTTTCTTATAATTATCGGCTTAGAGCAATTTTTACAGTATGTGGAAGATGTTTCGGTATTTGTCAAATTCCCCGTATAAACATTCTTAAGCCCCGTTTTTCTTGCTATATTATATGCTTTAATCAGGGTAGAAAAATCCGTTTGTTTTCTGTTTTGAAACTTATATTTAGGGAAAAACGCACTAAAATGCAACGGAATTTCCGCCCCAAGATTATTCAAAATCCATTCACATTCAGCCTGTAATTCTTCTTCGCTGTCGTTTTCACCCTCAATAAGCATTGTTGTAAGCTCAATATGACAATCCGTTTCATTTGCGGCATATTTTATCGTATCAAGCACAGGTTGAAGTTTTGCAAGACAATTTTTTCCGTAAAATCTCTGACTGAAAGCCTTTAAATCAATATTTGCAGCATCCATAAGAGCAAAAAATTCTTTTGCAGGTTCGGGGTTAATATATCCTGACGTAACCGCAACGGTTTTTATACAGTTTTGACGGCAAAGTTTTGCACAGTCAAGAGCGTATTCAAAAAATATAATCGGATCATTATATGTGAAAGCAACGCTTTTACAATTATATTTTTTAGCTATCTGAACTATTTCCACAGGAGAAGTTTTATTAAAATTTTGCGGATCGGATTTAACTTTTGTCGTTTCACAATTCTGGCAAAATTGACATCCCATATTGCATCCCAAAGTTCCAAAAGACAAAACCGCACTTGTCGGATAAAACTGATAAAGCGGCTTTTTCTCGATAGGGTCAATTGCAAGTCCCGTATTATAACCGTATGTATCAAGTATTATTTCATTATTACAATTTTTACGGACATGACAAAAACCTCTTTGCCCTTCTGATAAAATACATTTTCTTGGGCAAATCAGACATTGAACTTTACAATTCGTTAAGAAATTTTGATATTTCATATTTGTAGTATAACATATTATTATAGACGGAGTACACTTTTAAGGAGTAATTTATATGAGAAAGATTAAAGAACCAACCGTTGCCAACATGTTTTACACAGGGGACAAAGAAGATTTAAAACTACACATTGAGTATTTTAAAAACGAGAGCAAAAATTTATACAGATACCACACAAGAGCGGTCATTGTTCCGCATGCCGGTCTGATATATTCAGGCAGAGTTGCTTATGAAGGTATCAGCCAAATTGATAAAAATGTTAAAAATTTATTCATTTTTGCCCCGTCACACAGAGTCGGATTTGACGGAATAGCTCTGTCAAGCTATGATTTTTGGAGAACTCCGCTTGGTGAAATTGAACTTAATCAAGATATTTGTAAAGCTTTGAGCGAAAAATACGAAGCAATATTCTATGATGAAGCTATTGCTCAGGAACACTCAATTGAAGTAGAAGTTCCGATTATTCAGTCTATTTTCAGTGATGTTAAGATTATCCCTGTTTTAATCGGTAAAGAGCAACCTGCTAAAATAAGAGATATCATTGAAAATTATTACCAAAATCCTGAAAACGGTTTTGTAATTTCATCTGATTTAAGTCACTTCCTTACTGACGAAAAAGCTCAGGAAATTGATAAAACTACCGCTCAAATGATTGAATCTGGAAATATTTCAAACTTCAAGTTTGAACAGGCTTGCGGTGCTGTCGGTATTGCAGGCTTGGTTGAATTTTCAAATAAAAATCATTTTTCAATGATTAGAATTGATATGTCAAATTCATCCGAAACATCAGAAGATAAATCAAGAGTAGTAGGCTACGGAAGCTGGTTCTTATATGAAGGAGATAAAAACCACTTTATCGGTCAATATTGGTCAGATTTTGTAATAGGTTTATGCCGCCTGATGATTAAATCTTCTTTTGAAAAGAAAACAATGCAAATATCTTATCCGCAAGTATTTGACCAGTGGGGCGCATGCTTTGTAACTTTGGAAAAAGACGGTCATTTAAGAGGTTGTATCGGTTCAATTGTTGCTCATCAACCATTGATTACAGATTTGATTCAACACGCAAGAGATGCTGCCTTCAATGACCGCAGATTTAAGCCTGTAACAGAAGATGAAATTGATAGCCTGAAAATCAATGTTTCAATCCTGACAGACCCAAGAAGAATTAACTTTGTATCAGAACAAGATTTGATAAATAAAATTGTTCCGGGTCGTGACGGTATAATTATTAAAGACGGTGATAAACAGGCTGTTTATCTTCCATCTGTTTGGGAAGAAATTCCTGACAAAAAAGAATTCTTAAAATCGCTTAAAGTTAAAGCAGGTATGAGTGAAGATTATTTCTCAAAAACATTTGAAGCATACAACTTTGAAGCAATTTACATAAAAGAAAAATAAAAAATACAAAAACAAGGGTGAGTTTTTTAAAGACTCACCCTTGTTTTTTTTTGAAAAAAGTAAATAATATTAATATGAAAAAGATATTTACAATATTATTTATAATAATATTTACGATTATATTTACTCATATCAGCGCATTGGCAGAAACTGATGTTGAGGGTTATTGGAAAAACACTAAAGGGCTGAAAGTTTATATCCCGCCCAAAAACATTTTAACTGAACCAATGACTCATGCCTTTTGGGAATGGCAAAAACAGACAAACAATAAAATAACTTTTGATTTTGTAGGAACAAAAACTACTTCCAATATAGAAGTAATATTACTCAAAAAAAATGTAACTGATTTTTGCAAAAATAAAAAAGCTCTCGGTTGTACTACAACATACGGATATCCGGCTCCAAATACACAAAAAATGGTCATCACAAAAGCTAAAATTTATATATCGGAAATTAATAATCATGGCGAAGTAATGTCCAAAACCGAAGTTTATACAATTATGCTGCATGAATTAGGTCACGCACTCGGTTTAGTTCATTCCAAAAATGTAAACAGTATTATGTTTCCTATGACAGGAGCAACATTATCTAAAATACAGGATATTCAGCCGATTGATATAAAGGATTTATATAGAATTTATAATATGGAGTAAAATTTTAATATGAAAAAGTTATTTTTATTTGTTGTTTTATTTGGTTTTATAATGATGGGTTCATCTGCCTATGCGGTTTGGAAATGGGAAAATCCGCAGAATATTAAAGTGTATATTCCGCAGGATGATGATAAAACACAGCTTATGACAAAAGCTTTTGAAGAATGGCAGAAAAAATCACAAAATGTTGTTGCATTTCAATTTGTCAAAACAGAAGAAGAAGCTGATATAGATGTTACTTTTATAGAAAAAAATCTTGAACAGATATGCGGCAATATAGATGCACTGGGATGCGCTAAATACGGTGCTTTTAACGGGAAAAGACATTCAAAAATATATATAGCAAAAAGACGTCCGAAAGGTTTGTTATTGAGTAACACTCAGGTTTATGCTATTATGCGTCACGAAATAGGGCATTCTTTGGGCTTGGAACATGTTAAAAATCCAAACAATATTATGTTTGCAACTACAAATTTGGGAATCGCAATAAAACAAAATATACAAATTGACGATATAAAAAACCTTTATGATCTTTACGGAGTTAAGTATAAGAAATAGTAAGACGATAAGTCTATAAGGCGATAGGGCGATAAGTTCTTTACGGGAATAATATTAGTAAGGCGATAAGTCTATAAGGCGATAGGGCGATAAGTTCTTTACAGATATTAGTTATTTTAATACTTGAACAATTATTATTATCATTAATCCTGATACGAACTTAACCGACTTTCCGACTATGCCGACTTATCGACTTCATTCACCGATATGAACTTTCCAACCTTTCTGACCCCGCCGTCTTATCGACTTCATTCACCGTTACAGCCCTGACTAACTTGCCGCCCCAACCGACCGAAAAGATTAAAAACTTGCGTAAGTGCCTTTATTCATATATGACCAGCCGTTAAGACGGAATAATTTTATTATATCGTTATTTATAAGGTTTTGTTCAGCATTAACGGGAGAATGCATTATTCCAAGTCGTCTTGAAGAATCTCTTAGACCCAGTGCGTGACCGATTTCATGCAGCATGACGGTATATACAAGATTGTCAGGCTTTTTTTGAGGAGCAATAATAATTTCTGCTTTTGTAATTGCACCGCCCTGAATTATTAAGGTATAAGACCCTAAATCTCCGTCTGTTCCGTCAGTTTTGTCTTTAAAACTTACTTCAATATCAGCAGGTTTTTTGTCAGAAAATTCAAACTTCAACTGACCGTAACTTTTATTCTGCCATGCCTGAAACGCATGAAGCATCATAAGCGAATAATTGTCATCCGCAGGAATATAAACGCTTATTGTATCTTTTACCCAATTCGGACCATAATCTCCGACTGCAAAACATCTGTTACCAAAAACTAAAATTCCGAAAAAAATTATAAAAAATAGAAAAAATTTTTTTATCATTAAAAAATCCTCTTTTCAATGATTATAATTTATTTGCAGGCAAAAATCAAATTATTTTACTTTTGGGCAAAGTGCAAGGTCATAATCATATAATTCGCAAATTTTTTGTAATTCACTAACTTTCAATCCGTTTCGGCTGACTTTATTTGAAAAAGTCGGTTGAGGTATAATTATACCACATTGATTTTTTAGTTTTTCTAACACACTTGCTTGTGTAGAATAATCTCTGGCAATCAAAATTTTTAAAATTCCACGATTGTCTAAGTCTGTAATTATTGTTTTTGTAGAATTATTCATTATTTTTCATTTTTCTTTGGTACAAATTTTAATTCATAACCTAAAATATCAGCAATTATCAGCATCTCTTTATGCGTAATAGTTTCATGGTTTAATTTGTTTGATAAATTTTGCATAGAGTATTTTTTATTCAATCTTTTACCCAAAGCTTCAGCTAACTCTGTAAGAGTTACATCAACATCAAGTAATAATTTCTTTAATTCTTTAATAATCATAAATACTCCATACTTACATTTAGTATTATATTTTATTGTTTAGGATTATATAAATAAATTTATTAAAAACTTGATAATTAAATTTTTAAATATATAATTACATGAATAAATTTAGTTAATTTAATAAAAATTATTAAGAAAGGATTTATAATGACAGAAATCAGATTAACAAATGAAGACCAGATTAAAAATATATACGAAAAAATTATTCAACTGAAAAGTAATATAACTGTTATGCTATGCGCAACAACAAATGAATATCAACAGCCAAATATTACTGACATGCAAAACTCACTATATATTATTGATGAATTTATTGCAAATTTATCAGAAGATGTAAAAAGTTATATGAAATATCTTGAAGATAACAAATTATACGAAAAATAATTACTTCTGTTTATAAACTTTGTCGCAGTACATCTCAATATTAGGAGTATCTATTTCAAATACATGTATCCTGCCTGCACCTAACACCATTGAAACACTGTCTTTATTTATTTGGAATTTGCTTTCTTCACCGTATTTCGGCAACAGATTTGTTAGTTTTTGGTTTTCTTTTATTGTAGGAACTTTGACCCTGCATGCAACAGGATGATTTACGTCTTTATTTGCCAAAACTAAAAGCGTTTTTCCGTTGAGATGACGGGCAAAAGCAATTATTTGGTCCTGTTTGTCTTTTTCTTTATCCAATACAATATAAGAACCTTTTGTAATAACATTTGAATATTTATCCCTCATGTTAAAACATTCGGTCATAAATTTGCCGATTTGAGGTTCTTTACCTCCCGGTTTTCTTGACAGGTTAAAGATATCTAATTTACCGCTGTGAACGTCCATTGTATGATTGTCTGTCATAGAAACAGGATTTTGCTTATTGCCGTATTGATATAAGTAATAATCACCCGACTGGAAACCGTCTACAAAATACGGATTCATCATAGGCAGAGTCGCTTCTAAACCTGAAGTAAGGTTACAATAAATTTCTCCGCCGTGGAACATAGGTGATATATCATCATGAGTAGCAAAAGAACCGATTAAAGATTTACCTTTATCAAGTCTGTATGACATATTAAGATTATCAATCACATAGTTGTGTAAATCTTTTGCCCCTTGCCATTCATGGAAGATATGGTATTGACCGTAATAAGAGTCAAAACCTGCTCTCAAGGAATCCTCGGGTCTGTCATAAGGCATATTTGCTTGCGGAGAAGCATCTTCATAGGTGTAAGTTTCTGCAAGCCAAGCAAATTCAGGATTTCTCTTTCTTGAATAAGGGATTAAAATATCCCAAAATTCAACAGGCTTAGCTCTTGCAACGTCCGCTCTTATACCATCAACCCCTGCATCAATAAGCATATCAACAAATTTTCTGTGATATTCGAGCAATTCAGGGTTAAGGGTTCGTTTTCCTTCATCATCCCAAGGCTGAAACATTCTGATATCTTCCCAACCCTGAGGGGTCTTTGGAATGCCGTTTTCTATTGCCATAAGCTCTGGTTTTTCTTTATACAAATTGTATGATGCACAACTTGGCATATCAATCATTACTTTAATATCACGTTTGTGACATTCATCAATAAAAGCTTTAAACTGTTCCACATCAGAACGCGGATCGTTTTTGTCAATTAAAACAGGGTCAATTTTTAGGATGTCTTCAGGAGAATAAACAGAACCTGCCGTTCCCATTGCATTATCTTTCCCCGGAGGGTTTATAGGCAAAAGATGCAGAGTATTAAACCCTTCTTTTTTCACTTCATCAAGTCTTGAAATCGCACTCAAAAAAGTTCCCGCTTTTTCATTTCCGTCAATGTATTCATTTCCGTTTGTATCCTGTGCGGTGAATGTTCTTGGTAATATTGCAAGAATTTTTGCATTGTTTGTTCTAAATAGAGTTCTTAAATCGTTTTTATACGGTTTGTCAGAAACAGTAGTTTGTTCAACAGGAGTAACAACAGGTGCATTTATTGCAGCTTGATTTTGTAAAAATTGCTCCAAAAGATTTGAAGATGCAAATGTCGGTTTTGATGACACTGTTTTCATCACTGTATCATTTTTTGCAACAGGAGAATTTACTCTTTGGGCTATTAAGTTTGAAGAAATATTCATAACCATTATTTATTCTCCTTATGTATTTTATCGGAACTCATTCTGCCCATAAAGAACTGGGATATAAGAGTTATGCCAAGAACCGCAGCCCCGAGTCCGCCAAACATATTTAACCATTTTTTACTGTTATATTTTGATGAAAACAATTTTGTAAACATATCATCAACAGAATTGCCTAACAATTGAAATCTAAATTCGGTTGTAGAGCTTGCATCACCAATTCTGTGATTAGGTTTGACAAAATATTTATCTCCACCGAAATAGCTTAATGATTCGTTTCTGTATTTTACAAAATTATTAAAGAAGTTTGAATCTTTAATCAAATTATAAGTATCATTACTTAAATTTTCACCGTACATCAATCTCATTGCAGAATCATAGAAATTTCTGTCATGCGGATTGTCTGCGAGTTTTGTAATATCCGTATTTCCAAAAAATTCATTCAAAATTCTGCCGCCTTTTGTTTCAATATCTGTAAAATATTTTTTCCTCTGTTCAGGAGTTAAATCAGTCGGATTAAGCTCAGGATTTCTTAGGAAGAAGAATTTAACCGCATAATCGGATGACCTTCCTTCCATAAGAAGTTGTTTTGTCATTTCTGCCATTTCTTCCTGCGCTTCTCTTGAGAATTTTACATATTGATCTTTGCCGTCTACCTGATAAGTATAACCCTTTATAGCAGCGATATTTTCTTTATCTGAAATACGTTTGAACATATCAAGAGTATTCAAAAGACGGTAGAATGAGCTTCTTACCCCACGAACTCTGTCCTGAACAAATGACATTTGCAAATCTTTCAGACAATGAGTATCTACATTCCCCGGAACGTCATATCCTTTTAATCTGCGTGCGGTTGATTCCATTCCGTTTTCTCTTAACTCTTTTGCCGCAGGGTCAAAAGTTTTGTCTACACAATCTCTGAACGCATTATCAGTTTTTTCACTGTATTTTTCAAATTCGGCAAACTGTGTTCTGCTTTCAAGTATGGATAATTTATCAACGAGTTTTTTAACAACATCTTCGTATTTTGTTTTATCGGCAACAATGTCCTCGAACTTACTTCTCATAAGCTCTTGTACGAGTTTAGAATCCATTCTGGTTGCTTTAATTTCTTTATCAGTTACCCCAAATACCTTTAATACATCATCTGTCAAAACACCGTTCCAGCTGTTTGCAAGAGAAGTTTCAGGTGCCTGAGCGGATTTTAAATAAGTATATCTGTTAAGAACCATTTGTTTTGCATTAAATGTATTGATTGCTTCGTGAACATTCTTTAGTTTTTTAATTGATTCTTCCGTTAATACCGATGCAGGACGTAATTTAAAGATAGTGCTTATTTTTGAAACACCCGTATTATCGGTTGAATACATTAATTTGTTGAATGTAAATTCTATTGCTTTTATGTTTTTATTATCAGGATGCTGAGTTTTAAAATTGCCTATTTTTTCATCAGTTGCATTCAAAATAGCTTTTACATAATCAGAAAAATCTGTTATTCCTTTTAATGATTCGCCCGATTTTAGAGCATTCTTTTTGTCAGGTGAAATTTCAAGTTTGTCTATTATTTCATTTGCAGACGGAATAATTGATTCTACTTCCTCCGCAGGAAGTGTTTTTAACATATCTTTTAATGCCGCCCCGACTTTGTCAAAAGTAGATGCGTTTATATCACTGCCCTCTGTAAGAATAGTACGGCGAAGGTCAGTTTCAAGAGCTCTTGCCGTTATTGTATCAAGTCCGACAGAAAGATTTTTTGCAATATCTTTAAACAAATCAGGAGTAATTGTCAAACCTTTGTTCTTTTCAAGCAGAGTTTCAAAAGATTTTGCTTTTTCACTGAAATCATAAGCATCAATTTCATTGTGGAAATTAGTTAAAATAGCATCGGCTTTTTTATTTAATTTCTTATCCTGATAATTTGCAATAGGTTTTTGAAGTGCATCACATATTAAAGCACTCATTATAGGAGTTGCAAAACCCGATGTAAGCATCCACATTGTGTTATTCTGGAGTGCAATTTTTCTCATTTTTTCCTGAATGAAATCTCTGCGGTTTTTCATATCTTTAGGGACTCTCATTCTGTCTCCGATTTTGTTTATTTTTTCATCGGAATATAAATCCCAAGGAATAAACTGGTGATCTAAGAATACAGGTTTTTTAGTTCCGTAATTATCTCTGTATTTTTGTCTTATATCAAACCCGTGAACAAGATATGCAGGTAATTGCAAAGCAAGTTTCGGCCATATATCCATTGCCGCAAAGAATGACGCCAAACCGACAAATTCCATTACTTTTGAAAGCGGGGTAACTTTTCTTGCATAAAGATATGTTGCGATTCCAAGCCCGCCAAGCTTCATACCCAAATCATTCAAAGTTCCGAGTTCATGGTCGTTAGCTTTACCTTTTATTGATTTATTCAATGCTTTTATATTGTATTTTACATCTTTAAAGAGTTCTGAGGGCATGTCAAATAAAGTATTATTTACCAAATGACCGTTACTCGGAAGCGGTTTTATAAACGTTCTGTTAGACAATTCGTGATGAACGTCAAAATTCTTTTTGGTGTTATCGGAATTGTACTGCTGCGCAGCTTTTGTATTGTTATTCAAGTATGATTGTATTAAGTTTGTTCTCATTATCCAACCACACTTTCTCTGTTTTTATCAATAACATCTTTTTCCGAAACAGGCTTTTTACTTATATGAACAGTGTTCAAAACTCCCAGAACGGTAGCTGCTGCAGCAACCCCGAGCAAAGCTTTACCCGAATATTTTTCGAGTTTTGTTTTAGGATTGTTAGGAGTCCAAAATTCTTTTGCACTTTCAACAAAACTATCTTTAAATTGATGCAGTGAGTGAGCAAATTCTTTAGGCTTCCAGAATTTTAATGTTGCCACATTAAAATAGTCTTCCCATGGTTTCTGGAATGCTAAAGCAACACCTGTTGCTGCCCATAAATATGACGAAATACTTCTTGCAAGATTTGATTTTACAAGAATTTCTTTGTAAACAGGCTTGACTGCCTGATCGGAATCATTAAGGTCTTTACCCAAACCATTGCGTTTTGCTATCTTATCATATAATTTGTTGAGTTGTTTTTTATTGTTCGGGTCACCGTAAAGCAAATCCCATCTTGTAAATTCTACGCTCTCTCCGACCTTGTGGTATTCGTAACTTGTCAGGTCAAAATCATCTTTGTTTTCAGGGAGTTGATGATTGACTTTTAAATAAGGGAGCTGGGTATCTACTCCCGTAATCCATTTTACCGGAGAATTGACAAATGATTTTGATATTGATTTTGCAGCCGCATAAAATAAAACGCCAAGTGCCATTTTATTTCCTAATTTGTACGATTGTTTCTGGTCAAATTTAGGAAAATGTTTGGCTGCAGAGTTAAATATTGACATTAAAGTAAGACTTCCAACAACGTAAGGAAATGTTCCCATTGTCAAAAATTCATAAAAATCAGAGTTGATACTGCCTTTTAAGCCTCGTGCGGGGTATATGGTAAATGCTTTTGTGAATTTGTCCAGTGCTATTCTTGAGCGAGTTGAAAAATTATTTTTCAATAAAGTATCACCCTTTGGCATACCGTTATCCTTAGGGTTGTTTTGTTTAAATGCTAAATTGTCCTTATTGAAATTACTTACCGGTAATATCATATCAACTCCACTGGTCATGATTAGAATGCTTATGAAAGAATTTTTTTGTTAGTTTCTTTAACTCTTTTTTACATTTATTTACATTGTTTTACTAAGAGTGAAAACCAAAGAATATCGCTGTTATAACCCCCATTACAACGCAATACCACCCAAAAATATTTAACGAAAATTTTGATATAAATTTCATGAAATATTTTATACATAAATACCCGACAATAGCAGAAATAATTGTTCCGATCAGAATACTTAACCAATTATAATTCACAGCTTCCGCAACATCTATTTTAATAAGCGGATATACCATAGATGCGCCCAAAATAATCGGAATACTCAAAAGAAATGAATATCTTGCCGCAGTTTCTCTGTTAAGACCTGCCAATAAGCCTGTTGCAATTGTCCACCCAGAACGTGAAAACCCAGGCAAAACAGCCAAACCCTGAGCAAAACCCACAAGCAAAGATTGTTTTAAATTTAGATTTTCTGACTTTTCTTCTCTTGTTTTAGACAGATATTCACTCAAAAATAAAGTTCCGCCCGTCAATATCAAAAGACTGCCCACAATAGCAGGATGATATACAAGATGTTCGGCAAAATCATTCAGCGGCAGTGCAAGAGCGATTGTAATCATTGTACCGATTATTATATAAATGCCCAATTTTGCTTCTTGTGGTATATTTATCCACCCCCTTTGTCCTACGGACATTTCCCCCTTAAAAGGGGCAAAAGATTTATACATTGCCTTGCAAATCGCCCAAACATCTTTTCTGAAAAAAATTAAAACCGCAATCAATGTCCCTAAATGCAGCATAATATCAAAGAATATTTCTTCATTTGACTGCCCGACAATTTCTATTCTTTTAAAAACCTTATAAAAGTTGGATGTAAAAACAAGGTGTGCCGAACTTGATATCGGTAAAAATTCGCTCAAACCCTGAACTATTCCCATTAATATTGACTGAATTAAACCCATAATTCCCCTATAAAATAATACAATCGTTATCTGTACTAGTGACTACTAATATTTATCTCTAATCTTCCTCAAAGTATGAACAACATGAAGTTTGAGTTTCCCAAACGGAAATTTTATGTAACTGAACTATTTTTTCTTTCAGTTTTGTATAAATATAATACGCAATCATTTCACTTGACGGGCTTTCACCTCTGAAATCCGGAAGCTCATTTATATCCTTGTGGTCAAGTCCATCCAAAACTTCATTTAATTCTTTTTTCAAAATTTTGTAATCTATAAGGATGTTACTTTTATCCAAAGCTTCACCTCTGACAAAAGCTTCTACCATCCAATTGTGTCCGTGCTGATTTTCGCATGCACCGTTATAGTTTAGCAAATGATGTGCTGCTGAAAAAAACGCCTGTGTTTTAATTTCGTACATACTCTCTCCAATTATAAGATTCTTCCTTCTATACCGTCATTCTGAGCAAAGCGAAGAATCTCATTATCCGATAACTCAGAATGACATTCATTTATTCAAACTGTGATTCGTATATCAAATCACATAACTCTCTTACTGCACCTTTCCCGCCATCTTTTGAGGATATAAAATTACATACATCCTGAACTTTTTTAACCGCATCGGCAGGGCATGCAGCAATTGCAACCTTTTCAAGTATCGGAATATCAGGTTCGTCATCTCCCATATATGAAACTTCATCAAAAGTTAATTCATATTTTTGCATAATCGCTTCCAATATAGGAAGTTTATTTTTTACGCCCTGATATACCTCAGTAAATCTTAAATCAACGGCACGTCTGTCTACGGTTCCGTTTCTTCTGCCTGTTATTACGGCAGTCATAAGGCCGTTTCTGACCATTTTGGCTAAGCCATGCCCGTCTTTTGCATTAAAAGTTTTATACTCGACACCGTTTTCATCATAAGTTATGCTACCGTCTGTCATAACTCCGTCTACGTCAAAAACCAAAAGCTTTATTTTAGATGCTTTCTTTTTTAAATCCATTAAGCAACTCCCGCTCTCAATAAATCATGAACATGAATAACCCCGATTGGAGAATTATGTTCATCAACAACTGCAAGTGCCGTAATAGAATATTTTTCCATAAGATTCAGAGCTGATGCGGCATAAGCATCATCAGTAATTCTTTTGGGATTTACTGTCATGACTTCTTTTATATTCAAATTTGATGTGTCAGGATATTTTATAACGGTTCTTCTGATATCCCCGTCTGTCAAAACTCCCAACAACTGCCTGTCAGAACCCAAAACCATTGCCATACCGAGTTTGTATTCCGAAATAGTTTTTATAACACTGCCAAATGAGTCATTTTCGGATACTATCGGCATTTTATCACCCGAAATCATTAAATCTCTTACTTTGTATGTCAAACCTTTACCCAATTTTCCCGACGGATGAAACATTAAGAAATCTTCTTTTGTAAAACCTTTTTTCTCCATTAAACAAACCGCCAACGCATCACCCATAGCAAGAGTTGCTGTTGTACTTGCCGTTGGAGCTTTGCCTAAAGTATCGGCTTCTCTTTCAACAGAGATATCAAGAACAACTTCACTTGTTTTGCCCAATGTAGAATTTACATTCCCTGTCATCCCTATCATAGGACACCCAAAACGCTTGATTAACGGCAATAAATTCATCAATTCCTGAGTCTCACCGCTGTTTGAAATTGCAATAATTACATCATTTCTTGTAATTACACCCGAGTCTCCATGCGTACTTTCCGCAGGATGAAGAAAATATGCAGGTGTTCCCGTTGATGACATTGTAGCGGCAATCTTTTTACCGATTAAACCTGATTTGCCCATACCCGTAACAATAACTCTGCCTTTGCAGTTGTATAAAATATCAATGGCACGGTCAAATTCTTCCCCGATATTTTCTTTTAATCTCAAGATAGATTTTGCTTCAATGTCTAAAACTTCTTTTGCTGATTCAATTATTCTGCTTAAAGTCATTTCCATTGTTCACCTGCTTTCTTTTAATCAGATTATACAATAAAATACCCTCTTTGACCCTATCTTTACAAATATTTAAGATGTGATTAACAATGAGGTTTGCTGCAACAATTTATCCAAATCATATTTTGCTATGAGCGCATCAACTGTTACTACTGAAATGTTAAACTTTTTGCTAATACAAAGTTTTATACTATCTTTTGCATTATATATTTTATTATAGCCGTAAAAATCCGATTTATACTCTTTATTGATAGATGACTTTATGACTTTTGTTATGTCGGCTTTATCGGGGGATTTTTTATCTTTCGGAATTTCAGCAAATTCGAAAAATTTATCGCCTTCATATAGTTTAGATATTTTTTCAAGTATTTTTCTTGCCTTTTTGGATGATAATCCGACCAATTCCCCTATCTGAACGGGAGAATCACCATTTTGTAATAAAAAATTTACCCATTTTGTAAATTCAAAAGAATCGAAGTCCTTAATTTTGTGTGGCGGTTTAATTTTTGTTTTTGAATTCGCAAGTACTCTTTCTACTGCTTCGGGTTTTACATCCAAAATTTGCGCAATTTCATCTATGGAAATATATCTTCTGTTTTTTATAAGTTCTTTTACATCTTTTATATCAGGGTAAATTATCACTTCAATGTTAATTGGGGTATCATACCTTTCAGTCAGCGATTTTGCGGTACTAGGAGAGACATGCAATTTTTCTGCCAATTCTGTATAAGTACTGCATTCTTTTGCGTATTTTTCCACCAATTCTTTTGGTACAGACTTATTATACATTATCTGACCTTTTGTTTTTAAGTCATTTTCAGCTAATATTTTTGGCACTCTGTTTTTATATGTTTCATTACTTACGGCGATTTCTTTTATTGTCATACCGTTTTTGACCGATTGTATTAAATCATCTATCGGTATATTCTTCTTTAAAATATTATTCTTTTGCATATATCTGACCATTTGGTCTAAAGATACATGATTCATTTCGGCTATTTCCGAAATAGAGTACCCGCTTTTTATTAAACCTATTATTTCATCTTTCGGAATATCATGCGGCTGGTATAATTCTTTGTAAATTTCCCAAAATCCCGATTTTTTCATATTCTGTATAATGGATGATACATCTACGCTGTATTTTTGGGCAATATCTTCAGGTTTCATTCCGCGAAAAATCAACTCGGCAATTTTATCCATTGATAACAGTTTATCTACTTTATGAATAGGGGTTTCAAGTCCGAATTTCTTCACTAAATGAGTAACAGTCCGTTCATCCTCTAAATAAAAAGCATCCGCTATTTCTTTTTGAGTTTCTCCTGCATCTATTCGTGCTTTTAATTCTTCTTTTTTTACCGCAGCGGCAAAAGTTGCTTCCATTGTTTTTAAATCAAAATGTGCAAGAACTTGCCTGATTGTATGAACACCTTTTTTGTAAAATTTGGCAATTTGAGAAAGTGAATTACCTTCTTCTGTAAGGATTTTTAGATAATAATAATCATATTCACTGTAATCAATAAAATTTTTAGAGAGACCCTCTACTCCATATCTGTTGCGTCTTCTTCTTACCCCGATTTCTGAACAGTTATACATTTGTGCAATTTTTTCATCACTAAGACCCTGTTCTTTCAGCTTTATTAATTTATTCTTTGTAAGCTTAGATATGTCTGCACCAAATGCAGGATTATAGTTATTATTATATGAATTAAAAGATGTATTTATTCCAATTAACATTATAATTGTTCCTCTGCTGTTTTAAACCATGTAAAAATATTTTTTGCGAAATAAAAGGGCTTTCAGGCTATTTTATAAACTTTTGTAAACAAAATTCAAAATAGTTTAAAGTTTATTTTTCGTGCTGCCGAATACATGGATAAGGTTAGTACTATCTATTTATAGAAAGGTTCGCATGAAAAAATTCAGTGTAAGAGGTAAACCACAATAACTAAACATGATTTCATTGTTTACATTTTGTTACAATGAAAATTTCACAGTATATACGGGTTGTAGATACTTTGTATATAAAAAGTAAATATTAAGTGTAAATTTTGAAATCAAAAATTTGTTTATAAGTTTATAGTGATTGATTATGAAGATTTGAAATAAAAGAAAGGATGACAAGATGAGTACGAACGGTGTGAACAGTGTTGCTGCACAAAGAGCAAATTTGCTTAGTGCCGTACAAAACGCAAAAACAGACGGTGAAAGATTTGCAGCCGAAAAACAGCTTGCAATGTTTGATTTGCAGCACAAAGAAGATTACACAGCAATAGGAAAGGCTCCTGAAAAAGCTGATGGGGCTACTGCTGATGACAGACAGAAAGTACAGCAAAAGAATTTGGATGAAATCGGGAAAGCAAAAGCTCAGGCTAAAGTTTTTGAGCAGTACCATGATTTGACTTACCAATTGAGTCAGGCAGTCATTAATGGTCAGGATGATGTAAGAACAGAAGTTGAAGCAAAATTGAAAGAATTGATTGCTCAGCATCCTGAATTAAAAACTTCTAACAGAGAAGAACTTCAAAAAGTATCTGATAAAGTTACCGCTGATGCGGCAAAACTCAGAGAAACATCTTATATCAAAGACAGTAAGGCAGGTATTTCTGCAACATTCTACGGTAATGCCGAAGATGCATGGCAAACAGCTAATATTGAATTAGATGCACCGACAGAAAAGAAAACTATCAGATCTAAAGATCAAATCAGACATGAAATTAAATCTGATGCACATTATGTAAAAGATGACGGTACTGTTGTTAAGGGTACTAAAGACTTAAAAGCTAACAGAAAAGGCTTAAAAGCCGATAAAAAGGCTGCCGAAAAAGAATATAAAGCAGCTGCAAAAGCATTTAACGAAAAAACAAACCGCACTCAGGAAGATGTTGATAATTTAATTGCAGCATTTGAAAAATACAGAGATGCAAATATGGATTATGAACTTGGTAACAGAGTTTATAAAACAGCAAAAGGTAACGGCACACGCAAACGTGCAAGAGCAATTCGTAAAAATGACATTTCAGATAACAGAGTTGTAGACAGAAGTAATGTTTACACAAGCAAAAAACTTGCAGATGAAGCGGTTAAAAGCGGTAAAGTCGGTAAAGACCATGTCGGCTATGTAACAGAAGATGGTTTAAAAATCCTTACAATGTTGAAAACAATCGCAGAAAATCACCAAAAAGGAGTAAAAACATCATTTGATGAAGTCTTTACGGATGACAACTGGGGTGCATTGTCAAGAATTCAAATTCCTACCGATAAAATGACTGCAGAAGAAAACGAAGCTGCAACAAGAGCAAACCAAACAGCATTGAGAACATTGGCAGGCGGCGGAAACAGAATTGAACCGACAGAAAAAGAAACTCTTATTAAAGAATTGAAAAATGCAGGTTTAAAAGATATTAGCCGTACGGATATCAACAAACTATATACAGCATACGGTATGGAACATGAAAACAGATTCGGCAATAAAGTAAAAGACGGTCTTAAGGCAGCAGCTCCTGTTGCGGTAGCAGAAGGACTTGCAACCGCTTACAGATACAAACATTCAGCAAGTGCTCGTTCTACAAGTGATGCAACTTCAACAGCAACTTCAACAGCTACTGCAAGTAAAACCGTACATTATTCGGCAGAAGACATTCAAACTGTAACAGCAGAAGCTGTTGTCAATGATTACATTGATTTGGGTGAACTTTTAGGCGATGAGCAATACTTTGGAGATGGTATAGAAATTTCAGCATCAGATGTTAAAACTGCAACTGCTCATGCTAAAGTTGAGGGTTCTGTAACGGCAACCGCAACTGCAACAGCAATTGCAGTAGCAAAAGCACATTCTGAAGCATTTGCAAAAGCGGTAGTTAAAAACCCTTGGTTACCCGGTGTTGTTACAACCGCAGCAGCATTCGGTGCCGGCTTTGCAACAAGTAAGGGTTACGAAAGCGGCGTAACAAAAGGTGCTGTTAAAGAATTCAAACGTGCAGAATTTTTGAATCTGTTCAAAGGCACAGCTGCCAAAGGTGCTGCAGCTGAAGTTATCCAAACACTTGATGAAGTTGCGAAGAAAACAGGTGACAGAGCATTTGCTGACAGAATCGGTGATGAAGCATACAAAAAATTCCAAGGGGGTCAGAACCAAGTACTTATTCAAAGAGAACTTGAAGGTATGAACGAAGGCTTGAAAGCTATATTAGAATCATGGCCTAAAGAAAAACCTAAAGCTCCAACTCCTGAAATTACCGTAACAACTCCTGCTCCGACAGAATGCGCAGTTGATTTGGATACAAAGAGAAGAACTTATCCGCACACAAGACGTGCAGGTGATACATGGGCAGGTTTGGTTAAAGCATTCTATCCTGATTGCTTACCTGAAAATGGCGGTCAACATAAACTGTCTGACTGTATCAGAGAACTTAAACGCCAGTTAGCTTATGATGAAGACGGCAATTTCAATGATGCAACATTCAAGGCTCTGTTAAGAGGACGTGACATACCGAAAGAACTGTTATTACCTGAAAAAATCTTCGATTGTGATTACACAAAAGGCGAAGTAAAAGCAGAAAAAATCGTTCGTGGCGGACGCAGAGGTAAAGTCCTTGATAATGCAGGCCGAGGCTATACAGACTACTATAAACAAGACTGTAAAGATCCTGAACCTGTAAGAATCGATAAAGATGAATACGACAGATTAAGAGATAAAAAATAATCTTTAATTGATTTTAAAAAGCCCGTAGCAAATATACGGGCTTTTATTTTACTTCTTTTACACCATAATTTATTGATTTCAGGTTATTCTTTATCCAGTAGTCTTTTTCATAATCAAACACATCACCAATCACAAAATATGTTGAGCCTGAACCTGTCATAACAGATTTTGGGTATTTTTGTTTTATATATTGAAGTTCTTTGTAATCATCAATTATTGCCCATTCAAGGTCGTTTACAAATGATAACACCCTTTGCCCTGACGACATTTCAGCTACGACTTCGTCTTCGCATACAGACTCATTCAACTCAAATTCGTTTCGTTGGTTCGCTTTATACTCCTTATTATGGGGCAAATTATCGACAGTATTTTCTGCCACCTGTAAGTAGGAAGTGGCATAGAATGCCGTAGGGGGCAAATATTTTGCATCATATTCTGCCCCCTTACAGGGGGAAGTACCTGCGCAAGCAGGGGTAGGGGGTAAATTATTTATAACTTCTTTTAAATATTCAATACAACCTTCAATATTATTATCAATGTCATTGTTATAAAAACGAATAATATAATATCCCAAGCTCTCAAGATAATAAGTTCTAAAAACATCTTTTTCAGATTCAATATGTTGTGAACCGTCAATTTCAATTATTATTTTTTTAGTAGTATTGGCAAAATCGGCAATATATTTATTATTTATAGGATGTTGTCGTCTGAATTTTATACCAAGCTGACTTTTACGTATAAATTGCCAAAGTTTAAGTTCCTGAGAAGTCATGTTTTTTCGCATGTTTCTGGAAAAAGTTTTTATATAAGGATATAATCTTAACCCCCTTTGTCCTATCGGACATTTCCCCCTTACAGGGGGCAAATATTTTGCATCATATTCTGCCCCCTTACAGGGGGAAGTACCTGCGCAAGCAGGGGTAGGGGGTGCAGATTCTAGAATTTTCTGAGAATATTTTGTATAAGCCTCTTTGGCACTTATGCCTAAATTTAACGGCTTTATCAAACTTACATCAAATTCCTCAAATTCAAGCGAAGTTGTAATTTCTCCTCTGCCCTGTGCTAAAATTCTACCGCCTTTTAAACATACATTCAAATCAGAACCGAGTTTTGCGCATAATTCGCCTAAAGTTTTTTCATTAAGTTTTTCATCAAACAGCTTGTTTAATCCGTACAAAGTTCCTGCTCCGTCAGTACTGCCGCCTGCAAGACCTGCCGCAACAGGAATATTTTTCTCTATATAAATGCTTATTTTTTTATTTTGAATATTAACGGTTTCAAGAAACAATTTTGCAGCCTTGTAAACAAGATTCGTTTCATCATAAGGAATTTCATTACTGTTGCCCGATAAAACGATTTTCGTTTCAAACGAATTTTCAACAGAAATTGTCAGATAATCGTAAAGGCTGATTGTCTGCATAACACTTTCAATTTCATGAAATCCGTTTGGCAGTTTCCCGATAATTTTAAGATTCAGATTGATTTTTGCAGGACATTGAATTTTTATTGTTTGCATGGTTACTTCGCTCTCTGGAAAAATCCTGCAAGTTCTTTGTGCAAAATTGTATGGCAAATCGGTCTGCCATGCGGACAAGTGTATGGCATTTGAGTCGTTCGCCATTTTCTGATAATTTCCTGCATCTGCCAAATGGTAAGCGGTGTATTTGCTTTTACAGAAGCCTTGCAGGCAGTTGTTTTTAAAATATTTTCCTCCATAGAATCAATATTACCTTCTATATTTTGCAAAATATCTGCAATAATATCTTTCGGATTTACTTTTGATAATATTTGCGGAATTTTGCGGAAAATAATTTCATTATCACTGACAAAATCTATCCCATAACCGTATCTTTCAAACTTTTTGATATTTTCTTTTATAAGTTCTGCTTCAGATGCGGAAACTTCTATTACATCGGATACAAAAAGCATTTGCGAAATTATTTCTTTATCTTCTCGTAATTTCTCATAATTATATCGTTCTTCTGCGATATGCTGATCAATAATTTCAAGTCCTTCTTCTGTTTCAATAAGAATATATGTATCACGATACTGACCGATAATTTTGTCCCCGTTTTCTTCAACGGGTGATTTTGTTTCAAACATCTGATGCTGGATATTTTGGGAATAATCAGGTTTTTGTTGAGTGTAAGTTTTTTCCATTTTATCCATCACATTTTGAGGGACAAACATAGTATCGGATTTTTCATCTACATAAACCCCACTGTTATTTGCTTTAGGAAATTGCACTATCGGGGAAGCATTTTCACTTATTGCAGGAGCAGGTATTGGAGTACTGCTTGAAAAAGCTCTGACATTTGCATTCTCAATAAAATTAGAAAGCCCGCCCTGAATTGCACTGAATATAAAATTAAAAATCTGATTAGGATTTTTATAACGCACTTCTTTTTTGGTCGGATGAACATTCACATCAACATCATGAGGAGGAATTTCAAGGTTAAGAACAACAAAAGGATATTTATTATTTGCTGTTAAAGTTCTGTAAACCGTATCTATCGCCTTTTGAAACACAGGACATTTTACATAACGGGTATTAATATAAGTGTAATAACTCTTTTTGCTTGAACGGGTATAATCAGGGGTACTGACAAACCCCGAAATTTTAAGCCCCGAAAGCTCATCCGTTTTCAAAACCTCTTTTAAATTATTAGTAATATCTGAAGAATAAACCTCTTTAATTGTTTGAGTTAAATTATTTTGACCGGTTGTTTTCAAAACGATTTTACCGTATTTTTTTAACTCAAGTGACACTTCTGGATGAGAAAGTGCAATAGACTGAACTATTTCCTGAATATAAGAAAATTCCGTATTTGAACTTTTTAAAAACTTCAAGCGAACAGGCACATTATAAAACAGGTCTTTAACCTCCATAATCGTACCGACTGCACAACCTGTTTCGACTTTTGTAACTTCTGAATTTTCGCACTTTACTTTTGTACCCGTTTCAAACTCAGGAGTCCTTGTAGTACAGGTAAGTTTTGAAATTGAAATAATACTTGCGAGTGCTTCTCCTCTGAACCCAAAAGTATGAATATCAAATAAATCGTCATCCTCTTGAATTTTACTTGTAGCGTGTTTTGAAAATGCAAGCATAATATCATCGGGATGAATTCCACATCCGTTATCTGCAATTCTTATATCCCGACAGTCATTTGTAATTTCAATACTGACTTTTGTTGCTCCCGCATCTATTGAATTTTCCGTCAATTCTTTCACAACAGACGCAGGACGCTCAATAACTTCTCCCGCCGCAATCCGGTTAATAAGATTTTTCGATAATTGTTTAATTCTTGCCACTTTACCCCCTAAAGTAACTCTGTCGGGACCTGTCCTAAAACGGGCAGATATTTATAAAATCAATCCCTTTATCTATAAAAATGATAGCACAAAATCATATAAATGTTTGATTACAAACTCATGAGGATTTTATAAGATTAAATGGTTAATGTGGCAAAAGGAGAGAACTTTGGCAAGAATTTTAAATAATACAAAATTAAAACCTAAAAAGAAAGCTGACCTGCGTATTGTTCAAAAACCCGATATTAAAACAACAAAATACAGTGATATAAATTTGAACAAATGGAAAGATTATGCACATATAATAACAAATTCTCTCTGGTTATTTCCGTCACGGCTGAAAGAACACGGACATTCAAACGACTATCACGGGAATTATATTCCGCAGATTGCGCAACAGATGTACGAACGCTACACCAAAAAAGGTGATGTAGTTCTTGATATGTTTTTCGGCTCCGGAACTTCAGGTATTGAAGCGGTAAATATGGACAGACGCTGCATTGGTGTAGAATTGAAACAGGATTTAGTAGACAGTGTTTCCGCAAAATTCACTTCAAAACAACTTGTCACTGACGTAAACCTTGTATGCTCCGATTCTGCAAGTACGGATGCGGTAGAAAAAGTTCAGGCAAGACTTGACATTATGGGAGAAAAAAAGGCACAGTTTTTGATGCTTCATCCCCCTTATGATGATATTATCAAGTTTTCCGATAAAAAAGAAGATTTATCAAATTGTTCAACAACAGAAGAATTTTATGACCTGTTTGAAAAAGTTGCCCAAAACGGTTACGATTTACTTGAAAAAGGGCGTTTTGCATGCCTGATAATCGGTGACAGCTACAAAAATTCAGAAGTTCAGCCTTTAGGATTTGAGTGCATGAACAGAATGAGAAAAATCGGTTTTAAACTAAAATCAACAATCGTAAAAGATATTCAGGGTAATGAAAGAGCCAAAGGCAGAACCGCAAATTTATGGCGTTACAGAGCTTTAGCAGGCGGATTTTCTATATTCAACCATGAATACATATTCGTTTTCCAGAAATAAACAATAAAGCAAAAATTATAAGAATAAAAAAGCCGTGAAAAAAAATTCACGGCTTTAAATCGATTATAAAAATATTAAAATTAATCTTCAATAGCTTTAACTTCAACAGTTTCTTCCGCCTGTGCAGGTTCTACAACGTTACGGATAGATTCTTTGCTTGAAGAAATATTTTTGTCTTTAAATTTTGTAATCTGTCTTGCAAATTTATCAGCCAAAAGGTCAATGCTTGCATACATTGATTCTGCAGATTCTTCGGAATGAATAGTACCTGAATTTGTTCTGCAGGTTAATTCGGCAATATGTTTTCCTTCCGCAGCAGGGTTTTTAATAACAGTTAAAACCACATCTATGCCCTGAATTTGATCATAACGAGCTGCAACTTTGCCGATTTTTTCCTTTACATAAGCCTTAATAGCATCGGTAATTTCTATGTTTTTACCGTTTACATGAATGTGCATAACAACCTCCAATTTTTCAACATGTCGCTTTGTCAGTATAACACATATTTTTTAATTTTTAAACCCCAAATGTCAAAACAAATTTCTCAAGCACTTGACAAAAAGTGCTAAAAACAATACTTTCAGACATTTTAAGATGATATGTTTCTGATTAACATTTTGTGATAAGAAGAATTAATCTTCCAAAATTTGCGGTAATTCTACATCAGGAGTTCCGATAACTCTGACCAATTCCAAAACTGATGCTTTCATCTGACATTTCTGTGATGAACCGCTAAAAAATTCTTTATAAAAACAACCTTCGCAGTTGCAGCCTCTTTTATAACATTCCACAGCAGTAGTTGTCCATCTTCTTACTGCTACGGCCCTACCCATATCTCTACTTCTTAACAATTTATATAATCTCCATTTATTAAGCTGACTAATTGTCCGATGATATCCTTACGATATATCGGCACATCTCCCCTAAAGCGTGTCATATCAATGACTTTCAACTCTATAATCACATTATAGAAAATAAGATTATTTTTTCAAGGGCAAAACATGAGGATGTGAAGTTTTGTAACATACCTTTAAAGCCCTTATCATGCTGGCTTTAGCTGTTTTTTACCCCCCCTGAAAGCATGTTGTGACATGGTTTCGGGCATAACAACAACACTTCAAACCATGTCAAGACATGGTTTTAGCTTGATTTAACCTTCGTTAAGTTATGTAAAGAATTTCGCTTATTTTTAGCGCAAACAGCAGTTTAAAAAGGTCAAAAGGCATGACAGTATTGAAAGTCATGCCTTTTTACGATAACGGGCATAAACGGTTCATGCCGGACCGTAGCCGATTACCGTTTTTTGTACCCTGCCCTTTTGTTGCATGCCCGTTAAAGTCACGGTGTAACTTTGGCATATAAGGTACAAAATTTATACTTCTATAATAAACCGTTTTTTATACGTTTTTATTGCACTTTCAGGCTATTTTAAGGCTAATACTTTTCTCCGATATATTTTGGGGTTTTATAAATCATAATTTGTATAAAAAGAGGTTATCTATGGTTTGCAAAATGCTTATATTTGATTTTAAAGAATCTGAAAAATTATTTTTTGAAAAAAATAAACTTGACAATTTCAACGTCAAACTTCTACCTTACAGCCTGAACAAAAAAACAATTCACAACATTTTACCTCAGGATTTGGAAGAAACATCAGTATTAAATGTGCGTAATTCTTCAATACTAAGTACAGATATCATAAATGAATTTAAAAATCTTAGAATTATTGCACACAGAACTAAAGATTACAAAAACACGGATTTAAAAACTTGTCTCAAAAGAAATATTGCCGTTGTCAATTCAGAAATATCAGATAACGACAACGATTATAAAATTATGCAAAAATCTTTTCGGGCAATAACAAGTGTATTATGCGGCTGCAAAGATTACAGAATTATATAAATACTCCAACATCCGAATAATTAAATAATAATTAAAAATCCGTAAGAATAATATTTTTGAATTATAATAATGTCATAACAGAATGTCATGAAAGGAAAATATTATGTGGGATTATTCCGAAAAAGTTATGGATCACTATCGTAATCCGAGAAATGTCGGAACAATTAAGGATGCTGATGCTGTCGGTACGGCAGGTTCTTTAGTTTGCGGAGACCAGTTAAAAATATATTTGAAAATAAAAGATAATATCGTTACCGATGCGAAATTTCAAACTTTCGGATGCGGAAGTGCAGTTGCAAGCTCCAGTATATTAACCGAAATGATTATCGGTAAAACCGTTGATGAAGTTAAAAAGATTACCAATAAAGATATTGCAGACCAATTAGACGGATTGCCGCCTGAGAAAATGCACTGCTCGGTTATGGGCTATGAAGCATTGGAAGATGCGTTTAAAAATTATGAAAAAGACGGATACAAATCTTTAGATGAAATTAAATCGGAAACAAAAGAAACTATGGTTTGCACATGTTTTCAGGTAACAGACAAAGTTATAATTGACGCAATAAAAACAAATAATTTGAAAACTGTTGAAGAAGTTACCAATTATACAAAAGCAGGCGGAGCATGCGGAAGATGTAAAGGTGCAATTCAAAAAATTATTGATGATTTTTATAACGGCAACGCAGCCAAAAAAGAGGAAAAGCCGCTTACTTCAACTCAGTGGATTTTAAAAATAAATAATATTATTGAACACCAAATTTCCCCCGAGCTTGTCAAAGACGGCGGTGATATTGAGTTAATAGATATAAAAGATAAAGATATTTATGTAAGATTAAAAGGTCAATGTTCGGGATGTAAAAATTCAACCATGACTCTTAAGCTTTTTGTTGAAACAACCCTAAAAAATGCTCTGGGTGATGATATAAACGTTATTGAGGTAAAATAAATGGCAGACAGATTGATATATTTGGATAATAATGCAACCACAAAAGTTGATGAAAAAGTACTTGAAGAAATGATGCCTTATTTTAAAGGCGAATACGCAAATCCTTCAAGTATGTACGATTTCAGCAAAAAATCATCACACGCAATAAAAGAAGCCAGAGGCAAGCTTAAAGATTTTTTAGGGGCTTCAAACGAAAAAGAAATAATATTTACCTCCTGCGGCAGTGAAAGTGCGAATACAGCCATCAGAGGGTATCTGAGTACGGTAAAAAACAAAAAACACATAATAACAACAAAAATTGAACATCCTTGCGTTTTAAATGTTTATAAATATCTTGAAAAACAAGGTTACAAAACGGATTATATCGGAGTAAATTCCAACGGGGAATTAAATATTGACGAATTAAGAGATATGATTACTCCTGATACGGCTTTAGTATCTGTCATGTGGGCGAACAATGAAACAGGGGTGCTTAATCCGATAAAAGAAATTTCCGAAATAATCAAATCAAAAAATCCTGAAACAAAATTCTTTGTAGACGGAGTTCAGGCAGCAGGAAAAGTTAAAATAGATGTAGAGGACTGCAAAATTGATATGCTTGGAATTTCGGGACACAAATTACATGCCCCGAAAGGAATCGGTGCTTTGTATATCAATTCAAAAACAATGATTTCACCTTTAATTATCGGCGGTCATCAGGAAAGAGGCAAAAGAGCGGGAACAGAAAATGTTCCATACATTGTCGGTCTTGGAAAAGCAGCAGAGCTTGCATCTGATAACCTTGATTATGAAATGACCGAAGTAAAACGACTCAGAGATAAATTGGAAAAAGGTATTATCAGAAATATTTACAATGCGAGAGTAAATACGGGTTTGGCACAGAGAGTTCCGAACACCACGAATATCGGTTTTGAATATATTGAGGGTGAATTGATTTTACTTCATTTATCTGATTTGGGAATTTGTGCATCTTCGGGTTCTGCCTGCACATCAGGCTCTTTAGAACCAAGCCATGTTCTGCGGGCAATGAATGTTCCGTTTACGGCTATACATGGCAGTATCCGCTGGAGTTTGAGCAGATTTACAACAGAAGATGAAATAGATTATGTACTTGAAAAATTACCGTCAGTAATCGAGGATATAAGAAGAATTTCACCATATCAAAATGAATTAAAAGAATTGCGTGAAATGAAGCTTGCAAAGTCTGTTTAGTAAAGTATTAAACGGTATTATATACGGACAATTTTTCCTTGACAACGGACTATGTGTTTCGTATATTAGAGATACGGAAATTGGAGACATGGCCAAGTGGTAAGGCAGAAGCCTGCAAAGCTTTTACCCCCGGTTCGAATCCGGGTGTCTCCTTTTTTTAATTAAAGGAGTGTATAAATGGGCAGAATTTTTGGTATAGCAGATTTACCTATATCAATAATCGGTACGACGATACAAATTGGCGGAGGGATGGATGTTCCTACACCTGAATACAAAGAAGTTGCAAGCATATCAAAATTTGAGCCAAAGAATACACTTGAAGCGGATAAGTTTGTTTCAAAAGAAAAAGTTGTTTCAAATCTTGTTATCAAGATGCGTAACGGATTTGGGAAACTAATGAAACACTTTAGCAAAGCAATAAAATAAGGCGCATGAAAATTAAATAAATTTGTGGGCGATTGGCAAGGCGGAAGCCGATGTGGAGTGCCGGAGCGGATTGCGATAAGCAATACGGCAGGGCACGAAACATGATATAGCGACGTAGGAGCGCAGGGATATTATCCCGAGCACCACAGGAGCGAACAATCCCAAAAGTGAGAGGGGTAGCGCATCCCCGAATAAGCGAAGCGTTTCGGTTGAGGCGCATGAAAATTAAATAAATTTGTGGGCGATTGGCGCAGTTGGTAGCGCATCACATCGACATTGTGGGGGTCGTGGGTTCAAGTCCCGCATCGCCCACCATAAAGCAGAGATGTTTTTATAACTTCTCTGTTTTATTTTATTTGGTGGGCAAGGGACTTGAATGTATTTTATTTCTGATTGAAATAAAACACCAAGTCAGCCGATAAATCGGCATACCTGATTTGTATGGCTCAAGCTTCATGCTCTCGCAAACAACTCAAGTAAAAGTAGGTTGGGTAAAACCCAACAAATATGAAGAATGATGGGTTGCATCCATCCTACTTATTGTTCATAAGCCTCAAACCGATTGTAAAAATCGGTTATAAAAATAAACAAGAAAAATGCTTGTATGATTTTATTCTTTTATAACATCTCTCAAATCAACTCTGTGATAAGTAAGTTCATAAATCTGCTCGGCTATATCTTTTGCCCATGTGTCATAACCTTCAATTTTTCCTTCTTTTGCCATTTGGTCTACAATTTGCATCTGACGGGCAAGATTTTTTTCTATTCTTTTGTTTCCTTTAAGCCAGTTATCTACATCTTTTTCGGATTTAATTCTGTTGCATATTTTACACAAACCGATTAAATTATCTTTGCTTTTTGCTCCGCCTTTAGAATTTGGAACAAGATGATCGGCAGTTGCAACATCAAATTTAAAGATATTAAATAAAATCGTATAAACAGGGTCTTTATCCGTCATGAAATTCGGTTCTTCAAGTTTTGTCATATTCAGATGTCTGTGTGCAATTACTTTGAATAATCTTATAAAATTAAATACCCCATTTACAGGTTCACTGTGTAAATCAACCCCGTCAAAACATTCTTTGTAGAGCGTTTGAGTCTGATAATCTTCGTATTTTTTATTATGCATAAAGCTTTTAATTTTTTGACCTATCAGATCGTATTTTTTTACTCTGTCTTTTTCAAAATTTTCAACATAGAATTGTCTGTCATCAAAATATTGCTGTGCTGCATGTTTGAGTGACTGTTTTGAATAATGAGAGGCTCTTTGCTCAAACAATTTTACAAAATCTTTTTGACTTATATCAGGATATTGATTGGTTATATTTATAAATATTCTTGCAAACCCTTTTGCATGCGAGCCGATATATTTTTCATATTTTTGTAAAACCTGAGCATATTCAACAGGAGTTGAACATTTTTTCATATCCTGTTCAATTTCTTTTCGTTTGTCATGCGGAAGCATAATTGAACCGCATTCGGCACAGGGAATATCAACCTCTGTCTGTTCTATCGGAAAAAATGTTTCATGCCTGTATGCACTTGAAGCAACATTTTTAAACGAACGAATTTCATTATCATTAAAGCTTATATTGTTTCTTGATATTTTATCGGTAACATAGCAAAAAGTTGTGATATAATCTTCTGTTAAATCAATGGTGCCGTTGCCCATAAGCTTTGATATATCTCCAAGATACCATTTTATGTAATCTTTCAGCTCGGAATTATCCGTATTATGCCAAAATACATTTTTTGACTGTGAATTTTGACAATCCGTACATATTAATACCTTGTTATTGGGCAAATCTTTGTTATCGGGATATTTATCTATTGTATTTATACGGTTTACTGAATTTGCAAACAGTCGTTTTACAAGGCTTTGCGATATTTCTTCCGGAGTAAGATTTTGCTCTTTATTGAAATGAAAAGTTCTGAAGTAATTATTCGCAAGAATAACATCTCTCAAGGCTCTTTTTCTTGCCTGTCCCGTCTGGTTGTAATCTAAATCCAACATTTCAATAACTTTATTTACTTTTTCTTTGTAATTGTTATAAGGCTCTTTTGTATGAAGGTCGGCTATTAAATTTTTTGCGGCATCCTGTTTTGATTCCGGAAGTTTTTGCGCATAAGCATTAAAATAATCTCTTACACCGTGTACTATTGATCTTTTCTTTTCAAGTGAAATTTTATATAAAGCTTTTCTGTATTCTTCCATAGTCATGTGTTCATAATAGGGAATATTTTTGCTGTCTTGTATAATTTGGCGAGTATTTTTAGGTATGTAAGATTTATTTTTCTCTAAAAAAGTAATAAATTCATCAGGTCGTTTTATATTTGAAGCCTCATGTACTAAATCCTCAAAGCCCTCTTGCGACAGCATTTTTACTCCGCATGCGGGACAGTGTATTCCTGAAACATGCTGCGCTTTATCAAGCTGAATAGTATTTGAACGTCCGCCAAAAGACAATTCAAATTTATCACTATTCTGCTCAAATTGAGTAAAATTGAAATATATTGAACTGTTATTTTTATTCAAAATAACATTGTTATAATTTATTATTCCGACCGATTGGATAAACATTATGGATTTATCAAAAACCGTAAATGATAAATTTGCTATTGTTTGGCATGTGATTTTTGAACAAATTTATCTATTTTATCCGCAAAATAAATTGAAAATATCGGCAACAGTGCATAATAAATTCCGGCAAATATTATCGCAGGTCTGACAATATGGATACCCTGAATACATTTGTCTATATTCTTATAATCTTTATTTAACTCTTTGAATTTGGTTACAAATTTTTCTGTTCTGCCTTTTATGAAATCATCAGCTTTATAACCTGCAAAAAGTGTCACTGCAGTTGAAATAATATTATTATAATTCAGAACTTTTTTACAATTTTCCTTAATACTGTCACTTTTGTTTGTCTGATAAACGGCAGAACCCGTCAAGACAACATCAGTCAATGCAGACATGTGTTTGTAAATATCTTCATCTTCCATTTCATAACGCTTTGCAATACTTTGAACTTTTTTATTACTTATAATATTTCCTATTACCTGAGATAATTTATCATTCATACGCCCAAAGAATGTTTTTGCAGCTCCAAAACCTCCCGTAAAAGCAGGCTCGGAAGATTTTTGAGAAAGCGGTTTTTGTTCAGAGAAAAAATTGTGACTGCTTATATTTAAAAACGGATATTTTTCAAGTGTTTTTTCAAGTTCTTTTTTAGGATTATATTTGAAAATTTTATCCATAATAACAGGAATGAGCGCAACCGTAAGTATTGATTTTGGTATAGCAGTTAATAATCCTGCACTGAGTTTTATGGACTGAGTTACAAATTTATAACTTCTTGAATCAGGACCAAATGTTTTAAGGGTAGAAATTTTAATATATTTTTCCGCATTTTTATCAATTCTGTTTACGGCATTTTCGATAGGAAGCGCAACAGCCTCTACTATCCCAAATTTTACAAGAGATGATGCAATTGAATTTGAAATTGCATATTGTTTATTATCTTTATCAATATTTGGGGTAGAATTTATTGAAAGAGTACGCAAAGTCAATGACAGAACAAGTGATGTTCCTGCTGCAAATGATGTCCCGTGGTCTGAGATTTTTTCTAAACTCTTTAATAAAAATTTATTTTGGAGTAGTTTGTTTGTAACTCTATTAACTTGCATTGTTCTGTTATTGATAATGTATAAAAAAAATTTTTTTTGCGATATTTCCTACATTAATTCTGTTTATTTTACTACTTTATTTAATCCATGCGGTTTATCGACATTTTTGCGGAGTTTAAGCGCTGTTTCAAGTGCAATTAACTGAATAATAACAAGAATTGCAAATGTTTTAACAACAGGTTTGCCGCATTCTATATTGATATTGTAAGTAGATTTTACCTGATTGGTTCTGTTTCCGATTACACAAATCGGCGGATTATAATTTTCTTTGATTTTGTTGAGATTTTTTGTTGCAGTGTATGTCAATTCGTCATTAAGAACATAAATTAATGCACTGCGTTTGTTGTTCAGTATAGCTACATGACCATGCATAAATTCACCTAAGATATACGAAGAAGTATTTATGTATGATGTTTCTTTAATCTTTAAGGATGCTTCTTTTGCAAGAGCATAAGAACTCCCGTCTGCGGTTATAACTATATTTTTATGTTTTGACAAAAATCTTGCGAACTGTTTTATTTTTGGTTTAAGAGTATAACTTTTTTCAATAATATCAGGAATATCGTTCAAATCTCTTATAAGATTAGAAACTTCTATACCTTTATCCTGTGCCATTTTCAAAACTAAAATTGTTGCACATAAAAGTTGGGAGGTAAGAGATTTTGTTGCCGCAATACTCATTTCTTCTCCTGCATGGCATGCTATTTTGTAATCCGACGCATTCCAAATGGTTGAATTTTGTTTGTTTGTTATGCAAAGTGTTTTTACACCGAATTCTTTTGCTTTTACAAGTGCGCTGTTTGTATCTGTTGTTTCCCCCGATTGAGTGATAAAAATATATAAAATATCATCAGAATTTGCAATTTTCGGCTGAAGTAAAAATTCACTTGAATAAATCGCTCTTGCTTCAATTTTTGCAATCGAACCGAATAAATCTGCACTATATCTGGCACAATGATAGGACGAACCGCTTGCGATTAATATTACACGGCTGATATTTTTCGGAACATCAATATTAATCTTACCGTCTTTTATATAATCACTGATAATCTGTGAGCTAATTTTGCTCTGAGAAAATATCTCAATTTCCATTGATGACTTTTTACGTTTTACTAATGGCATATTATTTTCCTGAAATTAAAATATCACTTTGCTATTGTAGCATATCAAAATATTCATTCAACAAATACCATTTTGTAATATTTCTTTAATATAACTTTTTAAAAACGCAATTTAGGCTTTTTATTTGTTTTTAAATTGTAGTAAAAGTGTGTATGAAAGGTGTGGCAGTTATGAAATTAGATTTTCCGGTTAAAATCAGTAGTGTTAAAACATTTAATCCAAAACAATATGACTATTCCAAAGTGAACAAATACAATACAATTAAAAAACAAAACAGAGCGCAAGACAGCCTTATTGACATTTCAATAAGCAAAATTTTAAAAGATGAAATTAAATCAAAATTAGACAAAATAATTAAAAAAGTTATCGGTTTTTAAGTTGAAAGTTATTTGTCTGATTAGTAAATCCGACCTACTTTTTACTTTGAAAGTGTTGTTGTCATTCTGAGCCGATACAAGCAAAGAATGAAAACAAGAAAATATCCGTAAAAAAGATGCACTGTTTAGTGCATCTTTTTTTATTTATCCCTCTAAAATTTCTTTAACGAATTTATTAACCGTTTGCGGATTAGCTCTGCCTTTGGTTTCTTTCATAACCTGTCCGACAAAGAATCCGAGCAGATTAGTTTTTCCGTTTCTGTATGCTTCCACCTGAGCAGGGTTTGCATCCACGATTTTCTGAACGATTTCTTTTATTGCGCCCTCATCGGAAATTTGGCTCAAACCTTTTTTCTCAACAATTGCACTTGCTTTTTCACCTGTCGGAATCATATCTTCAACAAGAATTTGTTTACCGATATTATTGGAAATTGTTCCTTTTTCAATCATGTGAATTAACTCTGCAAGATTTTCAGGTGTTAATTTTGTATCGTTGATTTCGGTATGATTTTCTTTGAGGTATGCAGCAATTTCACCTGTCAAAAAGTTTACTGCGGTTTTAGGATTTGCACCAAGTTCAAGCACTTTATCAAAGAACAGAGCCAAATCCATTTGTGAAACAACTACGTTTGCATCATATTCACTCAAACCTAATCCCTGATATCTTTCACGCTTTTGGTTCGGAAGTTCAGGCATTGTAGCTCGGACTTTTTCAACCCACTCTTTTGAAATTTCCAGAGGCATTAAATCAGGTTCGGGGAAGTAACGATAATCGTTTGCATCTTCTTTACTTCTCATTGATTTTGTTTCTCTTGTATCATCATTCCAAAGACGAGTTTCCTGAACAACTTCTCCGCCGTCTTCCACAATTTCGATTTGTCTGTCAATTTCATATTCCAAAGCTCTTTCTAACGCAGAGAAAGAGTTGATATTTTTGATTTCTGCTCTTGTTCCGTATTCTTTTGAACCCTTTGGCATAATTGAAATATTGGCATCACATCTCATTGAACCTTCCTCAAGGTTTCCGTCACAAACTCCGGCATAACGAACAATATCACGCAATTCTTCCATATATGCTCTTGCTTCCTGCGGACTTCTCATATCAGGTTCAGATACTATTTCCAAAAGCGGAGTACCAGCTCTGTTAAGGTCTACAAGAGAATATATTGAACCTGCAAGGCCGTTTGCTCCGGCATGAACAAGTTTCCCTGCATCTTCTTCCAAGTGCGCACGGGTAATACCGATTCTTTTACCGTTTATATCAATATGACCGTTTACACAAATCGGTTCATCATATTGAGAAATTTGATAACCTTTTGGCAAATCGGGATAAAAATATTGTTTTCTGTCAAATTTACATCTTGAAGGAATTTCGCAATTCAGTGCCAAACCTGCCAAAATACCCATATTAACAACTTCTTTGTTTAATACGGGCAAAACCCCCGGCATACCTAAAGTAATCGGACTTGTAAGACTGTTAGGTTCCTGTCCGAACTCATTTTTATCGGGTGCAAATATTTTCGTTTTGGTTTTCAACTGAGCGTGAACTTCAAGACCTATAACTACTTCATATTTATCTCTTAATTCTTGTTCAACCATTTTTCTCTCCTTGTCTATTGATTTTATTCTAGCATAAACATAATCAAATAAGTTTAATATTTCTTTAAATATGGTTAGTTTTTGAAATAATCGGGGATTGTATAGAATATATAAGTTTATACATTTACTTGTGAGGATAAAATAGATGGATGCTGCACTTGATAGAGAATTTAGCTTAAAGTTATACACTGCTGTCTCAAATTTTAAAATTTTGAATATAGAAAAATTATTATCGGAAATGTTTGAAGCAAAAATTGATTCACCTGCCGTAAAATACATAGGTGAACTCAATAAAAATGATGTTATGCTTTAATTTTATTGTTGTAAGGATGTAAAACCTACATTGTTAAAAGTCTGCCGAGGCGATAGGCGATAGGCAATGAGACGATAAATCGATAAGTCTATAAGGCGATAAGTTCTTTACGGGAATTAATTATTTTTTAAAGCCAAACGATTGTTAATATCATTAATCCTGATACGAACTTTCCAACCTTTCTGACTCAGCCGACTCATCGACCCCATTCCCTGAAATGAACTTAACCGACTTTCTGGCTTTGCCGTCTTGCAGACATAGCTATAAGTCGATAAGTCTATAAGGCGATATGGCGATAAGTCCTTTACAGGGATTAATTATTTTTTAAAGCCGAACGATTGTCAATATTATTAATTCTGAAATGAACTCAGCCGACTTATCGACTTCGCACTTTGGTGCGTATAAACGCACCCTACTCTTCTTTAATTTTGAATATAGACAATTATATCAAATTAGTATAGTGTTCGTTGTAAAATTCTTCAAATCTGTCCTCTAAAATTGCCTGCCTGCATAATTTCACAAAATTCAGTAAAAATCTTATGTTATGGATAGACAAAAGTGTTGAGGCTGTTGCTTCCTGACATTTCCAAAGATGTCTGATATAAGCCCTTGAGTGGTTTTTGCAGGCATAACAATCACATCCCTCTACCAAAGGTAATCTGTCATCTTCATATTTTTTGTTTTTAATATTTGATTTCCCGTCCCATGTAAAAAACGAACCATGACGGGCATTTCTTGTCGGTAAAACACAATCAAACATATCAACACCCGCTTTAATACCGTCAAGCAAATCTTCAGGAGTACCCACTCCCATAAGATAACGTGGTTTATTATTCGGAAGCAAAGGTGCAGTCAATGCAGTAAAATACTTCTGAACATCCTTCGGCTCACCAACGCTTACCCCGCCGATAGCATATCCGATAGCATCAAATGTTGATATAACTTTAGCACTTTCCCGCCTTAAATCATCAAAAAATGCACCCTGAACAATAGGGAAAAGTGCCTGTTTAGGATTTGTCTTTGCTTTGAAACATCTTTCAAGCCATCTGTGAGTCCGTTCCATAGCAGATTTAGCAAAATCATAATCACAAGGATAAGGAGCACACTGGTCAAAAGCCATGATAATATCTGCTCCGATATTTTGCTGAATTTCCATTGATATTTCAGGTGAAATATAGTGTCTTTCGCCGTTTTTAGGATCCTGAAATTCTACCCCGTCTTCTGTTATTTTGTTCAAATGTCCCAAGGAAAATACCTGAAAACCGCCTGAATCAGTCAAAACAGGTTTATCCCAATTCATCCAACCATGTATTCCGCCAAAATCATGTATTCTTTTATCTCCTGCCCGCAAATATAAATGATAAGAATTACCCAAAATTATTTGTGCACCCGTATCTCTAATCTGGTCACCCGTTAAAGATTTCACCGCAGAATTTGTTCCCACAGGCATGAAAATAGGTGTTTCAATTTTGCCGTGAGGGGTAGTTAAAATTCCTGCACGAGCACCTGTTTTGGAGTCTGTATGTTCTAATTCATAACTGAAATAATCTTTTTCGTTCATATCTTTATTCGTTTTTTGACAATTATATACACTTTTACACAAAAACTTTTTAAAGGCAATAATTTTACTATCTCAAATTATACGCATAAACAAAGAGTACGGTATAACACCGTACTCTTATTATGAATCGCGAAATTATTTTAAGCTATTAACTTTCTTTTGTGTATTCAGCATCAATTACATCATCATCATTGTTTGAAGAAGAACTGTCAGCTTCCTGAGCGCTGTCGCTTTGAGCATTTGCACCTTCTTTTTGTACTGCTTCATAAGCCTTTTGAGAAATAGCAAACATTGTCTGCTGCAAATCTTCAGATAATTTTTTCAATTCATCTGCGGATTTGTTTTCTTTAACAGCATTTTCAAGAGCAGATTTTTGTTCTTCAAGTTTAGATTTATCAGCTGCATCAATTTTGCCTTCAAAATCTTTCAATACACGTTCTGCTGATGCAATCATAGAGGAAGCATTGTTTTTGATTTCAGCTTCTTCTTTTTTCTTTTTATCATCAGCAGCATTAGCTTCAGCTTCTTTTACCATTCTGTCAATATCCTGTTCAGAGAGGTTAGAAGAATTTGTGATGGTAATTTTTTGTTCTTTATTAGTCGCTTTATCTTTAGCTGATACGTTTACAATACCGTTGGCATCAATATCAAAAGTAACTTCGATTTGAGGAATACCACGCATTGCAGGAGCAATACCTTCAAGTCTGAACATACCCAATGATTTGTTATCTTTAGCCATCGGTCTTTCACCTTGAAGAACCTGAATATCAACTGCTGTTTGGTTATTTTCGGCAGTTGAAAATACCTGAGATTTAGAAACAGGAATTGTTGTGTTACGAGGAACAAGAGCTGTCATAACACCGCCCAAAGTTTCAATACCTAAAGTTAATGGAGTTACATCCAACAATACGATATCTTTAACTTCACCTGCCAAAACACCTGCCTGAACCGCAGCACCGACTGCAACTACTTCATCAGGGTTTACGGACTGGTTAGGTTCTTTTCCCGTATAATCTTTAACCAGTTTCTGTACTGCAGGAATTCTTGAAGAACCGCCGACTAATACAACTTCGTTGATTTCAGATTTTGAAATACCTGCATCCTGTATTGCTTTTTCAACAGGAGCTTTACATCTTTCAAGTAAATCATAAGAAAGTTCTTCAAACTTAGCTCTTGTTAAGTTGAGGTCTAAGTGTTTAGGACCGTTTGCATCTGCTGTAATAAACGGCAGATTGATATTTGTTTCAAAAACTGATGACAATTCGCATTTTGCTTTTTCCGCAGCTTCTTTAACACGCTGCATTGCCTGTTTATCACCGCTTAAATCAATACCTTCCTGAGCTTTAAATTCTGCACAAATCCAATCCATAACTTTTTGGTCAAAATCGTCACCACCCAAGTGAGTATCACCTGAAGTTGATAATACTTCATGAACACCGTCACCAATTTCAAGAATAGAAACATCAAATGTACCGCCACCTAAGTCGAATACCAAAACTTTTTCCGAGCTGTCTTTTTCTAAACCGTAAGCCAAAGCAGCAGCGGTCGGTTCGTTTACGATACGCAATACATCAAGTCCCGCAATTTTACCTGCATCTTTTGTTGCCTGACGTTGTGCGTCGTTAAAGTATGCAGGAACAGTAATAACTGCCGAAGTAACTTTTTCACCCAAGTATGAAGAAGCATCATCAGCAAGTTTTCTTAAAATCATTGCAGAAATTTCCTGCGGAGTATAATCTTTTCCGTCAATATTCTTTTTGTAATCTTCGCCCATGTGACGTTTGATAGAAGCGATAGTCTTATCAGGGTTTACAATAGCCTGACGTTTAGCAAGCTGCCCTACAAGTCTTTCACCTGTCTTTGAAAACCCAACGATAGAAGGAGTAGTTCTTGAACCTTCTGCGTTTGCTATAACGGTAGGTTTACCACCTTCCATAACTGCGACTACGGAGTTTGTTGTTCCTAAGTCAATACCAATTGTTTTTGCCATAATTTTTATTCTCCTTTTTTATTATTTTCATTTTTAGCATATAAATTCTTAATCTATTCTTGTTATAACACCTATTTTTTTAAAT
>FLNX01000134.1_pt1 | contig 54974 bp, 53 predicted proteins | sample 1140341 | NCBI WGS metagenome assembly FLNX01 (sample SAMEA3878208, study PRJEB12797) | bioreactor metagenome | biome: Moose rumen | place: Sweden | collected 2011-10
GGGCTATCAGGAAATCGGCCTTCTCTCTGTTGACCAGTTCCAGCGACGCCTTCATACTTTCATCGAACTTTGCAGCGTCGGTTACGTCGCAGTTGTTGACGCGATAAGTGATATTCGTGCCAGCCATCTTCGAATTCACATAGTCGATAATCTCATCGTTGATGTCAAAGCCGATATAGTCTCTGTTCAGCGTCTCGCACTCATAGAGCGTCGTGCCGCTCCCCGTAAACAGTTCCAGCACCAATTCCTTCTCAGACGTATAGCGGCGGATCAACTGATTGGGAATCTGGGGCACGAAATTCCCGTGGTAAACATTCGCGTGCTTACCACTCTTGTCCCGCTCATTAATCAGCCAAAGACTGTCAACATTGAAGTCGAGTTCTTTCCAGTTTTCAGTATTCACTTTTTCCATCCGACTGCAAAGATAAGACATTTTTCGGAAACTGCAAAATATAGAGGCGGATTTTTATGAGGAAATTGTCTCAACAGGAGGCTCTTATTTCAGATTAAGAAGCTCCTGTTGCTGACAGGAGGCTTCGGTTTATAGCAAGAAGCACTTATTTTCGGGCGAAAAGAGGCTGCAGACGAGGGAGGCATCTTAGCGTCTCAACGCCTCAGCGTCTTTTTCGTGCAATTTCACGAAAAACAAAAAAGACGTTGAGACGCTGAGGCGGCAGGGGTCTCAGAATGGCCTAAAATTCGTAAGGCACTGTCACCTTTGGGTCGTTCTGATATCTTCTGTGAGATGTTCAGATAATGGATGCGGGTCGTGGAGATAATACTTTGGGGGGTATAGGGATTATTCGGACGAGTCGTGGAAGGTATCTGAGCGGATGGTAGAAGGTATCAGAACAAGTGGTAGGAGGCATCGGTACAAAGGTGAGATGTAATGGCGATTGCTACATATAATAAAGAAAATACGTCGCACTTCTAGCACTTCTTACACTGAATGCTGATTATCACTTAGTTAGAATTTGATTATCTTACACTTGAACTAGCACTTGAAGTAGCACTTAAGCGGCAGAAGCCCTATCTAAGCAGGGTGTCCAAGCCGTCTAAACAACCTTACGCCTATACCCAAAACACCTTACGGCTATACGCAAAACACTTTACGCCTATACGCAAAATAGAAGCCACTTGCTCGATGCTGACTTTTCAAGGTGCAGTGCTAGTCCAAGTGTCAGTTAAGTGTAAGATAACTTTTTTGTAATTGCTTGATAACCAGCACTCAGTGTAAGAAGTGCTAGAAGTGTGAGGTAATTTCATCGAATAGTGTCAAATGTAGTGCGAGAGATCAGTGCACACAGAGTGTCAGACACCTTGTGAGGCCAGAATGACAGAGCATCGGAATCATCTGATGCTCTTTTTCTACTTTCCACTCGTTTTCACGGAATGGCCGTGTCGATATGCCAGTGCCCTAATTCGGCTATCGGATTCGCTTCTTAAGATTCTCAGGACTCATTTTCGAATCCCAGATATCCACGATGTGAACAGTGTCAGATGACTTTGCATAGTAATAAACTTCTTAAACCTGTCCATAATATGACAACTTCTATAGAGTCGCTTTCTGTCGACCAGTAGTCTTTCTGGTGTGAAAGATTCAGGATAGAGCCTCAACTGATGTTCTATCAGAATCCTATCTGCCTGCCATTTCTGTGCCGTCTTGGTACCAAATTCCAGATAGGCGTATTCCACTCTGGCGTAGAACATCTGCTCAGCCTTCTTTTCCATACTATCTTAGCCATGGGAACTTAGCATACAGTCTACGATCCATTTCCTCGGAAGTCACCCAGTCGCTCCAATCGCCTTGTTCAGCGCGGGCAATAGCAGCCTCCGCCTCGTCAATCCGTGCATTCAATTCCTCTATCGTATAGGGGCCAGCAAAAATCTCTTCCATAATGCATTACCTTTTCGCCGCAAAGATAGGCATTATTTCTGATACTACCAAATATTTCGCCTCGTTTTTTGTGATAACACCAATATTCACACTGATGACAATGATGACAGATGACAGTATGGGCTGGGGGCGTTTCTACTTAACGAAACCTATAATTCGTTAATTTCTTACAGGAAAGGGTGAGAGTCTCGGGGATTTTACTTACTTTTGCAACCAATATGATTAAGAATATAGCATTCGACTTGGGGGGCGTGGTGCTGGCCCTGAATTATGAACAGGCGGTAAGGAAGTTTGAGGAAATCGGACTGAAGGACGCCCGCCAACGGCTCGATGCCTTCGAACAGAAGGGCATCTTCGGCGATCTGGAGTCCGGGCGGATTACGGCAGAGGACTTCCGCAGGGAGTTGAGCCTGCTGGTGGGCAGGGAACTGACGGCAGACGACTGCTATCAGGCTTGGCACGGCTATGTGGATCACGTGCCCAGACGGAACCTGGAGGCCATTATGAGCCTGCGCGCCAGAGGCTACAAGGTCTGCTTGCTGTCGAACACCAACCCCTACATGATGGCGTGGGCAGGCAAGGACTTCGACGGTGAGGGGCATCCCATCGGCTACTTCTTCGATGCGATGTACCTGAGTTATGAGTGCAAGGTGATGAAGCCCAGGCGGGAGATATTCGAGATGATGCTGAGCGGTCAGGGGGCGAAGGCCGAAGAGACGCTATTCGTGGACGACGGCCCCCGCAATGTGGAGGCCGCCGCTTCATTGGGTATCAAGACGCTCTGTCCGCAGAATAACGAAGACTGGACAGAGGCCCTGGAAGAATGTCTGCTGAACGCTACAGCAACGAGAAGGCTACGTCCATCATGTGAGTGAACGTGGTCTGACGCTCTTCGGCTGTGGTCACCTCGCCTGTGATGATATGGTCGGAGATGGTGCAGATGGCGAGGGCCCGTTTGCCAGCACGGGCGGCATTCATATAGAGGCCGGCCACTTCCATCTCAACGGCAAGGACACCCATCGAAATCCACTTGTCATTGTGCGCATTCTCGTTGTAGAAGACATCCAACGAGAACACATTGCCCACACGGTAGCGATAGCCCAGACGGTCGCAGGTGTCAGCGGCCTTGCGGGCCAGCGTGAAGTCGGCGATGGGGGCAAACGTGCCAGGCAGTTCGAACTGCGAGGCGTAGTTGGAGTTGGTGCAGGCACCCTGCGCAATCACGAGGTCGCCCAGGTGGAGATCGGTCTGGATGGAGCCTGCTGAGCCGACACGAATGATGGTCTCCACGCCGTAGAAGTTAAACAGTTCGTAGGTGTAGATGCCGATGGAGGGGATGCCCATCCCGTGGCCCATCACGCTGACGCGACGGCCCTGATGGGTGCCCGTGAAGCCGAGCATACCGCGTACATTATTAAACTGCACTGGGTTCTCCAGGAAATTCTCCGCCATAAACTTGGCACGCAGCGGGTCGCCGGCCATAATGACAGTCTCGGCGATGTCGCCGTACTTTGCCCCGATGTGGGGCGTGGGGGTTTTAGGTTTATCCATAATCGTAGTTTTATAAAGATGATTGCGCAAAGATACGAAAAAAATCGGTAAAAGCGCCACTTCGCACAAAAAATTGCTAAATAATTAGGGAAAGTTGGCCGAGTATCGTATTTTATTTGTATATTTGCAATCGCTAACGTAACAATTTAAAGAACGAATAATGAAGAGAATGCTGATTACCGCCCTCGTGGCGATGTCCGTTTCCGTCGGGATGGCGGCAGACAATCCGAAAGTGACTATTCACGCCGATCAGGCTGGTGCTAAAATCAACAGGGAGATCTACGGCCAGTTCTCAGAGCACCTCGGCTCGTGCATCTACGGCGGTCTCTGGGTGGGCGAAGGCTCTCAGATTCCCAACATCAACGGCTATCGCAAGGACGTGTTCGAGGCCCTGAAGGCCCTGAAGATTCCCGTGATGCGCTGGCCCGGCGGCTGCTTCGCCGACGACTATCACTGGATGGACGGCATCGGCCCGAAGGAGCAGCGCCCCTCGCTGCGCAACAACAACTGGGGCGGCACCATCGAGGACAATTCGTTCGGCACCCACGAGTTCCTGAACCTCTGCGAGATGCTGGGCTGCGAGCCTTACATCAGCGGTAACGTAGGCTCTGGCACGGTGAAGGAGATGGCCCAGTGGGTGGAGTATATGACCAGCAACGGCGATACGCCGATGGCCCGCCTGCGCCGTCAGAACGGTCGCGACAAGGCCTGGAAGGTGAAGTATTTCGGCATCGGCAACGAGGCCTGGGGCTGCGGCGGCAATATGACGCCGGAATACTACAGTGACGAGTTCCGCAAGTTCAACACCTATCTGCGCGACCAGGGCGACAACCACCTCTACCGCATCGCCTCGGGTGCCAGCGACTACGACTATAACTGGACGAAGGTGCTGATGGAGAAGATAGGCCGCCAGATGAACGGCGTGAGCCTGCACTACTACACCTGCTCGGGCTGGAACGGCTCGAAGGGTTCGGCCATCAACTTCGACAACGACCAGTACTACTGGGCACTGGGCAAGTGTCTGGAGATCGAAGAGGTGATCAAGAAGCACAAGGCCATTATGGACGAGAAGGACCCGAAGGGAAAGATCGGCCTGCTCGTGGATGAATGGGGCACCTGGTGGGACGAGGAGCCTGGCACCATCCCCGGCCACCTGTATCAGCAGAACGCCCTGCGCGATGCTTTCGTGGCAGCGCTGAGCCTGAACGTGTTCCATAAATACACGGACCGCGTAAAAATGGCCAATATCGCCCAGGTGGTGAACGTGCTGCAGTCGATGATCTTGACAGATCAGGAGGGTACAGGCCACATGGTGCTCACACCGACCTACCACGTGTTCGAGATGTACACCCCGTTCCAGGAGGCCACCTATCTCCCACTCGACCTCGAGACGGAGACCATCCAGGTGAGCAAGGCCTACTTCAAAGAGAAGGAGGGAGCCAAGGATGCCGGCTACCGTCCCTGCCCGATGCTCTCAGCCTCGGCCGCCAAGACGCAGGACGGCAGCATCGTCTTCGCCCTGACCAACGTGAGCCTCGACAAGGCCCAGACGCTCGACATCAACATCGAGGGCTTCAAGGCCAAGAGCGTCACAGGCCGCATCCTCACCTCGAAGAAGGCCGACGACTACAACGACTTCCAGCACCCCAACGTGGTGGCTCCCGCTGAATACAAGGATGCCAAACTCTCGAAGAAAGGCGTGCTGACGGTGAAGGTTCCCGCAAAGAGTATTATCGTATTAAACATTAAATAATTCAAACTTATTATGAACGACAACAAAGTTATGCTGAAGGCAGCGGACAATATCCGAATCCTCGCTGCCGCAATGGTTGAAAAGGCTAAGTCGGGACACCCCGGCGGTGCTATGGGTGGTGCAGACTTCATCAACACCCTGTACAGTGAATTCCTCGTCTACGATCCAGAGAACCCTGAGTGGGAAGGACGCGACCGCTTCTTCCTCGACCCCGGCCACATGGCTCCGATGCTCTACTCGCAACTCGCCCTTATCGGTAAGTACACACTGGAGGATCTGAAGAACCTGCGCCAGTGGGGCTCAGTCACCCCTGGTCACCCCGAGCGCGAACTGGCTCGTGGCATCGAGAACACATCCGGTCCCCTCGGACAGGGTCACACCTTCGCCGTAGGTGCTGCCATCGCCGCTAAGTTCCTGAAGGCTCGTCTGGGCAACGTGATGAACCAGACCATCTACGCCTATATCTCTGACGGTGGCGTGCAGGAGGAAATCTCACAGGGTGCTGGCCGTATCGCCGGTAACCTGGGCCTCGACAACCTCATCATGTTCTACGACGCCAACGATATCCAACTCTCTACCCGTACGGAGGTGGTGACCTGTGAGGACACCGCCAAGAAATATGAGGCTTGGGGCTGGTACGTGCAGAAGATCGACGGTAACGACGTGGATCAGATCCGCGAGGCCATCAAGAAGGCTCAGGCGGAGAAGGAGCGTCCGAGCCTGATTATCGGTCACTGCGTGATGGGTAAGGGTGCCCGCAAGGCTGACGGTTCATCTTACGAGTGCAACTGCGCTACCCACGGTGCTCCCCTCGGTGGTGACAACTTCGTGCAGACGATGAAGAACCTCGGTGCTGATCCTGAGAATCCGTTCGTGATCTTCCCAGAGGTGCAGGAACTCTACGCCAAGCGTGCTGAGGAACTGAAGAAGATCGTGGCTCAGCGCTATGCCGAGAAGGCTGAGTGGGCCAAGGGTCATCCCGTACAGGCTCAGCAGTTGGAAGACTGGTTCAGCGGCAAGGCTCCGAAGATCGACTGGAGCAAGGTAGAGCAGAAGGCCGGAAGCGCTACCCGCAGTGCCTCGGCAGCCGTTCTCGGCGTGCTGGCAGAGCAGGTGCCCAACATGATCTGCGCATCCGCTGACCTCTCTAACTCTGACAACACCAACGGCTTCCTGAAGAAGACCCACGACCTCGTGAAGGGTGACTTCTCGGGTGCCTTCTTCCAGGCAGGTGTGGCCGAACTCACGATGGCTTGCTGCTGTATCGGTATGGCCCTGCACGGTGGTGTGATTCCCGCTTGCGGTACCTTCTTCGTATTCTCCGACTATATGAAGCCCGCCGTTCGTATGGCTGCCCTGATGGAACTGCCCGTGAAGTTCATCTGGACCCACGATGCCTTCCGCGTAGGTGAGGATGGTCCTACCCACGAGCCTGTTGAGCAGGAGGCACAGATCCGTCTGATGGAGAAACTGAAGAACCATCACGGCAAGAACGCCGTACTCGTGGTTCGTCCTGCCGATGCCGAGGAGACCACCGTCTGCTGGCGTATGGCTATGGAGAATGTCGACACCCCGACGGCTCTTATCTTCTCTCGTCAGAACATCGATATGCTGCCCGAGGGCAACGACTACACACAGGCTACGAAGGGTGCCTACGTAGTTGCTGGTTCCGATGAGGATTACGACGTGATCCTGCTCGCTTCTGGTTCTGAGGTCTCTACGCTGGAGGCTGGTGCCAAGTTGCTCGCTGCCGACGGCATCAAGACACGCGTGGTGAGCGTTCCTTCCGAGGGTCTGTTCCGCAGCCAGCCGAAGGAGTATCAGCAGAGCGTGCTGCCCGCAGGCAAGAAGAAGTTCGGACTGACTGCTGGTCTGCCCGTCAACCTCGAGGGTCTCGTAGGTGCCGACGGTTGCGTCTGGGGTCTGGAGAGTTTCGGCTTCTCGGCTCCCTACAAGGTGCTCGACGAGAAACTCGGCTTCAATGGCCAGAACGTGTACAACCAGGTTAAGAAACTGCTTGCATAATGGAAGTTAAGACAGTAGGCATAGCCAGCGACCACGCTGGCTTTGCCTTGAAACAGTTCGTGAAGAAGTACCTCGACGAGAAGGGCTACCCCTATAAGGACTACGGCACCTACACCGAGGACTCCTGCGACTACTCCGACTTCGGCCACGCACTGGCTGAGGGCATCGAGCAGGGCGAGGTCTATCCCGGCATCGCCATCTGCGGCTCTGGTGAGGGCATCAATATGACGCTCAACAAGCACCAGAGCATCCGTGCCGGCCTCTGCTGGATTCCTGAGATCGCCCATCTGATCCGTCAGCACAACAATGCCAACGTGCTGGTGATGCCTGGCCGCTTCATCGATGAGGAAATGGCCCGCAAGATTATGGATGAATATTTCTCGACGGAGTTCGAAGGCGGACGCCATCAGAAACGTATAGATAAGATCCCTTGTAAATAAAATGAATCCCAGGCCAACCGCCAGGGATTTATTTTACTTCACCTCAAACGCCCTCACCCACTCTTTCAGCGGCTCCACCGCCTCGGCGTGCTCAGGATAATAGCGGAGGATGACGGTTATCAAGCGCAGGCTGTCGCTCTCGAGCACCTTGCTGTAGTATTCCCACTTATCGTCGACACCCTCCTGGATGGTGTAGTCATCACCCACCTCGCCCAGGTCGGCCCCCATCGCCATCATCGTCTGTCCGGGACTGCGCATCATATTCCGGAGCGAGTCGACCATCACGGAGACGGAGATGTCGTCCATAATGAAGAGTTCCTGCAGGCCCACCTCGTCGGGCAGATCCTGATGCACGAGGAACGAGGGATAGTTGATGTCCATCCCCAGACGGTCGCTGTGATACTTCAGCAGCGTCCACTGCCCCATCTGTATCGACACGCTGTCCGAACTCGTCAGTTCGCTGACGTATGCCTTCGGCTGCTGACTCCCTCCGCACCCTGTCAGCACGACCGTCGCCAGGACGGCACCCAAAATCCTTCCAATCTTCGTCATAACTGTCACTTTTTGGTGCAAAGATACAAAAAATAGCCCCAATGAAGCATCAAAAATGATAAAAATCGAAAAAAAATCGAGAAATATTTCGGTAATCTACTGAAAATTAGTAACTTTGCAGTCCGAAATCGAAAGTGATTCGGTTTTCACATTATTAATATATAGTAAAATACAACAATGACAAAGGCAGAGATCATCAACAAGATTGCTGAAGAGACAGGCATTGCCAAGAAAGATGTGGCCGCCACCGTGGAGGCATTTATGGAAGAGATTCGTGTTAGTTTGGCCGACAATAAGGAGAACGTCTATCTCCGCGGCTTCGGTACTTTCACAGTGAAGCATCGCGCAGCGAAGACCGCCCGCAATATTTCCAAGAACACCACGATGGTCATCGACGCTCACGACTTTCCGGCATTCAAGCCCTCGAAGAGTTTCATTTCAAAGATGAAGTAACATTAAACATTCAAATATTAAACATTAAGAATTATGCCAAACGGAAAAAAGAAGAAGGGCCACAAGATGGCTACTCACAAGCGTAAGAAGAGACTGCGCAAGAATCGTCATAAGAGCAAGTAAGATGGCGATAATGGCCTGATGGCCATAGCGTAGCAAAAAGAATGAAAGGAGTGTGTCGGCAAATCCGAGGAGGATTGCGACACACCCTTTTGAATTTACAAGTAAACCCCTATCAAGAGAAAAGAACAAGTAACATGACAAGCGAAGTAATCATCGATGTGCAACCGAAAGACATCTCGATCGCACTGCTCGAAGACAAGACGCTGGTGGAATACCAGAAGGAGCAGCGGTCGGCATCGTTCTCGGTGGGCAACATCTACGTGGCAAAGGTAAAGAAACTGATGCCCGGACTGAACGCCTGCTTTGTGGACGTCGGCGCTGAGCGTGTGGCTTTTCTGCACTATCTTGACCTGGGCTCTCAATTCAGTTCCTACGAGAAATACCTCAAACAGGTAGTTAGCGACAGGAAGAAACTCTATCCCATCCAGAAAGCCACCCGCCAGCCGGCCCTGAAGAAGGACGGCAGCATTGCCACCACGCTCAAGGTAGGCCAGGAGGTGCTGGTGCAGATTGTGAAGGAGCCTATCAACACCAAGGGCCCGCGACTGACGTGCGAACTCAGTTTCGCAGGGCGCTATCTCGTGCTGATCCCCTTCGACGATAGCGTTTCCGTGTCCACTAAGATCAAGAAAGGCGAGGAACGAAGCCGACTGAAGCAACTCATCCAGAGCATCAAGCCGAAGAACTTCGGCGTCATCGTGCGCACGGTGGCCGAAGGCAAGCGCGCCGCTGAACTGGATGCCGAGTTGAAAATCCTGCTCAAGCGCTGGGAAGACACCATCACCAAGGTACAGAAGACGACGGAACGCCCGCAACTGTGCTTTGAGGAACAGAGCCGTGCCGTCGCACTGCTGCGCGACCTGTTCAACCCCACCTATGACGGCATTCATATCAACGACGCGGTCATCTACGAACAGATCCGCGACTATCTCAATATGATTGCCCCAGAGAAGACCGACATCGTGAAACTCTACAACGGCACGGTGCCCATCTTCGACAATTTCAATGTCACCAAGCAACTGAAGTCGGGATTCGGCAAGACCGTCAACTACAAGCACGGCGCCTACCTCATCATCGAGCATACAGAGGCGATGCACGTGGTCGACGTCAATAGTGGTACGCGCGTCAAGAAAGACAACGGACAGGAGGCCAACGCCCTGGAGACCAACCTCGGCGCTGCCGACGAACTGGCACGCCAACTGCGACTGCGGGATATGGGAGGAATCATCGTGGTCGACTTCGTGGATATGAAACTGGCCGAGGATCGCCAGATGCTCTACGAGCGCATGTGCAAGAACATGCAGAAGGACCGAGCCCGCCACAACATCCTGCCGCTGTCGAAGTTCGGACTGATGCAGATCACCCGCCAGCGTGTGCGTCCTGCGATGGACGTCAACGTCGAGGAGGAATGCCCCACGTGTCACGGCTCCGGAAAGATCAAGTCGAGCATCCTGTTTACAGACCAATTAGAGAGCAAGATTGACCGCCTGGTCAACAAGATAGGAATCAGAAAGTTCTACCTGCACGTCCACCCCTACGTGGCTGCCTATATCAATAAGGGCGTCCTCAGCCTGAAGATACAGTGGCAGATGAAGTACGGCCTGGGCGTACACGTCGTACCCTCACAGAAACTGGCCTTCCTGCAATACGAATTCTACGACAGCGACAAGCAGTTCATAGATATGCAGGAGGAAATCGAAAGCACCTGATAACTGAGAATTGAGAAGTGATGTTGGCACTGAAGATCATATTCTGGACATGTCTGTTCATCGTATTCTATACCTATCTGGGGTATGGACTTTTACTTTACATCATCCTCCGATTGAAGAGGCTGTTTAAGGGCAAACCGCAACTGCCCGCGATGCCCAGCGACGAACAACTGCCCACGATGACCCTGATGATCTGTGCCTACAACGAACAAGACATCGTTGCAGAAAAGATGCAGAACACCCGCGCCCTGGACTATCCGAAGGATAAGTTCAGGGTGATGTGGGTGACTGACGGCTCCACCGACCAGACCAACGAACTGCTGAAGGCCTATCCCGAGGTAGACGTCGTGTTCAGCCCTGAGCGGCGCGGCAAGACGGCAGCCCTGAAGCACGGCCTGCGCGAAGTCAAGACCGACTACGTGGCCTTCACCGATGCCAACACGATGATCAATCGCGAAGCCCTGCGCGAGATAGCCCGCCGCTTCGAGGACAAGACCATCGGCTGCGTCAGCGGCGAGAAGCGCGTCGCTGCCCGCAACGGCGAGATGGCCGCTGAGGGCGAGGGCCTCTACTGGCGCTATGAAAGTACACTGAAAAAATGGGACAGCGAACTCTACTCCACGATGGGTGCCGCTGGCGAACTCTATGCCATCCGTCCTGAACTCTGTCGCGAGGTGCCCGACAATGCACTACTCGACGACTTTATGATGTCGATGCTAATTGTCGACGAGGGCCATCGCATCGCCTACACCCCCGAAGCCTATGCCCTCGAATACGGCTCTGCCAACATCTTCGAGGAGTCGAAGCGCAAGCGCCGCATCGCCGCAGGAGGCCTGCAGAGCATCTGGTGGCTCCGCCGTATGCTCAGTCCCCTGCGCCAGCCGCTGGTGGCCTTCCAGTATATCAGCCACCGCGTGCTCCGCTGGAGCCTCACCCCCATCGCGATGGTCATCCTGCTCATCGCCAACATCGCACTTGTCGCCATCGGCGCAGGCGTGCTCTACACCGTCCTGCTCATCCTCCAGGCCGCCTTCTATCTGGCTGCCCTTCTGGGATGGCTGCTCAGCCGTCGCGGCATCAAGAACAAGTTGCTCTACACGGCCTATTATTTCCTCTTTATGAACCTGAACGTTTTCCGAGGAATGGCCTATTTGAGGAGCCACAAAAACAGCGGAGCCTGGGAAAAAGCAAAAAGAAGTTGATTTTTTTCCTATTTTATTTGCTCATTTAAGAAATTATTCTTAACTTTGCCCCAAATTCGCATTGATTAAACAACAATGGAACAGAACGAAAGAGATATCCTACTACAGAAGTTTGCCGATGCCAACCGCAAGTTGACACTCGTCACGGAGCAGTTGGAGATAGCGAACAAGAAACTGAAGGAATACGAAGAGAAGGCACTGAACGCCGAGAAGGCCAGTAAGATGAAGTCCCTCTTCCTGGCAAATATGAGCCATGAGATCCGCACGCCCCTGAACGCCATAGAAGGCTTTTCCCGCGTCATCGTCGAAACCGACTCCGAGGAAGAGCGTATGAAATACTACCAGATCATCGAGAGCAACAACCAGCGACTGAGCAGTCTGATCAACGAGATCCTCGACCTGTCGAGGGTGGAGTCGGGAGAGATTGTGATGAAGAAGGCGATGACCGACCTCAATTCGCTGTGCGAGAACATCCAGCAACTCTTCAAGTTCCGCTGCCCGGAAACCTTGAAACTGGAATGGGAGAAACCCCTGATGAGCGTGATGATGAATACCGACGCCAACCGACTGACGCAGGTGTTCTCCAATTTGATCAGCAACGCCCTCAAGCACACCCCCTCAGGCAGCATCCTCTATGGCTTCCGCGTCATCAACGAGATGAAGGAGATCGAATTCTACGTGAAGGACACAGGCTCCGGCATCGCACCCGAATTCCTCGACCAGATCTTCAACACCTACGCCTCGAAGGACGCAGAGCAGCAGAAAGGCTTCGGCCTCGGACTCGCCCTCTGCAAGATCATCGTCGAGAAACTCGGCGGCACCATCCGCGTAGAGTCCGAACTGGGCAAGGGATCCACCTTCACCTTCAACCTGCCCTTCGAAGGCACCGTGGGCGGCATCAACCACGAGCGCACCACCACGACCACCAACGTGCGCACCATCCGCGTCAGCGCACGCTCCGACGAGATGAACCTCAAGACCATCCTGGTCGCCGAGGATGAGGACAGCAACTACGAACTGGTGAAGATCGTGCTCCAGAAGCGCTATCGCCTGCTCCGCGCCCACAACGGCATCGAGGCTGTCACCATCAACGAGGACGAGAAGCCCGACCTCATCCTGATGGACATCCGTATGCCCGAAATGAACGGACTCGACGCCACCCGCATCATCAAGGAGATCGACCACGACACACCCGTCATCGCCCTCAGCGCCTACGCCTTCGAGGAGAACATCCGCGAAGCCAAGGCTGCCGGCTGCGACGAGTTTATGGCCAAGCCCTTCAGGGTGGAGAACCTGATCGAAATGGTCAGGAAATATCTCGATTAATCACATCTTACATAATATCCTATGGGTAAACTCGCAGTACAGAAGTACTTTTCATTCATGATCCTCAGCCTCACCGTGCTGATGATGATATTCACGATAGTTGGTCTTTTCGGAGGCGATGTGTTTCCCGCAGGCAATATGGCGCGCGCACTGCTCGTCTACGTCCTGCCCCTGCTGATGCTGGGCAACCTCATCCTGCTCCTCTACTGGCTCATCCTCCGCCGGTGGCACTGGGCCTGCATCCCCTTCATCACCCTCCTGTGCTGCATCCCCTACTCCAGGACACTCTACAAGTTCGGCTCCGTCGACGAGACGGGTGGCAAGCAGTCTGGCCTGAAGATCGCCACCTACAACGTGGCCCGCTTCGGACGTGAGACCACCGGCTTCATCGCACAGGACATCCTCGCCGAAATGAAGAAGCAGAAGGTCGACATCCTCTGTATGCAGGAGTACAACGACTACAGCGGCGACAAGCGCAATTCCGAGAGTTACAAGGAGTACTTCCCCTATATGCAGTACGGCCTCAACGACCGCAACGTCATCTACAGCCGCTTCCCCATCAAGAAGAGCGCACCCATCGAGTTCCCAGCCAGCAACAACAGCGCACAGTGGGCCGACATCGACGTCAACGGCGAGATATTCCGCGTCTACAACGTCCATCTGGAGACGGCAGGCGCCCATCACACGCTCAAGCACGCCAACGACCTCGAGGCCGACGGCTACTACGTGGAGAACAACCGCCTGCTCGAAGCCATCTACGGCACCTACACCATCGGTATGATCAAGCGAGCCGGACAGGCCAACCTCCTGGCCCAGGACATCCGCGAGTGCAAGTACCCCGTCATCCTGGCTGGCGACTGCGTAGACGTGCCCTACTCCTACGTCTACAACACGCTGAAGGGCGAACTGACCGACGGCTTCCCCGAGTGCGGCAGCGGCTGGATGCGCACCCTGCGCGGCAAGACGCCCACCCGCATCGACTACATCTTCCACGACAAGGGCTACGAGGGTCTCACCTACTATATGAAGGAACTGAGTTACTCCGACCACTACCCCGTCTTTATGAAGATTGCCTTGAAATAGCAACAGCATAACAGCGAGAGAGACCCTGCACCATTCCATCAGATGCGGGGTCTCTCTTGCTTATTGTATCAACCAATTATCTATACAATCTTGAAGCGGACGCGGAAGGAGCGCTCGTGCTCGTCCCAGTTGGTGCCGAGCATTTCGAAGCGGCCTATCTGGGCGGTGGAGCGGACGTGCTTGCCGATGCAGGGGCAGACGTCGTAGTCGCCGATGCGCACGAGGCGGATGGTCTCGGAGGCATCGTCGGGCAGACGGTCTGCACTGACTCCCTCGGGCAGTTCATCGCGGGTGACGAACTCGAAGGTGACGGGCAGGTCTTCGTCGATGAGTTCGTTCATCCGGCGCTCTATCTCCTTCTCCTCCTGGCGCGATGGCTTGTGGTCGAGATAGAAACTCATCTTGCTCTTCTTCCGCTCGATGTGGGCATTATAACTCCGCTCGCAGCCGAACAGGCGGATCATCGTCTGGTTCAGCAGGTGCTCAGCGGTGTGAGCGGGCGGGAACTCTTCCTTGTTATGGTCATTCAAGATGTAGTCCATTGGCTTGATATTATGCTTTGAATTTGAGTACGACAGCACTATGGGGTGCAACCTCGACGGCGACAGGCTCGTCGCGCCGGAGGGCTATCCGCAGTTTCTGATCCGTCAGCAGGTCGGTGGCCTGGGCGGTCTTCTCCTTCAGGGAGAGGTAGTCGAAGGCGTGGCCGGGGATATTGACCTGGGTCTCGACGGGATGGCCCTCGAAGTTGGCCACCACCAGCAGCACCTCGCTGCCCGCCTTGCGGAGGAAGGCGTACTGGCTGTGATACTGGCCGTTGACATACATCAGGTCGAAGGATACGCCCTCGGTGACGGCCTTCTCGCTGCGGGCGATGTTGACCACCTTATTATATATATCCTTCAGGGCCTTCTCGTCCTTGGTCTGCTTGCGGGTGGCCGCGCGCACCAGCGTGCCTACGCTCCAGTAGTCGAAGATCGTGGTGCGCCCGTCGTGTCCGCTGAAGCCCTCCTTGTCCATTCCCTTCTCGCCATACTCCTGTCCGGCGTAGATCATCAGCGGATTCTGCTGTAGGAGGGCTGAGACCACGAGTGCGGGAACGCCCTTCCAAGCATCGCCCGCGAAGAAACTGCTGGCGATGCGCTGCTCGTCGTGGTTCTCGAGGAAGTAGAGCATGTGGTCGCGGATGTCGTCGGTAGCCTGCCAGGCGCTGGTGATGGCGTGGGTGGACTGATTGCCTCGGATGACCTCGCGCAGCGTGTCGTACATGCCCACCTTGTCGTAGAGATAGTCGAAGCCGGCGCCGATGTAGTTGCGATACTCGGCGGGATTATAGACCTCACCGATGAATATCTTGTCGGGATAGATGAACTTCACCTTGTCCGTGGCCCATCGCCAGAAGTCGGCGGGCACCATCTCGGCCATATCGCAGCGGAAGCCGTCGACACCCTTCCTTGCCCAGAAGAGCAGGATATCGGTCATCTTGCTCCAGGTGTTGGGAATCGGGTTGAAGTGGCCTACCCTACCCGCATAGTAGTCGACGCCGTAGTTCAGTTTCACGGTCTCGTACCAGTCGTTCATCCCCGGGGCGTTGTGGAAGCAGTCGTTGCCCGTCGCCTTGGCGGGTTCTTCCAGATACGGCTCCGGCTCGTCGTGATAGAGGTCGAAATAGGGGGTGAATCGCTGGCCTGGGCAATAGTAGAAGTTGTTCTGGGGGTCGAAGCCGTTCTGGGGATTGTCCTCCTCGCCTAGATTCTTCACGCCCTCGGGCTTGCAGATGGAGTGATACTGACGGGCCACGTGGTTGGGCACGAAGTCGATGATCACCTTCAGCCCGGCCTTGTGGGTGCGGTCTATCAACTGCTCGAACTCCGCCATACGCTGATTGACATCGACGGCCAAGTCGGGATCGACGTCATAGTAGTCGGTGATGGCATAGGGCGATCCAGCCTTGCCCTTGACGATGGCGGGGTGGTTGCGGGGGATGCCGTAGGCGGAATAGTCCGTCTGGGTGGCGTGGCGGATGATGCCCGTGTACCAGACGTGGCTCACGCCCATCTCCCTGATCTTCTTCAGGGCGGCGGGCGTGAAGTCGTTCATCTTTCCACAGCCGTTCTCCTCTATGGAACCACTCTCTTTACAGGTGGTATTCTTATTCCCATAGAGGCGGGTGAAAATCTGATAGATGATGATCTTATTCGATGCCATGTGCAGAAACTTCCTTGTTGATCTTTGCAATCATACCCTGAAGTGCCTTACCGGGGCCGCACTCAGTGAAGTCGTCGGCACCGTCGGCAATCATATTCTGCACGCTCTGCGTCCAGCGAACCGAACTGGTCAACTGGGCGATGAGGTTGGCCTTGATCTCAGCGGGATCGGTATGGGGCTTGGCATCCACGTTCTGATAGACGGGACACTTCGGGGCCTTGATCTCCGTCTGCTCGATGGCAGCCTGGAGTTCGTCCTTGGCGGGCTGCATCAGCGGAGAGTGGAAGGCACCACCCACCTTCAGCGGCAGCGCACGCTTGGCGCCAGCAGCCTTCAACTGCTCGCAGGCCTCGTTGATGGCCTCGATGTCGCCAGAGATGACGAGTTGGCCCGGGCAGTTGTAGTTGGCGGGCACCACGACACCCTTGCCCATCTTGCTCACCTCGGCACAGATCTCCTCGATCTTCTCGTCGGGCAGTGCGATGATGGCAGCCATCGTGGAGGGCTGGGCCTCGCAGACCTTCTGCATCGCCATAGCACGGGCATACACCAGTTTCAGGCCGTCCTCGAAGGAGAGGGCGCCAGCAGCCGTGAGGGCAGAGAACTCGCCGAGAGAGTGGCCGGCGGTCATAGCGGGCTGGAAGGCATCGCCCATGCAGAGGGCGGAAATCACGCTGTGGAGGAAGACGGCGGGCTGCGTCACCTTGGTCTGCTTCAGTTCCTCGTCGGTACCGTCGAACATAATGTCGGTGATGCGATAGCCGAGTATCTCATTGGCCTTCTCAAAAAGTTCTTTTGCGAGGGGGTTGTTCTCATAAAGATCTTTACCCATTCCTACAAACTGTGCTCCCTGTCCGGGAAAAACGAATGCTTTCATTTTCTTCTTCTTTTTATTTAATAATGTTACATTTCTGTCGTTTCGGGGTGCAAAATTACGGATTTTTTCTGAAAGATGCCCCATAAATGCCATTTTTTTGGCCAAAGTGGGTGGAATATCGGAAATTTTGTGTAAGTTTGCACTTTAGAAAGCGTACAAGACATCAGAAATGAAGTTAATTGTAATGACAAGACCCACGTTTTTCGTGGAAGAAGACAAGATACTGACCAACCTCTACGAGGAAGGGATGGACAACCTGCACCTGCACAAGCCCGGCTCATCGCCGATGTACTCGGAACGGTTGCTGACCCTGCTCGGCGATGATCTGGCCAGCAAGATCACCGTCCACCATCATTTCTATCTGAAAGATGAGTATAAACTGCGTGGCATCCACATAGACGACGCCCACACGGAGCCGCCTACGGGCTATCGGGGCAACCTGAGCCGCACATGCCACGCTATCAGCGAACTGAAGGAGGCGAAGCGGCACTGCAACTACGTGTTCCTGCACCCCGTCTTCGACAGCCAGACCATCAGGGAGGAGAAGTCGAACTTCACGATCCAGGAACTGGAGGAGGCTGCCAAGCAGGGTCTGATTGACAAGAAGGTCTACGCCCTGGGGGGTATGAACCTCGACACAATCAAGACGGTGCGGAGCCTGGGGTTCGGTGGCATCGTGGTCTGCGGTGACCTCTGGAATCGCTTCGACATCCACAACGAACTGGACTACAAGGAGTTGCTGATGCATTTCGAGCGCCTGAAGAAGGCCGTGGATTAGGAGTGAGAAGTGAAGAGTGAAAAGTGAAAAGTTAATATATAACAAGATGAATGATTCCTATATGGTATTTTCGGGAACAGCCACGAAATACCTCGCAGAGAAAATCTGCCAAAGCCTGGGCTGCCCTTTAGGACAACTGCAAATCACTAAGTTCTCCGACGGTGAGTTCGCCGTCAGTTACGAAGAGAGTATCCGCGGCCGCGATATCTTCCTCGTACAGAGCACCTTCCCCAACAGTGACAACCTGATGGAACTGCTGCTGATGATCGATGCCGCCAAGCGCGCCTCGGCCCGCACCATCAACGCCGTGATTCCCTACTTCGGATGGGCCCGACAGGACAGGAAGGACAAGCCGCGCGTGAGCATCGGTGCCAAACTGGTGGCCGACTTGCTGAGTGTGGCAGGCGTGAACCGCGTCATCACGATGGACTTGCACGCAGACCAGATACAGGGCTTCTTCGATGTGCCCGTCGACCATCTGTATGCCTCGAGCGTCATCCTGCCCTATCTGCAGAGCCTGAAACTGGACGACCTGGTGATAGCCTCGCCCGACGTGGGCGGCTCGAAGCGCGCCAACACCTACGCCAAGTATCTGGGTTGTCCGCTGGTGCTGTGCAACAAGACCCGCGCCCGTGCCAACGTAGTGGCCACGATGCAGATCATCGGCGACGTGGAGGGCAAGAACGTGGTGATCATCGACGATATGGTGGACACGGCAGGCACCATCACCAAGGCTGCTGACCTGATGAAGGAGTCGGGTGCCAAGACGGTAAGGGCGTGTGCCAGCCACTGCGTGATGAGCGGCCCCGCCAGCGACCGTGTGCAGGAGTCGGCACTTGAGGAAATCGTCTTCACCGACTCAATCCCCTACACCCAGCGCTGCGCCAAGGTGAAGCAACTCTCCGTGGCCGATACCTTCGCCGAGGCTATCCGCCGCGTGATCAACAACCAGAGTATCAGTGACTTGTACCTGATATAGGAGTGAATAGTGAAGAGTGAAGAGTAAATAGTGAATAGTGAATAGTAAAAAAATAATAGGACTGGCAGTCTTGGCCTTTATGACGCTGGGCTGCCAGTCTTTCCGTAACAGACAGATGGCCCGCGAGTGGCAGGCACTCAACGACACCATCGCCGAGTGCAGCCAGAAGATACAGAACATCGTCAACACCATGCAGATGAGCGGGACGACCACTCAAGCCACCCAGGAATCGATGCTGCACGACCTCGACAGCATAGAGCGGCAGATGAAGGGCGCCATCCGGCGATGTGCAGAGCGCAACAAGGACAATGAACTTGGGAAATACATCCGCGAGAACTACACGGAAGAATAAGCCAGACACTAAGCAAAGCCCCCGATCAGACGATGACCGGGGGCTTTACTTTTTTATGGAAACCTCGCTGATTAAGCGTTCAGCGGGAGTTCAAGCCATTTGATGTAGCAGAAGTCCTGACGGTGAGGCAGGTGCTTGTTCTTCGGATACATACGGACTGCACTCTTATAGGTACCAGCCTGGCTGGGTGCAATCGTCATCTCGAAGGTGTAGTTGTTGCCATCCTTCTTCACCATCTTCAGCGGCTCAACAGAGAAGATGCGCTCCTCGCCCTCGGCGTTCACCAGCACATTGACCTTCTCCAGACCTACGGCATCATCGAGGCCCTGCTCGTTGATGACATAGCGGAGGGTGTACTTAGAACCGGCCTCGCCACCGCCTGCGGGGAAGTCGTACTCTGCCGACACGACATTGATAGCATCCCAACGCTCTACGACGGTCTCCTTCCACTGGGCTATCTCCTTGGCCAGACGGTTGTCGTCCTTGGAGATCTCCTTGAAGCGCTTGGCCTCCTTGTTGTAGAACTTCTCGTAGTAGTCGTCGAGTTGACGCTTCATCGTGTAGTGCGGGGCAATCTGGGCGATGGAGTTCTTCACCACCTTGATCCAGCCTTTGCTGATGCCCTTCTTGTCCTTGTTATAGTAGAGCGGAATAATCTCGTTCTCCAGCAGACCATAGATGGTAGCAGCATCGAGTTGATCCTGATAGCCCTGGTTCTGGTAGGTACGCTTCTCGGTGAGCGCCCATCCGGCACCCTCGCGATAGCCCTCCAGCCACCAGCCATCCTTCACGGAGAGGTTGACGACACCGTTCATCTCGGCCTTCTCGCCAGAAGTACCACTGGCCTCCAGCGGACGAGTCGGCGTGTTCATCCATATGTCGACACCCGATACCAGGCGGCGAGCCAGCAGGAAGTCGTAGTCCTCGAGGAAGATCACCTTGCCCAGGAACTCCGGACGCTGCGAGATCTCGTAGATCTTCTTGATCAGGCCCTGTCCGGCACCGTCGGCGGGGTGAGCCTTACCAGCGAAGAGGAAGATGACGGGATGCTCAGGATCGTTGACGATCTTGCTGAGACGATCGAGGTCGGTGAACAGCAGGTGGGCACGCTTGTAGGTAGCGAAACGACGGCAGAAGCCGATGACCAGCGCATTGGGGTTCATCTTCTCCAGCAGGCTGACCACACGTGAGGGATCACCCTGATTCTTCAGCCAGGTCTCACGGAACTGCTCCTTGATATAGTCGAAGAGTTTCTGCTTCAGGGCCATACGTGTCTGCCAGATCTCCTCGTCGGGGCAGTCGTAGATACCGTGCCAGATCTCCTCGTTCGACTGGTCGCTGAGGTGCTTGGCATCGAAGTACTTGGCATAGACCTTGCGCCACTCAGTAGCACACCAAGTGGGGAAGTGAACACCATTGGTCACATAGCCCACGTGGTTCTCCTCAGGATAGTAGCCGTTCCAGATCGGGGCGAACATCTTCTGAGACACCCATCCGTGGAGCATCGACACACCGTTGACCTCCTGGCAGGTGTTGCAGGCGAAGGTAGACATACAGAACTTCTCGCCGTGATCGTCGGGGTTCGTACGGCCCATGCCGATGAACTCGTCCCAAGAGATGCCGAGTTTCTGGGGATAGCCGCCCATATACTTGCCGAAGAGGCCCTCGTCGAAGTAGTCGTGACCTGCGGGCACCGGCGTATGAACCGTATAGAGACCGCTGGCGCGAACCAGTTCGAGTGCCTGGTTGAATGTCAGGCCGTCTTCCTCGATATAGTCGCACAGACGCTGCAGGTTGCAGAGTGCTGCGTGACCCTCGTTACAATGATAAATATCCTTCTTAATGCCCAGTTTCTTCAGCAGCAGCATACCGCCGATACCCAGCAGGATCTCCTGCTTCAGACGGTTCTCCCAGTCACCACCGTAGAGAGTATGGGTGATGGGCTTGTCGAAGTCTGAGTTCATCTCGTTGTCGGTATCCAACAGATACAACTTCACACGACCTACGTTGACACGCCAGACATAAGCGTGAACCTGATAGTTTGTGTAGGGCACGTCGATCACCAGTGGGTTGCCGTCCTTGTCTAGTTGACGCTCTATGGGCAGCGAGCCGAAGTTCTGGCTCTCGTAGTTGGCGATCTGCTGTCCGTCCATCGAGAGGCTCTGTGTGAAGTAGCCGAAACGATACAGGAAACCAACGGCGCACATATCAACGTTGGAGTCGGAAGCCTCCTTCACATAGTCACCGGCCAGCATACCCAGACCGCCGCTGTAAATCTTCAGGGCAGAGTGGATGCCGTACTCCATACAGAAGTAAGCCACAGACGGACGCTTGGGATCGGGCTTCACGTCCATATACTTACGGAACAGGTCATACACGCCATTGATGCGCTTCATCAGGGCCTTGTCTTTCACGATTTCCTCCTGACGCTTAATGCTCAGGCGCTCCAACAGCATCACGGGGTTGTGCTTTACATTGTGATAGAGTTGAGGGTCAAGGTCGCGGAAGAGGTCGCGAGCCTCGTAGTTCCACACCCACCACATGTTATGGGCAATCTCGTCCAAACACTTCAGTTGCTCAGGAAGGCTCGACTTGACAACCAAGTCCTTCCATACAGGAGCATTCGAGTAATTTGCTTTAATCTTCATAAAATTCTCTCAAATTAATTATTTCAGTTTCTTAAGTTCTTTCATTCTCTCATCTGCCTTGCGCAGAGCGATGTCGTAAGCCTCGTAGTAGAACCGGATAAACTCCGACCACAGGGCCTTCTTAGAGAGTTCGTCAGCCTTCTTGCGGGCCTCTTCCACCTGTTTCTTCGTGAATCCAGAGAAAGCGGCCACTGTGTCCTTGATGGCATCGGCCACCTCCGAGTAGTTGTAGTCCGTACGGTGAATCACCTTCACGCCGTCCTCTATCTCGCCGTACTTGCCGAACACCGAGTTTGCCCAGAGGCCAAAACCCGCCAGGTCGGTGGTGATGCAGGGCACCTTGAAGGCAACGGCCTCCAGCGGGGTATAGCCCCAAGGCTCGTAGTAGGAAGGATAGATGCAGAGGTCATTGCCCAGCACCACGTCGTAGTAGGTCATATTCACGATACCGTCGTTACCGTCGAGATAGCAGGGCAGGAAGATCACCTTCACCCGCTCGTCTCTGCGGTTGTGCATATCGTAGTATTTCATCATACCAAGCACGTTGTCGTGACTCATATTGTGCAGCCAGTGCGTGATCTGCGGCACCTCCAGCGGCGTGTCGTACTGCTTGCCGCTCTTCAGGCGCTCCTGCAAGTCCTTGCGGGGCTCCCCTACCCATCCGGGCACTTCGATGAAGGCCACCACCTTCTTCTTCAGGTCCTTGTCGCGCAGCAGGCGATTCATCGCCTCCACAAACACGTCGATACCCTTGTTGCGGAACTCATAGCGGCCACTGGTCGAAACAATCAGCGTATCATCATCCAACTGTTCACCCAGCAGGGCATTGGCTATGGAGAGCAGACGTCTGCGGGCTGCATTGCGCTTGCGGGTAAACTGTGCGGCCTTCGGCACGAAACTGTTGTCGAAGCCATTGGGCAGCACCACGTCGACGGGCTTGTCGAGCAACTCCACACACTCCTTGGCCGTAATGTCGCTCACCGTCGTGAAGCAATCGACGTACATCGCCGTCTGCTTCTCAATCGAGTGCTTCGACTGCATGTTGAGTTCACCGGCCATCTGGTCGCCGTTGTAGGCAAACAGGTAGTCGTAGAGCGGCTTCATATTGCCTGCTATCGAACGGCCGATGCTCGTGGCGTGGGTGGTGAAGATCGTTCCTATCTGGGGCAGTTTGTTGTTGATGTAGAGTGCACCCAGACCGCACATCCACTCATTGGCGTGATAGATCACCTTCTGCTTGCTGTTCAGATAGTAGTTGTAGTAACTCTCCACGACCAGTGCGGCAGCATACGAGAACATCGAGGCCTCGTCGTAGTCGCCGTAAGCGTGTAGCGAGTCCACACCGTAGTTCTCCCACAGCCAGCCGTAGATCTCGTTCTTCTGCTCGAAGAAGGGATTGAAGTCAACAAGAATGGCGATTGGTGCACCGGGCACCGTCCAGCGGCCTACCCTTACGTTAAGTCCGTTTTCCTTAGCCTCCCATTGCCAATCAGCAAAGAGAGCCTTGTCCTCCTTGAAGTAGGGACTTTCCTTTTCTTTCCAAAAATCAGGCCCAATGAAGATGACCTTATCCTGAAGTGCCTCCTGTAGGGTCTTGGCACGTGTCGAAAGGACTGTATAGATTCCCCCTACCTTATTACAAACTTCCCAACTTGATTCGAATATATAGTCGGGCTTCAAAAGTCTTTTTACCATCGTTATAATTATAAACGGCTGCAAAGTTACTTAAAAATTTCTAAAACCTGCCATATTTTACCATATATTTTCCCCTCCGTTCGCGATTTATTGATTTATATTTGGTATCTTTGTCCGCAAAAACGAATTGAGTATGAAGAAGTTGCTATTTTTACTTTTCACTTTTCACCTGTCGCTCCTCACTGCTGCGGCCCAGAGTGACAGCACCACGTTTCGCGCGTACCTTATTAATAAAGAATACGACGTCTATCTCCGCATCAATTTCTACGATGAGGACATCAACGTGCCCGGACAGGAACTCTACGGCCCGCTGCCTGGCTATCTCGGCAAGAACCACAACTCCTTTTGCTGGGTGATCACCTCAGCCAAGGTCAAGGGCAAGTCGGCCACCCTCGCCCTCATCAACGACTACGGCTCTGAAGACCTCACCGCCACCCTGACCTGCAAGGACGACTCCACCTACATCCTCCGCCAGGATGAAGGCTCCACCCTGAAGGTGCCCAAGAACGGCAAATGGCAGAAACTGCCCAAGACGCTGGAACTGAAACGTAGGAAATAGAAAAAACAGGTGCCATCACGATGACAGCACCTGTTTTTATTGTGAAGGGATAAATTTACTTCACCTTCTCCACGATGGCCTTGAAAGCCTCGGGATTGTTCATAGCGAGGTCGGCGAGCACCTTGCGGTTGATCTCGATACCAGCCTTGCTGAGTTTACCCATCAGGCAAGAATAACTCATACCCTCGAGACGAGCGGCAGCATTGATACGCTGAATCCACAGGCTGCGGAAGGCACGCTTCTTGTTACGACGGTCACGATAGGCGTAGGTCAGACCCTTCTCCCAGGTATTCTTTGCTACTGTCCAAACATTCTTACGGGCTCCAAAGTAGCCACGGGTAAGTTTCAGAATTCTCTTACGCTTTGCTCTTGATGCAACGTTGTTTACACTTCTTGGCATAGTTTTCTTACTTTTTAAATGTTAGACAATAGGGTTAGCGGAGACACAGCAGATCACGCACCTGCTTCATGTTAGATGTGTCGACGATAGCAACGTGAGCCAAGTTGCGCTTCTGCTTCTTGGTCTTCTTCGTCAGAATGTGGCTGTGGTAAGCATGCTTTCTCTTAACCTTACCTGTACCGGTGAAGTTGAATCTCTTCTTAGCACCGGAGTTTGTCTTTACTTTTGGCATTGTTTTTTTAAATTTTAATTGTTATTAATTAAAGCGGTGGCAACGCATATACCGGGCGCAGCGCACCTTTATTCTTCTGTTTCTGTCAGTTTCTTCAGCGCATCAGCACTGATCTTGGCATTGGCAAGCAGGCCACCATTGGCAGGTGTCTCTACATCAACCTCCTTGGTCTCTGTCTGCTGCTTCTTGGCCTCAGCCTCAGCGGCCTCGCGGTCGCGAGCCTGCTGGCTCTTCTTCTGAGCACCGGCCTTCTTGGGAGCCAGATAGAGAAACATCTTCTTTCCCTCGAGCGACGGCATTCCCTCTACCTTGCCCACTTCCTCCAGATCGTTGGCGAAACGGAGGAGCAGCACCTCGCCCTGCTCCTTGAACAGGATGGAACGTCCGCGGAAGAACACGTAGGCACGAACCTTGTTGCCTTCCTCCAGGAATTCCTTGGCGTGCTTGAGTTTAAACTGATAGTCGTGCTCATCAGTCTGGGGTCCGAAGCGGATTTCCTTCACCTCCACCTTCACCTGCTTGGCCTTCATTTCCTTCTGGCGCTTCTTCTGCTGGTAAAGGAATTTGGAGTAGTCGATGAGACGACAGACTGGCGGATTGGCATTGGGTGAAATCTCCACGAGATCCACTCCCTGTTCACGGGCCATATTCAAAGCATCGCGGGTGGGAACTACGGTTGAACCATTGTCGCCGACGATGCGGACTTCACGTACTCGAATCTGCTCGTTGACTCGGTACTGATTCTTCATTTTGTCATTCTTCATCAACTGTTTTTTAAAAATCGGCTGCAAAGTTACTAATTTTTGTTTATAGTTTATTGTTTATAGTTTATAGATGATAACACTTTTATGGAAATTTAACCTTTCGCCAAGCATATCAACTATAAACTATAAACTTTAAACCATAAACCACTAAAAGTCTTTCGTCATTTCAGCGACCTGGGCATTCACCTCGTCGATGAACTCCTGGATGGTCTTCACGCTCTGCTCACCACCGCCCTGTGGACGAACGGCGACAGTGCCATCGGCTGCTTCCTTCTCACCAACGATGACCATATAGGGGATGCGCTTCAGTTCGTTGTCGCGGATCTTACGACCCAACTTCTCGTTACGCAAGTCGATGGTGGCACGTACTCCACCCTCGCCAAACTTCTTGGCAACCTCCTGGGCATAGTCGTTGTACTTCTCCGACAGCGGCAGGATGGCCACCTGCTCCGGGGTAAGCCAGAGGGGGAAGTGACCGCTGGTGTGCTCGATGAGCACGGCGGTGAAACGCTCCAATGAGCCAAACGGTGCACGATGGATCATCACAGGCGTCTTCTTCGTGTTGTCCTCGTCGGTGTACTCCAACTGGAAGCGCTTCGGCAGGTTGTAGTCCACCTGGATGGTACCCAACTGCCAGCGACGGCCGATGGCGTCCTTGATCATAAAGTCGAGTTTCGGGCCATAGAAGGCTGCCTCGCCGTATTCCACCTTGGCGTTCAGGCCTTTCTCCTGACAAGCCTCGACAATGGCCTTCTCAGCCAGTGCCCAGTCCTCGTCGGTACCAACGTATTTCTCGTTGTTATTGGGATCGCGGAGTGAGATCTGCGCCTCAAAGTTGAATCCGAAGGCCGTCAGCACCACGCCGATGATATCCATCACGTTGAGGAACTCCTGCTTCACCTGGTCAGGACGGCAGAAGAGGTGGGCATCATCCTGTGTGAACGAACGTACACGGGTCAGTCCGTGCAACTCACCACTCTGCTCATAGCGATACACCGTACCGAACTCTGCGATACGCAGAGGCAGGTCCTTATAGGAACGCGGCTTCCAAGCGAAGATCTCGCAGTGGTGCGGACAGTTCATCGGCTTCAGCATATACTCCTCACCCTCCTCAGGTGTCGTGATGGGGCGGAAGGAGTCCTGACCGTAGTGGGCATAGTGACCAGAAGTCACATAGAGGCTCTTGCCGCCGATATGCGGAGTGATCACCTCCTGATAGCCATAGCGCTTCTGCACCTTGCGCAGATGATCCTGCAAGCGGAGACGCAGATCCGTACCCTTCGGCAGCCAGATGGGCAGACCCTTGCCGACCTTCTCGGAGAACATGAACAGTTCCATCTCCTTACCAATCTTGCGGTGGTCGCGCTTCTTGGCCTCCTCGAGCATCACGAGATACTCGTCAAGCATCTTCTTCTTCGGGAAGGTGATGCCATACAGACGCTGCATCTGCTCACGGGTGGCATCGCCACGCCAGAAGGCACCAGCGACAGAGGTCAACTTGATGGCCTTGATCTCGCCCGTATCCACGAGATGCGGTCCACGGCAGAGGTCAGTGAAGCGACCCTGAGTATAGGTGGTGATAGTACCGTCTTCAAGATCCTGTTCAATGTGCTCGCACTTATAGGTCTGACCGTCGGCAGCAAACGCCTTCAGGGCATCAGCCTTGGCCACTTCCTTGCGAACCACCGGCTCTTTCTTCGAAGCCAGTTCCTTCATCTTAGCCTCAATCTTGGGGAAGTCGCTCTCCTTGATGCTCTCGCCATTCTTCAGCAGCACATCATAGAAAAAGCCGTTTTCAACGGCAGGTCCGAAACCGAACTGGATGCCGGGATACAACTCCTGCAGTGCCTCTGCCAACAGGTGTGCCGAGGTGTGCCAGAAGGTGTGCTTACCCTGCTCGTCGTCCCACTTGTAGAGTTCAATCTTCGCGTCCTCGTTGATGGGACGGTTCAACTCTACTGTTTCACCGTTTACACCGCAAGCCAAAACGCTGCGTGCGAGAGCCGGAGAGATGCTCTCTGCAATCTGAAAGCCAGTCACGCCCTGCTCATACGAACGAACAGATCCGTCTGGAAAAGTAATGTTGATCATATCTACAATATATGTTTGAAATTAAATTTGCCCGCAAAATTACTACAATAATTTGTAATAAGCGAATGATTCAGGGAAAAAGTTATTTCTGACGATACTTTTTGATGACCGAGTAGGCTTCATAGAGCCCTAATTCGCCTGCTTTCGAGAGATCGGCGACGCCTTCGGCAGTCTTGCCTGTATAGATATAGACCAGGCCTCGGTTGTAGTAAGCCTCCGGGATATTGGCATCAAGTTCGATAGCGCGGTTGAAGTCGTCGAGTGCCCGCTGATAGTCGCGACGAGTGGCATACAGGCATCCCCTATTATAAAATAGGTATGGATTCTGGGGCGTAAGTTTCAAGGCGGAGAAGAGATCACTGAGTACATTGGCCGACTTCAAGTCGACATTCGTGCCCTGTGAGGCGTTGAACTCATTGATCTTCGCCTGACAGACGGCCCGCTGCCAGTAGGCTAACACGGAAGTGGAGTCCATCTGGATCAGCACGGACAAGTCGTCGATAGCCGAATCAAAGTTCTGGATACCGCTATAGGCCACAGCGCGGAGGATGAGCAGGGGCTTCACCGACGGGGCACCCTTGGTTTCACCAATGGCAACCGTCACGGAGTCGATGAAAGCGAAATGGCGCTTCATCCTCGCCTCGTCGATATTCGGTAGAGACGTTCCGATATGAACGGGATGCGACTGGCTCTGGTGATTGAACGCATCGACATCCTTGTCGAAGGCGATGTAGGAATGGACATCGTCATAGACGGAGAAGAACGAAAGGGCGAACATCGGCTGATAGGAGATTTCCACCTTTCGGTTCTGTACCCGTCCGCGATAGTCACTCTTGTATTCGTGTTCCACCTCCTGCTCGTCAGCCACCACGAGTTGGTTGTACTTGTCGGGATCGGTGTCGCTTCTTCGGCGCATCTGCTTCTTCGAGAGGCGGGGCTGGGGTTTGCCGTAGCGCTTGTCCATCTGCGCCTTCAGGATACGAAACTCGTCGAGTTCAGCCTGTTTGGCATTGCCGAGACGACGGTAGCAGGAAGCGCGATGCTGCAAGCCAAACCAGAAGTTGGGAAATTCGTCGATCACTTTCGTATAGTCCTGGATGGCAGCCCGCAGATTACCCGTCTGCTCCAACAGCAGGGCGCGGTTGAAGAGGGCCATCAGGTTGTTTGGCTCCAGCCGCAGCACGAAGTCGAAGTCCTCAATGCCCCGGTTGTCGTCACCCACCTGGGCACGCAATAGTCCACGGTTGTAGTGTCCCAGGAAATTATTGGGTTCGAGGTCGATGGCCGTGTCATAATCGGCCATCGCCCCTCGCAGGTTGTTCTGGTTGTATCGGGCCAAAGCACGGTTGATGTAATTGCCTGCGTGCTTGGGCAGCAGATGAATGGACTTATCGAGGAAGCCTTCACCCTCCTTCCATTTCTGCCGAGCCAGACTGATAACCGCCCGCTCAGCCCAGATGCCACCATCGAAGGGATCCAGTTCAAGGCTCTTGTCGAGCGACTTGACGGCCTCGGTGGTATCCTTCTGCAGCAGATAGATCTCAGCCTGCATCGCGTAGGCCCGGGCATACTTAGACCAATGCTGGAGCATCGTGTCGATCTCGGCCAAGCCCCGCTCATAGTCCTTCTCCTGAATACGGCACAGCACACGGTTATGCCAAAGATTCTGGTTCTCAGGATCATAGCGCAAGGCACGGGTGTAGTCGCCAATGGCTTCAGAATACTTCTTCTGATTGATCCGGCAGAGGCCACGCAGTTCATACAGTCCAACGACATAGGGATTGCGCTCGATGGCTTCTGAACAATCGCTCTCGGCACCCCGATAGTCATCAAGGTAATACTTGGCAATACCCCTGAAATACCAAGGCTCATACAAATAAGGCTTGGCCGAAATAGCCTGGTTAAAATACTGGATGGAGAGCACGTAGTCCTCGTAATAGAGGGCGGAGCGCCCGATCATCACCAAGCGGTCGATGTTATACTGGGCAAAACTTGAAAGAATGAAAAAATGAAAGAATGAAAAAATGAAAAGGCTACGCAGCCCAACCATCCTTCTCAATATGAAAACACATCTCGACAACTTCATTATTTCATTGTTTCATTATTTCATTTTCACCTTCTCACCGGCTTCGTCTTATAGCCGCAGCGGTAACGGCCTTTCGTCAGTGCCACCAACTTACTCTTGATCAGTTGCTTACGAAGCGGAGAGATGTGGTCGATGAACATCTTGCCGTCGAGGTGGTCGAACTCGTGCTGCATCACACGGGCCAGATAACCCTCTATCCACTCGTCGTGGTGCTGGAACTGCTCATCGTCCCACTCCACATGGATCCGCGTCGGGCGCACCACCTTCTCGTGGATGGCCGGCAGCGACAGACAGCCTTCCTCGGAGGAGTCCGTCTTCGCATCATCATAGTCGATGATATGCGGATTGATAAACACCTGACGAAATCCCTTGTATTCCGGCAGATCTTCGGAAATCACGTCAAGGTCGATGACTGACAGACGGATGGCCTTGCCTATCTGCGGTGCTGCCAGTCCGATGCCCTCCGACTCAGCCAGTGTCTCCCACATATCAGCAATCAACTGCTTCAGGTCGGGATAGTCGGGGGTGATATCTTCGGCCACCTTGCGGAGCACAGGCTGGCCGTATATATAAATAGGTAATATCATTTCTTGCTTTTTAAATAGTCTTCAAGGATGATGGTGGCGGAGATCTCGTCGACAAGAGCCTTGTCCTGACGGGCCTTCTTCTTCAGCCCGCCCTGGAGCATCGCCTGATGGGCCAGAACGGAGGTAAAACGCTCGTCGAAATACTCGATGGGCACTTCTGGCACGGCCTTGCGCCAACGGTTGACGAACTGCTGCACACGAGCCAGGTTCTCACTGGGCTGGCCGTTGGGCTGACGAGGCTCACCGATGATGATACGCTCCACCGGCTCCTTGGCCAGATAGGCCTTGAGCCACTCGAAGAGTTCCGATGTAGAAACAGTCGCCAACCCTCCGGCTATGAGTTGCAGAGGGTCGGTGACTGCTATTCCGGTACGCTTCTTACCGTAGTCAATGGAAAGAATCCGCGCCAACCTGTCTTACTGGTTTGAGAGCAGCCAAGCGTCCTTATAGGCCTCCTGGGCACGGAACTGGTCACGGCTGCGGGCTGCATCGGCCTTGCTATCGAATGTAGAAGCAACGACACGATACATATTACGACCCTCATTCTTCACGATCTGTGCATTATAGCCGGCATCCTTCAGACGCTGCTGCAAGCCCTCGGCATTCGACAGCAGGCCAAACGAACCAACGACTACGCTGTAAGCCTTCAGACCACTACCATTGACCAGTGCTACGCTCTCCTGACGAACTGACACGTTGTCTGCATTATCATACACACGGGTCTCAGTAGCGGGCTTCGTCTGAACAGGAGCCACGACTGCGGGAGTCTCTACCGGTGTCTGAGCGGCGGGCTGCTGCGACTGCTGGGCAGTGTCATACTGCTTTGCCTTCTCATAAGCCTTCTTGTAGGCACTCTCACTTGATCCACAACTTGTAAAAGCCAATGCCAGGCACAAACCTGCGCATAATACGGTGTACTTTTTCATCTTTGTAATTTATTAATATGATACTTATTATCTGAATTTGGTGCGAAATTACAAATAATCGGGGAAAAAGCAACCAAAAAGGTGCATAAAGTTTGTTAAATGGCGGAAATATCGGCGTTTTAACAAAAAATGACAGGCAAAAGTGGGGCTTTTTCAAAATAAATGCGTACATTTGCAGTAGTTAAACAAATGTTTCACTTCAAATATTATTAGGTATGAAGAGTTTAGGTTATATTGGCGCATTCCTCGGCGGTGCTATCGCCGGCGCAGCATTAGGCATTCTGATGGCTCCCGAAAAGGGACAGGACACCCGTATCAAGATCACGGACACTGTGGAGGACTTCCTCAAGAAGCACAACATCAAACTCAGCCGCAAGGAAGTGACCGACCTGGTGGACGACATCCAGGACGCTGCTGAAGAGGAATAAAATCTGACCACAGTGCTATCGAGCGACAAGAACGTAGAGTCGATTGCGCAACTCATCGAAATCCTCAAGCATTACCTGGGGCTTCAGTCTGAGTATGCGAAACTGGACGCGATCGACAAGGTGGTTCGCCTGCTGACGGCAGCCACCTTGGCGATTCTGTTCTTTTTCATCACGATAGCCGTGCTGATGTACTTCTCCTTTGCCATCGCCTTCTGGCTCTCCACCTATATCGGACTGACAAAGGCGTTTCTCATTGTGTCGTTTTTCCATTTGCTGATCTTCATCCTGTTTATTGTCTGCCGCAAGGCTTGGATTGAGAAACCGCTGGTGCGATTCCTGGCCAGCATCCTGCTCAGCAAGTAAAGCCCAAAATCCGTAATTCAAGAAATCCTTATGGAACTTCCCGTAAAGAAAGATCACACCCAGTTCCGCACCCTTGAGGAGATACGTGCCCGCAAGGAACAACTGCTCAAAGAACTACAACAGGACAACGCAAAGTTCAGTACGCTGTGGGGACAGACCTTCGTCAAGCGCGATGAGAGCACGAAGGGGGAATACGTTTCCAGCCTGATTGCCCACAGCGTGACGGCCATAGACGTCTTTCTCGTCATCAGGAAGTTGATGAAGAACTACGGCACGCTATTCAGCAAGTCATCATCGAAGAAGAAGAAGAAAAAATAAGCGCTGACGAGGCGCTTTTTTTATGTCCGATTTGGCATCATATCAAAAAAAACGGGTCCCCGCTGGGACCCAAACCTTTGTTAACCTTAAATCTAATACTATGAAAAACACATTGCAAAGATACGATTATTCTCGCAACTCTACAAGCATTTCAAGGGAAAAGTGCAATTCTATAACATTCTTTAACCATTATCACCCTTTGGGGGGCCATTTTCAGGCTAAAAGTCCACGATTTGACCATCGTAGGCCAACTGGATTTCCGACGGCAAAGCGGCATTCACCTCTGCGTGGAGACCAATGTCGTGACAGGAATGGATCAGATAGGTCTGCCTGGCCCCCACCCTACGGGCAAAGGCGATGGCATCGTCGACCAACTGATGCGAGTGATGGGGCTTGTCGAAGCGGAGGGCATTGACCACGAGCAGTTCCGTCCCTTCCAGATACGGCATCTCGTCCTCGTCGATGGTCTTCATATCCGTGATATAGGCCAGTTTGCCAATCCGATACCCCAAAATGGGCAGTTTACCGTGCATCACCTGAATGGGTATGACCTCCAGGTCGCCAATATGTAGCGGCTCGTGGGGGTGAATCTCGTGCAGTCCGATAGCCGGTACCCCTGGATAGCGATGCTCTGCAAAACAATAGGGCAGCATCTCCAGCATCGACTGCCGGGCCAGCGGATCGGCATAGACATTAATCTCACCAAATTGGCAATAGGGACGGATATCGTCCATACCGCCCATGTGGTCATAGTGGCTATGCGTAATGAGGATGCCGTCAATCTTACGGAAGGGCTGGGGCAGAATCTGCATTCGGAAGTCGGGGCCGCAGTCTATCAGTAGCCGCGTTGTCTCCGTCTCCACCAATGCCGAACAGCGGGTACGTTTGTCGTGAGGGTCTGTGCTCTGACAGACCTTGCACTGGCAGCCAATCACCGGCACGCCGCACGATGTTCCCGTTCCCAAGAATGTCAGCCTCATATAATGTTTACTTCTGGATGAATGTCAATACCGAACTTATCGTTTACATCACGGCGGATGGTCTCACAGAGCGTCACGATTTCACTGCCCGTCGCCCCGCCACGATTCACGAGCACCAGGGCCTGCTTGTCGTGTACACCGGCTCGTCCGAGCGACTTTCCCTTCCAGCCACACTGGTCGATCATCCAGCCGGCAGGAATCTTCACGCGGTCGGCATCCACTTCGTAGTGCGGCATCCCCTCATATTGTGAGGCCAGTTGCTCGTATTTCCCACGACTGACGATCGGATTCATAAAGAAACTGCCCGCATTGCCCTCCACGGCTGGATCAGGCAACTTGGCCCGTCGGATGTCGATGATCGTCTCCCGCAACTGCTGCGCTGTAGGCTCAGCAATACCCTTCCGCGCCAGTTCCGAGCGGATATTACCATAGTCAAGTTTCGGCACAAAGGTCTTCGAGAACTGATAAGTGACCCTCGTGATCAGATAGCAGTTCTTCCATGCCTGCTTGAAACGGCTCTGACGATAGTCATACTGGCAGTCGGCCGCATCGATGACCTGCAGGCGGCCCGTGCTGATTTCCACTGCCTCTACCTGTCGAATCAAGTCCTGCGCCTCCACACCATAGGCACCGATATTCTGCACGGCACTCGCTCCCACGTCACCGGGAATCAGCGACAGGTTCTCTGCCCCGTAGAGTCCGACATTCAGGCTGATTGCCACGATATCGTCCCAGACCATCCCACTGCCACAGGCCATCCGGTCGCCATCGATGGCATAGCCTTTCAAGGCCGAATGCACCACGATGCCGTCAAAATCTTTCGTCAGCAGCAGGTTGCTCCCCCCACCTATAATTATATAAGGTGTAGCCGACTCCCTCAACATTCTGGCTATATGCTGCGCCTCCTCTACGGTCTCATATTCCACAAACCGCATGCATTTGGCATCGATGCCAAATGTGTTATGCGCCTTCAGACTATAATTCTCCTCAATTCTCAATTCCCTACGTCATTAGTTTCATCAGCAGCCAGCGATTGCCTATCCGCTTGAACCTCAGTTCCAGTTCCAGGCCGTTGGCAATGCCACGCATAATGAATATCTTCTCATTGCCCTCCAACTGCGGCTGGCCGTAGATGATGTTATAGATCACCTTCGATGGCAGTTTCGGGGCGAACGCCTCCCAGGTATCGGGCGTGATCACGCCCTCCATCGTATTAAAGTCGTCATCAGGATCAGGGCCGATGAAGGTCACCGTCTGGTTCAGGCTCCTCACCTGGAAGGCAGAATCACTCACGAACTGACGATAGAAGTCCAGGAACGAGGCATTCACGTTCTCAGTGATCGCCGTCTCCCTTACTTCCAGCAGCATCCAAGCGCCACGGATCCTTCGGAACACATAGTCCTTCACCAGATTCTTGCGCAACTGGATCTTCTCCACGATGGCACTGCTGACCGATGTATCCTTCATCAGTGCCATCTGCTGCTCGTCGTTGAACATCAGCGTGTAGTAGCCCTGGCGCATGAAGAAATGCTCCATCTTCCAGTGTTCCTTGCTGATCTGCTCGTCCTTGTCCTGTTTATGCACTTTCAGCGGAAACACGACACGTTCCTTCTGCAGACGCTTGTTGGCCGAGAAATTAAACACGAAGTCGTCAAACAGTTCATCGGCAGCCTTCGGCATCGGCGTCTCGATGATCAACTGCTCCAACGTGTCAACAGGCACAACCTCAGTTGTGTCGGCCAATGAGTCGGCGGGGGCCTCAGCCCGCTGCGTCTGGTTTCCCGCACAGGAAAACATCAGCAGCCCGTATGCGACGAACGCACTGAAAACCTTTCTCATCTCGCAGTAGTAACCTGTCAGTCTCTATGATTCTCTCAAAATTGCGGCAAAGTTACTAAAAATAATATGAATAAACCGAGAAAAAAGGAAAAAATATCATCGCGGTAGCAAATTTTTCACTTTTCACTTTTCACTTTTCACTTTTCTTTGTACCTTTGCACGCAAAATTGCAATTTTAACGGTTATGATACTTGATAAGATAGATGAACTTCTCAAAGAAGTACAGGATTTGAGTGCTAAGAACGCAGAGGAAGTGGAACAACTCCGACTGAAGTATCTTAGCAAGAAAGGTGCCATCACGGAACTGATGAACGACTTCCGCAGCGTGGCAGCCGACCAGAAGAAGACGGTCGGAATGAAGATCAATGAGTTGAAGACGCTGGCCACTGAGCGCATCAACCAACTGCGTGAGGAATGCGAGACCCAGGAGAGCGATGACGAAGCCATCGACCTGACCCGTACGCCCTACCCCATTCAGTTAGGTACGCGCCACCCGCTGACTATCGTCACCAACGAGATCATCGATATCTTCACCCGTATGGGATTCGTGCTGGCTGATGGTCCTGAGGTGGAGGATGATCTCCACGTGTTCACCAAGATGAACTTCGCCGCCGACCATCCGGCTCGTGATATGCAGGACACCTTCTTCGTCAGCCAGCATCCCAACGACGTGACGAAGAACATCCTCCTCCGCTCCCACACCTCCTCAGTCCAGGCCCGTGTAATGGAACAGATGCACACCGCCGACGGCAAGTTGACTGGCCCCATCCGCGTCATCTGCCCAGGCCGTGTTTACCGTAATGAGGCCATCACGGCCCGTGCCCACTGTTTCTTCCACCAGGTGGAAGGCCTCTACATCGACAAGAACGTGTCGTTCACCGACCTGAAGCAGGTGCTTCTGTCGTTTGCCCGCGAGATGTTCGGGGCCGACACGAAGATCCGCCTGCGTCCCTCCTACTTCCCGTTCACGGAGCCTTCAGCCGAGATGGATATCTCATGCTTCATCTGCGGCGGCGAGGGTTGCGGCTTCTGCAAGCACACTGGCTGGGTAGAGATTCTGGGTTGCGGTATGGTCGATCCCAATGTGCTCGAACTCTGCGGCATCGACTCCAAGGAGTACTCCGGCTATGCCTTCGGTATGGGTGTGGAGCGCATCACCAACCTGAAGTATCGCGTCTCCGATCTCCGTATGTTCTCGGAGAACGACACCCGCTTCCTCGAGGAATTCGAGTCGGCAGACTAAGCGTCCTTCGCCGTCACGACCGTGACGATGTAGGCACTCAGCAGCACCAGGATACCCGCCACGGGCTTATCCCAGGTAAGCACGTCCTGTCCGAGGATGATGGCCACAAACGAGGCAATCACGGGTTGAAGATTGGTGTAGATGGAAACTGTAGTGGCCTGCAGGTATTTCATCGCAAAGAGGATAAGGAAGTAGCCGAGGGCCGTGGCGCAAAGCACGATGAACAGCATCTCCAGCACACCGTCCCAACCCCAGGCAGCGGTATAAAGTGCATTGGCCGGCAGTTCGGGAATGGCGATGGGCACGGTGACGATGGCCGAAATCAGGAAGACGTACTTCATCTGCGTGACGGGCGTGTACTTCGAGGCCACATTGCGCGTGATGATCAGATAGACGGCCCACGTCAGCACACTCAGGATGGCCAGGCTGATGCCGATCAGGTCATTCTTACCCGAGCCGAGCGACTGACTCATCAGCACCATCAGCACAGCACCGGCAATGCCCAGCAACACACCGAACGACTTCATCGGCGTGATCTTCTCACCGATGGTCAGGGCCGCACAGAGCATCACGGCCACGGGGGTGAGCGTGGCAATCAGGGAGAAGTAGACAGGACTCGTGTAGTCGAGGGCCCAGGCCGTGAGAGTCTGCGAGATGACGAAGCCAAGCAGGCCGCCAAAGAGTATCGTGATGAGGTCGCGACGCTCAACATGCTCCTTGGGCATGAAGGCAGCGATGATCCAGAAGAGGATGCACGCGCCCAGCGAACGGCTGGCCATATAGCCCATAGGCGTCACCCACTCGTCGAGCAACAGTTTGGTGACTGGTACGCCAAGTCCGAAAATCGTGTTTGCTAAGAAGATGGCACTGTGTGCCTGTAACTTTTTATTCATTGGACATTGAACATTAAACATTGTACAATTTACTATATACGCGTATTCGCTCCTTGAGCGGCATTTTGGCATACTTCCGCCACTCCTCCGCCCCACCCTCGCAGCGTTTCAGGTAGCCGAGGTCGTGCATCCGGCTGTATGCCTCCAACTCGAAGGGATTCATCAGATAAGCCGCATTCCGCATTTTCCGGTTCATCGGCAGGGCCTTCAGCCAGTACCATATATATAATAGGTAGAAGCGAATCCAGGAGTCGCCCGTCGACTGGGCCTGTCGCAGATGGATCATCTCGTGGTTCTTCAGCGCGGAGAAGCCGCTGTTGAAGCGGTCGGCCTCCCTTTGGGTCGGCGTGAGGATCTGGCCGAAGAAGGTCAGCCCCTCATAGCCCTTGGGGAGCCAGAAGGAATTCACCACGGCCGGCATGTCAGCCACTCGACTCGGACGGACGGCGTGCCACATAATGGGTATCACTCGGAGCATCATCCACATAATCGGGCACAAAGGTAATCATATTCGTTGAAAAAATGGGGCGATTCGCAGAAAAAAGTTGCCCTTTACTACTGGAAATCCTACCTTTGCATCAAATTTTAACGATAAATAATTGAATTATGAAGAAAATGAATCAATTCTGGATGATGCTCATGCTGCTCTTCGCAGTCATAGCATGCTCAACCGACGGCGACGACTGGGACACCGGCAGCAGCCTGGGGTCAACCACGACCAGCAGTGACGACAATGCGGCCACCACGGGCACGACCGACAACGTGATTAACGGCGTGTCAAGCGACGGTGACGTGACCACCTTCACCGTAGCCCTCAACAAGAACGCCCTCGCTGAGAGCCTCAGCGTGGACAGTAATGATGATGACTACATCGAGAACACCACGTTTGCCAAGACCATCACCATCACCTTCAGCCCCTCAGGCAGCGCCTCCGTGAGCGGCGACGACGAAGGCATCGTCAGCATTAGCGGCAATGACGTCACGGCCACTTATACCGGCAGCGACAACATCAGATACGTTCTGACCGGCGAGACCACCGACGGCTTCTTCAAACTCTACAGTTCGAAGAAACAGGCCATCGTGCTCAACGGCGTCAGTATCACCAATCCTGACGGAGCCGCCATCAACAACCAGAGCAAGAAGCGCACTTTCATCGTCCTGAACGACGGCACGAAGAACTACCTGGCCGACGGCACTGCCTATGCCGATGCCACCGACAGCGAGGATATGAAGGCCTGCCTCTTCAGCGAGGGTCAACTCATCTTCAGCGGCTCAGGCTATCTGGAGGTCGACGCCAACTGCAAGGCCGGCATCCGCAGCGACGACTATGTGCGCACCATGCCCAAGACCAATATCTACGTCGATGCCTCCAGCGGCAACGGCATCAGGGGCAACGATGCCGTCATCGTGACTGGCGGCGTGATCAATGTGAACATCACAGGCACGGCTGACAAGGGCATTTCTACCGACGGCTACGTACAGATCGACGGCGGACGCACCACCATCCTCACCAGTGGCGGCTACGAATACGACAGCGACGACAAGGACTACGCTGCTTGCTCCGGCATCAAGGCAGACAGCCTGATTACCGTCAACGGTGGCGAACTGAACGTCAAGTCCACCGGCATCGGTGGCAAGGGCCTGAACTCTGACCAGCAGATTGTAATCAACGACGGCGTCATACGCATCATCACCACTGGCACCCGCAAGAAGGACAGCCAGGGCAGCGTGTCACCCAAGGGCATCAAGGCCGACGGCAACATCACCATCAACGGCGGACAGACGCAGGTACGCCTGGAGGGCACGGGCGACGGCACCGAGGCCATCGAGAGCAAGGCCCAGATCCACATCGAGGCCGGCACCGTGGAGTGCTACAGTTACGACGATGCCATCAACTCGAAGGCCGACCTCTACATTGACGGCGGCTACGTCTATGCCCGCAGCATCAACAACGACGGCATCGACTCCAACCGCAACCTCTATCTGAACGGCGGTGTCGTGATTGCCGAAGGCGCACAGCAGCCCGAATGCGGCATCGACGCGGCTGAAGGCTACACAGCATATATCAATGGTGGTACCGTGATCGCCGTTGGCGGCGGTATGCAGGAAATATCTTCTTCATCTAAACAAGCCAGCATCGCCATCACGGCGTCACTGGGCACCACCCTTGGTCTGCTTTCCGGCTCTACCGCCATCCTGGGCTACACCACGCCCAGCACCAACAGCGGCACAGCCCTGATGATTTCCTCGCCTGCCCTACAGAGCGGCAGCACCTACACCCTGCGCGGCGGATGCGCCATCACTGGCGGCACTTCTTTCTACAACCTCACCACCGGCTGTACCATCGGCAGCGGCTCCCAGTCAGTCGACGTCACCGCCTCTACCGGCATCTCTGGCTCGATGGGTGGCGGTATGGGCGGCGGAATGCCTGGCGGCAGTGGCCCTGGCGGCCGATGGTAAATCAGAAATGGGCTTATCGCAAAAAATATCAGTAATTACGCATTAGTTCCCAAAAATTTTAGTAACTTTGCCACAGATTTCAATTACCGCATTGACTTAGCAATTCTAACCATCAATAATTAGTAACGTTCTATGTTTAAAATCGGAATTATCGGTGCCGGCTGGATAGCCGACAAGATGGCGAAGACCGTGGCCCCGCTCACGGATGTAGAGAACTATGCCATAGCCTCGCGCGACATTGAGAAGGCACGTGACTTTGCCCAGAGTCGAGGCTTCACCCGGGCCTACGGCTCGTACCAGGAACTGGTGGACGACCCGGAGGTGGACCTGGTGTACATCGCCACACCCCACTCCCACCACTTCGAACACGCCAGCCTTGCCCTGGAGGCAGGCAAGCCCGTGCTCTGCGAGAAAGCCTTCACGGCGAACGCCCGCCAGGCCGACGCCCTGCTGAACCTGGCACATCGCAAGGGACTGTTCATCACCGAGGCCATCTGGCCGCGCTATATGCCGCTGGCCCTGAAAGTGAAGTCGCTGCTCGATGCAGGCATCATCGGAACCCCAGTACAACTGTCGGCCACGCTCTGCTATCCGATGATGCACAAGGAGCGCATCCTCCGACCGGAACTCTGCGGAGGAGCCCTGCTCGACGTCGGTGTCTACTGCCTGCACTTCGCCCGGATGTATTTCGGTGGCGACATTGAGCGGACTGCCTCGTCGTGCATGCTGACGAACCTGGGAATGGACAGTTACAACAGCATGACGCTCTACTATCGGGATGGCCGCGTGGCCCAGTTACAGTCGAGTGCGCTCAGCCGTGACAACCGACAGGGCATCATCACCGGCACCGAGGGCTTTATGGTCGTCGACAATGTCAATTCGCCTGAGGGCATCCACGTCTATGACCTTGACTATCAACTTCGCGAGGAGCATTTCACGCCCGAAGGTCAGATCACCGGCTACGAATACCAGGTGCTGGCCAGCCGTGATGCGATACGGCAGGGCTTGCTTGAAACGCCCTACATCTCGCATCAGGAAACGCTGGAGGTGATGAAGATGATGGATGCGTTCCGTGCTGAGTGGGGCGTCAAGTATCCGATGGACTGAAAGACAGGCTCTTTCTATAACAAGAACTGAGGATTAAGAGTTAAGAGTTAAGAAAAAATGTTGAAGATTGCGTTTTTCTTAATTCTTAATTCTTAATTCTTAATTAAAGTTAGTAATTTTGTCGCCAAATTCTGAAGACAATGGATGAGAAAGAGCGAATCATACAACTGCGCAAGGAACTGCACGAACACAACTACCGCTACTACGTGCTGAACCAGCCGACCATCGGCGACCAGGACTTCGACTTCCTGATGCACGAGTTGCAGGACCTGGAGGCCCACCACCCCGAGTTGGCCGACCCCAACTCGCCGACCCAGCGGGTGGGCAGCGACCTGAATGCCGAGTTCACGCAGGTAGCACATAAATACCCGATGCTCTCGCTGGCCAACACCTACAATGAGCAGGACGTGGCTGACTGGTACGAGAGCGTCAGGAAGGGACTGGCGGGCGAGGACTTCGAGGTGTGCTGTGAGATGAAGTACGACGGGCTGTCGATTTCCCTCACCTACGTGGACGGACGGCTCACCCAGGCCGTGACCCGGGGTGACGGCGTGCACGGCGATGACGTGACGGCCAACGTAAAGACCATCCGTGCAATCCCCCTCGTATTGCCGCACGAAGGATATCCACGAGAGTTTGAGATTCGCGGCGAGATCCTGATGCCTTGGGCCGTGTTCGAACGGCTTAACAAGGAGCGTGAGGAGGCTGAGGAACCGCTCTTCGCCAATCCGCGCAATGCCGCCAGCGGCACGCTGAAGAGCCAGAAGTCGAGTCTGGTGGCCAGCCGACAACTCGATGCGTACCTCTATTATCTGTTAGGCGAGGAACTGCCCACCGAGGGCCATTACGAGAACTTGGAGGCAGCCCGCCAATGGGGCTTCAAAATCTCCGAGGGGATGAAGAAGGTGAAGACGCTGCAAGAGATCTACGACTTCATCAATTACTGGGACACGGCACGCAAGAACCTGCCCGTTGCTACCGATGGTATCGTGCTTAAAGTCAATTCGTTAAGGCAACAGCGCTCACTCGGTTTCACGGCCAAGAGTCCCCGCTGGGCCATCGCCTATAAGTTCAAGGCCGAGCGCGTCTGCACCCGACTGAACGAGGTGACCTATCAGGTGGGGCGTACTGGTGCCGTCACGCCCGTGGCCAATATGGATCCCGTGCAGTTGGCGGGTACGACCGTGAAGCGGGCCACGCTCAACAACGAGGACTTCATCAAGAGTTTCGACCTGCACATCGGCGACTACGTGTATGTGGAGAAGGGCGGTGAGATCATCCCCAAGATTGTGGGTGTGGACATCGACCAGCGGCCGATCATTGCCCAGCCCGTGCAGTTTATCAAACGCTGTCCGGAATGCGGCACACCACTGGTGCGCTATGAAGGAGAAGCGGCCTGGTACTGTCCCAACGATACAGGCTGCCCGCCACAGATCAAGGGGCGTATCGAACACTTCATCGCCAGGCGTGCCATGAATATCGACTCGCTCGGCCCTGAGACCATCGACGACTATTACCGTCAGGGGCTCATCAAGAACGTGGCCGACCTCTACGACATCGAGGTGCAGCAGATCAACGGCGACGGCTCCCGTACAAAGTCGGCCCAGAAAATTGTCAACGGCATCGCGGCCTCACGGGAAGTGCCTTTCGAACGTGTGGTCTTCGCCCTCGGCATCCGCTTCGTCGGCGAGACCTCAGCCCGCCTGCTGGCCCGCCACTTCAAGAACATCGATGCCCTGATGAACGCGGGAATCGAGGAACTTCAGGAGATAGAGGGCATCGGCGAGGTGATGGCCAAGAGCATCATCACCTACTTCCACACCCCGCAGAACCTGGAGATCGTGGAACGGCTGCGCGGCTATGGCCTACAGATGGAAATCTCAAACCTCGAATCTCAGACCTCAACTAAACTTGAGGGTCTGAGCATTGTGATCAGCGGTGTCTTCATCCATCACAGCCGCGACGAATACAAGGCGATGATAGAACAGAATGGCGGCAAGAACGTGGGCAGCATCAGCGGCAAGACCTCCTTTATCCTGGCCGGTGAGAATATGGGGCCCTCAAAACTGCAGAAGGCAGAGAAACTCGGCATAAAGATTATGAGTGAGGACGAGTTCCTGGAAAAATACGAACTGCAATGAGACGACTGATGATACTTCTCGGCCTTCTGGTCTGCCTGACGTTGCCCGCACAGATCATTATGAAGGAACAGCCGGCATACAAGGGACCGGCGGATGCCCGCTGCATCGATCTGATGGGCGTACCCCTCGAAGGCCCGGACAGCGTGTTCATCCCAGCCTTCGAGCAAGCAGGCTTCGAACGGGTCATCAGCGAGGATGATGAGCCGGACACCTACTATTTCCGGGGCGATTACTACGGCATCAAGTCGAACCTGACCGTCAGCCTCGACGAGAAGTCGAAACTGCTGTCGTCGGTGCTTGTCACATCGGGTCCCTACCGTACTTTCGGGATGTTCGACCGCAACTATAAGTACTTCCTGCTGAAACTGCAACGCCACTTCGGCAATTTCGATGCGAAGGGCGACGGTTCGCTCCATACGATGACCGACATCGGATATATCAAAATATCGAACATACTCCACGAGAACAAGTCGCGCACCATCCAGGTATTCTACCTGAATACCACGCCCTACTACAAGGATGCCCAGAGCATCGGGCTGAAGGGCAACGTGCAGGAGGTGATCACCGAGAATCCCGTGGCCGAGGGGCAGGTGGAGCACTTCGACCTCTACGGCAAGAACACCACCACCGACATCATCGACCGCGAATACAACACCGTCGGCTACCTGACCCGTGCCGCAATGCTGGAACCTACGGGAGAGAAAAGCATCCTCGAGTTCGAATACGATGACGAGGGCCACCTCGTGAAGCGCACCCTGACCAACACGGCCGAGCATATCAGGTCGGTCAACGAATACACCTACAACGACGATGACGAAGTACGCAGCCAGAGCCAGAAGGTGTTCGACAAGTCGGGCGAGTGCATCCTCTCCATCAATATGAAGTATGAGTATACCGACCACGATGACAATGGCAACTGGATCCAGAACGAACTGAAACTGATATACTGGGAAAAAGGAAGACAACCCCAGAATATGAAAGTGAAGCAGACACGCACCATCAGTTATTGGGAGGATGAGTAAGAATTAGCCCTCTTTTTTATTTAATTTATGTTAAAGCCCTTCATTTTGTCTATAGTTTAAATAAATATTTGTACTTTTGTCACTGATTAATGGAAATAAAGTACTTAAAACAACTATAAAACTATGTTAAAGGAAGGGTTGGTATTTGCCGACAGATATAAATTCATCAGACAGTTGGGCCGTGGTGGCTTTGCTGAAGTCTGGCTTGCAGAAGACGTGAAAACCGGTGTCCAGGTGGCGGTAAAAGTGTACGCCCCCGGCGGCGGTCTTGACGAGAATGGCATCAAGATTTTCACCCAGGAGTTTGCTGTGGTGTTCGATATGAACCATACCAATCTGCTGCGTCCGACGCACTATGACATTTTTGAGCAGCAGCCCTATCTGATCATGCCTTACATCAAGAATGGCTCTGCCTTCAAGTACCTTGCTGACGGGCAGACCATCCCCGAAGACGAGTGCTGGAAGATGCTGCACGACGTGGCTGCAGGACTGGCTTATCTCCACGAGAAGACCCCGCCGCTGATCCACCAGGACATCAAGCCCGACAATATCATGATCGATGATGAGGGCCACTACCTGATCACCGACTTCGGTATCAGCGCCCGTGTGCGCAGCACCATCCGTGGCGCACAGGCCCAGGAGCAGAGCGGCGGCACGCTGGCCTATATGGGGCCTGAGCGTTTCAGTTCCAATCCCAAGCCCATTATGGCCAGCGACGTATGGTCGCTCGGTGCGATGATGTACGAGTTGATGACGGGCCTTCCCCCATTCGGCAATCACGGTGGTGTGCTCCAGAAAAACGGAGCCGACATCCCCATCATTGAAGGCGACTACTCGCAGGACCTGAAGGATATCGTCTACAAATGTCTCGAAAAGGAGACCTGGGATCGACCGTCGGCCAGAAAGATTGAGGAACAGACCTACAACAAGTTGCACGGCATCGTCATTCCCACAGAGGCAAGCCAGCCACAGAACGAGGAAGCACCTGTCGTAGAAGAAGTTACGACTCCTGAAGAAAAGCCGGTCATCCCCAAGGCTGAGCCTCAGAAGTCACAGCCACTGACACCCAAGAAGGGCCTCAACAAGAAGGTAATTATCGCAGCCGTGGCAGCCGCCATCGTCCTGATCGGCATCATCGCCATGTGCAGCGGAGGTGGCGACAGCGAGGAACCAGTCGTGGCCGAAGTGCCGGAGCCGGTGATCGTCATCAACTACGACTCGCTGGCACAGGTGAGCATCCTGGAGGGCCTGGCCCTGATCGAACAGGCCGACACCTTTATGACCAACCACGAAGAGGATAAGTTTGATGGTAAATATAATAAGGTGGAAGACATCTACCTGAGTGCCCTGAGCAAGTTCGAGCAGACACTGGTCAACAAGGACAGCCTCTCCGCCTCCGTCTCTACTGAGGCAACTGTTCAGCAGAGCACCATCAAGAGCAAGTTGCTGGCCATCTATAAGGAACTGGATGAAGGCGCCCAATACGTCCCCGAGTGGAAGGAGCGTGCCGAGGCTATCAAGCCCACCATTGCAGACATGATAGAAACCCCAAATGACAATAATGACAATGAAAATGTTGAAGAATAGAATCCTACGCCTTTTGACGGTCATGATGCTGATGACCCTCACCCCTGTTGGTGCTTTCGGACAGAGTGCCGCCGAGTCGTATGACACGGGGCTGGCACTGATGAAAAAACAGGACTATAGCGGTGCCATCGACAACTTCAAGAAATCCATGGCCATCAACAAGAGTGCGGCCAATGTCAAGAAGTGCAAGGCCCAGATCTCCAAGTGCCAGAAACTGATGAAGAACAAGGGGAAGACCTCCACCCCGGCTCCTGCGCCTGAGAAGAAACTGGATCTCTCGGCCTATAACCTGCCGGTGCCCGCCAATCCCCCATCGGCCTATTCCATACAGGTGACTGCCTCGCCTGAGAGCAATGACTGGACGGCCATCGCCGAGGGAAGCGTCACGTGGGTGGAGTTGTCGAAGGCGATGGACAGCAAGAGCCTGCAACTGAAGGTTCAGCCTACCAACTCGACCATCGTGCGCCGTGCTTCCATAGCGGTGACTTACGGCAATGTGATCAAGAAAATCAACGTTACGCAGGCAGGAAAGGCCGTGGAACTCGTGCCGAGTTCACTCTTCACGAAATTCAGGAAGAAGGGTGGTCAGATGCTGATCAACGTGACGTGCAATAGCGACACGACCTATTCAAACAATTTCAACTGGTATGTAGAGAAGGCCCCCGAGTGGTGCAACGCTGAGAACACCAGCACGAACCTGGTGCTCAATGTCGCCCCGCTTGAGAAGAAAGACCCCTATTTCAAGACAGGGCGCACGGGCGACATCATCCTCCGCAGCCAAGATCAGGAGGTCATCATCCGTGTAGACCAAAGATAGAGACAATTTACACCAATAATAACAACTTAAAAGCAAAAACCTATGAGATGCAACAATTGTGGTTGGGACAATGCTCCCGGTAGCAGTTCTTGCGTAAAGTGCGGGCATCCATTGCAGAGCGCTGACCCAGGGTATAACAACAACCCGTACCAGGGCGTCAGCGTACCTAATTATAACAATGGAGGCGAAGCACAGCCACGTCCGACTGTTATTAACACCCAACAAGCCCAGCCGGCACCTCGTCCGACAAGGATCGTCAACGGCCCCATGCAACAGGATCCCCAGTTGAAGTCTACGGTAGCCCAGATGCCTCAGAGTTGTCCGCATTGCGGCTATCCTGTGATGGGCGACTTCACCAGTTGTCCTAACTGTGGCGCCAGTATCGGATCGGCTCCGAAGCCGACAACCATCCAGAATCCAGTGATGGACGCGCCAATGGCAGCCCCGGCAGCCCCCGTGATGGCCAGTGCACCGGCAGCACCGCGAGTCAAGCCCAGTGCCAGCGAACTGGCTGAGTTCGGGATTGCCGAGACGGTGAAGTGCGACAAGTGCGGCACTGAAGTCTCCATCGACTTCAGTTTCTGCCCCAAGTGCGGCGAGAGGATCCATCTCCCGACCGTCAGGGCCATCCGTCACAAGCCGACGCCTCCACCCGAGCCACCAAAGCCTCACTGCCACCTGACGCTCATCCCCGAGGAGGACGAGCAGATGGAGCCAGTCAGAAACGACTACGAGGGTGATTCCATCATCCTGACGAGAGAGAACACTGAGGCCAACAACCGCACCATCACCTCGAAAGAGCAGGCTGAACTGATCTGCGAGGACGGCAAGTGGTTCGTGCTGAATAAGAGTGAGTTAGGCTCTACTTATCTTGAAGCCAGCAGGAAACTGGAACTGCAGCCCGGCGACATCATCGTCCTGGGCGACAGAAGATTCAAGTTCGAGGCTGAATAACCTCATCAGAAACAAGCAAAACAATCAATAAGTGAGCACATACCAAGTCGTTGACAGATGCGATTTCCGTCCTGGCGACCTCGTAGACAACAGGTACAGTGTCAGGAAAGCCCTTGGAGAAGGTTCCTTTGGAGTCGTTTATCTTGTTGAGGACGGCAGAGGCGGCAAATACGCCCTGAAACTCCTGCGGCTGTGGGAGGTTCCTGCCGAAATCCGACAGCCCCTGATGGACCGCTTCGAGATGGAATTCAAGACGGGGCAGATCGACTGCGACAACCTGGTCCGCTCATTAGCCTTCGGAACCGTTGGCGGCAATCCATATATCGTGATGGAGTACTGTCCGGGTGGCGACCTGGAACCCTTACTTGGAAAGGTTGATGCACGTACCCCGCAGATTTGCCAGGACATTCTCATCGGGCTCAACGCCCTGCACGACCGTGGAAAGGTGCATCGTGACCTGAAGCCGGAGAATGTGCTCTTCAAGCAGAATGGCAAGGCTGCACTGACAGATTTTGGAATTGCCGGAGACCGAACGCACCGTATGACCCAGCGAAACATTTTCGGCAAACCTAACCAGATCTTCGGTACATACGCCTATATGCCGCCGGAGCAGGCCATGCGGGTCCGTGGGGGGGCCACCGTTCTCCCCACCACCGACATTTTCTCGTTTGGCGTACTTGTATTCCAGTTGCTCACCAACCAATTGCCCTTCGGCACCCTCGAGTCGCACAACGACCTCGCGGAATACCAGAAACGGGGCAAGGATGGCATTTGGAACCGCGACGCACTCCGCTACGTTGACAACGGACAGCAGTGGGCTCGCCTGATAGAAGGCTGCCTGCACCCCGACTTCAAGCAACGGCTTCAGTCAGTCCACGACGTGCTCCGTCTCCTGCCCCAGTCACAGGGTGGAGGCTATCAGCAGCCTGTAAGGATGGTGCAGTCTTATATCCCGCAACAGCGGACCAGCGGCTTCCAGTTGAGAGTGCTTCAAGGCGAGGAGTACGGAAAGGTGTACAACCTGACCCAGTTGGCCAGCCAGGGCCGCAGGCTCCTCACCGTCGGACGCCAGCAGGGCAACATCATCTATGTGAAATCGGACTTCAGCGACTTTATGTCGCGCTTCCATTGCACCATAGAAATGGCAGGACCAGGCCAATGGGCTATTCGCGACGGACAGTGGCGCAACGAGTACAAGCAGTGGGTGAACTCCAGCAACGGCACCTACGTCAACTCGACACCCGTCAGCCAGAACGGCTACTATCTCAAGGCAGGTGACATCATCGCCATCGGCGACGTCACCCTCAGATTTGAAAATTATTAATTCTAAACCCTATTAATTATAGATTTATGGAAACTCAAAACAATTACAAGCGCACAGTGGCCGGCTCAGTGGGAGCAGGCGTTGGTGCAATCTTCAATGGTTCAGGACGTACCTATTACATCCTGGAGCACAAGACCAGTTCTAAGTATCATAGTGCCGGTGAGTCACAGAAGATCATTATCGACCAGATTGAGATCGGTCGCGATGCTTCTTGCCAGGTACGCTATGACGAGTCTTTCGACACCGTCAGCCGCAAGCATGCTGCCATCGTACGCGACGGCAACAACTGGCAACTCGTACACCTGTCAACCTCCAACCCCACGCTGGTCAATGGCCGCCCCATCCAGGGCACCTATTACCTCCAGTCGGGTGATGAGATCCAACTCTCCGTCAATGGCCCGCGCCTCGGCTTCATCCAGCCGCAGGGCAAGCAGGGACTGACCTCGAGTATCAAACTGACTGAGCGTATGAACCTGTTCCGCCAGCAGGCTCTCCGACCCTATCGCCGCGCCATCTGGGCTCTCTCTGCCCTCCTCGTGCTGGCTATCCTGGGATTCGGCGCATGGAACTACAAACTGAGCCTTGACAACAAGGAACTGCGCCAGGAAATGGCCATGTATCAGACCAAACTCGACTCTCTGTCTGTTGTGAAGCAGAATCTGATGCAGGAGGAAGCCCAACTGACTCAGGAACTCGACGCAGCACCCGCTGCCAAGAAGGAGGAAATCCGTCAGCGCATCGTCTATGTGAGAAGCCAGTTGTCAAGCGTAGCCAGCGAGGCTAACCGCTACCAGCAGCAGTTGGCACAGACCCGCCAGAGGGCTGTGGACAATGGTGCTTTTGACGATGATGATGATGACAGCGTAGTCAATCCTTCCGCAACAGGAGAGTCCTCTGCCACGGTTGCCTCTATCGGTGATCCCGACGTCAACCACAATGTGACAGGCCCTGGTGCTGATGTTGCCGGAGAGGCTGCTGCCCATGAAGGTGCCTACAATGCCAACCCGACCGCACACGGTGATGCCAGCGGCACAATCCGCGACTACTACAACCACATCTATTCACTGAAGATCCGCCGTATCACCTGCGAACGCGATGGCCGTTCGATCGATCCAGGCATCTCACTCACGGATGTTGTCTGCGGTACTGCCTTCGTGCTGAGCAACGGTACACTCGTCACAGCCCGTCAGAACATTGAGCCTTGGCTCTTCTGGCGTCAACTTGGCGGCAGATGGCGTGAACTGATGGCCAATTACAAGGCTATGGGATTCAATATCGTCATTGAGTACGACGCTTACAGCACAACAGGTACAGCCCATAAGTTGTCATTCAACAACCAGGACTTCCAGGTTGACCGCTCTGGTGATATTATGGAAGAGATCAATGAGGTGATGAAGGACGTCAGGGTTATCATCAAGGATAATGGCTTCAAGATCAGTTCCAGCGAGTTCCGCAACCGCCGCGTTTCTGTCATCACGCCCAGTTCACAGTGCTTCGCGATCCTGCCTGGCAAGGGTGGCGCAGGTATCCCCTACGATGCTGGAGCATCACTGTCCAGCGATGGCGGAACGGAGATTCAGGTGGCTGGATTCAAGAACAATCCCGACATCCACGACCTCTCCAACTACATCAGTTACTTCAAGTCAAGCACTTCACGTGCTGATACCCGCAACGGCACCATCGTTCTCCAGGATGCCAACCGCAATGCCGGCTATCTCGGCTCGCCTGCATTCTTCAAGGAGGCCGACGGTTCTTACCGCGTCATCGGTGTCATGATTGGACAACTCTTCGGTGAAGACCGCCTCGTTCCTATCGCAAGATGTAACAAATAAAACAGAATTATGTCAGAAGTAAAATTCAAGTTGGCAGCAGGCACGAATGTCGGACTCATCCGACAGAACAACGAAGACAATTTCGTTGTGTGCAGTGACCTCAGTACATCAAACTGGTTAATTCCCCAAGTCGGCGACTATGCCGACTTGGGACAGTACGGTGCTCTATTAGTGGTGGCAGACGGTATGGGTGGTGCCAACGCCGGCGAAGTGGCCTCGGCCATTGCCGTGGAGACCATCCAGAGTCTGTTCGTCCCCGAGCAACTCGAAGAGGCCATAGCCACAGACAAGTCCATTCAGGAGTTTATGAAGGATGTGGTTAAGACTGCCGACCTGAATATTCTTCATCGCAGCCAGGAAGACAGCAGTACCCAGGGAATGGGCACTACTGTCGTCATGGCCTGGATTATCGACGGCAAGGCGTTCGTCTGCTGGTGCGGCGACAGTCGCTGCTATGTGCTCAACAAGCGCAATGGCCTCATCCAACTCTCAAAGGATCACTCATACGTACAGGAACTGGTCGACAAGGGCGAACTGGATCCAGAACTGATGCACGACCATCCCCTCTCGAACGTCATCACCCGCTGTTTGGGCGACGTGGACAATCGCGCCAATCCCGAGACGCGCATCTACCAGTTGCACAACGGCGACATCATCATGCTCTGCAGCGACGGCCTCTGCGGTCTCTGTCACGACAGCGAGATTCTCGATGTGATGATTAAGTTCAATTCTGACCCTGTCGAACTTAAGAACGAGTTGATATCGGCTGCGCTTTCAGCAGGAGGCTACGACAATGTCACCGTGGCCTTAGCCAACATCAAGACTGACGAGGAAGAAGAATCGGAAGAAGATGCACCTGAGGATGGGAAATCTGAGGAAGAACCCGCTTCGGAAGAAAGTGAAGAAGACCTCTCCACGACCATCCGCAGCGAGGTCATCGGACGCCGATCCAGCAAGCACCTCGTCTCCCGCACGTTAATAATCCTACTGATCCTTCTGATTGCCGCAGGAGTCTATATTTACTACACCATCGGCTTCGAGACATTCCAAGCCCAGGTGTCTGCGGCAATCAGCAATATCGCACTAAAAATCAAACAAATAAAAATCTAAAGCAAAATGAAGAAGTATATCTTATCTTTAGCAGCAATCGTCATGATGGGACTCGCCTCCGTATCATGCGCAAGTCACACGACATACAGGTCCTATGGAGGAGATGACACCACCATCAGCAAACAGCAGGAATGGAAGCGTTGCGCTGTTTGCGATGGCAAGGGTTCTTGCACATCCTGCAAAGGCACCGGCAGAATCAGCGGCGACAACTGTCGTAACTGTAAGGGCTCCGGCAAGTGTCCTACCTGTAAGGGCAACGGTGGCTATTATCTCGATGACTAATCATTCATTATGGTGGGACTGTAGTCTCTCCTACAGCCCCACCATCAATTCCGTCAACAATGAATCTCGCTGAGGGTAATATCGTAGCAGAGCACTACAAACTGCTCAGACAGTTAGGTCACGGTAGTTTTGGGGATGTCTGGCTGGCTCATAACCTGCTGGCTGATATCGATGTGGCCATCAAATTCTATGGCGTTCTTGACCAAAAGGGACTGGAGGAGTTTCGCAATGAATTTAAGATTGCCTACAAACTTCATCATCCCAACCTGCTCAACATCAACCACTTCGATGTCTTCGAGAACTGTCCTTACCTCGTTATGCCCTATTGCGAGAATGGCTCTGTCAGCCGTCAAGTCGGACAGATGCCGGAATCCGAGATCTGGAAATTCGTCCTCGACGTCTCGGGAGGACTGGCATTCCTTCATAGCCAGAAGCCCCCTATTGTGCATCAGGACATCAAGCCAGACAATATCCTGATCACCAGTGATGGCCGCTACGTCATCTCTGATTTTGGCATCAGCCGCAGTTTCCGCACGCAGATGAGCCGCACCAACAACGTCAGTTCTTCAGGTACCATAGCCTATATGGGACCAGAACGCTTCTCAGAGAAGCCGATGGTGGTGCTGGCCAGCGACATCTGGGCCTTCGGAATGACCCTCTACGAACTGATGACAGGCGATGTCCTATGGGAAGGAATGGGCGGATGCGTACAACTCAATGGAGCCCGCCTACCAGTGATCGGCGGCAATTTTTCTAACGAACTCACTCAACTCGTCACAGCCTGTCTGGCTGCTGAGACGTGGAACCGACCTACAGCCACTCAGATTAATGATTATGCCTCGGCCTATATCCAGAAGAGGACGATGCCCGTCCTGCATATCCAGGAGCCAGTCAAGCCGAAGCAACCAGCACCCTCTACGGCAACTTACTCCCCTGCCTATGCACAGCAGGGCCAGCAATCAGTAAGCAGTCCGTCATACAACTATCAGTCCCGTCAGCACACAGAGCCGCACAGTAGTAGCAGCGGCGTCCAGCAGGATGGCTTGTTCGCACAACTACAGGATCTCTTCAGCAACCAGCAGAACCTGAAGAGAGTTGGCATTATAGCCGCAGCACTCATTGCGGCCATCTTGCTGATTACCGGTGTCGTCAGCGTTTTTAGTTCCATCAGCGAGGAACATGCCTTCGTGTCGTGCAAGTCGAAACAGGACTATGAGCAGTTCATCAAGGACTACCCCTCTTCATCCTATGTTGAAACCGCCAGGAAGCGCATTGCAGCCTTGACGCCACAAGACTCCCCGACACAACAGGACTCCCCAGCAACGGTGCCAGAAGTCTCGAAGCCGGAAGCGCCCGCTCAGAAGAACGAGCCAAAGCCCGCTACGCTCTATGTCAAGGAAAAGCCCCAGGCCGAAAAACCATCAGTAAGCCCGGTACCCACTCCCGTGAAGCCAAAACCGGTTACCAACCAGATGACGGATGATGATCGCGCTTTCTACCGTTGCGTCACATCAAAAGACTATCACGCCTACCTGACCAACTACCCCAACGGTCGGCATCGTAAGGCGGCAGAACAGCAACTCACCAATCTTCTTAATGAGACCAACGGCAACCAAATCAACCTCAATAACCGAGCCGTACCCACAAACCGGATGCGTTCTGGGAGCCAGACCGTTATGCCGACGCAGACAACCAGGCGACAAATAGGCGTCAGCACCTTCGGCGGTGGCGTCCAGCAAGGTGGGGGCGGCTATCGCAGTGGAGGCGGAGGCCAACGAGGTGGAGGTGGACAACGTAGCAGCGGTGGATCATCCCACAGACATTCTAATTAAACCATACAAAAATGAAGACAATTAAACAACTTTTGGCGATTGCCATCTTATCGACCATCAGCCTTACGGCCAGCGCTCAATACTACGAGGATGGTTACTACTCCACTGAATATGAGAGCAGGTCGCATTACAGTTCTAATTTCGAAGAAGGTTGGGGAACTTTCTACGTGGAATACTCCCCTATGCAACTGGTTTCTTCTGCGAAAGATGTGGACAACCGGACTTATCACAGTGCCAGCATTGGCGTCAGTTACGCTTTCCAATTAGGCTACAACAGCCCCGCCTATCTGGAAGGTGCATTTGAGACGACCGGTGCCTGGTTCTCCAGGAGATATAACGATGGAGTTAAGTATAATATGGATATCTATTATTCCAAGATACTCCTCAACTTAGCATTCCGACTGAACCTTGCCGACGGTTTTGCCATCGTCCCCTTTGGTGGTGTCAACCTGAAATATAACATCTATGGTGAGGAACGTGAAAAAGACGGCTACGGCACTGACACTTGGCGGCTCTTCGACGATGACTACACCTACGATGATGACTACAAGCGTTTCCAGTTCGGCTATCAGGCCGGTCTAAAACTCATCATCGGCAACTGCTTCTCCATCGGTGCTTCCTGGAAAGCCGATCTCACCCCTTTCTGCAAGTACTACGACAGTTATACCAAAAAGGAGGAAACGGAAAAGTTCAGCGGCTTCTCCTTCAGCCTCGGCTATAGTTTCTAAATTACGCAAAGTAGGTTCCTTCCTGTTCTATGGAGGCTCCTGGCATTTCCCAGGAGCCTTTAAATTTTTGCCAGGAGCCTCCAAATTTTTGTAAGGAGCCTCTAAATTTTTGCCAGAAGCCTCCGTAGCATTCTATGATGCTCACTTATCGCTTTTCTGCTCACCTACTCCATCAGCCATGACGATTTGAGCATACCCTCGCGCGCGTACGCGCATAGTTGCAATATGCCCTTTTTATCCCGCACTTCCCGCACCTCCCACACCCAACGTGGGTGTAAGAAGTGCGGGAGGTGCGGGTTGTTTTTGTGTTTCCCTACAATACACGCGCACGCGCGAGTGAGAACAATATGCCAGACACTTTGAAAAGATGCTCCGTGGCATCTGAAAACAGGCTCCATTTCATCGGAAAAGATGCTCC
>FLNX01001807.1_pt1 | contig 54702 bp, 57 predicted proteins | sample 1140341 | NCBI WGS metagenome assembly FLNX01 (sample SAMEA3878208, study PRJEB12797) | bioreactor metagenome | biome: Moose rumen | place: Sweden | collected 2011-10
GGTATAACCATGTATAAAAGTAGTACCTCGATGATGACTTTCTCAAAACTTTTGCCTAACTTTGCAGCGGAGACCACGATAGCTTCCTTGCATATGCCCGTATATTGGTCAAGTGCTTCTGATATTCTATTCATAAACTTAGTGTTGTAATGGACTACTAAGTTACTGAAAATCAGGCGCTTGGCCAAATTTTATCAGTTATATAATGTTAATGTAACTCATTGATTTTCAAACGATTAAATATATTATAAACTAAGTATTGATTGAATAAAAGTGAAATAAATTGTCGAATCAATCTTAGTAATAAAGTAGTTTGTTGCTTTTAAGCATACAAAGATAATGATTTTTTATTAAATAGACAGAAAGTTGGCTTCTTAAAAAATATTTTTTAAGAAAAATCATATAATATTATACGATTGCTATAAAACAAAAAGCCCCACAATAACGTGGGGCTTGAAAGGTCGTGAAACGTGCATTATTTGTTAATGAACTTCTTGCCGTTCTGAAGTACTACACCCTTGTAGTCTGCGCTAACGCGCTGACCTGCAACGTTATACATTGGAGCGTTAACGTTAAGCTCAGAAACTGTCAGTGCGTTGACACCAGCGGTCTGACCGTTGAGGCTGTAAATCTTGCTGCCCTGTGCGAACTCAGGAGTAACAGGATCTGAGTCAGAAGCGGAACTGCTTCTGTAGTTTACTAACTTACCGTAAACAACTACCGCATCGCCTTCAGAAATCTGATCTGCAGCTGAGAAGTTCTCACCGCCTAAGTACTTGCCACGGAATACATACAGGTCATTGGCACCAGCAGCGCGTGTGCCTGTGTCACCAATATAATATGTGGCATTGCCATGATCTGGGCTAACCTCGTCGATCTGTGTGATGTAACCCTTAACATACACGTCATAGTCTGTCTTCTCGTTTACTCCAAGGGTGTTCATGAAGGCGAGAGCCTCAGCCACGGTGAATGGGTTGGTAGCTTCCATACCCTTACCTGTAGGAGCAGCCTCCTTAACGGTAAGCTCGTATGAAACAGATGCAGCCTCATAATCATTGTTTCCTGCGAACTCAGCTGTAATGGTTGTCTTACCTGCGGCAACCAGTGTGATGTTACCACTTCCGTCGATTGTTGCGACACCGGTGTCAGAGCTGCTATATGTAACAGGCAGGTTGTTCTCGTTGCTCAGTGTTGGGAACTGGTTGTCAGCAGAACCGATAGTAACGGTGCGTGATGCTGTGCCCCAAGAAAGACCGGCAGGCTTCTTTGCCTCACCGCTAAACAGTTTGACATCGTCAAAACGGGCGTTTGAGCTTTGAGCCATTGTGAATGTGATGCTAATCTGTGATGTGCCGGCAGAAACAGTGATAGGGTATGTGTAATCATTGCCAGTATTTTCTGCCTCACCTACTGTAGCACCTTCAGCTGTAACAGTAAGATTCTTGTTTGATTTGAAACGGAGGGTAAGGTTACCGCTTGCACCGTTCAAAGCAATATTTGCGGTAAAGTAACCACCGCTCTTTGCAATAAGCAACTCAGGTGCAGTTCCACCGGCATAAGACTCATCGTAAACGGTGGTACCGCTCTTGTGTGTACCGTCATCATTGAGGACTTGTCCACCAAAGGTGTAGTTTGCGTTGACACCATTAACAGCTGTTTTTGGTTCCCAGCCTGTCCAGTCCTCTTGCCAGATGACATTCTGTGCGAACATACTTCCGCAGAAGACCATCATGATACTTAGTAATGAATAGCGTAAAATTTTGTTCATGATAATTAATGCTTTAAAAGTTAATAATAATGTTATTGTTCTGCAAAGTTAAACATTTCTTTTGATTAGCGCAAACGTTTTAGTATGAAAATTGCATATAAAAATATGGGTACGCACACAGGGGTGCATACCCATATATATAATAATGTGTAATTCAGGCAGTGTTATTTTATAACCTTTGATGTGCGTGTCTGTCCGTTCGCAAGCTTCTCTACTCTGATGAGAACACCGTTTGCCTGATTGATGTCTACCTCTCTGCCATCAATGGTATAATAGCTTGTGGAAACAGCGGCGTCATTAGTGAATGTCTTGCTGATGCTCGTGATAGGATCCATATTTGACTGTGGGTAGTACTCTGTGTAGTTGCTGCTACCGCCATCGTTACCATTCTTCATGTTCTCCTCAACCAGACCGCTGAGGTAAACCTCGATGTTGCTGTACTTACCCTGTGGGTCAACAGTGAACTTATTAGGATCAAGGTCACCGCCGTTAGCTTGCTCCCATGCGTCAGGCATACCGTCGTTGTCAGCATCGAAGTCAGCGGCGCGGCTGGTAGACTCAAGCTCATACGTACCTTGGTCGGCAACGACATCGATGCGTCCTGCTTTGCCCGTTACAGAGCCTTTGTATGTTGCAGTACCACTTGAGATCTCCTCAGCATATCGTGTGTCAACACCGTCACGGTAGATAGATACGCCGGCGAAAGACAGAACCTTGCTGTATGCGTCCTGAGCGGAGTGTGTCGTGATGTCGCCGGTGTGTGTAGGCTCGTCGAGTTTTATTCTAACACAGTCCTCACCATTGCTGTTCTGCTTGTATGTGACACCGTCTCCATAGTAGTGGTTTACATCCTTGCTGTACCTCTCGTTGTCAATGAAGAAAGTACCGCTATCATAGCTTACCGCACCCCAGTTGTTGTTGGTAGGAGAGGTGTTGGTGCTACCATCCTTGTTGGCGAAGTAGTTGCCCTCAATGAAATAACGGCTGGTCATGGTCCAATAGATAGGGTAGCCTTCCGCATTTCCAGATGCGCCTACGGTCACTGTTGTCACACGGTTGGTGGTTGCGGCAGGACCAGTCTTGTAATAGTTGTTGTAAATGTTGACGTAGCCACCGCCAGGACCACCGTAGCATCCGTTGCCGCAGTTGTATACAATACAGTTGCGGAAGTCTACGTTCTCTGCCTGTACCGCATTCTGCCAGTTGAACTCACTGTACCGTTTGTTACTTGTGTATCCTGTCCAGTCATAGCGTGCTCCGTTGAAGCGTGGTGAACGGTTGTTTACGTGTAGGATGATGTTATGGTGGAAAGAAGCAAGCTTGCCACCCCAGATTCCTCCATAGCCGTGGGCACCTTTGCCGTGACCGGCATTGTTAAGACTTTCTCCTAATGTACACCATTGCATTGTGAAGTTGTTGTTGTCATAGAACGATGCAACCTCATCAATACTCCATGAGAAGGAGCAGTGGTCGATGATGATACCGGTGAAGTGGCGTGCGGTTGAGGCATCTGCTCCGTCGTTAACATTCTTCTCCTCTCCGCGTCGTATACGGATATATCGCATTATGATATTGTTTCCATTCGGGTTTACGGTGTAATATCTTAATGTGATACCAGGATATGGAGCAGTCTGGCCAGCAATGGTTGTGTTTGCTGGAATATTCAGGTTGGAAGCCAGTTCAATGACACCACCGACGTCAAAAACGATAGTACGTGGACCAGCCTGTGACAGTGCCCATCGTAGTGATCCTTCACCAGTGTTGTTGAGGTTCGTGACATGATAAATCTTTGTCGTTCCGTCGGCGGCACGTCCTCCGGTAACGTAGCGTCCATGTCCTTCTGCACCGGGGAAAGCCGGTGTTTGTGCCACTGCCGCCATACTAATGGCTGCCATGGCAAGGGATAATGCTATTTTCTTCATAATTGTTTATTTCAATATATTTCTTTTTATTAATCATTGATAGGCAGACCTTGCTGTTCCATCTCTAAGGAAGCCCAGATGAACGGACCAACACCCTTACCGTCGTTGTCACGGATAGGCTCGCTCATGTAGTACTCGAAAGAACCGTCACGGCGTGTGTTCTCCTTTACGTTTGGTGCAGCCTTTAGCACTTTCGGGGTGACACCCGGACCGAGTCCGCTGACCTCACAGCACTTCGTAAGTGAGATGGTCTTGTCGGCGTTTACCTTGATAAACTCCTTGATGATGCCGTTATATGCCTTCACACCTGCGTCACGGAAGCTCTCATCAAGATAACCTTTGCGGTAGCCTTTCAACAGGCAATATGCAAACATTGAAGAGGCGGTAGCCTCCAAGTAATTTTTCGGATCTTTTACGTCAAGCACGTCATACCATACTCCAGTCGTCTGGTCTTGGCATTTCACGAGAGCGGTCATCGCTTTCTTGAATACGTTTATGACTTCCTGTCGGCGAGCATAGTTTTCAGGCAGTGCATCCAGCACCTCTACCATTGCCATTGTGTACCATCCCATGGCGCGAGCCCAGGAATGTTGCGACAGTCCAGTCTCTTTGTTTGCCCAGAATTGTGTGTGGGTCTCGTCCCATGCGTGCTTCCATAAGCCAGTTTCCTCATCGTAGGTACGCTTGTCGGTCTTTAATATCTGGTCTACTGCGTCGTCATAGTATTTCTTGGCTTTTTTCTCCCCCTTGATAACAGGTGCGGCCTGAGTATAGAACGGTAGTCCCATGAAGATACCGTCGAGCCAAACCTGATATGCGTAGATAGCCTTGTGCCAGAATACTCCTTCCTTGGTCCGAGGTTGCTTCTCCAATTGCTTGAAGAGGGTCTTCAGTGCTGTGAGTACATTCTCTTGTTTGTCCTGCAGATACATATTCAACAGGAATTTCCCTGGTCGCACATTGTCAAGGTTGAACTCGTCATAGTTATATCCTGTGGCTTTTCCCTTCTCATCAATCATTTTGTCAGGGAACTGTTTCAGATACTCGTATATGCTTTGGTCTTGATAACGTAGATAAGTGTCAAGCATGGCACCCATCTCAGTACCGCTTGTATAGCTCCAGCGTGGCTTCTTGGCGAAGTCAAGCATATATGCTTCCGGTACACGCTGCATCTCAGAGTGTGTCATCCACTCAGAATAGTTCTTGTAAGGCTTCTCAGCAAGAATAAGGTTGCCGTTGACAAAGAGATTGTCAAAATGAATGTCGTGGCTCTTGCCGGTACGTTCCACAGGCATCTTTGTCACTCCGTTGAACTGACAGTTCTCAACGTTGATGTTATAGATGTTGTCAGCGTCCTCAAGACCATTAAGCTTGATTCCGAACTGGCTCTTCTGACAAGTGACATTAGTCATATAGACATTACGCACGGTAGGAATGAAACCACGCTTCGCCGGCTCGTTAGGCTCATAGCCAAGGTTGATGCGCATGACGCTCTCCTTACATTGTCCTACCGTGACATCACGCATGTATATGTTCTCAATAATACCGCCACGGCAAGTGTTTGTCTTGATGCGTAGTACGCGGTCGAGATTCGGGGAGTCCATACGGCAGTTCTCAACGAACACGTTCTGGCAACCGCCGGTTATCTCTGAGCCTACTACAACGCCACCGTGACCGTCCTCCATGGTACAGCCGCGCACGATGATATTCTTTGATGGTATGTTCCATATACGTCCGTCAGCGTTTCGTCCACTCTTGATGGCTATACAGTCGTCACCGGTGTGGAACTCGCAGTCTTCAATGAGGACGTTCTCACATGACTCTGGGTCGCAGCCGTCACCGTTTGGTCCCTCATTCCATATCTTTACTCCTTTTACCGTAAGGTTCTTACAGAGCAATGGATGGATTACCCAGAAAGGCGAGCGCAACAATGTCACATCCTTTATGGCTACATTCTCACATTTGTAAATGTTGATAAGCTGTGGGCGCAGACCGGTGTCTTTCATGTTACGCTCCTCAAAAGGTTTTCCTGCCTCACTGTATTCAAATAACAGAGGCCTACCAATTTTCTGGCTCTCCTTCAGCTCTGGAGTCCATCCGAAGCGGTCTTTACCACACATCTTCCACCATGTCTCGTTTGAGCCGTTGCCGTCAATGGTGCCCTCACCTGTTATAGCAACGTTATTCTCGCCATACGCATATATACATGGCTGATAGTTCATACAGTCCATGCCTTCCCAGCGTGTCAGTACGATAGGGAACAGGCTCTGGTCAAATGCGAACAAGAGTTTGGCATCTTTCTGTATCTCTAAGTTAACATTACTTTTCAAAGTTATAGGGCCGGTATTGAAGACACCAGCAGGTACGATAACCTTTCCGCCACCTTTCTTTGAGCACTCGGCGATAGCCTTGTTGATTGCTTTCTGGTTCTTTGCAGGCGTGGCCTTTGTCGATGCACCATACTTCGTTATGTTGAAGGTGCGATTAGGGAATGTCGGTTCTTGTACACTTTTCTCGATCTGTTTGTAGAGTTCGTCGTTCCAGTTGTCTGCCGATGCGCAGAGAGGGAGCAATAACCCCAATAACAATAGGTTTAAATACCGCATCATAGTTTTTGATTGTTTGTTGTTTGATTAATTATTTTTATTTCCAATTTTATGCTACAAAGGTAGAAAAAAAATGCCGATTATAGGACTTAATATATAAAAAATGTGTTTTTTCTAATAAAAAATTTGTTTTTTTAAAACATATAATATATATTTGTGGCATCTTTTTTCGATTTCGTTCTTGCGAAATCAATATTGATGGAGGTTGGCAGCATCCTGCGCCAACCTCTTTTTTTTGTGGAAAAATTTGCAGGAATCGACAAAACTCCTTATATTTGCAGCCGAAAACTAACAAATTAATTTATTCTTAACATTAAAAGCCTATCGAAACAGCATTACTTAGATTAAAATAATTTAGGGAATGAAAGATTTGAATGAGATGACCGACGAAGCGTTGGCCATGTCGTATGTAAATGGAAACAACAGGGCTTTTGATGTGCTGCTCTCACGTACACAATCGAAACTGTTCTCGTATATCCTTTTCGTGGTGAGAGACCATGACAAGGCTGACGATATATTCCAAGAGACGTTTGTTAAGATTATCACGAAACTACATCAGGGGAAATATGTGCCAAGCGGTAAGTTCAGCGCATGGATGATGCGTATTGCGCATAATGTCATCATGGACTGGTATCGCGAGCTTCGTATGGATAAGGTTGTCGAAGCCCCACAAGATAACGACCTGTCTAATATGGGTGGCAATGATGTCCTTGATGGTAATATTGAGAACCAGTTTGTTAACGCCCAGGTGCTGGATGACGTCAGGAAGATGATGAACATGTTGCCACCGACGCAGCGTGAGGTGGTATTCATGCGTTTCTATCAGGAACTGTCTTTCAAGGAGATTGCCGAGACAACAGGCGTAAGCATCAATACCTCTTTGGGAAGAATGCGCTATGCTATATTAAACCTCCGTCGTATGGCGAAGGAACACAATGTACATCTGCAACTGGCATAGAAATCCTTTCTAAAAACAACACATATATGGCTACGTCCGGCGGTTTTGCCGCCGGATTATTTATCAAGGCTTTTCAACTCACGGATAGTTGCTAAAGGATCAGCAGACTTGAAAACATAGCTTCCGCTAACCAATACATTGACTCCAGCCTTGACTAAGCGTGGAGCTGTGTCTGCCTGTACACCACCGTCTACCTCAATAAGTGCATTGCTGCCGGTTCTCTCAATGAGCTCACGTAGCTGTGTCACTTTCTCTATAGTGTGCTCAATGAACTGCTGTCCGCCGAATCCAGGGTTTACACTCATTATCAAGACCATGTCAATGTCACGGATAATGTCTTCGAGTATCCATACTGGTGTTGACGGGTTTAGAGTCACACCGGCTTTCATTCCGGTAAGGTGAATCTCATGGATGGCACGGTGCAGATGTCGGCATGCCTCATAGTGTACGTTCATCATCATGGCACCGAGCTTGGCGGTCTGCTGGATGTATCTCTCTGGTTGCTCAATCATGAAATGTACGTCCAATGGCTTTTTGCAAACCTTTCCAACCGCTTCAAGTATGGGAAATCCAAATGATATGTTTGGAACGAAGATTCCATCCATGACATCCAAGTGCAACCAGTCGGCGTCACTGCGGTTAATCATGTCTATCTCATGTCCTAAGTGCAGGAAGTCGGCGGCAAGCAACGATGGAGAAACAAGAGTTCGCATATCAGTTGAGGCAATAATTGTGGATTTTTCCGTTTAGCGTAAATGTCCGATAGGTGTATGCTATCTGGCGGATGATGTTTAACGTTTTCTCAGACGGATTCATTTCCTCGGATGTAAAATACTTCATAGGCAAAGGGAATTAATGATTTGTTTATCTATTGTATTAACGAATGACTTTGTTGTTTATTATATAAAAATAGAAAATAATTTTATTCATGTTTTGCAATAAAACGGGTAAAAAATTTGTGGAGTCAAATAAAACCTGTAAATTTGTGGATTATCAAGGATATACAGAGTATATGATAGTAAAAGTATGCGGCATGCGCGATGCCCAAAATATTCGTGCGGTGGAGGAGTTAGGCATTGACTGGATGGGGTTTATCTTCTTTCCAGAGAGTCCGCGGTATGTTAGTCAGATACGTAGCCGCGCGGGTATTATTCCTGACTATTCCTCATTAGGTAAAGATGATGTGGAGGTCAGACAAAAGACAAAGCCCAAGAGAGTAGGGGTGTTTGTTGATGACATGCCTCAGAATATTGTGACACGTGTATATAATTATAAACTCGATATCATACAGTTACACGGCTCAGAGAGCGAGGTGATGATTGATAACCTTCGCAGGACACTTGACCCGGATATCCGTCCGGGAATAAAAATAATGAAAGCCATAAACATATATACCGCAGAGGATATACTGAGATATAAGCAATATAAAGGACATGTAGACTATCTCCTCTTCGACACGAAGACGAGGCTGGTAGGCGGTAGTGGCATTCAGTTTGATTGGAACTTGTTGAATGAGTATGATGGCGACATTCCTTTCCTGCTAAGTGGCGGTATAGGTCCAGATGACGCAGAGCGCATATCAGCATTCTCACATCCAATGCTTGCAGGCATAGACCTTAACTCCAGGTTTGAGACAGAACCTGGAATCAAGGATGTCGAATTGTTAAGAACATTCTTGGAAAAGATAAGAAGCTAATACAATTTAAATAATTCTGTAATAGTTCTCCTTCCGAGGTCTTGCGGTAGGGTTGCTCCTGTCAGGATATCCAAGTGAGATGCTCCCGACTCCCATGACGTCATCGGGAAGACCAAATCGTTTTATCAGCTTTTTGCCTTCCTCCGTGTCAAACATCTCGCGCTCACGGTTGATCCAGCATGAGGCAAGACCAATGGAGTGGGCTGCCAGCATCATGTTTCCAAGCACAAGAGTACCGTCGCAGATGCCATTTCGCCATTTCTCCGGGCGTGATGCGAATACAAGGACGATAGTGGGTGCATCATAGTATGGATTACTGTCGACACCCATAATCTCTGCGTTCATCCTGACAAGCTGCGCAATGATGTCTGGATCTTGTACGGCGACAATCCAAGGGTCTTGGTAGTTCATTCCTGTGGGAGCGTATGTTCCTGCCTCAAGAACGGCTTTCAGCTCTTCTTCCGTAATCTGCTCCTTTTTATACCTGCGAATGCTTCTTCGCTCACGTAATGCTTTTAAAACTTCGTTGTCCATAAGGGTATGTTTCTAATTATTCATGTTGTATCTTTTTATCATATGCAAAGATATGCTTTTTCTCTTAACTCCCCAACTTTTCATTTATTTTTATTTGTTTTCGCTTTGCTAATGTATAAAAAAACATTATCTTTGCAAAAAAGATAAATGTGTCACGGTATTATGATGCAGGAACACAATAGCGGTATTGATACTTGTCCTTGGTATGCTGTTCGCCTTTTCTCATTGAAACAGAAAGAGGTGGAGGCTTATTTCATGTCTAAGGGCATGGAGACGTTTGTTCCACGGCAGTGGGTAGACTATGAGAAGAATGGCAGAGTATTCCATGAGCTTCGACCTGTGGTCCATAACCTGATCTTTGTCAAAAAAACAAATACAGATCAGGAGATGACGAAGGTCATGATGGAGTCAAACTTCAAGATGTCTGTCATTAGGAAGAATACTGCTGACAGAGCATATTATGAGATTCCTGCCCGAGAGATGCATGAGTTCAAGCTTATGTGTAATCCGGAGGTGGAGCTGCGACAATATCTCAGTGAACAGGAGGCGAGAATGAAGCTTGGTGCCGAAGTGCTGGTTAAGTTTGGACCATTGAAAGGTCTTACGGGACGTCTGGTGCGTATAAGCAAGAAGTACTATCTCCTCAAGGAGGTGCCTGGTATGGGAGTGGCGTTAAAAGTGTCCCGTTGGTGTTGTGTCTCCAAGAAATAGAGTGTAAAATGTGTCAGAACTGACAATAAACAACTAAATACTGAAATATGTTTGGATTAGGATTTCAAGAGGTGTTAGTCATAGCCCTTATCATCCTGTTGCTTTTCGGAGGCAAGAAAATTCCGGAGCTGATGCATGGTCTGGGAAAGGGCGTGAAGAGTTTTAAGGACGGAATGAAAGATGTGGAGAACGTAGCATCTGATGATAGCCCGAAAGTTAGCGAAACCTCATCCCTGAACAAGGACGATGCGAGTGGGCAGTGATGCTGAAATGACATTCTGGGAGCATCTCGACGAGCTGCGCAGTATGTTGATACGTGCCATTGTCGTGGTGGCGGTATTTGCAATTGCCGCGTTTTGTCTGAAAGATATACTTTTCGATATTGTGTTAGCTCCCCGTTCCTCCGGTTTCGTAACTTACAGGTTGTTGGGAGTGGAGCCTTTCGAGGTCCAGCTGATGAATATTGGTTTGACAGAGCAGTTCATGACGCATGTGAAAGTATCTGCGTACAGTGGGTTACTGCTGGCATCGCCATACGTGCTTTATCTGCTTTTCCGGTTTGTCTCTCCAGGACTGTATAACAGCGAGCGGCGCATTGCCATGACAGTTGTCGGAGCCGGTTACCTTATGTTTATCATAGGAACGCTGCTAAACTATTTCCTGGTCTTTCCGTTGACAGTCCGCTTCCTGGGAACCTATCAGGTGAGTGATGATGTTGCAAACATGCTTACGCTGCATTCGTATATTGACACTTTTATGATGATGGGTCTTATGATGGGTGTGATGGCTGAGTTGCCTGTTGTCTGTGGACTTATGGCTCGGATGGGATTGCTCTCTGTGGGAATGATGAAAGCCTATCGGCGGCATGCGGTGGTGGTGATACTCATTGTGGCGGCAGTGATTACACCAACTGCGGATGCCTTTACGTTGTTTGTTGTGGCATTGCCCATATGGATGCTGTATGAAATTAGTATTTTTGTTTGCAAGATAGTACAAAAACAATATGATAGTGTTAAAGAAAATTAGAATTACCCTTGCTGCCATCTTCTTTATTGGCATCACACTGTTGTTCCTTGACTTCAGTGGAACGCTTCACCAATGGTTGGGATGGATGGCGAAAATCCAGTTTCTGCCGGCTGTGCTGGCAATCAATGTGGCTGTTATTATAGGGCTGTTGTGTCTGACATTGCTCTTCGGACGTATCTACTGCTCGGTTATTTGTCCATTGGGGGTAATGCAGGATATCTTCGGTGCCCTTGGTATGAAAGCAAAGAAAAACAGGTACACCTATTCTGCGGCAAAGTCATGGCTGCGCTATACCATGCTGGCTGTTATGGTCGTGGCTGTCATTGCCGGGGTAGGGAGTGTAGTACAACTGCTCGCCCCATATAGTGCCTACGGAAGGATTGCCACAATGCTTCTTCAGCCTGTTTATGAATTGGGTAACAACATGTTTGCGGTGTTGGCGGAACGGGCAGACAGCTATGCTTTCTATACTAAGGACGTGTGGATGAAGAGTCTTCCTGTGTTAGTGATTGCTGTCGTGACTCTCTTCGCTTTGGCATTCTTGGCATGGCGCAACGGCAGAACCTATTGTAACACGATCTGTCCGGTAGGTACGGTATTAGGCTTTTTCTCACGTTTCTCCTTGATGAAGGTCTACTTCGATGAGAGCAAATGCCGTAACTGTTCTTTGTGCTCTAAGAACTGTAAGGCTTCGTGCATCGACTATAAGACGCATACGGTGGACCATAGCCGCTGTGTGGTATGTGGCGACTGTCTGGCCTCTTGCAAATTTGGTGCGTTGAACTATGGAAAAAAGCATTCCGGTCAAACAGGTGCTTCTGACCAGTCTGATGCTTCTGAAAAGAATAGCGTCTCCGGCTCACGTCGTTCCTTCCTTCTCGCTACTGCAATGGCTGCGACAGCAGCAATGGCGCAGGAAAAGAAAAAGGTTGATGGTGGACTGGCTGTTATTGAGGATAAGGTTGCCCCAAGTAGGCAGACTCCTCTCACGCCTCCTGGCTCACGGAGTGCCACGAACATGGCGAGGCGATGCACTGGTTGTCAACTGTGTGTGTCAGAGTGCCCAAATAATGTTTTACGACCGTCGACAGACTTGTTGCATCTCATGCAACCTGTAATGTCTTACGAGCGGGGGTATTGCCGTCCGGAATGTACCCGTTGTTCGGAGGTTTGTCCCACTGGTGCCATCGAGAAAGTGGCTCATGAGGAGAAGTCATCTGTTCAAATAGGTCATGCGGTTTGGATAAAAAAGAACTGTATTCCGTTGACAGACGGAGTGGAGTGTGGCAATTGCGCCCGTCATTGTCCGTCAGGTGCTATTGAAATGGTACCTTCTGACCCGGATGATGAGACTTCAGCTTATATACCAGCGGTCAACGAGGCACGTTGCATCGGCTGTGGAGCTTGTGAGAATCTCTGTCCTGCGCGTCCGTTCTCTGCGATTTATGTCGAGGGACATGAGGTTCACAGGATGATTTGAGGTTTTATTATTATCGTGATAACGTAATATCGTAATATCGTAATAACGAAACCTCGTAATGTCGTAATACCGTAATAACGAAATAACGCAATAACAAAAACAATGAACAAAGATATTTCACGCCGGAAATTCCTAAAGGTTGTTGGTGCCGGCACTGCGGCAACAACTGCTATGATGGTGGGCTGCAAGGAAAATAAAAGCTCTCAGGTTGAGATGGAGTACAAGAAACAGGTGGAGCCGCCTAAAGGACAGATGACCTATCGCCTGAACCCCAAGACGAAAGAGAAGGTGTCGCTGTTGGGATATGGCATGATGCGCCTGCCTACGACAAGTGGAGGTGCCTCGGGGCGTGATAACGAGGATGCTATTGACCAGGAGATGGTAAACAAACTTGTTGACTATGCCATAGACCACGGTGTCAATTACTTCGATACCTCGCCAGCTTATTGCCAAGGACATTCTGAAGAGTCCACTGGAATAGCGTTGCACCGTCACAAGCGTAGCGAGTATTTCGTGGCAACAAAACTCTCAAACTTTGATGAGGAGACTTGGTCGCGAGAGGAGTCCATAAAGATGTACCATAACTCCATGAAGTACCTGCAAGTGGACTATATCGATTATTACTTGCTGCATGGTGTGGGAATGAAAGGTATGGAGGCATTGGAAGGACGCTATCTCGATAATGGTATGCTCGACTTCCTTTTGGAGGAACGTAAGGTTGGCAGGATTAAGAACCTCGGCTTCTCCTATCATGGCGACATCAAGGTTTTTGACTATCTCTTGGAGCGTCATGACAAATATCAGTGGGATTTTGTACAGATAGAACTGAACTATCTGGATTGGGACTATGCCAACGAGATTAATGAGCGTAACACCGATGCCCGCTATCTGTATGCTGAATTGGAGAAACACCATATTCCGGCAGTCATCATGGAGCCGTTGCTCGGTGGAAGGCTTGCCAATGTGCCGCAGTATCTGGCAACGGAAATGAAGAAACGTGATCCGGAGAGGTCTGTAGCATCGTGGGCTTTCCGTTATGCCGGAACACCAAAGGGGGTGCTGACTGTGTTGAGTGGCATGACTTATATGGAACATCTTAAAGATAATCTTCTTTCATACTGTCCATTAACTCCTGTCACAAAGGATGATGAGGCTTTCCTTTATGATATTGCCAAGCAGATTGTGGGCGTAGAGACTATTCCATGTAATGATTGTAAATACTGTATGCCGTGTCCGTATGGTATTGATATTCCAGCTATCTTCGTACATTATAATAAATGTAAGAACGAGGGGACATTGCCCAGAGACCGGCAATCGGAGGACTATCGTAAGCTGCGTAGGCAATATCTTATAGGTCTCGACCGTGTCGTTCCGCGTGAGCGGCAGGCAGACCACTGCATCCAGTGTGGTCAGTGTGAGCCTCATTGTCCACAGAACATCCGCATTCCGAAGGAACTGGCGAAGCTCAGTGGTATGATAGAGGAAATGAAACGGCAGAGTGATGTGCTGTAACTGAATAAAAAAAGGCTGTGTCTCCTTAAAGAGATACAGTCTTTTTGATATTACTTCTTCTTGTGAATCAGTTTGTTAGAATTCACTGGTAAAGTGAAACTTTATATGCTCAAAGTCTTGCTGTGCCATGGATAACACATAGCTGGAGTCTGCCAGAAAGACGTCACGCCCCTCACGATCCTTTGCCATATATTGGTATTTGCGCTTCTTGAAACTCTCCAGTTCCTTTTCATCGTCAGCCTCTATCCAGCATGCTTTATACAGGTGAACGGGTTCCCAACGGCACTTGGCATTATATTCGTTTTCCAGACGGTATTGGATAACCTCAAACTGGAGTTGTCCTACAGTACCAATGATCTTTCTGCCGTTGAACTGGTTGATAAACAACTGTGCCACACCTTCGTCCATAAGTTGCATGATACCTTTCTCAAGCTGTTTTGACTTCATTGGATCGTCGTTCTCAATGTATTTGAACATCTCTGGCGAGAATGACGGAAGACCGCGGAAATGTATCTGTTCTCCTTCTGTCAGCGTGTCGCCAATCTTGAAGATGCCATTGTCTGGCAGACCGACGATGTCACCCGGCCATGCTTCTTCGATGGTGCTCTTGCGCTGTGCCATAAACTGGGTAGGGGAGGAGAAGCGGATGGTTTTGCCTTGCCGCACATGAAGGTAGGGCTGGTTTCGCATAAACTTACCACTGCAAACTTTGCAGAAGGCTATACAGGAACGGTGGTTGGGGTCGATGTTTGCTGTAATCTTGAAGATGAATCCCGTGAACTTCGGCTCATCGGGCTGGATGTCGCGCTCTTCTGCCTTTGTGGGTTTAGGAGACGGGGCTATCTCAACGAAACAATTCAAGAGTTCCTGTACACCGAAATTGTTCAGGGCTGAGCCGAAGAATACCGGGGCAACCTCCGCACTGCGGTAGGTGGCAACTTCGAATGGCGGATATACTCCGTCAACTAATTCCAAATCATTGCGTAGCTGATTGGCATCTTGCTCACCGACATGGCTCTCGAGTTCCTTGCTGTTTATGTCTACTTCTATCTTCTCAGTTACTCGCTGTTTGTCGGGAGTGAAGAGGTCGAGCTTGTTTTCATAGATATTGTACACGCCCTTGAATTTGGCTCCTTGGTTAATAGGCCAGCTTAAAGGACGTACCTTAATCTGCAGTTCCTGCTCAAGCTCATCAAGAAGGTCGAAGGGGTCACGTCCCTCACGGTCCATCTTGTTGATGAAAATGATGACGGGGGTATTCCGCATACGACACACTTCCATAAGCTTTCTTGTCTGTGTCTCCACACCTTTCGCACCGTCAACAACAATAATGGCGGAGTCTACAGCTGTCAGTGTACGGTATGTGTCCTCGGCAAAATCCTGGTGACCAGGAGTGTCAAGGATATTTACTTTATATTCAATGTCGGAGCCTTCGGGGGTGTAGTCGAACTCCATGACTGATGTTGACACCGAGATACCGCGTTGCTTCTCAATATCCATCCAGTCGGAGGTGGCTGTCTTGCGTATCTTGTTGCTTTTAACAGCACCGGCAACCTGTATCTGACCACCGAACAACAGGAATTTTTCTGTTAGTGTGGTCTTTCCTGCATCCGGGTGGGAGATAATGGCGAAGGTCCGCCTTCTTTCAATTTCTGTATTCATTAATTATCAATTTTATGTCGCTTTGCTCCATGATTTTTCTCAATTTTCACCTTCCAACTTCCCAATACACACCTCAAGGCTTTCTTCCCAATATGGGATTTCTATACCATAGGTCTCTTTCAACTTGGTCTTGTCAAGGACACTGTAGTGTGGACGTGCCGCTGGAGTAGGGTATTCGCTGGTGTGAAGTGGCTTTACCTTGCAAGTGTTGATTCCTGCGATACGATGGATGGCTTTAGTGAAGTCATACCAGCTGATAACTCCTTCGTTGGAGAAATGATATATGCCTGGCACTACACCTTTATCTATTGCTGTCATAATTGCAATGGCGAGGTCATGGGCGTATGTAGGAGTACCAATCTGGTCGAAGATGACACCTAACTCACTCTTTTCTTTTCCAAGACGAAGCATCGTCTTTACGAAATTATTGCCAAAAGTGGAATAGAGCCATGCCGTGCGGATAATCATGGTATTTGGACATGCCGCTTGCGCAGCCTTCTCTCCGTTTAGCTTGGTCGTTCCATATACGCTGTTGGGACATGTGGGCATGTCGGGTGTATAGGGAATATGTCCCGTGCCGTCAAACACGTAGTCGGTGGAGATCTGTATGAGCCAGCCTCCTCTCTTTCCTATGGCGGAGGCGAGGTACCCGGGGGCTGTGCTGTTGAGCATGGTACATAGCTCTACGTTTGACTCTGCCTTGTCAACAGCCGTATATGCGGCACAGTTTACGATACCGTCAATATTATTTTCCTGTACAAAGCGGTCGATTGCGCTGGCATCTGTTATGTCCAGTTCCGCTACATCAGTGTTGTAGAACGTATGCATTGGATAGTCTTTCTCCAATATTTGCATCTCGTTACCAAGTTGACCATTACAGCCGGTGATTAGTATATTCATACGCTTAATTATCATTTGTCATTTATCAATTATCATTTAGGACAAGCTCTCCAGACTTGTCTGCCTGATAGTAGTCGGAAAGCATACCTATAAGAGTTGTGATTTCCTTAATAGCATGCTGGGTATCTTGTGTTATCTCTTTCTTTTGTAAACGCAACATCATTGTTCCGTACAATGCGTTAAAGCATGTCTCTATCTCATGCTCGTCTTTGTTAGCTCCTTTGTTGCGTAACTCAACGATAAAAGGTAATACACGATAGTACTCGGAGTTATAGAACGGGAACTTGGGAGATTGCAGTAAGGCACCGTGCAGCTCCTCCAATTGCTGAAGGACGACTTTGTTTATTTGAAGATGCCCCTTGTCTCTTAGTCCCTCATTGTTCATCATCCTCACCAGATTTCCGAACCAGTCAGTCTCCTCCTCTAATTGCTCTTCAGTATAGTTGAACCTTGAGATGTATTCCTTCCTTAAGCGCGTCAACGAACAGTCGTATGCGCGTATGATGTCTTCGACCTGCCACATATAAAGCAGGTATTCGGCAATACTTTTCTTTCTTAGTTCCTGGGCTATAAACATCTTGCTAATTACAATTTAATGATTAAAACGATAAGCGGTCTTACCATTCAGGCAACTGATACAGGTTGAAAATAAGACCTATAAGGGCAACGAGTGAGAAGATAATCACAACAGAGCCGATAACCTTATTGATAATCAATATTCCATTGGTGTCAAACTTATTGCGAATCTTGTCAACAAGCCACGTAAGACCAAACCACCATAACAAAGCACCAAGGATGATGCTGAGGTAACCTACAAACATTTCAAAAGGGTGGTTGGGTATGATGAAGGCAAAAGAGCCGAAGGTTGCCATGAAAAGGAATATTATAAGCGGATTGCTCAAGGTTACAAAGAATGCGGTAATGGCATTGTGGGTCAGCGACCCTTTCTGGTTGGAGCTCTTATGGGCGTTCTTCATAGGGTCTGACATAAAACAATAAATTCCAAAGCCTAATAGCATGACACTACCTAAAATCTGTAGTATAAACTTGTTCTCGGCATTGTTGATGAAGTCCATTACGAAACTCATTCCCAAACCAGTTATCAGGGCATAGATGATATCGCTCGCCGCAGCACCCATGCCTGTGACAAAACCATACCACCTGCCTTTGTTCAAAGTGCGCTGGATACATAGTATTCCCACCGGTCCCATCGGAGCCGATGCCAATATACCGATGACTATACCTTTGTACATACAATCCAGTATATCTATCTGAAAAGGAAAAGGCAAATTCATATCTGCCTGCAAAGGTACAAAAATTTCGATTAAATGAGAGCAAAGAAAGCTTGTTTTCTTTGCCGAGTGTGAGAAATTTATGAAATAAGCGAGCACAAACCAAAAGAAAAAATGTTTTTTTCTGCTGACCCATGAGACGATTGTTATGATTCGCAAGCGTTAAAAAAGCGTAAAAAGAAAAATAAACTACTTCTTCTCAACGTTCCGCTCTCAACTAATTATTACCTTTGCAAGTATATCTGAATATCAAACTAAAAACAAGGATTTATGAATACACAACAGCAGAAGCCTTATGTTATAGGCTTGGATTTAGGAGGAACAAACTCAGTCTTCGGTATCGTTGACCAACGTGGTGAAATAAAGGCTACCACCGCAATCAAGACACAAGGATATGATAAGGTGGAGGATTATGTAGATGCCTGTGTCGAGGCTCTTCAGGTAATCATTGAGCAGGTTGGTGGAATAGATACTATCAAGGCGATGGGTATCGGTGCTCCAAACGGTAACTATTATACTGGTAATATTGAGATGGCACCAAATTTGGCTTGGGCTCATGGTACTGTCGTTCCTTTGGCAAAGCTGTTCTCCGACCGTCTGGGTATTCCAGTGGCACTGACTAACGATGCCAATGCTGCCGCAGTGGGCGAAATGACCTACGGCGTGGCACGTGGCATGAAGAACTTCATTATGATAACTCTCGGCACTGGCGTCGGTTCCGGTATAGTTGTAAACGGACAGGTGTTGTATGGCTGTGATGGCTTCGCCGGTGAGCTTGGACATGTTATCATGCGCCGTGAGAACGGGCGTAGCTGTGGCTGTGGACGTAACGGCTGTCTGGAGGCATACTGTTCCGCAACAGGTGTGGCACGTACCGCTCGTGAGTTCCTTGAGAAACGTCAGGATGCGTCTTTGTTGCGTGAACTCGACCCGGAGAAGATCACATCGCTGGATGTGTCTATAGCCGCAAGTAAGGGTGATGCCCTGGCAAAGGAGATTTATGAGTTTACCGGTCACATGCTTGGAGAGGCTTGTGCTGACTTCGCCGCTTTCTCTTCACCCGAGGCTTTTATATTCTTCGGAGGTATGGCAAAGGCTGGTGACCTAATTATGGATCCTATAAAGAAGAGCTACGACGAGCATGTGTTGCCTATCTTCCGTGGTAAGGCTCAGTTCTTGGTCAGCTCTCTTGACGGTGCCAGTGCTGCCGTACTCGGTGCCTCAGCCATTGGTTGGGAAATTTAATTATTGATGACATGCGGTAACGCCGCATGTCTATATTTATAATGAATAGAGAAGACGATATAAGAAATGCGGTAGAGGTATTACGCAAAGGTGGCGTAATCCTCTACCCGACAGATACTATATGGGGAATAGGCTGCGACGCCACCAACTCTGAGGCGGTAAAAAGGGTCTATGGCATAAAACGCAGAGATGACTCTAAGGCGCTGATATGCCTGGTAGACTCCGATGCTCGCATGCAACGATATGTGCGTGAGGTTCCTGAAGTGGCTTGGCAGTTGGTCGATGCTGTCGTCAAGCCTACTACACTGATTCTTGATAATGCGGTCAACCTCGCGCCAGAGTTGCTGGCTGAAGACGGCAGCGTGGGTATTCGTATTACTAATGAGCCCTTCTCAAAGGAATTATGTTACCGTTTCCAGAAGGCTTTGGTAAGCACGAGCGCAAATGTCAGCGGTGAACCGTCTCCGCAAAATTATAAGGATATTCCTGAGGAGATTATACAGGCTGTAGACTATGTATGCTTCTCCCGTCGACAGGAGCATAAGCCGCATGAGGCTTCGAGTGTCATCAAACTCACAAAGGATGGCAGGGTAACGATAATCAGAAAGTAATTGTAGTGGAAGGACTTGAGCAGAAGACGCGCTTGGAGCGTATTGTGGAATGGCGGGAGAAACATATTTCTGACCGTAATTTCACTTTGTTGCTGTCTTTCTTCGTCGGGATGTTTGCTGCTGTCGCTGCATATATCCTCCATTCTCTTATTCACCAGATACAACTCTTGCTGCGCTCCGGGTTTAAGATGGACTCCTCAAACTGGCTTTATCTGGTTTTTCCAGTGGTGGGAATCTACCTTACTCACTTGTTTGTGAAGCATGTCGTGAAGGACGATATCTCTCATGGCATTACAAGGGTGTTGTATGCTTTCTCGTCCAAGCAGTCGAAACTAAAGGGACATAATACCTGGAGCTCGGTCATAGCGTCTGCCATAACAATTGGGTTCGGTGGATCGGTGGGTGCTGAGGCACCGATAGTATTGACTGGCTCGGCCATAGGCAGCAATCTCGGCCAATTGTTCAAACTGGATAACAAGACCCTTATGCTGTTGGTGGGCTGTGGCGCCTCGGCAGCTATCGCAGGTATCTTTAAGGCTCCTATCGCCGGACTGGTGTTTACCTTGGAGGTGTTGATGGTTGACCTCACCATGGCTTCATTGTTGCCGATCTTGGTCGCTACGGTGACAGCTACTTGTTTCTCATATTTCTTTACGGGCTGGGATTCTCTGTTCGAATACCAGATGGACAAGGCATGGGAGCTGTCTGGCGTGCCGCCAACGATATTGTTAGGTGTGGCGTGCGGATTCATCTCTTTGTATTTCATGCGGCTTATGTCATGGTGTGAGAATGGGTATGCGCGATTGAAGGAGCATAGCTATATCCGACTTCTTGCCGGAGGTGTGGTGCTTAGCTCTCTTATATTCTTTTTCCCGGCATTGTATGGTGAGGGTTATGACAGTCTTGCCATTCTTATTAATGGGAAGACGGAGGCCGACTGGAACATGCTGCTGAGCCAGTCTCTCTTTGCTGGACATGGTGAGCTGCTGGTCGTTTATGTCGGTATGGTTATACTCACGAAGGTTTTTGCCACCTCTGCTACTAATGGGGCAGGGGGCTGTGGCGGTACGTTTGCTCCGTCGCTGTTCATCGGTGGCTTCCTTGGTTTCTTTTTCTCAAGGATATGGAACATGCATGGTGTCGGTGTTTATATCTCAGAGAAGAACTTCACGCTTATGGGTATGGCTGGTGTCATGGCTGGTGTCATGCATGCGCCGTTGACGGGTATATTCCTTATTGCCGAGCTGACAGGTGGCTATCAGCTGTTCCTGCCATTGATGATCGTGAGCGTGAGCGCATATCTGACCATCTCTCTCTTCGAGTCACATAGTATTTATGCGATACGATTAGCGAGGGAAGGAAAACTGATAACACACCATACCGACCATGCTGTGTTGACACTGATGAGTCTCGACAGTGTCATTGACCGTGACTTCTCGGCAGTACATCCTGATCTGGAGATGGGACAACTGGTTCATGTCATCAGCCGTAGCCGCACCAACTATGTGCCTGTATGTGATGATGGCGGACGTTTGTTGGGTGAGATTGACATCACGAAACTGAGACATGTCATCTTCCGTACGGAGTTGTACCATCGTTTTAAGGTGTCGCAGATAATGACGGAACCGGCAGCGGTGCTTGGTGTCAATGATCCTATGGAGGATGTGATGAGGAATTTCGACAAGACTGATGCCCTCGTGCTTCCTGTCGTGGATAATGATGGTATTCTTTTGGGATATATTGCCCGTACACGTATGTTGAATATGTACCGTCAGATGGTAGCGGACCTTTCTGCGGAATAACTATAATGAATTAAAAACAATGACTCGTCAAGACTTGAGAATAGTGTTCATGGGCACACCGGAGTTTGCGGTGGAGACCCTGAAGGCATTGGTGGATAATGGCTATAATGTCGTGGCTGTAGTGACACAACCTGATAAGCCGGTGGGGAGACATGGTTCCGTGCTCCAACCTTCGCCAGTGAAGCAGTATGCTATGGAGAAAGGACTACCGGTGCTTCAACCGGAAAAGATGAAGGATCCGGCTTTTGTTGAGGCTTTACGGCAATATGATGCCGACTTGCAAGTGGTGGTGGCGTTCCGGATGTTGCCGGAGGTGGTATGGGACATGCCACGCTTCGGTACGTTTAATGTGCATGCTGCTTTGTTACCTCTCTATCGTGGCGCGGCACCAATCAACTGGGCTGTTATCAATGGTGAGACACAGACTGGTGTTACAACATTCTTCCTTGACCATGATATTGATACCGGACGTATAATCCTCCAACGTCGGTTTGATATCCCTGATGATGCGGATGTGGAGTATGTATATGATGGTCTTATGAGGCTTGGAGCACAGGCTGCCATCGACACCATTGACATGATTGTAGAAGGCAACGGCACTGTTGCCAGCACACCACAGGAGGAAGTGGTGGTGGCTGGTTCCGCCAGCCATGCTCTCCCTGTCGCCCCGAAGATTTTCAAGGAGACCTGCCGTATCGACTGGCATCAGCCTGCAAAACGGGTTTATGACTTCATTCGTGGCTTGAGTCCTTATCCTGGGGCTTGGACAGAGATGATAGACGATGGCATGCAGCCAATAGTTCTCAAGGTGTTCAAGACTGCTAAGACTGACCGTCCTGTGACGGGTGACGTGGGGGAGGTGACCATTGAGAGGAACCATCTATATGTGAATTGCTCCGATTGTCAGCTTGAGCTTCTTCTGGTTCAGCTTAGTGGTAAGAAGCGGATGGATGTACGTTCCTTCCTTAATGGCTTCCATGGCGTAGAGCCAAGGGTGGAATAGTTCCCAAACTTCTTAACTTCCCTAACATCTAAATTATTTACTCGTCCCATGGGGAGTAATGCCAGATTCTCACTCCGTCATCATCGTTGTTGAAGGGAGTTTCTTTCCCCATTGCCTCTTGGTCACTTTGTTGGTTATATACACTCGGTTCCATAAAGGATGCTATATCAACAGGAACCACCTTTATAATCGGTTTGATGTATGTTTTCCGTAGCATGTCTGTTTGTATTAGAAAGTTGATATTCTTTTTCCTTGGTAGATGTATATGCCTTTAGGTAGATTTGGAGTATGTAAACTGGGGGCTCCACGTCCCACACACCGTCCGTAGAGGTCGAAGATACGGTCGTCAACAGCTGATTGCTCACGGATGGCATGGTTGCCACTGTCATGTTCTTGCTGACATGGGACTGCGCTAATACCTGTGATGGCATCATCGAAGGTATAGCCTTTTGCTCCGCTGCTTTCTGGAACGGCAAGGTAGGCTTTCCCCGCTCCGATGTTGATAGAGTGTCCATCGGCGGTGTCCCAGAAGAATCCTACCGTCTTGTCACTTGCGCTCTTATAACATAGCTTATAATACAGATAGCCGCTGTCATCAACCATCTCACCTGTTGACCCACGTAGCATGTTGTTTGTCGGTGCTGCCGCTGTAGTCGTGGTGGTATAATAGGTGTATGTTCCTTGTGCTCCCTCTAAAAGCAGTGGTGTCTGTGCAGGCACTACGTCACCCTTTGTATATGTGGTTCCGTATGTCACCCTCCCTTGTGCATCGGAGATGGTATGCCCGGTGACGCCTTCAGGCATGACAAAAGCATCATTCAAATATATTGTCGCATACTGGGATTCCGAAATGGAGAGGGTGGAGGTGGCTGGAGTGCCAGAGAAAACCATGACTTCATCAAGGAAAAAGCGGTTTCCTTTCTCTTGAATTGCTGAGAATTTTATTTTTGAATTTAAAGTAGCATTAGAAATGGAGATATGGTATTCATTAAACTCTGCCTGTTGAATGGCTATTTTTGTTTGGTCTAACGTACCGCCATTTAAAATGGTTATTTGAATTTGTTTTAGGTCTTTATCGCTATTCCAACCTCCTGCTTTAAATGTTATTATTCCATTGCCTGTGAATCTTAATGCAGGAGTGGTTGCTGTGGCGGGTTTTGTAGTTCCATCAAAAAAAGTACATTGATATCCCATCCATACGCTATTAGCATTTTCATAACTCCAATTGTTATCTGTTATTGGTTTAATATATTTTTCAGACTTCCACTTTCCATCATTACCTCCTTCACCATTACACTTATCAAACGATTCATAAAACACAAGAGTTTGAGCATTAACTACATTCACCATTCCTTGGCAAAAAACTAATAATCCGATGAGAATTTTCTTTTTCATAATAAATAGAGTTTAAGTTTGTTGGTGCAAAGATATGCAACAAATTTTATACTCCAAATAAAAATGAGAGGAAAATTAGTTTTTGCTAAAGGTTTAACAATAAGTGTGGCAAAAGGTCTCAAAATGTACTAAAAACAGTGATTTGGGAGTAAGCTGCTTGCTTGTTTTTTAGAAAATGATTACCTTCGCACACAAAACAGGAAACATGGCAATAGTTGTGACATACAGGTTGACCAGTCGTCTCTCCATGCGTATAGCCAAGAATGGTGATGTACATGTGTCGGCACCTGTGGGTATAGCCCGTAAGAAGGTGCTGGCGTTTATCAATGACCATCGTGACTGGATAAGAAAGGCGCGGGAGAGACGGCAGAGTCAGGAGGCTAAACGGAAAGCTTTCTTTGGTCAGTTGCCATTGGAAAACAGGCTGCAACGTACGGAGGCATTGACTCGTATAAAGGCTATTGTGTTGCCAATGGTGGCACATTATGCGCCTTTGATGCAGGTGACTCCCAATGAGATTCGTTTCCGTGCGATGATATCTCGATGGGGTGTCTGTGACGTCAAGACACATAATATCACCTTTAGTATCTACTTGTTGTTACTGCCAGAATGGTGCATAGAGCATACCGTGGTACATGAGCTTGCCCATCTTATAGTACCGAACCATAGCATGGAGTTCTATGCTGTGATGAACCGTTTCTTTCCACGATGGAAAGAGGCGCGAAGGGAAACAAAGCGGATAAGTAAAAACTCATAACTCACAACCTAAACGGTACCGCCACCTGTAACTCGGTGAAGTCTGCCTTGGTAAGGTGAGCGTTGATGTTGAATCCTAACGACATACCGCCAAGTGACGGGAAAGAATAATGTAGTCCCACACGTTCATAATATGGTTTTTCTATCTCCTTGGCATTGTTGCCCATCTCACGGTACAGGTAGACACCCAGTCCCACACGTACCGACAGGTTACCGTAGAACACCTCATGCTTGGCGGCAATACCCACTGACCATGGACTGTGCTTGTCGGTAAAGCCATCTGCCTCGTCTAATTCCTTTACATGGTTGCTGTAACTGCCATAGAACAGGTCGAGACCAACTCCTGATGCCCAGCGGCGGGCGTAACGGTATAATAGGTCTGTCTGGAAGGAATAGGAAGGATAGAAATGGAACTTGTCTGTGCGGTAGTCCGGGGCGTCGGGGGATGTATAGAACTGAGTCTTCTGCCAGTCTTCCAAAAGGGTCTTGCCACCAACACCTAAAGAGGCTTCGGCAAACCAGTAGGGACGGAAACCGTTCTTCTCCGGCAGCTTGCTTCCATCTCTTGCATCCCTAACTTTTTTAACTTTCCTAACTTCTTCATCCTCTATAGAATACATGGCTCCGATGAAAGGACCAAGGTAGTTTACTCCCTTGTTGGGACGATACAGTGCTCCATTGCTGTGATGGCTGAAGTCAATGCCGCCTTGCAGTGCCCATGTGCTGTTGACCTTCCATGTGGCTGCCAGTCCTGCCGTGAAATAAATATTGAGATGTGCCCCAAGGAATTCGTTATCGATCTGGTCAGTCTTGTTATATACCTTATTAAAATAGCCGATACCTGTACCAAGGTAATATGCCAGTTCCCAGTGACGGCTGCGCCAGACAGGGCGTGAGAAGGTGCCGTATATTGTGATGGCGTTACCTAATATGCTGTTGTAGTCTACTGGTATGAGCTTACCCCATGAGGGATCCGCGTCACGATGCATCACCGTTCCGTGATTGAGATTATATCTTAGTCCGAAAGTGAAAGTGGGGTAGTTGTAGTCCTTTGCGAACAAAAGGGGTGAGAAGGCGTCTTGTCTCTCAATGTCAGTCAATGACAATTGCTGCGCAGCCTCTGGTGTCACGGGCTGGTAGTGCAGCTCCACTGCCACAGAATGGCTCTCATCCTCCTTGAGCCATTTCTTTACATATTTGTCTAATGCTAATACCTTACCTGGGTTATATTTCAGTTCTATCGACAGTCTGCCAAGGGAGTCAGCCTGACCTTTTGAGGTCAGTGGTATACATGCCAGCAAAAGACATGCGACAGTGTACCGCCATTTCCTCCAACATCCCATGTGCCCTGTGTCTCGTGTTTAGAACCAAAGGATGCGATAGGCAAGGCTCAGACTGAAGAAGTTGAAACGGGCATTGCCGAGTACTCTCTTCGCGTCATCCGAATGGGCAATCCTTTTTGGATGGAAATTGTAGCGGGCGTCAACTTGCAGCTGTCCGAACTCATACGAGAGACCTACTGGAATAGACAGCTCACCGCTGTGAAGGTCACCCTTGATGTCCTGCACGAGCCGTCTCGGTGCGTTCACCTCTGCCTTGGCATTGATAAGACGACCAATCTGGAAACCGGTATACATGCTGAATGGTATGGTCTTCTTAGGATACCACCGGCACAGATATGCCGTGTTGATATAGTCCATACGGTAACTTCTTTCGGCATATACCTTCTCGCCATTGTCACCTGGGGCAGTGCCGGGAACACCGTCAGCTCCCTGTCTGCTGTAGTTCATCTCCACGTCCATTGCCAAGTTTGGTATGAAGAACACTTCCACAAAGAAGCCGCCGGTGAACCAGGGTTTTATCTTCTTCCCACCTACATTGGTCATATTGGATGATGTGGCACCTATTTTCGGAGCGATGAAGATATCCCATTGGTCATGCTCGCCAGTAGGAACGAAATCCTGTTTCATGGAGGAGAATATATCTTTCACCTCATCCTTGAGGTTTTGAGTGAAAGTCTGTGCCGTTGCCTGTGTGAGAGCAGCGGTTATGACAAGGGTTAGAATAATGATTCGTTTCATTGTGAGTGATAATTTATCGGCAAAGGTACAATTTATCTGATAAAATACAAAATAAAAGCAGTTTTATTTTCACTGCCGGAAGCCATTTACCGCATTCGCAACCGTTGCCGCCTCTTCTGGAGTAAGGACCTGACTGATAGGCAGACTCAGCTCCTCACGGTGTATCTTCTCGGTGACAGGCAGCGACAGGTGGCTCCACTCGCGGTAGCATTCCTGCTGATGGGGTGGGATGGGATAGTGTATTAGGGTCTGGATGCCCAGTGCCTGTAAATATGCCTGTAGCTCGTCGCGCCGCTCACAGAAGACAGGGAAGATATGGTATACGTTCTGCGGATCATCCACCAGCTTAGGAAGTCTGATTAGTGGATTGTCCAGCATGTCGTAATAGAGATGTGCAATCTCTTGTCTGCGTCGGTTGTCATCATCCAAATGACGGAGCTTTACTCGTAGGACGGCAGCGTTCATCTCGTCGAGGCGGGTGTTACGTCCTTGGTATTTAAACACGTATTTACGGGTTGAGCCGTAGTTGCCCCATGCACGGATGACCTCAGCCAGTTGCGGGTCATTGGTAGTCACGGCACCTGCGTCACCGAAGGCTCCAAGGTTTTTGCCTGGATAGAAGCTGTGACCGGCAGCGTCGCCAATGGAACCGGTCCGTGCCCCTCGGTCTCCTTTAGAGGTGTGGGGGTGTCTACATCCATGTGCCTGTGCATTATCCTCAATGAGCTTTAGATTATGTCTCTTGCAAATGTCACCAATCTTTTCAGTATAGGCACATCGCCCATAGAGATGTACGATAAGGATAGAACGGGTGCATGGCGTGATGGCAGCCTCTATACGCTCGTCGTCAATCTCAAGGGTGTCTTCACGTGGCTCCACCAATACTGGCTTCAGACCGTTTTCCGTGATGGCAAGGATTGAGGCTATATAGGTGTTGGCTGGAACGATGACTTCGTCGCCTGGCTTCATCACACCTAATTCGATATAGGCACGGTAGATGCCGGTAAGCGCGTCCAGTCCGTTGCCCACGCCTACACAGTGGCTCGTGCCGATATATCTGGCATACTCTTCCTCAAACAGCCGTCCTTCCTCACCTTGCAGGTACCAGCCGGAGTCTGTCACCCGTCTGACGGCTGCATGGAGTTCGTCGGCATAGCGGCCTGTAATCTTTTGAAGGTCTAAGAACTTAATCATCCCTTTTGATTATTGCAAGTTGATTTCCTCTAACGATAAGATTGTATTATTGTTCAGCGATGCAAAAATACATTTTTTTTCCGAATAATCATCATTCTGGTGGAAAAGATGCAAAACAACAAGGAACTTAGTTAATTCTGTCAAAATGAACATGCAAATCAGTTTTTTTTTGTACTTTTGTAGCGAACCAATACTAACTGACAATGAAACGACTCATCTTTTTTCTCGGACTACTGTTGTGGAGTATCTGTGGCGCAGCGCAAAAAACTGTTGTCAGCGGTACAGTGACTGACGCAAAGACTGGGGAGGGCATATCGCAGGCAAGTGTAACTGCTGATGGTGGCAAGGTTACGGTGGTGGCCAATGAGGATGGCTTCTTTACACTGAACTTCATAAGGAAATGCAGAGTTTCTGAAACAGGTCTTCTACTGAATCATATTCGGTGACGCGGCCGTGCTTCACTTTTGAGACCAGAGTCTCGTCGGGTACTTGTAATACTATTGTTGCCATAATTCTCCTTGTTTACATGATTCTGGCTGCAAAGATAGCAATTATTTCCGAATAATCGTGCGATTATCCGATATTTCTTCTATATATCCGTCTGTCTCAGTATGTCAAAGAGCGCCTGCGCCAAATGCAGAGCCATGCTTGCTTGGGCTATGCTGAGGCGATGGTGCTTTTCGAGGCGAAGCCTCACTTAATCACTACCTTATTACCTTTATTTATATATATGCCGCGCTTCTCCTCGTAATGCCCTTATTTTCTGGTCAAACAGCGTTAATCTTCTAAAATGGCTTTGTTGTCTCACCGATTCTTTGTACTTTTGCGCTGAAATAAAAGAAACCGTATGAGAATAGCAGTTGCAGGAACAGGATATGTCGGCTTGTCTATCGCGACCCTGCTGGCACAACATCATGAGGTGACGGCTGTGGATGTCATCCCAGAGAAAGTAGAGCTGATAAATAACAGGAAGTCTCCTATACAGGATGACTACATCGAGAAATATCTGGCAGAGAAGGAGCTGCACCTTACCGCTACCCTCGATGGGGCGGCAGCCTATCGTGATGCCGACTTTGTGGTTATTGCCGCACCGACAAACTATGACCCGGTGAAGAATTTCTTCGACACACATCATATCGAGGATGTCATCGACCTGGTGCTGTCGGTCAACCCTGACGCGGTGATGGTAATTAAGAGTACTATACCCGTAGGTTATTGCCGCTCGCTATATATGCGCTATGCTGCCAAGGGTGCCAAGAGGCTCAACCTGTTGTTCTCACCGGAGTTCCTGCGGGAGAGCAAGGCTTTGTATGATAATCTCTATCCGTCGCGTATCATCGTGGGCTATCCCAAGATTATTGAGATGTACCCGGAGGAGAACGACACCATCCAAAGACTCACCGATATTGCCTTTCTGAAACAAGCAGCGCAGACGTTTGCGGGGTTGTTGCAGGAGGGTGCGCTAAAGGAGGATATCCCGACTCTTTTCATGGGAATGAAGGAGGCTGAGGCGGTGAAGCTCTTTGCCAATACTTATCTGGCTCTCCGTGTTAGCTATTTCAATGAGCTGGATACCTATGCGGAGGTGAAGGGACTGGATGCACAGTCAATAATCCAAGGTATAGGTCTCGACCCACGAATAGGTACGCATTACAACAACCCGTCGTTCGGCTATGGTGGCTACTGTCTGCCTAAGGACACCAAGCAGCTGTTGGCTAACTATGAGGATGTGCCGCAGCAGATGATGTCGGCAATAGTGGAGAGTAACCGTACACGTAAGGATTTCATTGCTGACCAGGTGCTGAAGAAGGCTGGCTATTATGATTATTACTCTAATAACCAGTTTGTTGGGGCTCAAATGAGAAAGACTGCGCAGGAAAGCGGACATGCTGAGACGGTTCCCACCATCGGCGTCTTCCGTCTTACGATGAAGTCAAACAGTGACAACTTCCGTCAAAGTAGCATACAGGGTGTGATGAAACGCATCAAGGCGAAGGGTGCCAAGGTTGTCATCTATGAGCCTACTCTTGCCGACGGCTCAACATTCTTCGGCAGCCTTGTCATCAATGATATCAAACGGTTCAAAGATGTCAGCAATGCCATCATCGCCAACCGCTACGACAAGGTTCTTGACGATGTGCAGGAGAAGGTGTATACTCGCGACTTGTTCAGAAGGGATTAGAAAGCTGTCGATATGAAAAGGTGACGATAGTCCTTTCTGACAACTATAAACATTTTTGGAATTACGAAAAAGTATCACAAGTGTCACAAACGTATGTCAACTCTCTTAGCCACAGGTGGTTATGTGGAGTGATATTTTAGTGACACTTGTGATACTTTTGGCTTTTAACGCATGCTTTTACGCGTCTTTTCTTTTTAAGAGGTACTTTGTGCCCTGATTGCTACGTCTATGGCGTATGCCGTCGAGGTTGGCGAGCCAGCGTCCGAACGACATGAGGTTGGCATTGCCGGCAATGCTGCCAGCCTTGCTCTTTATGTTAGCCATGACAGCTGCCGCAGTGAGGTATTCGCCTTGTTGCTCGCTGTCGCACACCTCGAAGTACTCGAAGAACAACTGCTCTATCGGCTGATGCATCTGGAAGCGACGGTTACTCTCCATGATAAGGGCGGTCTGATCGGTGTCAAACCAGTATTGCTCACCTTCGTCCAGGATTGCTTCCATGGCTTGGGCATAGAGCTGCTCGTGGTTGACATGATGTGCGATGCGGATAGGACCGGTGAGCTCCACGCCGATGAATCGGCGACAGCCCGACGGGTCGGCAAGGATGTCGGTGACGTTGGCGGTGGCTATGAACGAGGCGAGTCTCGGGAAGACCTCCACATGACGACCGTACGGTCTCTTTATCTTGACGTTGGCAAGCTGGATGACATTCTTAAGGAACCCTTGCTGGATGGATGGTGATATGGAGTTGAACTCGTCGAGGTTGATGAGCAGCATCTGACTCATGGCCTGTAGCACCGCCTTCTTCTCGCCGAGCAGGAGGTTGTCGAGGTATCCCCATTGCAGCTTGTCGGGGATGAGTGACTTACAGAATGTGGACTTGTTGTAGCCCTGCCTTGAGATGAGCAGCGGCGCGGTGCTGTTGCCATAGTTGCTCGCGCGTCCCATCCATTGTGCCACCATTCCGAGGAACCATGTATAGAACCAGTCCTCCCAATGTGGATTGTTGTTGGGGACGGTGCGTGCCAAGGCTCGTATGTGGTCCTTGCGATCCCACTTGCCGTATGCTTTGCTGAGGTATTCGTGTATAGGGCTATAGCTCTTCACCTTGTTGGACGTGACAAACCTGTTGATATCCTTATCCCACACATCGATTCCTGCCAGACGGGCATCCATCGCAAAGCTGTTACGCGACCGTTCGTCTACCGGACGGAAGGCGGCGTGCGAATGGATCGGACGGTACTCGGCATAGCTGAAAACGGTGTTATAGCGAAACTCGAACCGACTGCATAGAAAATCTATGAGTCTCTGGGTGTTACGACTGATTCTCTCAGTGGTGATGGCTTCTCTCAAAAGTGCCTTCTCGTCGATGATGGTGGTAATGGTGTCTTCCACCTTTTCGGCACTTGCCGGATGTGCAATCATGTCTTCATCCATCATCTCAGGAACGATGATGGGAGCCGCCTTGGAATTGTAGAATGGCTGCTCGTCGAGAGTCATACGGAAGCTGAATGCTTCGTGAGTGGCGGTGTCGAGGGGTAGCAGGCTGCCGCTGACATCACGCTGGGTAATGGGGTAGGGCAATATGCTGTTGTATATGTTCGAAGCCAACTGATAGGCGCGTCGATAGAAGGCGGTAGCGTCATCCACGGTGCGCGGCTCAACTCCTTTTGCTGTTGCTACCGCCACGAGGATCTTTACGCTCCTGCCACTGGAGCCCATGAAGGCTGCAAGCGTTGAGGGCAGGCACTTGACAGTTTTCTTCACCTTCTCCACAGCTCCGCTGCCGTCAAGGTTGTTCACGTCCAACACCACGAGGTTGTTAAACTCTTTCATCGTGTATGTGTCGTCTTTCTCCCTATGTAGCCACACTGCGGGGTACACTCTTGCCAGCTTGTGCATGTTCCAATATTTGACACCTGGCTCGTCGGTGTTCATATCTACAAACCATCTCAGTCCGCTCACGCCGCCATCCTTGGTGTCGAACTTTATGCGCTGAATGAAACGGTCTATAGTCATTATACTCATATGTGACTTGTTGTAATAGTCTTTCCTTATAAGTGTTATCTTCATTTTGTCTGTTATTTTATGATTATAAAAGCTATCAAATAAAAACGGTCATCTAAAAACCTGTCAATTAAAAGTCAATACCACATCAATGAGTCTGCTTACTCTGTCTGGTAATGTTTGCCCGAAGTTCCCGTAGCAAGTGCCCGGCTATGATGTAGCGAGTGTCCGGCTATGATGTAGCAAGTGCCCGGCTATGCCGTTGTAAATGTCCGGCTATGCCGTGGTGAGTGTCCGAAGCTCTCGTTAAATGTGTCCGAAACCCTTTCGGACATACCCCAAAAGCCTTTTTCGTCTCAAATTTACTGGTATTGTCTCCATGACCCTGCCTAACTGTAGTCAGATGGGAGTCGTGTCAGAACACTACACGGTCGTCATAATGGTCGAACGCAATCGGGAGGGTGTATCCAAAACTCTCAAACAGGTCGCTGATCCACTGTTGCTGTGACTCACTGAGAACCAACTCTCCGCTCCTGTAACGATAGAAGTTGGAACGGCCGCACAGATATTCCGTAATCCTTGCCTTCAGTTCGAGATAGTCCTTGTGCAATACCGTGGCGAAAAGGGCATCGAAGCCCCATGCCACACGCTGCACCTTGATGGCACGGAACATACGGCAGGGACCATTCCTCCATGCCAACGGTGTGACACACGACTCCCATAGGTGCTTATCGGGAACCTGCTGCAGTAGCACCTCGCCTGCTATGTACCGCAGGCAGTCACTTTTTCGTTCACAGCTATCGTTGAAACAGTACGTCCATGAAGCCGGAATCTTATCAAATAATATTTTTCCTTTCATTTTGCAGTAAAATTTTTAGTTGCCTATATCCATTTCTAACATGATGCAAAGATACAAAAATTCTTCGTAACTACCAAACAGGGTACAAGCATATATGATGTTTTTCATCCGAAATATTTGTTAAAATATCACTGATTTTATGTAAAAGTATCACAAGTAACACAGAAGTATCACTCCTACAAAATTCTAATTACAAAATAGTTAACTCCAATTTGTGATACTTGTGATACTTTTTTGAATAAAATTTATTAATAATATAGTTTAGGGGTTATTGAAGCTACTTAAACTACTACACTCTTAAACTACTACACTCCTGCTTTTTTTCTGCGTTATCTGCGTTATCTGCATGACTTACATGACTTTCGTGAGATTCGTTAGATCCGTGGTCTTTTTTATGGATCCACAAAATCACGAAATCGGTGTGCCTTAAAACCGTCAGCGTGCGGTTTCTTTGCTATTTTGCATCATCTGTGATAAAAATATCATAATTTTTTCAATTATTAATTCTCTTTTTTGAATATTATATTGTATCTTTGTACCCAAAATAAGCGCGCATACAAGAGAACACTGCGAGGTCGCAAGCCTCCGAGGCGGTGCAACGGCATGACGCACAAGTACTTCCCAACCCAACGGTTCCCGTTACCATTCTCGTTAACGTCCCAAAGGAGTGGGGGAGGGATAGTTGTGCCATCACGTCAGTTGCACCATTCATTAAAGTTCAATCAAGTGTCTTTTACACAGACAAACCATAGTCGCAATACATTTTGTTATCGCTCCCATCCCGTTTCCGTTAATATTATGGGTGTATACGAAGAGAATATAATACCTATCAAGATTGCTCATTTGGCGGAGTATGTTTCCAAAATGAAGCGGATATCGCTGGATGATGCGTTGGTGTATATCTATGTCAATCCGATGTATGCGCGGCTGTATGACGAGAATGCCAAGTGGTGGTATCTCAGTACCGAAGCATTATACGATGAGTTTGAGACCCAGCGTGCCCGTCAGCGGACGAATGCTCCAAAAGAGGTGTTTGAGTTCTACGCCTATTGTCTTGAAAGTTATGCTATCCGTAGGCAGATAAGCGGCATGCACTCATGGCTGCTTTTCAAGGAGTCTGGAGCCGATCAGTATGTAATTGAAAACTACGATTTGCTTCATACTCAGGGTATGGAATATGTGCTTGACGATATCCAGCGATTTATTAACAGGAGAAAGAGATGATTAAGTTATATCACGGCTCAACTGTGACAGTAAGGAAACCCTCTCTGCGTCCTGGTCGCCCTAATGCCGACTTCGGCAAGGGATTCTATACTACAAGTAACTATGAACAGGCAATCCGTTGGGCACATATAAAGCAAGAACGCGAGGAGTCAAGCCGAGCCATTGTCAGTGAATATGAGTTTGACGAGGCGTTGCTTGAACGTGAGGACTTGAACGTTCGCCGTTTCAACGGTGCCGATGAGCCATGGCTCTATTTTGTCGCAGACTGTCGTAAATCCCGCAGACATGACTATGACTTGGTGCAAGGACCTGTTGCCAATGACAAGGTGTTTACAACAGTCAACCTGTTTGAGAGTGGTGTGTTGAGTGCTCAGGCTGCCATATTACAACTCAGAGCATACAGGACTTATGACCAGTTGTCGTTTCATACGCAGAAGGTTATAGAATTGCTAAAATTCGTAGAGTCTTTCGAGGTCTGATGCGCTTTGTAGGAAACTTTATTCAAAGGCTGACACAGATGTGGCAGAAATTTACTTTCCAATGCCAAATTGATTAGGAAATATTCCTTTGTCACTTCATGACCTGTACCTGTGGCATTAATTACAAACATTATATGTTCAACTTAGCTAAATTCATAGCTGACTTTGTAACCAAGCGTCCGGTTAGCATGTTTGCCGCAGATATTGAGGCAAACAAGGAGACGCTGACACAGGAGATAAAAGATAAGAAAGTCTGTGTTATTGGTGGAGCAGGTTCTATAGGTTCCAGCTTTATTAAGGCTGTTCTACGTTTTCAACCTAAGAGTGTTGTGGTCATAGACCTTAATGAAAATGGACTTGCAGAGTTGGTACGTGACGTGCGTAGCACGGACGGGTTGTACGTACCAGATGAGTTCCGTTGCTACACTCTCAATTTTGCAGATCCTATCTTTGAGAGAATCTTCAGAGAGGAACAAGGATTTGACATTGTAGCCAACTTCTCTGCCCACAAGCATGTTCGTTCAGAGAAAGACAAGTATTCCGTTCAGGCACTCATTGAGAACAACGACATCAAGGCAAAGAAACTGATGGACCTCTTGACGGTTTATCCACCAAAACATTTCTTCTGTGTGAGTACCGATAAGGCAGCTAACCCTGTAAATATTATGGGGGCAAGCAAGCGAATCATGGAAGACTTAGTAATGGCATATAACAAGTATTTCAAGGTTTCCACGGCCCGCTTTGCCAATGTTGCATTCAGCAACGGTTCCCTACCCGATGGATGGATTCACAGACTACAGAAGAAGCAGCCCTTGGCAGCACCAAGTGACGTGAAGCGTTATTTCGTCAGTCCCGAGGAGTCCGGCCAGATTTGTATGCTGGCTTGTATCCTTGGCAATGGTGGTGAAGTCTTCTTTCCTAAACTCGGCGAAGATCAGATGCTCACCTTCAGCAGCATCTGTGACGATTTTGTAACAGCCAATGGACTTACCAAAATCGAATGTTCTTCTGATGCAGAAGCGAAACAAAAAGCAGCAGCTTTGGAATGGAACGACACAAAATATCCAACTGTATATTTCGGATCAGATACTACTGGCGAAAAAGCCTACGAAGAGTTCTACGTTCCTGGTGAGAAGATTGATTTGCAACGCTTCCAAGCTCTTGGCGTGGTAGAACAAACTACACGTCATAACATGGATGACGTAAATACATTCTTCAACAATCTCGAAGACATCTTCCAGAAAGAGGACTTTACCAAGGCACAAGTAGTTGAAGCTATCAAGGAGTTCATTCCGAATTTCGAGCACGAAGAAAAGGGAAAGAATTTGGATCAAAAGATGTAATTATGACATACAACAAGATAACAGATTTCATTCACGATTTATACGGGGCACAGGACTTAGTTCCTCTTGCTGTTCCTGTATTTATCGGCAATGAGAAGAAATACCTCAACGAGTGTATTGATACCACATTCGTTAGTAGCGTAGGTAAGTTTGTCGATCGTTTTGAAGAAGAAACGGAAAAGTACACAGGATGCAAGCGAGCAGTAGTTTGTGTTAGTGGTACCAATGCCCTCCACATGAGCCTATTACTTGTTGGTGTCAAACGTGATGATGAAGTGTTGACACAGGCTTTGACATTCATTGCAACCGAAAATGCATTGAGTTATATAGGAGCATATCCTGTATTCCTCGATGTTGACCGCTCAACTATGGGGCTTTCTCCTGATGCTCTTAAGGAGTGGCTTCATAAGAATGCAGAGATTCGTAAAAATACACGCATAGGAGAGTTGGATAAGAGTTACGACTTCGCTTACGATGAGGATGAACTTGCTTGCTATAATAAGACTACAGGGCGCAGAATAAAGGCTTGCGTACCTATGCATACCTTTGGTCATCCAGTACGCATTGAGGAGATTGCAGCAATCTGCAAAGAATGGCATATTGAATTAGTAGAAGATGCAGCAGAAAGTATCGGTTCTCTTTATAAAGGCAAACACACCGGAACCTTCGGCAAGGTTGGTGCTCTAAGTTTCAACGGCAACAAGACCATTACCACTGGGGGTGGCGGCATGATGCTCTTCAATGATGAGGAACTTGGTGCTTTTGCCAAGCATCTCACCACCCAAGCCAAGATTCCCCATCGCTGGGAGTTCCGTCACGATCATATCGGCTACAACTACCGCATGCCAAACATCAATGCCGCCCTCGGCTGTGCACAGCTGGAGCATATCGAAGAGTATGTAGCCAGCAAGCGTGAGACCGCTAAGGCTTACGAAGAATTCTTCAAGGACATCCCTGAGATAGACTTCTTTGTTGAGCCAAAGGATACTCGCAGCAACTATTGGCTCAACTCTGTTATTCTGAAAGACAAAGAGGCACAACAAAACTTCCTTCAGTACACAAATGACAACGGTGTAATGACCCGTCCCATCTGGGAACTCATGAATCGTCTGCCGATGTTCGAGAACTGCGAGAACGACGGTCTCAAGAACACCATCTGGTTTGCAGATAGAGTGGTGAATATTCCGAGTAGTGTAAGAATTGAATAGAAATAAATAGGTTGACAGATATGGCTATACCTGATGCCCATAAGGGGAAGTATATTTTTCATTTTACAGATGTACGAAATCTCGATTCCATTATCAAGAACGGTTTGTTATGTACAAATGAAAAGTACAGACGAGGGATAAAGCACCAAAATATCGCCAATCAGACCATACAGGAGCGTAGGGCGAATATGGATGTAACGGTCGATCCGGGAGGGAAAGTCCACGATTATGTTCCTTTCTACTTCTCGTCCATCAACCCAATGTTTCTTACTATTCTGAATCATAAGAACTGTGATCAGAATTTGATTATATACTTGTGTCTCAAGATTGACCGACTTGACTCAGACGATGCTGTGTTCACCAGCGCATCAGCAAATACCGTTGTACCGCCTACGTTCTATGATGATTCGAGTCATCTTGATGATTTGGCTTGGGATTTGATTCTTAGCAGGAAATGGAAAATGGAATCCGATGAGGACAAACATAAGAAAATGGCTGAGGCATTGATTCATACGAAGGTAGATATCGGTGATGTTGATGCAATTGTGGTGTATAACGAGGGAGTTAAGAAGGGAGTGGAAAAGGTCTTTGGTCAGAACGGTGTAAAAGCACCAGAGATTCTTTATAACAACAACCCAAAGATGCTGAAGTATAGATTCTATTACACAAAGATATTTTTCGATGACAGAAAATATGAGACTCTTGTTACTGGTCCTTACACACTGCTTAGCAGTTATAAGGCAGTAATAGAGAAGGTGAAGGAAAATCGTAAGACAAAGAAGGGTAATTATCCTTATGCTACAGTAAAGGCATTGGTTGAATCATTGGATAAGGACATCACTATCCTTTCAGAATTGAAGGCTGTTGCAGATCTTTTGCAGAACTATCCACCGCACAATGATACTGTTGGCGACCATACAGAGAAAGTCGTGGAAGAGATGAAGAAATGCGACTACTATAAAGGAGCGTCAGAAGAAGTGAAGAATGTTTTGTTGTTAGGAGCCTATCTCCACGACATAGGGAAAGGTCCAGCAAGCAAGTGGAAGGAGGGAAAGATGAACTGTGCTTATCCTGACCATCCTGTTGATGCAATCCCCATGATAGAGCGCATCTTGTCAGAGGATATAGAGACATTGGAAGATGATGTCATACGCAGATTATGTATGCTTGTGGTTTATCATGACATCGTAGGTGAATGCTATGAAAAAGGGCGTGATAAACAGCAGATAGCAGACTTAATTGGCAGTGAGGACGATTATGATATGCTGACAGCTATATCCATTGCGGATGCTACTGCCACCAATGGCTTTTGGGGGAGAAAACTAGTCAGAGGTGCAGCCGCTATGAAAGCTGAAGTTATGAAGCTTAAGAACGGGTAGTTATGGCAAATCAGTTGCAATACGCATTTCGTCTGACGCATATAGACAACCTGCCACACATAGTGCGCAGTGGACTGGTCCGGGCGGCTTCCCCATTACGTGATGAGAACTATGTGAGCATCGGTGATAGTCAAGTCATACACCTCAGAGAAGAACGCCTGATTAAAGGTTACCACCTGAGCGACTATGTGCCGTTCTATTTTGGTCCCCGTTCGCCAATGCTCTATGTGATACAGCATGGGTTCAATGGGGTTCGTCGAATAGAACCGGAAAACATTGTATATTGTATCATTCGAATTGATGACCTTATCAATAACAATGTGGATTGTGTCTTCACAGACGGACATGCGCTGAGTTCTCTGACACAATATTACACCAAGGACTCTCTGTCTTCTTTAGATAGCATTATCAGCTATAGCGATGTGTACTCAACTTATTGGAACAGTGAGACCGACATCGACTTGAAGCGGCGAAAAGAAGCAGAGTTATTGATAAACGGAGATCTTCCTGTACAATACATTCGTGGTTTTGTCGTTTATAATGAAAAGGCAAAAGACAAACTTGTGAGTATCGGTATAGCATCTGAAATGATTGCGGTCATGCCCGGGTATTATTTTTAAGAAGATAGGCTTATGATACACTACGTAAAAGGAAACCTGTTGGAGAGTGAGGCTGAGGCCTTGGTCAATACTGTTAATACAGTAGGAGTGATGGGAAAGGGGATAGCCTTGCAATTCAAGGAAGCTTATCCTGAGAATTTCCGGGTCTATTATAATGCCTGTCGCAAGAAAGAACTGCATATTGGGAATGTGCTGGTGGTAGAAGATTCCAACTTGACCAGTGGACGAAAGCTAATAGTAAATTTCCCAACCAAGACCCATTGGAAATATCCTTCTGAATATTCCTACATTGAGCAAGGTCTTCAATCATTGCGCAGAGAAATTATGTCACACCACATCAAATCGATAGCAATACCTCCCCTTGGCTCGCACAATGGCGGTCTTGACTGGTTGCGTGTCAAGCAGATGGTTGAGCATGCCCTTTCAGATGTTGACTGCGATGTATATCTGTATGAACCGTCAGATGCTATTATAGAACGCATGAAGACTGAGCGTGTAAAACTAACTCCGGCTCGCGCTATGCTCCTGCTGATGTTTGCTGATATGAGCCGTGAAGGTGAGTTTGCCTCTGTATTTGCAGCGGAGAAGTTGATATACTTTATGCAACGTTTCGGAGGTAAGAGCATTTTCCGCATAGACTTCAAACCGTACTATTATGGTCCATATTCAGGTGGCAAGGTGGCTCATGTTCTTTACTATATGAATGGTAGTTATGTGAAAGGTATGGGCGGCATGGATACGCGACCATTCGATTATATATGGCTGACCGACGATGCTGCGGAAGAGGCTCGGAAATTTGTGGATGATTACAAGGATGATCGTCTGAAAGAGATTTGTGAAAAGACGATGGACTTCCTGCGTGGCAATTACTCTAATTATTCATTAGAGTTGCTATCCACGGTTGATTACCTGTTGGAAAACCAGCTAGAGTTAAAGGGCTGGAAGAATGCTGACGAGGGTGAGGTTACAGACTTGCTGGTGCAGCAGATTCAGCAATGGAGTAGTCGAAAGGAGAAGATGTTTAAGCCATCACTTGTTACGGCAGCGATGAGAGAAATTAAAAACAATATTTAATGTGATAAAATATGGCATGGAATTACGATGACACATGCCCTTTCTGCGGTAAAGGGTTTCATGTAGAAGAACATCCGATGGGTGTTGCTGGCGGTAAAGACAAAGAGGATATTGATTGTCCCTGGTGTGGAAAAACTGTTAGTCAAAAAATGACAGACGGATGGTTCGTAACAAGCAAGATTCAATGAAACCCTTAATTCTCATTGGCGGTGGTGGTCACTGCAAGTCAGTGATTGAGGCTGCAGAAAGCGCTGGATACCAAATTCTTGGTGTGCTTGACATGCCCGAGGATGTTGGTAAAGAAATCTTATCAACTAAGGTAATTGGAACCGATGATGACATTCCACACTATGTTGACAAGGCAGAATTTGTCATTACTGTAGGATTCATCAAGAACCCAGCCACACGCATCAAACTATACAACAGAGTAAAGGAAGCCAGAGGAAAGCTGGCAACCATCATTGCCAGCACAGCCTACGTTTCCAAATATGCAACCATTGGTGAAGGTACTGTCGTCATGCACCATGCCTTTGTCAATGCTGGGGCGAAGGTCGGTAACAATGTTATTCTGAATACCTTCACAAATGTTGAGCATGACGCAGTCATAGGCGACCAATGTCACATCTCCACCGGTACGATGGTCAATGGTGATTGCAAAATCGGAAACAACTGTTTTATCGGCAGCCAGTCAGTCCTTGCCAATGGCATTACGGTTGGGGATGATATCATTGTAGGCGCAGGTTCTTTGGTGAGAAAGTCTATCAACATAAAAGGTATCTATTCAGGCAATCCTGCCATACTTAAAATAAGAACTAAGCAATAAGCCCTCCATGCAAAATCCAGGAGTATTCTTAACCGTAGTATATCCCAAGGCGCTGCCATACCTTAGTGATGTAGGTAAAAGCGCCAAACTGCAAACAAGACAGGACTTTGACATTCTTGTGGTTAACGACGGCTGTGATAATGAAAGTATCAAGGCCGCACTACCTGAACTGAACGTAATCATTATCAATGCTGCAGGTGGATTTTCGGCAAACAGAATACAAGGCATAGAATATGCGAGGACTCATAACTATGAATACCTTCTTTTCTGTGATGCCGATGACACCTTCTCACCAGTTAGATATGAACGAACCATCGAGGAATTTGAGAATAGTCATGCTGACATCATTGTAAGCAACCTGAATATTGTTGATGAAAAGCTCAACATACTCATAAAAGACTATTTCTTCAAGGAGATACCACAGTCCTGCTGGATAGATGCTGACTTCATACAAGACAAAAATATCTTCGGAATGTCCAACACTGCCATTCGCCTGTCAGCGTTACACCACCCCATCAACATCCCAGAGATGCCAATAGTCGACTGGTATCTATTCACATCGTTATTACATGACGGACTAAAAGCATGGTACACCGAAGAAGCACTCGTTGACTATCGCCAATACAGCAATAACATGATAGGTATCAATAAGTTTGATGTAGAAAGTGTCAGAAAATTAACTAGTCTGAAACTTAATCACTACAAACTGCTCATTGCGAATGGACATCACGAGTATCAAGACTTATATAACAATACGGAGCGATTGCAGTATCTCTCGGACAAAGAGATTGAAAACATTATTGACAAGGAATTAGCCATCCATCCACAACCGCTGTGGTGGCAGATAATAAGAACAGACAACTAAATACTATTCAACACATGAATAAATACCCATACATTGTTGCAGAAATTGGTGGCAACCACAATGGTGACATCGAACTTGGCAAGAAGATGATTAAAGCAGCAAAGGACGCTGGTGCTGATGCTGTGAAGTTTCAACTATATCGTAAGGAGGATCTTTGGACCGATGACCATCTCAAAGAATTGAACGATGGTGTGGTAAAGTTGGAAAATGTATCCAACTGGTCCACTAAGGAACTCGGTCTTAACAATATCTTCGAACAAGTTGAGAAGTTCGCTGTTCAAGAGCAGGAGCATATCGAATTCTTCAACTATGCACGCGAACTTGGCATCGACTATGGCACATCTGCATTTGTAAAGAAAGACATAGACTTCTGCATCGACCAAAAGGTGGCAAACCTGAAGATTGCATCCTGCGATGTCACCAATCTCGACCTTATTGAATATGCTATTTCCAAGGACTACCCCATCCACATTGCCCTTGGTATGGCAAGTCTTGCAGAGATTGAAAACATCGTAAAACTGATACCAGAGAAGTACAAGCATAATGTCACACTGCTTCATTGCGTTTCCCTGTATCCACCAAAGGACGAATATGTCAATCTGAATTTCCTTCACACACTCAAACAGTGTTTTGGAATGAACGTAGGTTATTCCGACCACACCCTTGGCTTCTCCATTCCACTTGCTGCAGCAGCTCTTGGCGCAACAGTCATCGAAAAGCATTTCACGCTTGACAAGAACATGCCAGGATGGGATCATAAGGTATCTGCCAATCCAGAGGAGATGAAGATTATATGCGAAGAGTCCAAACGCATTGTTGACGCACTTGGCAACGGCATCAAGGTCGTGTCCGAAGACGAGATTGCTAAGCAGAAGAAATTCAGACGTACAATAGCAACCGTAAATCCACTGAAGAAAGGTCAGGAGATAACTTACAATGACATAGCTTTCAAGCGTCCCGGCACAGGAATTCCAGCCGACAGATATAAAGAGATTATTGGTCGCCATGTATGTCATGACATTGATGCTGACAAGACATTATTCTGGGAGGACTTAGTAAAATGATAGCAATTATTCCAGCACGAGGTGGTTCAAAAGGTTTGCCAGGAAAGAACATACGCCTGATGAATGGCAAGCCACTGATTGCTTACGCAATAGAAGAAGCCCTGAAAGCAAAGCACATTGACCGCGTCATCATCTCCACAGACGACGAGGAGATTGCACGTATTGCCGTGGAGTATGGTGCGGAGCTGCCATTCATACGCCCTGCTGAGCTTGCTTCCGATACAGCCATGGCTGTGGACAATTACATCTACACAATAGGACGATTGGAAAAAGAAAGTGGGAAACCTATAGATGCATTTGTAGTATTGCAGCCGACATCCCCCCTGCGAATAGCAGAGGACATCGATGGTGCAGTAGAATTGTTTGAGGACAAGAATGCAGACTCCGTCATCAGCTATTGTCAGGAAGCCCACCCCGTCACATGGCACAAGTTCCTTGACGAAGAAGGTCGTTTCGTCGATATCTTTGACTCCAACATCAAGAACCGTCAAGACAATCGTGTATCCTACTATCCCAACGGAGCTGTTTATGTGTTCCGGACATCCATGATACGTGAGCGGAAGTATTACACGGACAAGTCCTTCGCATATATCATGCCTCGTTCACGTTCTATCGACATTGACTATATGGAGGATTTCGAGTATGCTGAATTTCTATTGAGCAGGCAGTAGATGGAAGACTATTCAAATCACATCATCAAGTCAGGGTCAACTGTTCTGGACGCCTTGAAGGCACTCGATCAGTTGAAGTCAAAGTTCCTGAATCTCTTTGTCGTTTCTGAAGAAGGAAAGGCCGTCGGTTCGGTAACTGACGGCGACCTGCGCCGTGGGATCATTGCCGGCGTTGCCCTTGATGATCAAGTGGATGCAGTCATGAACCGCCAGTTTATCTCTTTTGACAGCGGGATGGTAGATCTTTCAGAACTCAAATTCTACAAATCAAAAGGAATCTCCCTTATCCCGGTATTAGATGGCTCTGGTAAAATAGATAAGATTCTCAATATCGGACTTCTCAAATCCATCCTGCCTGTCGATGTCGTCCTAATGGCAGGTGGCAAGGGTGAGCGGCTGCGCCCGCTGACAGAAAAGACGCCCAAGCCTTTGTTGCCTGTGGGTGACAAGCCCATTATCGACCACAATGTTGACAGGCTGATATCCTACGGCATCCAGCATATCAACGTGACCGTGAACTATCTGAAGGAGCAGATAGAGGAACACTATCGAGAACCCCGTAATGGCGTGCAGATTCAGACGGTACGCGAACCACAGTATCTTGGTACCATTGGCAGCATCCGCTTCGTTCCCCATTTCTACAACGACACCGTGTTGCTGATGAATAGCGACCTCTTCACCAACATTGACTATGAGGACTTCTTCCTCCATTTCCAGCAATACGATGCCGAGATGTCTGTGGCAGCCGTACCCTATAACGTCAGCATCCCATACGGTATCCTTGACCTCGATGGCCGTAATATCCATGGCTTACAGGAGAAGCCCAAATACACCTATTATGCCAATGCCGGCATCTATCTCATCAAACGCAGGGCTCTGGATGAGGTACCTGATAGCACATTCTTCAATGCAACCGATCTCGTCGAAAAGCTAATTGCAGAGGGGAAGAAAGTCATCCGCTATCCGCTCAATGGTACCTGGATTGACATCGGCAATCCACAGGAGTACCAGAAAGCACAGGACTTGGCAAAACATTTATAAAATGTCCGTGTGAAAATTTAGCACAGCACATTTTCTCCCATCTTCCGTCTTCCATCATATTTCTCGTTAGAGTCCGAAATAAAATTGAATTAATTGAATTTAATGATATGTCAAAAAAAGAAGAACTAAAAAAGCAGATACTTGAGCTTACCCGTGAGTATTATCGGGAAGCGCATGCGGTGCAGCCTGTCTTTGAGGCAGGCAAGAGCCGAGTGAACTATGGTGGCCGTTACTTCGATGACGAGGAAATGGTAAACCTTGTGGATGCATCCCTTGATTTCTGGCTGACAGCTGGCCCTTGGGCGCATAAGTTTGAAACACGATTGGCCGAATGGTTGGATGTCAAGTATTGCTCATTGTGCAATTCAGGCTCCTCTGCCAACCTGTTGGCTTTTAATGCACTGACTGCCACGGAATTAGGCGACCGCCAGATTAAGCGCGGTGATGAGGTGATTACCGTGGCAGCAGGCTTCCCGACCACGGTGGCTTGTATTGTGCAGTATGGTGCCGTGCCTGTGTTTGTAGACATGAGCATTGAGGAAGGGAATATCGACATCACACAGCTCGATGTCGCCCTGTCCTCCAAGACCAAGGCAGTGATGATAGCCCATAGCTTAGGCAATCCATTCAACTTGCAAGTGGTAGTTGACTTCTGCAAAAAGCACAACCTCTGGTTAGTGGAGGACAACTGCGATGCCTTGGGATCAGAGTACTTCATAGATGGTGAATGGAAAAAGACGGGAACCATCGGTGATATTGGTACTTCGTCGTTCTATCCCCCACACCATATAACGATGGGAGAGGGTGGGGCCGTCTATACCAACAATCCCGAACTGCACAAATACGTCAACTCCTATCGTGATTGGGGGCGTGACTGCTGGTGCGTGGGTGGCGTGGATAACACCTGTGGTTGTCGTTTTACAGGCCAGTTTGGCCAGCTCCCTCAAGGGTATGACCATAAGTATGTATACAGCCATTTGGGCTATAACCTGAAGGCCACAGATCTTCAGGCAGCCATCGGCTGTGCTCAGTTGGAGAAGCTGGACTTCATTGTGAAGCGTCGCCGTGAGAACTATCAGACGATGTATGACGGGCTGAAGGGAATAAAAGGCTTGCAGCTTCCTGAGCCACAGAAAAACAGTAATCCGTCATGGTTTGGCTTTTTTATAACCGTAAAACCGGATGCAGGATATACCCGTAATGAACTGACTTCTTATTTGGAAGACCATAAGATTCAGACCCGTAACCTCTTTGCAGGCAACCTGACGAAACATCCTGCTTTCGACCAATATGTTGAGGGTCGTGACTACCGTGTCGTCGGAGGCTCCCTTCCTGTGACAGATAGCATCATGTGCAATTCCTTCTGGTTAGGTGTCTATCCAGGCATGACGCCTGAAAAACTCCAGTATATGATTGATACAATCAAAGATTTCGTAACTACGAAATCCTAATTCTCAGTTCTCCGCTCTGGTCGTTTGCAAGGCAAGAATTGTCAATTATCAATTATCAATTTTCAATTAACAAAGTGAAGGTCGTATTGTTAGCAGGTGGCTTTGGCTCCCGAATCTCTGAGGAATCGGTATTCAAGCCCAAGCCCATGATAGAGATTGGCGGCATGCCCATCTTGTGGCACATCATGAAGGAATATGCATACTACGGACATAATGAGTTTATTGTGTGCGCCGGTTATAAACAGGAATATATCAAGGAGTGGTTCGCCAACTACTACATTCATAACTCAGATATCAGCTTTGATTTCCGCAAGGGCAAAAATGAGATGATTGTACATCAGTCCTCGTTAGAACCTTGGAAGGTGACTGTAGTAGATACTGGTTATAACACAATGACTGGTGGGCGTATTAAGCGAGTACAGAAATACGTTGGCAATGAGCCTTTCTTCATGACTTATGGTGATGGCGTTTGCGATGTGAACATCAACAAGCTATTGGAGTTCCACAAAAGCCACGGTAAATTAGCTACGCTAACGGCAGTGAAGATGAAGCAAGACAAAGGCGTTCTTGATATCGAAGGAGGTGCAGTCAAGTCATTCCGCGAAAAGAACCTCTCTGACGGAGCCCCCATCAATGCAGGTTATATGGTACTTCAACCTGAAGTGTTTGACCTAATTGATGGTGATGAAACCGTTTTTGAACGAAAACCATTGGAGAAACTTGCTTCTCATGGACAGCTGATGTCATACATCCACGAAGGTTTCTGGCAGTGTATGGATAATGTACGCGAGCGCGAAATGCTTGAGAAGATGTTACAGACAGGACAAGCGCCATGGAAGAAGTGGGACCGTCAAGTACCAAACCCTCTATAACAAATACGATTATGACTGATAACTTTGTTAATGCTTTCAAAGGAAAGCGAGTACTAATTACAGGCCACACGGGTTTTAAAGGGTCATGGCTCTCTATCTGGCTCCATGAGATGGGTGCAAAGGTAGTCGGAGTCGGTCTTGATCCATACTCAGAGAAAGACAATTTTGTCCTCTCTGGAATTGGCAAGAAGATTAAGGCAGATGTCAGAGCAGATATCCGAGATGGCCAGAAGATGAAGGACATCTTCAAGAAATACCAGCCAGAGATAGTTTTCCACCTTGCAGCCCAGCCATTAGTGCGTCTTAGTTATGAAATCCCTGTGGAGACCTACGAGACGAATGTGATGGGTAGTATTAACATCATGGAGGCTGCAAGAGTAACAGACTCTGTGAAGGTGGTTGTAATGATAACTACTGATAAGTGCTACGAAAATAAAGAGCAGATATGGGGCTATCGTGAGAATGAGCCAATGGGAGGCTATGACCCATATTCCTCTTCAAAAGGTGCAGCAGAGATTGCAATAAGTAGCTGGCGAAGAAGTTTCTTCAATCCAGATGACTATGGTCAGAAACATCATGTGAGCCTTGCAAGTGTTCGCGCAGGTAACGTGATAGGTGGTGGCGACTGGGCAAAAGACCGCATTATCCCAGACTGCATTCGTGCTTTGGAGGCAGGCAAGCCCATTGAGATACGAAGTCCTAAAGCCATTCGACCATGGCAACACGTATTGGAACCTCTGAGCGGTTATATGCTCCTTGCACAGAAGATGTTGGAGGCTCCAACTGAGTATTGCGAGGGATGGAACTTTGGGCCTGAAGCTGATTCTGTTTCTACAGTATGGGAAGTGGCTACCAAACTGGTTCAGAGCTTCGGCAAGGGAGAATTGAAGGATGTTTCAGCCCCCAATGCGCTCCATGAGGCTAACCTTTTGATGCTTGACATTACCAAAGCAAAGACCCGCTTGGGCTGGAAACCCCGTTTGGACGCTTTACAAACTATCGACTTGGTAGCAGACTGGTATAAGAAATATCGGGATAGTGATGTTTATTCACTCTGTATAGAGGAAATCAATACATTTTGCGACTAAATGAAGTTCGTTGTAACAGGTGCTACAGGTTTTATTGGACGGGAGGTCGTAAGTAGCCTTCTGAAACAAGGGCATTATGTCTATTGTGTCTGCCGTCCCAATTCTCCTAAAGTTGCTGTACTACCAAAGGATGCTAATCTGAGTATCGTAGAAGCTACAATGGCGGACTATTCTACATTGGCGGATAAAATACCCAATGCAGATGTCCTTATTAACATGGCTTGGGATGGTATCACCAGAGAAGGTAGAGACTTTACAGACGTGCAACGAGACAACATTACCTATGCTTTGCAAACAATGGATGCTGCAAAAGCAATGAGGTGCAGGGTGTTTGTTGAAACAGGTTCTCAGGCAGAATATGGTATAGTGAATGATGTTATCACTGAAGATACTCCTTGTAATCCATTCTCTGATTATGGAAAAGCCAAATTGGTATTGAAGGAAGCTGCTTCAAAACATGCTAAAGAGATAGGGATTAAGTATCTCCACCTGCGTATATTCAGTGTATATGGTGAAAACGATCATCCATGGGCGATGATTACATCATGCACAACAAAGATGCTCAAAAACGAGGATGTAGAGTTGAGTGCCTGCCAACAGCAATGGAATTTCCTGTATGTGAAAGATTGTGCAAAGCAAATTACCCTTCTGAGTGAATGGGCTTATGGCAATATGGAGAATAACCATGAGGTATTCAATCTGGCTTCAGAAGATACGAGATTATTGAAATCTTATATTGAAGAGATGTATAGTTTGACTGGTTCAACAAGTCAACTTCTTTATGGTAAAGTTGTGCCTAAGAACCTGGTGTTTCTTAATCCTGATATTACAAAATTAAGGAATGCAATTGGCTTTGTTGCAGATTTCTCTTTTGCACAGGGCTATCAGAATGTAATTAATAAATATAAAAATGGATAAGTGTTTAATATGTGGTGCGCCCCTTGATGATTCACAGACTTTGTTTGTTTGTGACAACATGCCAGGCTCTGCACAAGGTATTCCTACCAAGGAGGAATTGCCTAATGATACAAGCATTCAGTTGAAACTGGTACAATGCAAGTGTTGTGGTTTGGTACAGATACCCACAGAGCCTGTTCATTATTATAAGAAGGTAATTCGAGCTGGCGGTGGTACCACCACAATGGTGAACCTTCGTAATGAACAGTATACCGAATTCATGAACTGCTTCAACCTGAAAGGTAAAAAGATTCTTGAAGTGGGTTGTGGTAAGGGTGAGTTCCTGCGTATTTGGAAGGATTATGATGTTCGTGCCGTAGGCATTGAGTATGATCAGGAATTGGTAGATAGGGCTAACAATGAAGGTATGGAAGTTTATAAGGCTTATGCTGATGATGCTGACACCAAACTCCCAGGAGCACCATACGATGCATTTGTTCAGTTTAATTTCTTGGAGCACCAGCCTTATCCCAACGATATGCTGCAATGCATCTATAATAATCTGACTGAGGATGGTGTGGGTTTGATAACTGTTCCCAGTTTGGAGTATATTCTAAAATACGATGGCTATTATGAACTGATAAAAGATCACATTGCCTATTATTCAGAAAAGACACTGAAGTTCTTGTTCCAAAAGAATGGATTTGAGGTGGTAGATTGTCATACTGTGAACAGAGACACTCATTCCATTATGGTAAGAAAGCGCAAAAAGGCAGATGTGAGCAGTTGGAAGGAGAACTTTGATTCATTGAAACAGGAATTGTTTGACTATGTGAATGGTTATGTGAGTCAAGGCAAGAAGGTGGCTGTATGGGGTGCATCCCATCAGGGCTTTACTTTGATTCCTTCTTTGGGCCTTTCTGACAAGATTGCCTATATCATTGATTCAGCACCTTTCAAACAAGGGAAGTATGCTCCCGCATCGCATGTACCTATAGTAGATAGGAAACACTATTTTGAAGAGCCTGTAGCCTCTATTATGATTGTGGCTCCTGGTTATACGGATGAGATTGCAAATATTATCAAGACGGAACTGAGTGCTGATATTGACATCAGAACCCTCCGTTTTAATCATTTGGAAAGAATTTAAGAATGAAAGCATTCTGTTTGAAATCACCCGGGGTGGTTGGCTATTGTGATGTGCTGGAACCTTCATTACAGGGTTCACCATTTGGTGCTATTATCCATCCTGTAGCAGTAGCCCCTTGTTCCTCTGATGTGCATACAGCATTTGGTGGTGGTTCACCAAAAGCCCCCAATTTGGTATTTGGTCATGAGTCCATTGGTGAGGTAGTAGAGGTGGGTGAATTTGTGAAGGATTTTAAGGTAGGAGATTTTGTAGCCATACCAGCTATCACACCTGATTGGCGAGAGGTAGATATCCAGAATGGCAATTATGGCCATGCTGGTGCTCATTTCTCTGGTCACAAGTTAGGGCGTTCAGAACCTGGTGTTTTTGCAGAAAAGTTTCTTGTAAGGGATGCTGATACTACTCTGGCTCATATCACCTCTGATATATCTCGTAAACAGGCTCTAATGAGTGTAGATGTGGTGACTACAGGCTTCACTGGAGCTGAAGCAGCTAACATTAAACTTGGTGATACTGTCTGCGTGATTGGTATTGGCCCAATTGGCTTAATGGCTGTAGCTGGTGCAAAGCTTTTGGGTGCTGCTCGAATTATTGCAGTTGGAACCAGACCAAAATGTGTCGAGCTGGCTCGCTATTATGGAGCAACTGATGTTATCTCTTATAAGGATGGTGATATTGTAGAACAGGTGCTTGAAATGACAAACCAGCGTGGTGCAGATTCTGTCATCATAGCGGGTGGTAAGGATGAAGTGTTTACCCAAGCCTTCGATATGGTATGTTATGGTATAGGAACAGTCTCTAACGTGAACTACTTTGGCGGAACCGGCAATCTGGGTTTCCCCAAGTTCCATGGAGGAAGGGGTATGGCAGGTAAGACACTTCATACTTCATTGGCAAAGGGCGGTCGTGCAAGAATCGAACGTATTTTTGAAATTATACGCTATGGCCGATTAGACCCCACCCCATTGATAACACATGAGCTGAATGGCTTTGATAAAATAGAAGAGGGTCTTATGCTTATGAAAGAAAAACCGAGTGATTTAGTAAAAGTAATGGTAAACATTTAAAGTATATAGATATGATTAAGGTAAGCGATTTCATTTTCCAGCATCTCGTAGAGAAGCACGGAATCAAACATTGTTTCTTAGTAACAGGTGGCGGTGCCATGCACCTAAATGACTCGGTTGGTCACACACAAGGTTTGACATATATCTGCAATCATCATGAACAGGCATCTGCTATTGCTGCCGAAGGATATTATAGAACATGTGGACAACTGTGTGTAACTAACGTCACAACAGGTCCTGGTGGAACGAATGCCATCACAGGAGTTTTAGGACAATATCTTGATTCTATTCCTGGCATCTATATCTCTGGACAGATAAAGACATCTACATATAAGCACACATATCCTTATTTGAATCTGCGCCAACTAGGAGACCAAGAAGCAGACATTGTATCAATAGTCAAGCCTATTACTAAGTATGCAAAAACCATATATAATCCACTAGACATCAAATACGAAATTGACAAGGCAATAGCCATAGCTCTTGACGGTCGACCTGGACCTGTCTGGTTGGACATTCCTCTTGACGTACAAGGTGCGACAGTTGACGAAACTAAATTCAAGGAGTTTGACCTGTCTGAAATTATCGACCCCGTAAAGCACGCTTTGGTTGACGAACAAATCAAACAACTTATAAATAAGATAAAAACAGCGAAAAGTCCTGTAATATATGTTGGTAATGGAGTACGTCTCGCTAAACGTGAAAAAGAATTTATCAAGTTGGTAGAGAAACTCAACATCCCTGTAGTAACCGCAATTAGTGGAAGCGACATAATATGGCATGATCATCCACTATGTTTTGGTAAACCAGGTATCTGTGGAGACCGTATTGGTAACATTATGGTTCAAAACTCAGACCTTCTAATAGTAATGGGTACCCGCCTAAGTATACGCCAAGTATCATACGCATATGATCTCTTGGCGCCAAAGGCCTACAAGGTGATGGTTGACATCGACCTGGCAGAGATGCAGAAGCCGACGCTGAATATCGATATGCCAATCCACGTTAATCTATCGGAGTTTATTGACAAGATGCTTCTTGCCCTTGAAAACGTCAACACTCTTCCAGATAACAAAGAATGGATTGAATGGGGAAGAAACATTGAATCAAAAATTCCAACACTATTTGATGACAATCCAGATTGTGAGGGATATACAAACAGCTATAAGTTTGCAGATGAGTTGTTTAAGCAACTACATGACGGAGACGTCTGCGTTACTGGAAACGGAACAGCATACACCTGCACCTATCAGGCTATGAAGGTCAACAAGGGAGTAAGGGTATTTGCAAATCAAGGCTGTGCAGCAATGGGCTATGACTTACCTGCAGCTATTGGAGCGGTTGTGTCAAATGAAGCAAAGGCAAACGGTATAAAAGGAGGAAAGACAGTCCTCGTCACTGGTGACGGTTCCCTTCAAATGAATATCCAGGAATTACAGACATTGGTTTCTTACAAGATGCCTCTTAAGGTTTTTGTCTTAGAGAATGAAGGCTATTTGGCTATTAAAACAACCCAGAAAGCTTTCTTCGGTGGCAAGTTCACTGGTAGTAACCCGACATCTGGTGTTATTTGTCCTAATTTAGAAAAGATAGCGGGGGCCTATGGCATTCCATATACTTCTTGTAGCGAGAACGGACAGGCTTTGCGTAATACAATTGCGAATGTTTTGGCAAGTGATGGTCCTATGATTTGTGAAATACACATGCATCCAGAACAAACGCTCTTCCCAAAAAGCGCATCATTTATGGACAAAGAAACAGGTAAAATGTCTTCTGCACCATTAGAGAAAATGGCCCCATTCATGCCAGAACAATTACAGAACGAATGTATATATCATGCTGAATAAGGCAAATAAAAAAACGTTCTTTCAATTTATAAAATTCGGTATTGTCGGAATATCAAACACACTTATAGGGTATATAGTATACTCTATATGCGTGTGGATAGGTATGCACTATCTTCTGGCTAACATCATAGGTTTCTTTGTCAGCGTACTTAATGCTTTCTATTGGAGCAATCGCTTTGTATTCAGGAAAAATATTGACGAGAGCCGAAGTTTATTAGGGGCTCTGATAAAAACAATTCTTGCATACGCAAGCACAGGAATTGTTCTCAATAGTGTCCTGCTATGGCTGTTTATTGATCAATGGCACATATCAGAATACGTAGCTCCTATAATAATATTAGTGATTACAGTGCCAACAAATTTTGTACTAAACAAATATTGGTCATTTAAAACTCATAAAACAAATGAAGAAAATTAGCATCATGATTCCTTGTTATAACGAGGAAGAGAACATCATTCCAATAAGCAAGGCGGTTGTTGAGGAAATCACGAAAGAACTACCTCAATATGACTATGAGATTTTGTTCATTGATAACGACTCTCATGATAATACGCGACCATTATTAAGGGAAGTCTGTAAACAAAATGCAAGAATTAAGGCCATCTTTAACGCAAAGAATTTTGGGCAATTCAACTCACCATATTACGGAATGTTACAAACTACAGGCGATTGTACGATTCTGTTGTGCTGTGATTTTCAAGACCCTATCGAAATGATTCCACAACTTGTCCATGAGTGGGAAAAAGGTGCAAAGATAGTGTCCTGCATCAAAACTGCAAGCAAAGAGAATCCCGTAATGCGCTTTCTGCGCTCATGCTATTACAAAACCATCAAGAAAATGTCGTCAGTTGACCAGATTGAGCATTTCACGGGTTTTGGCCTGTACGATAAATCCTTTATCGATGTTTTGCGAAATTTGAAAGACCCTACTCCTTTCCTTCGCGGTATTGTGGCAGAATTGGGATTCAAACGGGTGAGTATTGAGTACACACAGGCCAAGCGTCGTGCAGGCAAGACCCATAACAACTTCTTTACGCTATTTGATGCGGCAATGCTGAGTTTTACTTCCTATACGAAGGTCGGATTGCATCTTGTCACCTTTGCTGGGTTGATACTATCGGCCCTTTCCATCTTGGCTGCTTTGGTCTACTTAGTACTGAAGCTGATTTACTGGGACAGGTTCTCGGCTGGATTTGCACCAATGATTATAGGATTGTTCTTCTTAAATGCAATAGAATTACTATTTATTGGATTTGTGGGAGAGTATGTGATGAGTATTAACACACGTGTCATGAACCGTCCCTTGGTAATTGAAGAAGAACGAATTAATTTTTAG
>FLNX01002223.1_pt1 | contig 54505 bp, 51 predicted proteins | sample 1140341 | NCBI WGS metagenome assembly FLNX01 (sample SAMEA3878208, study PRJEB12797) | bioreactor metagenome | biome: Moose rumen | place: Sweden | collected 2011-10
ATGAAAAAACTTATAGCGGTTGGCGAAGACACGGGCGCACAGGACGTGCGCCCGCCCGCAATAAAAACAGGATGTTTTTTTTGCGGGGCAAACGCCCTTTTCTTTGCATACTTTCTTTTGGGCGCAGCAAAAGAAAGTATGAGAAACCACGCTCATTGCGCCCGCCGCCTTTCCGTTAAGTGGAAAATTCCGTAGACAAGATAACTCAGCGCAAGATAAATTATCATGCCGCCCGTGATTGTGATCATCGGTTGCATTGTGCGCGAGGCAATGTTGTTTATAACGCGAGTCAAATCGGTTATCGTGACGTAGCCGACGACGCTTGTCCATTGAATCAAATTTACGACAGTCGATTGATAAACGGGCTTGGCGATTCGTGCGAGTTGCGGAAGCGTAACGAGTTTAAACGCTTGAAATTTTGAAAAGCCGAGTGTTCGCGCCGCCTCAACTTGTCCTTTATCCAGAGCCATCATTGCCGAGCGCAAAAGTTCCGCGACGTGCGCCGCCGTGTGCATTGAAAAAGTTATCACCGCCACAAATAAAGGACTCAATCCCTGCCGAGCAAACACGCCGTAAAATAAAAGCATCAGCAACATCAAAACCGGCGAGCCGCGAATTATCGAAATGTAAATCTGCGCGGCGATTCGGAGCGGCTTAATTTTTCCTACACGAAAAAAACACAGCAACGAACCGAAAATTGTTCCGAGCAGGAGTGACAGCGCGGAAATTTGCACCGTCACCCACAGCCCGTTCAAAATCGTCAGCCAGCCGCCGTCTTTCAAAAAAATTTTGTAAAGTACCTCTGAAAATTCCATAGGCTTATTTTTTCTCTTCGTCTTTAAAAATCATGTGAACAATTTTATCCTTGTAATAAGGATCACTCAAAATAACTCCGTCGGGTTTGTCGGTGTCGCTTGGAATAATTTCGCTGACGGGAACAATCGCCCAAAAAACAACGTCAACCTGCTTTGAAGACAAGGCGGCGGCGCGGGCTCCGCTCTCAATTTCGACAAGCTCAATATTTTTCGACATGCGATTTCCGATTTCGGCAAGAACCGCCGTATTAAATCCTGCCGGTTTTCCGTCCACGCTTACAAAATCAAGCGGCGGCAAATCGCCCGTTACGGCAACTTTAATCGTCTGTGCACCGTCGAAATGCGGCAACTCGACGGCAGGAGGATCGGTCTCGGCGTTTATGTCGTTGATATATTCTTTCGTCAAACGATCAAGCGTTCCGTCCGATTGCATTTCCGTTATAACCGCGTTCAAAGAATCTCTAAGCTCGGTTTCGTCTTCGCGCAGGGCAAAACAAAACGAATCGATAAACTCAAGCGAATGATCTTTCAAAACTTCAAAGCGCGGATCTTTCGCAAGCATGTAACGCGCAACGCTCCGATAAGTGCTTATCTCGTCGATTTGCCCGCCCTGCAACGCCGCTTGCATTGCGTTAAGGCTGTCGAAGAAAATCGATTTGTGCGAAGAAATTTTTACGTCGAAAGTTTTCTCAACTTCTTTCATGAAGTCATCGAAATTTTCTTCGCTTGCGTTGAGGCGCGTTATCATTCCGAGTTTAATTTTCCCCGCGTCGTCGGAAGTTTTTTCTTCGCCGCCGCAACCTGTTAGGAACAAGGAACAAGGAACTAGGAACAAGAGAATTGCTATCAAAAATTTTTTCACTAAATCACCTTATTTCTTAAGTTTGAGATGCTCGACATTATCTTTGAAATACGGCGCGGAAAGTTCTACGCCTTCGGGCTTGTCAATGTCGGCAGGAACTTTATCAACGGTGGGAACGACAACCCAGAAGATAACGTCAATTTGTTTTGAGGTCAAAGCCGTTGCGCGTGCGCCGCTTTCGATTTGAACAACTTCAATATTTTTCCCCGAACGCTTGGCAACTTCTGCGAGCAGAGCCGTATTGAAACCTGCAGGCGAATTGTCGGCTAAAATTAAATCAAGCGGCGGCAAGTCGCCCGTCACTCCGACTTTGATTGTCTCCGCGCCTTCGGTCATGGGAATTTCAACTGCAGGCGGCTCTTTTCCCTTGTCAACGTCGGTAATGTATTCCTTAACGAGTTTTTCAAGCGAGCCGTCGGATTTCATTTCGTCAAGAACTTTATCCAAGTCGGCTTTAAGCGCGGCGTCATCTTTGCGGACGGCGAAACAGAAATTGTCGGAAAGAGTTTTAAGCGTCAAATCGCTGACGTTCTCAAATTTTTCGTTCTTCGCCTTGACATAATCGGCAACGCTGCTGTAAAGACTGATTTCGTCGACGCTCCCCGACTCAATTCCCATTTGCATGAGTTTCAAGCTGTCGTAGTAGGTAATTGTGTACTTGGAAAGATTGACTCCCGAATCTTCCTGTACCATCTTCAAAATCTCTTCCATTTGTTTTTCGCCGGCGTTAAGGTGAGTGATCATGCCGAGCTTGGTTTCGCCGGAACTTGCCGCAGGTTTTTCGCCGCCCGAAGAACCGCTGTCTCCGCCGCAACCCGTGAACAATGCGCCCGCCATTAAGCAGGACAAGAGAACCTTTGCAACTTTTTTGAACTTCATTTTGAAAACCTCCAAAAAATTTATTTTTTAAGCTTGAGATGGGCAATGTCGTCTTTGAAATAAGGAATACTGAATTCCAAACCTTCGGGCTTGTCGATGTCGGAAGGGAAATTATTTCCGTCGGGAACAATCGCCCAAAACACAACGTCGATTTGATCCGAATTCAAAGCCGCCGCCCGCGCTCCGCTGTCGATTTGAACAATTTCGATATTTTTTCCAAAACGCTCGGCAAAATTATTTCTTAAGTTTGAGATGCGCAATGTCGTCTTTGAAATACGGCGCGGAAAGTTCGACTCCTTCAGGCTTGTCAATGTCGGAAGGAAAATTATTTCCGTCGGGAACAATCGCCCAAAACACAACGTCGATTTGATCCGAATTCAAAGCCGCCGCCCGCGCTCCGCTGTCGATTTGAACAATTTCGATATTTTTTCCAAAACGCTCGGCAAAATTATTTCTTAAGTTTGAGATGCGCAATGTCGTCTTTGAAATACGGCGCGGAAAGTTCGACTCCTTCAGGCTTGTCAATGTCGGAAGGAAAATTATTTCCGTCGGGAACAATCGCCCAAAACACAACGTCGATTTGATCCGAATTCAAAGCCGCCGCCCGCGCTCCGCTGTCGATTTGAACAATTTCGATATTTTTTCCAAAACACTCGGCAAAATTATTTTTTAAGCTTGAGATGCGCGATGTCGTCTTTGAAATAAGGAACGCTGAATTCCAAACCGTCGGGCTTGTCTATGTCTGAAGGGAAATTATTTCCGTCGGGAACAATCGCCCAAAAGACAACGTCAATTTGATCCGAATTCAAAGCCGCCGCCCGTGCTCCGCTGTCGATTTGAACAATTTCGATATTTTTTCCCAAGCGTTTGGCAATTTCTGCGAGCAAAGCCGTATTGAAACCTGCGGGCGAATTGTCGGCTAAAATCAAATCGAGCGGCGGCAAGTCGCCCGTCACACCGATTTTAATTGTCTCCGCGCCGTCAAATTTCGGCAGTTCAACTTTCGGCGGCGTTTTATTTTTATTTGCGTCGGTAATGTATTCGCCGATTAATCTTTCCAGCGAGCCGTCCGATTTCATTTCGCCAAGAATTTTATCCAAGTCTGCCTTAAGCGCGGCGTCTTCTTTTTTCACTGCGAAACAAAAATTATCGGCAAGCCCCTTAATCCATTCGTCCTGAACAAATTCAAATTTATCGTCGTTGGCAATGAGATAATCCGCGACATTTTTATAAGTGCTGATCTCATCGACTCTGCCCGACTCAATTCCCATTTGCATCAAGCTCAAGCTGTCGAAGAAAATCGGGACGTGATTTACAACTTTTGCCCGCCGCTTCTCTTGAATTTTGAAAAGATATTCTTCCATTTGTTTTTCGCCGGCGTTGAGATGACTTATCATGCCGATTTTGATAATTGTTGCTTGAGAATTTCTGTCTGGCTCGGAGCCGCTTTGTTCGCCGCCGCAACCTGTCAGCAAAAAGCCCGCCGCGCAGATTGCCGCAAATAATTTTTTAAAGTTCAATTAATCATTCCTCATTCCTAATTTTTCATTGATTCAAGGGCTTTGCCCGTGCCGAGCGCAACGCAACTTAAAGGATCGTCGGCAAGCATGGCGGGAATATTTGTTTCCTTGCGAACCAAATCAGCCAAGCCGTAAAGCATTGCGCCGCCGCCCGTCAAAAATATTCCGTGATCCATTATGTCCGCCGCCAATTCGGGCGGAGTTCTTTCCAAAACACTTTTGACGCACAGCACGATACTTTCAACCGAATCATGAAGTGCGCCCGCAATTTCGTCCGAGCCGACCGTTATATTTTTCGGCAAGCCCGTTAAAATATCTCGTCCGCGAACGCTGATTGTATCCTTCCTTGCGCCGGGATAAGCCGCGCCGACTTGAACTTTGATATTTTCAGCCGTGCGCTCGCCAATCATCAAATTGTATTCCTTCTTGACGTAAAATTCTATGTCGCTGTCGAATTTGTCGCCCGCCACTCGAAGACTTTCGCCCACAACAATTCCGCCCAAAGAAATAACCGCAACGTCGCAAGTGCCGCCGCCTATGTCGATAACCATTGAGCCCATCGGTTCGGAAATATCAATTCCCGCGCCCAACGCCGCCGCTATCGGCTCTTCGATAAGCTCGGTTTTTTTGGCTCCCGCCTGCTCCGCCGCTTCCTGAACTGCGCGTTTTTCAACGTCGTTGACGCCCGTCGGAACGCAGATCATTACTCGCGGTCTGAATAAAAATGATCGCCCGATAACTTTTTCCAAGAAATGCCGAATCATTGCTTCCGTCATTTCGTAATTCGCAATGACTCCATCTCGGAGCGGACGAATTGCAACGATATTTCCGGGCGTGCGTCCGATCATGTCTCGTGCCTCTTGCCCTATCGCCAAAATTTTATCGTTATCCTTATCGAAGGCGACGACTGACGGTTCGCGCAAAACTATTCCCTTGCCTTTGACGTAAACCAAAATATTTGCCGTGCCCAAATCTATCCCGACGCTCATTGACATCCCAAAAAACAAATTGAAAAACTCCTTTCCGCCAATTCGCAAAAAAATTTCCGATAAACCGCTGAAATTTTATCATGCTTTAATTTCATTGGCAATTTCCCGAATAAAAATTTTTCCTTGCCATTGCCATAAAAAAATTTCGGTGATATAATTCGCGGCTGTTAAAACTTTTTTAAAAAACTCTCTGCTCGCCAAAACGAGCCGAAGACCAAAGGGAGGTGTATCCTGTTGAGGAAGTACGAAGTTATCTTTATTATCCGTTCGATGGAAGAAGAGGCAACCAATGCCGTCATCGAAAAATTTTCAAATCTCATCGCGGCTAACGGCGGCAAAATCACGAAGGAAGATCGCTGGGGCAAACGTCGCCTTGCTTACGAGATCAAAAAAGAGGCTGAAGGTTACTACGTTCTGTTCTACGTGACTTGCGATCCGAAATGCGTTGCCGAGTGCGACCGCGTCATGAAAATTACGGACGAAGTTCTCAAGCACATGATTGTTCGTTCCGACGAGAAAGAGGCTCAAGAATGAATAAAGTTTTTCTTTCGGGCAATTTGACTCGTGATCCCGAAGTCCGCTATTCGCAAAGCGGAAAGGCTTTCGCCAAAATGGGAATTGCCGTTCGCCGTCAATTCAGCAGAGACAAAGACGCCGTTGATTTTTTCAACCTTACGGCGTGGGAAAAAACTGCCGAATTTTGCGGGAAATATTTTGCCAAAGGCTCCCGCGTTCTTGTCGAAGGGCGTTTGACAACGTCCAGCTACGAAAATAAGGATGGCGTCAAAGTCAATTCTGTCGACATATGGATTGACAATATCGAATTCGCCGACTCCAAACGTCAAAACAGCGGCGGCGGCGAAGAAAATTATTCGGGCGGACGTTCTTCGGGCAATGATTATTCAAATCGTCGCGAACAAGCTCCGCCGAAGAAAAATGAGGATTATTTCGGCGGCGAGACAATCGATCCTGAAGACACGCCGTTTTAAGGAGGTTTGAAAATGCGCAGAGAAAGAGGTCGACGCCCGCGCAGAAAAGTTTGTGCGTTTTGCGTCGATAAAATTGAGAGAATAGATTACAAGGACGCGGCAAAACTTCGCCGCTTCACAACCGAGCGCGGCAAAATTCTTCCGCGCCGCATTTCGGGCAACTGCGCCAAGCATCAGCGTCAAGTGACAATCGCCATCAAACGCGCCCGCAACATTGCGCTTTTGCCGTTCACTGCAGACTAAAAATTTTTTGCGAATAAAAAAATCCCCTGCCGAGTTTCGACGGGGGATTTAAATTTTTTTTGCCGAGTTCATTTCAAATTTTCCTTGAAAAGCTTTTGAGAGCCGCAATTTTTTTGGAAGCTTCGCCTGCGCGGAAAATTTTTTGCGAAAAAAATCTCCTGCCGAGTTTCGACGGGGGATTTAAATTTTTTTTGCCGAGTTCATTTCAAATTTTCCTTGAAAAGCTTTTGAGAGCCGCAATTTTTTTTCGGAAGCTTCGACTGTGCGGAAAATTTTTTGCGAAAAAAAATCCCCTGCCGAGTTTCGACGGGGGATTTAAATTTTTTTTGCCGAGTTCATTTCAAATTTTCCTTGAAAAATTTGTTCAGCTTGTCGAACGGAATTTTATCGAGTTGGTCGTATAAATCTGTATGCGTCGCGCCTTTGACTACCACAATTTCTTTCGGGCTCTTCGCCTGCGCGTAAAGATTGTCGGAATGATATTTCGAGTGCGCTTTGTCGCCCGTGATTAACATAATCGGACGCGGCGAAAGTTCTTCAACGTGTGTATCAAGCGGGAAATTGAAAAAGCCGTAAGGCGTCGTCGAAGACCAAATTGCATTTGAATTTATGGCGCGGGGATGAAATGCTCTGCCGCGATAGTAATCGAAAAATTCTTTGGTAACCGAATCGACGTTGGCGGGCAATTTTTCGGGGAAAAGTTTTTCGTCTGCATGAACAGCCTCGCCGTTGACAACGGGAATTTCATGATAGCCGGGAATTGACGAACCTTTTTCCGCTTCAGCCCAACGCATGTCCGCCAAATATTTTTTCACGACTTCGCGCTGAGCGGGCGTGTAATAGTCGCCCAAATAATGATTTCTGATGCTGTCAACCATATCATACATTGCCGAGACTGCAACCGCTTTAATTCGCACGTCATTTATCGCCGCAGTCACCGCAGGACCGCTTAAGCCGCAAATTCCCATCGCGCCGATTTTTTCTCTGTCGACATAAGCCAAGCTCCCTACAAAATCAACCGCCGCCGAAAAATCTTCCGTAAAAATTTCGGGCGAACCGACATTGCGAACGTTGCCGCCGCTCTCGCCTGTAAATGACGGATCAAATGCCACAGCAACGAAGCCCGCCTTTGCAAATTCCTGCGCGTAAAGCCCCGAATGTTGCTCCTTAACCGCGCCGAACGCGCCGCTGACAACTATCGCGGCGTATTTTTTATTTGCACTAAAATTTTTCGGCAGATAAAGATGTCCCGCGACATCAATTCCGTAACGGTTGCGGAAAGTCACAAACTTTGTCTGAATAGACTTATCAACCTTGAAAACTCGCGTATCGTTTTTTAAATCGCTTATCGAACAATTTTTCATCGTCGTTGAAGTCACGGAATTAATCGGAGCCGCAGAAACTTCGCCGAAATTTCCCATTGAAACCACTCCCGCCAATATCGCCGCCAAAATTACGGACTTTTTAGGTTTGAACATGTCGCCCGTCTCCTTTACTTTTTATTGTGCCGATTATAAAATCAAGCCGCAGATTAGTCTAATGCCGAAAATTTATATCTGCGCGGAGGAATTATGGAATTCAGGACGCTGAAATATTTTGTGACGGTTGCGCGAGAAGAAAATTTTACTCGCGCTGCCGAAAAACTTTTTATGACGCAACCCGCTTTGACAAGAGCCGTTCAATCTTTGGAAGAAGAAATCGGGCAAAAACTTTTCAAGCGCGAAAAATATTCCGTCAAACTCACGACGGCAGGCTTGGAATTTTTTAAGGACGCGTTGGAAATTTTATCTCTCGCTCGCAAAATCGAAACGAAATTTGCCAAAGGAAATATTTACGGCGATATTTATATCGGTTGCGCCGAATCCGACGCGATGAAATATTTTGCCCGCGCCGCAAAAAATGTTCAGAAAAAATATCCCGACGTCCGATTCAATTTGTACAGCGGAAATTTTGAAGATATTTATTTTCGGCTTGACAACGGCTTGTTGGATTTTTATATCACATTGCAGAGCGTTGACGCATCGAAATATAATTCCTTGCCTTTGCCCGCGCAGAACGTTTGGGGAGTAATTTTGCGTAGAGATGATCCGCTTGCCGCAAAAAAATTTTTCACGGTTGAGGATTTAAAAGAGTTGCCGCTGATTTTATCAAGGGAGGCTTTTCGCGAAGAATATCCTAAAATTTTCGGCAAGGATTTTGAAAAATTTCATGTCGTCGCCACTTACAATTTGCTTTACAACGCGGCGATTTTGGCTCGCGAAGGCTTGGGCTATGCAATTTCCATTGATAAATTGATTAACGACGCGGAATTATGTTTTCGCCCGCTTGAGCCCGAATTAAAATCGAGTTTGAATTTTATTTGGCGGAAAGACAGGTTGTTGACTCCGCAAGCGCAAATTTTGCTTGAAGAAATGCTGAAGGGAAATTTCAATGCTTGATAAAAAATTTTTGTCTGCGATAATTTTTTTGTTGGGAATAATTTTATCGGTCGGCTGGTATCAATTCGTTTATGAACCTGCGCGGCGAGAAATTTTAAATATGGAATTGGAAACGCGGCGACTGCGCGAAGTCGAAAAAGAAATTTCAGAGTTAAAAGCTCGTCATGAAGATTTGGTTGCTTGTCGAGGAAAAAGGTAACTTCAATGCTTGATAAAAAATTTTTGCCCGCGATAATTTTTTTGTTGGGAATAATTTTATCGGTCGGCTGGTATCAATTTGTTTATGAACCTGCGCGGCGAGAAGTTTTAAATATGGAACTTGAAACGCGGCGACTGCGCGAAGTCGAAAAAGAAATTTCGGAGTTAAAAGCTCGTCATGAAGATTTGGCGGCATTTGTCGAAGAAAAAGAATTGCAACTTGATGAAGCGCGGGAATTTTTGCCGCCGACGCTCGCACAGGAAAAATTTATCGATGAACTTTATCGAACGGCAGAGTTTCATAACGTAAAAATAATTTCAATCCGCGCAGGCGAAATAATTTCTGCGGAAGAACTTCAATCGCTGGTCGTCAACGTCAGCTTGGAAACAGATTATATTTCGCTGATGAATTTTATTCGCGAAATTTTGGACGGCGGGCGGCTCGTGAGTCTTGAAAAATTTTCCGCAGAAAAATCTTCGGGCAAAAATCTTTCCTGCAATCTCAACTTCAAAATCTTCGCCGCCCCAAAACCCAAAACCTAAAACCTAAAACCTAATTGCATTTTCCCTCCGCCTTTGATAAACTCCTTAAAAATTCTAAAGGAGAATCTTCATGGCGCGTCAATCAAAAAAAATCGCAAAAAAAATTCAGCCCAAGAAAAAGGCTGAGACCGAAAATAAACAGCCGCCGAAAGAAAAAGTCGGCAAGGATTATCTGCTAATCTTTGTGCTCGCGCTGACGATTGTTTTTCTGCTCGTCGGCTGGGAAAATTTCACCGCCTTAAATCGCGGGCTTTATGTCGCACTTTTAATTTCGCTCTCGACGACTTATGCTCGCCGCCATTACAATTTTAATGAAGTTCAAGACATGTGGATTGAGCGCGCAGGTTATGCCTCAATGATTTTGGCGATTATTTTCTTCGCGCTCGTCGTTTACAATCAATATTTCGCCTAAGCCCATGCAAATCAAAATCTCCCGCCAAGAAATTTTGACGGGAGATTTTTTTGTGTCTATGTAAAAATCTATTTCAAAACGAAAACCGTAACCGTTCGACGCCCGAAATCCATCGCTTGATAATAATCTTCCATGCAAAGATCAATTCGGTAGCCGTAAATCGCGCCGCCCGTATCAGCTGCAAGTGCCTCGCCGTAACCGGGAATGTAAACTCGCGAGCCGAGCGGAATTATAGCCGGGTCAACCGCAACTATTCCATACGTCGCCGGAATTCCCATCGCCGTTATTCCTTCCGCCGAGCCGTCCGTCGGCAGATAAGCCGTCGCCTCCATGCCCATTACTTGCGAATAGGCTTCGTAGCCCCGCGAAGTTTCAACGACATTTTCGGGCGGAGCTTCCTCGACAGGAGCTTCCTCGACAATTTCGACCGTTGAAATTTCTTCAAACGGAGTTTCTACCGTCTCCGATAAATCTTGCGACAGGGAATTTTCTACCACTTCGGAAAATGCTTTTGACAGTTCGTCGTCTTCACTGATTTTTATTTTGCCGTTTTCGTCTACTGCTATCGCTGTCGGTTCTGTTGCGTTAATCTCTTCAATCTCTTCGATTTCTTCCACTTCGCACGAAACTTCTTCCGTCTGTTCGGAAAAGCCCGTGTTAATCGCCGTGAAACCCATCAGCATGAGACAGAGTACACATTTTCTTTCAATTATCCCAAGCCTCTTAAATATTTTGCGCTTCATCATTCCGCCGCCTGACTCAACGTCTTGTCGAGTCCCAAGCAGGACGACTGCTTGAGTCGCCTCTTTGCTTCGGAGCAGCTTTCCCCCTTTCAAATAAAACAAAATGTTAAACCTCAAAACGCGGCGTAATATAAACCCTAAATCTGTTTTTGTCAAGTGTGCTCCGTAATGACGGCATCAATTTTCGCGTCGTGATCCTCTGTCGGAAGCTTTTTTACAAGCTGAAAGTCAAAGGCAAGCGCGATTTTTTTTGCGTTGACGGCTTGCGGTAAAAATCTGTCGTAATAGCCGCCGCCCAAGCCCAATCTGTTTCCTTCAATGTCGAAAGCCGCGCCGGGAACGATTATGCAATCAATCTGCGCGGGCTCAATGAATCGTCGGAGATTTTTTTTGACTGTCGGGATTTTAAATGCTCCGATCTCCAATGAATCTAAGTTCGGAACTTCAACGGCGCGCATTTCGCCTTTGCCGACAATCAGCGGTATCGCCAAAATTTTTTTGTCCGAAAAACACGTTGCAAATAATTCGTTCAGCTGAATTTCGTCGGGCATTGAAGCATATGCCATTAAAATTTTTGTCTCGCGATAAATTTCTGTCGCCAAAAATTTTTTTATCAGCTCGTGACTGATTCTGTCGCGTTCTTCGGGCGAAATTGCCGCCCGCTTTGTCAAAAATTCTTTTCGCAATATTTTTTTCATGCAATCACCACGCTAAAAATATTTTATTTCGTCTCTCGTTTTGGAACTTTTTTAATCTTTTTGAGAGCAATTGATTAATAAAATTTCATAAAGTCAGTTATAAAAAATTAGGCGGGAAAAAAATTTTCTCCTGCCTAAAAAAATGTTTTAATCAGCCCGCAACCTTTTCTTTGCGACGGGGATTTACGCGCTTGAATTGTTTCAGCTGTTCTTCGGTAAGTTTTGGACAATCTTCGTCGTAAACAATGTCGTCGTCGCTCATTTTTGACAAAGCTTCCAACCGAGCTTCTTGTTCCGGAGTCAATGGCGCGTTAACGTCAATAATTTTCGTCACCAGCATAATACATCATCCTTTCTTCTTTATCAGCTCGCCTCGCCGAAATCAGCCGCGTTTTGTTTTCACGTTCGGTATAGATAACGAACAGAATTTTTTCACTCTGCCAATGGTGATATAGCGATTTTCTTCATCCGAATGTTCTTCATCAAGCCATTCAATTCGATTTTCGTCGCCGAAAACTTTTGCGGCATCGTTAAAATCAACATTATGTTTGCGCTTGTTGATTCGATTTTTTTCGTCGTCCCACTCGAAGACGATATTATTAATTGTTGTTTCCATGATTTTTAATCCAATCTTTAGCCGCCGCGATTTGAATTGCGACTTGTTGAAAAGAAGTTCCGCCTTGAGAATTTCGGGCGGCAACGCAAGTTTCGGGCAGGATGGCGTCGTGGATGTCGGCTTCAAAGAGCGGAGAAAAAATTTTAAATTCGTCAAGCGTCAAATCTTTGAGATAAATATTTTTCTCAATGCAAAAGTGAACGAGCTTGCCGGCGACTTCGTGCGCTTGGCGGAAGGGCAAATTTTTCTTGACGAGATAATCTGCAAGGTCGGTTGCGTTGGAAAAATCTTCTTCGACGGCGCGGCGCATATTTTCCTTGCGAATTTTCATGCCCGCAACAATCTGCGCGAAAACTGCCAGCGAAAATTTCACGGTGTCAAGAGCGTCAAAAACTCCTTCCTTGTCTTCCTGCAAATCTTTGTTGTAAGCGAGCGGCAAAGCTTTAACCGTCGTCAGCAACGCCGTTAAGTGTCCGAAAACTCGTCCCGCCTTTCCGCGAACCAATTCGGGCACGTCGGGATTTTTTTTCTGCGGCATCATGGAAGAGCCCGTGCAATGCGCGTCGTCCAATTCGATAAAAGAAAATTCGCGACTGCACCATAAAATAATTTCCTCGCTGAATCTGGAAAGATGAACCATAAGAATCGAGGCGGCGGATAAAAATTCAAGCAGATAATCTCTGTCGCTTACGGCGTCAAGGCTGTTGGAATAAATCTCGGAAAAATTTAATTCGCGAGCGACAAAATTTCTGTCGATTGGAAAAGTTGTGCCCGCCAATGCTCCCGCACCGAGCGGCATAATATCTGCGCGGGCATGAACTCCTTCAAAACGATCAAAATCTCTTTGCAACATTGAGAAATACGCCAGCAAGTGATGAGCAAATAAAATCGGTTGAGCGCGTTGCAAATGAGTATAGCCGGGGAAAATCACGTCGGAATTTTTTTCGGCGGCTTTGACAAGTTCTTTTTGCAGATTGAGAATTAATTTTTGAACTTCGCGAACTTGGCGGCGCATGTAAAGATGAGTATCGAGGGCGACTTGATCATTTCGACTGCGAGCGGTATGAAGTCTGCCGCCCGCCGCGCCGATTGAATCAGTCAACGCCTTCTCAATGTTCATGTGAATATCTTCGAGCGCGACGCTGAAATTAAATTTGCCCGCGTCAATCTGCTCCAAAATTTTCTCCAAGCCCGCGCAGATTTTTTCCGAATCTTCTTCCGAAATAATTTTCTGCGCGGCGAGCATCTTCGCATGGGCGATTGAGCCTTGAATATCTTCGCGATACATGCGCTTATCAAAATTAATCGACGCTTGGAACTCGTTAATCATTTCGTCGGTTGACTTTTCAAATCTGCCGCCCCACAAGCGTGACGCTTGACCCGGCTGTCGCGCTCCAACCTTATTAGAATTTGGAGATTGATTCCGCGCCGGTACGCAACGCTGCGCATTGCTAGTTTCGTAATTTTGGGCGTCGCTACTCATTTTTTGTTCACCAAAGCACGAACTTTAAGCGGCAAGCCGAAAAGATTTATAAAGCCCGTCGCGTCTGCTTGATTGTAAACGTCGTCATGTTCAAAAGTCACGAACTCTTGGCTGTAAAGCGAATAAGGCGACTTCGAGCCCGCCGAAATGATATTTCCCTTGTAAAGTTTCAATTTGACTGTGCCCGTGACTGTCTTTTGAGTTTCATCGACGAAAGCCGCCAATGCCTCGCGCAACGGAGCAAACCACATTCCGTCATAAACCAATTCGCCGTATTTAACCGCGACATGTTGTTTGAAATGGAAAGTTGCACGGTCAAGGCAGAGATATTCCAATTCGCGGTGAGCGTAGAAAAGAATCGAGCCTGCAGGATTTTCATAAACGCCGCGGCTCTTCATGCCGACAAGACGATTTTCGCAGATGTCCACAATGCCGACGCCGTTTCTTGCGCCGATTTCATTTAATTTTGTCACGAGTTCAACCGCGCCGAGTTTTTCGCCGTTGACGGCAACGGGAATGCCCTGTTCAAAGTCAACCGAAATTTCTTCGGGCTTATCGGGCGCATCTTCGGGCGCGACGCTGATAAGGAACATTTTATTTTGCGGAGCATTCCACGGGTCTTCCAAATCGGAACCTTCGTGCGACAAGTGCCAAATATTTCTGTCCATGCTGTAAGTTTTATTTGCGGCGGCAATGGGGATGTCGTGTGCTTTTGCGTATTCAATCTCGGATTCGCGGCTGTCGAGCTCCCATTCACGCCACGGGGCAATAATTTTCAATTCGGGCGCGAGTGCTTTAACCGTGAGTTCAAAACGAACTTGATCGTTGCCTTTACCGGTTGCGCCGTGAGCTACGGCGTCGCAACCTTCGGCAAGCGCGACTTCGACCAACTTTTTCGCGATAATCGGACGGGCAAACGAAGTTCCGAGCAAATATTTTTCTTCGTAAGTTGCGCCCGCCTTGAGAGTCGGGAAAATATATTTCTCAATGAATTCTTTTGTGAGATCGGCGATATGAACTTTCGACGCGCCCGACTTCAAAGCTTTATCGTGAACGACGTTAAGTTCATCGCCCTGCCCGACGTCCGCGCAGACCGCAATGACTTCGCAACCGTAATTTTCTTTCAGCCAAGGAATGATAACCGAAGTATCCAGCCCGCCCGAATATGCCAGCGCAACTTTTTTGACAGAATTTTTCATATGAATATCTCCTCCAAGAAATTTTTTGTCTGAATTGACTTTTGCATTTTACCCTTGCGCTAAGTGCTTGTCAATTTTGGCGTTAACGAAAAGCCGTTAATTTAGGCGATTGCGCTGTATTGCACACATAAAAAAAGCCTCGACGCTTGGTCGGGGCAATTTTTTAGTTAAAATCTCCGAAAAGTATTCGGCAACTCCAATTTAATCGAAATCGGCGCGGACATATCGATTATCCGTTTCAAAAAGCCGGGCTTGGGCGCGGTATCGGTTACGGAAAAATCTTTTTCGTTGCCGTGAAGAATTTCTGTGATTAAAAATGTCAGCGCGTCGTCTTCGGTACCGAGTTTGTCGATAAGATTGTTTTCAAGAGCGGTTCGGGCGTCCAAAATTCTTCCGTCCGCCAATTCTTTAAGATTAATTGCGTTAGGGCGCGTGAGCTTTATGAAGTTGATAAATTCTTCGTGCGCCGCCTTAACGAGATTTTCAAGATAAAGTTCTTCTTCGGGCGTCATTTCGCGATAAGGGTTGCCCAAATCTTTCATTTTGCCGGCTTTTATCGTTTTGAAGGAGACGCCGAGTTTTTTCGACAGCTCTTGAAAATTAGGCAACATCATAATCACGCCGATAGAGCCCGTCCAAGACAAAGTGTTGGCAAAAATGTAATTCGAGGCGGCGGCGATCATATACGCGCCCGAACAAGCACTGTCGCCAATGGAAGTTACGACGGGCACTTTTTCCCTTAAGCTGAAAACCAATTTTGCCAATTCCTCACTTGTGCCAGCCGTTCCGCCCGGAGAATTTATTTTCAAGAGAATTCCTTTGTAATTATCTTCGTTCGTCTGTTTTACTTCAAGCAATTCGCTTTTCAATTTTTGAACGGAATTATCTCCGCTGAATTTTGAAGTGTTGGAAGTTATTTCGCCGTTCAGGTAGAGTTTTAAAATCTTTTTTTTACGAGAGAAAATAGCCATGTGATTAAACCGCCTTATTAAATCTGAAAAATTATAATGACGCGAGCATTTTACCATGCGAACGAAGATTTATCAAAGTCTTGAAAAATTTTGCGGCGGATGAGTTTCAACGGAAAATAAAAAGGACTCCGAGATAATTTCGGAGTCTCTTTTCATTGGACGGAGTTCCACAGATCCACTTTCTTTTTTTTGTTCTTGCCGCAAGTTGTCACGTCGGGATTCAACAAAAATTGAGTTTGACCGTTTACTTTTATCTCTTTAATGTACAAATTTTCTTTGAGCCACTTAAACGCTTCCCAAACGCGCTGATAAGACATTCCCATTTCATCAGCAATAGCCTGCTTTGTGGAACTGATGCCGCTGTTTTCAAAAACTTGTTTTGAAGCCAACAAAGCGAATACTCTGAATGCTAAACTGGGCGCGGAAATAGCCAATTTAGCCAACGCTTCACGATACATAATCATCCAACCATCTCCGTTCTGCGAACCGGGATGGTGGTTGCCGCCTTCCGACCAATTATAGCCGTTAGGTACCATGCAATCCAATTCTTTGATGAAACGAATTTCTTGCGCGTCGAGCTCCGCTTTTGTCTCGCAGACTGCCAAAATCTCCGCCGAAAAATTTTCCATGCCGTATTTGCGAATTTCGCTGTCAACGTAAAGATGACCATATTTATGATACGTCAATCTTTCTTCCAAAGTTAGCGTTGTCTGTCCGACATAATTTTTTTGGTTTTCTTTGTTAGTGAGTTTGTAAACGATGCCGTAAGCCATAAGAATTTCCCCCTTTATTGACAGCGCGGCGCGAGCGTGTTAAAATATGATACGGAAGGGCTCTGCGCCACGTTTAGGATTTTGTTTTTAGCAAACTGATTCTAACACGCAGAGCTTTTTCCGTCAAGAACGCAAAAAAAAATGTTTTTCGTAAAGGAAAGGGAGAAAAAAATTGCCCTCCGAAAACCCGGAAGGCAATTTTTAAATTGTGGGAATGGTCAGCGTGAAAGTCGAGCCTTCGCCGAGTTTGCTTTTGACGCTGATTTTAATGTCGTGGCGGTCGGCAATCCACTTTGCAATGGGCAAGCCGAGCCCGACCGCATTTTCTCTGTCGTCGATTTTGGTACGCGCCTTGTCCGTGCGATAAAATCTGTCGAAAATTTTTCCCATGTCTTCTTTGTCAATGCCGATGCCCTTATCAATAAATTTCAAGGTTGCAACGTCGCCCGAAGTCGTCAATTCGATTTTAACCGCGTCGGTGCTGTAATAAAGCGCGTTGTCCAAGAAGGCGGCGAACATTTTCTTTAAAAATTCTCCGTCCGCCAAAATTTTGCAGGGCGGGAACTTTGAAACTTTTACACGCGGCGAATTGTAAGCCTCAACGAATTTTTTCAACAGCTCGTCCAAATCGACGGGAACTTTCGTAAGCGGTTGACGCCCTTGATCTGCGCGGGCTAAGAATAACAAACTTTCAACAAGATTTTGCATGTTCTGCGCGGAAGTTTTTATCGACGTGACGGCTTCCTTGAAAATTTCGGGGTCGGACGTGCCGTAACTTTCCAGCAAGTCGACATAGCCGCGAATTATCGTTAAGGGCGTTCTCAATTCGTGTGATACGTCATTTACAAAACGTTGTTGTCGAAGAAAATTTTCCGATACCGCGTCAATCCCTAATTGCATAGCCGACGCCTCTTGTCGTGTAAATATATTTCTCGCCGAATCTTTCATCAATCTTGGAGCGCAAATAGCTGATATAAACGTCGACAACATTTGTATCGCCGATAAAATCGTAGCCCCAAACCGTTTGAAGAATTTGGTCGCGTGAAAGGACGTTGCGTTTGTTTTCGACAAGATATTTCAAAAGAGCGTATTCCTTATGCGTCAGCTCGACGGGCGTACCGTTCACCGTGACTTCGTAGCGTTCGGGGTAGAGAATCATGTTTTTGACAACGTAGCGAGTTTCTTCGGCGGCGCGAACTCTTTCGCTGTGACGACGGAGAACGCCGCGAATTCTTGCCAAAAGTTCTTCTGCGGCAAAAGGTTTTGTCATGTAATCATCCGCGCCGAGATCAAGCCCTTCGACTTTGTCGCGAATTTCATCACGAGCCGTCAACATGATTATCGGAATGTCGCTGACTTCGCGGACGCGCTTGCAAATTTCCATTCCGTCCATTTCGGGCAACATTACGTCGAGCAAAACCAAATCATATTTTTCCTGAAGAATTCTTTCGTAAGCGCGACGCCCGTTGAATTCTGCCGCCGTCTTGAAACCTTCGCGCTCCAAAGTCAGTTGAAGAAGCCGCGAAATCGGTCTTTCATCTTCCACAATAAAAATCTTTGCATTTTCTGCCATTTAAAAACCTCCTAAAAGCAATTAGTAATTCGTAATGCGTAATGCGTAATGAAAAAAATTTGTAGCGGGTGGAGAAGACACGGGCGCACAGGACGTGCGCCCGCCGGCAACGAAAACAGGATGTTTTCTTTGCCGGTCAAACGCCCTTTCTTTTTGTAACTTTTTCTTTGGGCGTAGCAAAGAAAAAGTTTTTCAATAAAATGGTTTTGCGAACCCACTTTTTGGAAAAAAGGGGGAAGAATTTCACCACGTGCGCCGCAACATAACCGACGCCGTAACGTCTTTATCATTTTCTCCGAGCTGAAGTTCAGCCTCGCCGCCCATAAACCAGCCGCGAGCAAATTCATTTTCCCCGCGCAGAGAACATACAAAATGAGTTTCATCTCTCTTGTAACGAAGTTTGTAACTGTCGGAAGAATTTCCTTCGTAACTGATTCTTAAATCGGGATCCGCGCCCGTGAAACCATGCTTGACTCCGAAACGCATCCCGAACATTCCCGTCCGATAATATCTCTTCAAATCAAATCCCGTCTGCGCCGCAAAATAAACATTGCTCCCCGAATCGACATGCTGATTGTAAATGCCCGCGCCGCGCTCGCTGTAGCTGTTCTGCTTGAGATAAGACGTCTGAAAATTTATGAACGGGCTGACATGCCAAGTTTTTTTGGGCGAAAGATCATATTTGTATTCGCCGCCGACTTCGACAATGTGACTTTTGTAATTGGCATTCGTCGCCAAGCCCAACGAAGAAATTCCTCTGTGCAAAGAATTTCGCAACTGCCCGCCGTTCACATAAAAATAAACATCACTCTCCTTGTTGTGATAACCCGCATAAAGTCCAAGCCGAGTATCGTAAACCGTCGCCCGCGAAGAATCCGCGCCGTAACCAATCGTCCCGTAGGTCGCGAAAATCCCCGCACGAACTTTTTTTCCGAAAGGACGATCATAGCCGCCGACGATAACGCTCCCGTGATAATCCGTGCCGCCGCGCAAACTGCCCCAATTTTTCATGTAGTTCAGCCAAAAATTATTTTCTTGCCGCGAAGGAACTTTAACCTTAATTTTCATTTCGGGCGAAGTGTCCTCGCCTTCCGCAAAATTCAAAGGATTAATTTTCACGTCAACGTAATCGGGCATGAAATTCGGCGTGAAAATTTTCGTTATACGATCCGAAATCATTTTATCAATCGCGGTACTTTGTTGCGCGACAGTCATAATCTGCGCGGAGTCATTGGAGCCGATTTGATTTAAAGTTTTTTTCGCCTCCGGAAAATCCATGTTGTAAAGTTCGCGCATCTCTTCCTGTTGAATATCGCCTTCAAGATTTTCAAACATGCTGTTCATTGCGGAAAAAGTTTCGGACTCCCGCGAAGTCATTTTTTCAGTATTATCCGCCTTGTAAGTCGTGACAGTCAAAGTGTTGTCGACAATTTTTCCCGAAGCACTGAGCATTGCCGAAATCGGAATGGCGTTGCCTTCGGGATTTTTTATGTTGCCCGTTATCGAGTCGGCGACAAGAACCGTTGCAGTTTCGTTAGGAAGGAGCGTGTCGGTTGTGACGGTCGAGCCCTCAACATTTGCATTGCCTTTGACGATAATAGAGCCCGCCGAGCCGCCGCTGACTTTTTGCAACACGCCGTCCGAAATTAAATCGCCGTTGATAATCAAATTTGTATCGGGCGAAGAAGCGGCTATCGTCCCGTGATTTATAAATTTTCCCGCCGTCGAATCGCTGAAACCTTCGGCAAGCGCGAGATTGTTCAGCTTGAAAGTGCCGCCGAAAATTTTTGCGCCGTTCATAACGTCAACACTCACGACATCAGCCGTCCCCGAAAATTTCAACGTGCCCGCCTTGACATGCATTTTCATATTTTCCGCGCCCGAAATTTTTCCGCCGTATTCCAAATCGGCATTGATATTTAAATTCGTGACAAGGTCGGGAATATATTTCGACGCGTCAAAAATTTTTTCGCCGTATTGAATTCCGAGCGAGTCTGTCGAAGAAAATTTTTTCCAATCGGAAATAATGTCGCCGCTGATTTCCGCGCCCGCGTTGACGTTGATATTTTTCACGAAAGAATTTTGCCCGATATAAATTGCATTTTTGCCCGAAATTTTTCCCGACAAATTAAAATCGTTGACAAGCGCGCCGTTCAATTCGTTCGTCGTGTAAAGAAATTCGCCGTCCGACATTTCAAGCGGAAGATTTATCGCCGAGATGATATTTCCTTCGGTATCAATTCCGCGCAGATAACGAATGTAGGAGCCGCGATATTCACCGACGACGCCGAGCGAGTTCGAGCCGAAATTAAATTCAACGGCATTTCCCGCCGCCGCAATTTCGCCCGCAACATTGAGATTGTGATCTCGTCCGTAGGAAATTAAAATCCCTTTTCCGCTCGATTCAATCTTTGTGCCCGCCGGAATTGTAATTTTGTTTCCGAAGCCGTCAACGCGGACGCCGATTGAGTCTTCGCCGCTCTGAAAAATATTTCCGCTCTGCGTGACAAGATTTCCTGCGCCCCAGACATGCAAGCCGATGCTTTGAGATTCTTCGCTTGAAAAATCATTTTCGTTTATAAAAGATCCGCCGCTCGTGTAAATCGATTGTCCGTAAAAATTTTTTCTGTCCAAAACGTAGCCGAGATCTTGCAAAACAGCGAGCTCCAATTCCGTGAACGTCGAATAATTTTTGTAAGGCAAATTACTCATGAAACCGGGAATAAGCGTTTTCATGTTGTCGAAAGTCGTGCCGTTCAAAGATTTTACGGGAATGCCGCTTACGCCGTCGAAAGTCAATTTGCCCAAAACTTGTGAGACATTTTCGCCGACAAAATAAATTTTATTCTCGGCAACGAAAAAATCCGGCGCATTGCCCGCCACAAAATTTTTGTCCGCGTCGACAAGATGAAGGCTCCAAGCATTTGAATTATTCAAGACGGCGGAAACTTCCGATTGAGAAACGGCGGCTTGACATGTCACGGCATTTACGCCGAAAAAAATTGCAACGGCGAATAAACCTCGCCTTGTATTGAAATCCTTTTTAGTAATCATCTCCATTGAAAACTTCTCCCGAAAAATATTTTTATAAGCTTAGCACAATCGGACGCAAAAAAAAAGCGGCAATTCTTCGCCGCAAAATTTTTAATCAAAATTTAATCGCCGATATTTTCTCCTCTGTAGCGGGCGACGCTCGCACAATCTTTATCGCCGCGCCCCGACAATGTGATAACGATAATTTTATCTTTGTCCATGCTCGGAGCAATTTTCATGACGTGAGCAACCGCGTGCGCCGATTCAATCGCGGGAATAATTCCTTCCGTGCGCGAAAGATATTCAAAAGCCTCGACAGCTTCCGCGTCGGTTATCGGAACATATTCTGCCCGTCCGATGTCGTGGAGCCAAGAATGTTCCGGACCGATACCGGGATAATCAAGCCCGGCAGAAATCGAATAAACGGGAGCAATTTGCCCGTATTTGTCTTGGCAAAAATAAGACTTCATGCCGTGAAAAATTCCTACTCTGCCCGTTGCAATCGTCGCCGCCGTCTCGAAAGTGTCAATGCCTCTGCCCGCCGCCTCGCAACCTATCAGCCGAACGCTTTTATCGTCAATGAAATTGTAAAAAGTTCCGATTGAATTTGAGCCGCCGCCGCAACACGCAACAACCGCATCGGGTAATTTTTTTTCCCGTTCAAAAATCTGCGCTTTAATTTCTTTGGAAATGACGGCTTGAAAATCGCGAACGATAATCGGAAAAGGATGCGGACCCATAACCGAGCCCAAACAATAATGAGTGTCGCTGATTCGATTTGTCCACTCGCGAAAAGTTTCGCTTACCGCGTCCTTGAGAGTGCCCGTGCCGCTCTTGACGGCAATAACCTGCGCGCCCAAAAGTTTCATGCGATAGACGTTGAGAGCTTGACGAATGGTATCTTCTTCGCCCATGAAAACAACGCACTCCATGCCCAAAAGTGCGGCGGCTGTGGCGGTTGCGACGCCGTGTTGTCCCGCGCCCGTTTCGGCAATCAATCTTGTCTTGCCCATTTTTTTTGCCAGCAAAGCTTGACCGAGAACGTTATTAATTTTGTGTGAGCCCGTGTGATTTAAATCTTCGCGCTTGAGATAAATTTTCGCGCCGCCCAAATCGTCAGTCATTTTTTTTGCAAAGTAAAGCATTGACGGACGCCCCGCATAATTTTTAAGCAAATCGTCAAGTTCGCGTTGAAAATTTTCGTCGTCCTTAAAACGATTGTAAGCCTCTTCCAACTCAATTACGGCGTTCATCAAAGTTTCCGGGATGTATTGCCCGCCGTAAATGCCGAAGCGTCCTTTTTTATTCGTCATAAATTTTCCCTCCGCACAACCTCCGCGAAGGTTGCCATCTTGTTAAAATCTTTTTTGCCGTCGGTTTCAATGCCGCTTGAAACGTCGACTGCAAAAGGTTTCAAAATTTTAATTGCGTCGCCGACATTTTCGGGAGTCAAGCCGCCCGCCAAAAAATATTCGCGCCGCAAATTTTTTACCAAATTCCAATCGAAAACTTTTCCGTCGCCTGCGCCCGAATCAATCAAAACAAAATCGGCAAGGCTTTTCTCTACCGCCGCAATTTTATCGGTTTGAAATGCTTGAATGATAATTTTGTTTGTGAGTCCGCGCAGATTTTTAAGGTATTCGTCATCTTCGGAGCCGTGAAGTTGCGCGGCGTCGATTATTCCCGCGTTCAAAAGTTCGGCGACGGTTTGAAAATTTTCATTGACGAAAACTCCGACCGCACAAATTTTTTCGGACAATGCGCCGCGAAATTTTTCTGCCTGCGCGGGCGTGACATAACGTTTGCTTTTCGGCGCGAAGACAAAACCGACATATTCGGGCAAAAGTTCATTGACGAAAGAAATGTCGTCAAAAGTTTTCAGCCCGCAGAATTTTATTTTAGTCATAAAAGTTACTCCAAAAAATTTCAAAGCTAGCAATGCGCAGCGTTGCGTACCGGCGCGGCAAATTCCTACGCCTAAATTAATCGGCACGGCGCGACCGCTGTTTGTCAACTTTTTAAAAGTTGCCGCAGAATTTTATTTTAGTCATAAGTCGCCTTTCAACTCGTCGAGTTTCAATTTCTTATCGGCGGCTCTCATCAAAATTTCTCCGATTAAAACCGCGTCCGCCCCCAGCTCGCGAATTTTTTTTATGTCTTCGGCAGATTTAACGCCGCTTTCCGAAACAAAAATTATTTCGGGCGGCACAAGTTCCCGAAGTTTTTTCGCGTTATTCATGTCAACGGAAAAATCTTTTAAGTTGCGATTGTTCACGCCGATAATCCTCGCGCCGCAATCAATCGCCCGCCGAATTTCTTTTTCATCATGCGCCTCAACCAACGCCGATAAACCGAGCGCGTCACAAGTCGCGATAAAATTTTTCAGTTGCTTGTCGTCCAAAATCGCGCAAATTAGCAGAACCGCAGACGCGCCCAAAATTTTTGCCTGCCAAATCATGTACTCATCAACGACAAAATCTTTTCGCAAGCAGGGAATTGAAATCTGCGCGGAAATTTCGGACAAAAATTTATCGTTGCCCAAAAAAAATTCGGGCTCGGTCAAAACGGAAACGGCATCTGCGCCTGCCGCCTCGTATTCTTTTGCAATGTCAAGGTAAGGAAAATTTTCGGCGATTAAACCCTTTGACGGCGACGCCTTTTTACATTCGCAAATAAAAGAGAGCCCCGCCTTCTTCAGCGCGACTTCAAAAGGAAAATTTTCTCTCGGCAACAAAAGGGCTTGCGATTTAATTTCGGCGAGAGAAATTTTATTTTTGTATTGGGCGACGCGAATTTTTGTCCGCGCCGCAATTTTATCCAAGATTGTCATAATCAAGCCTCTTGACTGACGGCGATAAATTTTTTCAAAGTTTCGAGAGCCTTGCCGCTGTCGATAAGTTCAGCCGCAAGTTCGACGCCCGATTTAAAACTCTCCGCCTTGCCGCCGACGTAAAGAGCCGCGCCCGCGTTCAGCAGGACGGCATTTCTTTTATGCCCCTTCTCGCCGCGCAGAATCGCACGAGTTATTTCCGCATTTTCTTTCGGGTCGCCGCCGCGCAAATCTTCTTTTGTGCAACGAGCAAAGCCGAAATCTTCGGGAGCAATGACAAAATTTTTTATCCAGCCGTCGTTAATTTCGCAAATCGAAGTCGGAGCACTCAAAGAAATTTCGTCCAACTTATCGCGCCCGTAAACAACCATGCCGCGCTTGACGCCGAGACTTATCAAAACCTGTGCAAGCGGCGCGACGAGATATTCCGCGTAGACGCCCAAAATTTGTCTTGAAGGTTTGCCGGGATTCGTCAAAGGACCGAGAATATTAAAAACCGTTCTGAAACCCAACTCCCTGCGAATTGCGCCGACATATTTCATCGAGCTGTGATATTTCTGCGCGAAGAAAAAACAAATGCCGACCTTGTTAAGGAGCTCAATGCATTTTTCGGGACTTTGATTGATGTTGACGCCGAGAGCCTCCAGACAATCGGCGGCACCGCATTTTGACGAAGCGGCGCGGTTTCCGTGCTTGGCAACTTTCATTCCGCCCGCCGCCGCGATTAAAGCCGAAGTCGTCGAGATATTAAAGCTCTGCGAATTGTCGCCGCCCGTCCCGACGATCTCAAAAAGTTCCATGCCCGTTTCGACTTTTGTTGCGTGTGCCCGCATTGCCGCCGCGCAACCCGAAATTTCGTCCGTCGTCTCGGCTCCCGCGCTTTTCGTCGACAGCGCAGATAAAAATGCCGCGTTTTGTGTCGGAGAAGTTTCGCCGCTCATGATCTCATTCATCACGGCAAATGCCTCGTCGTAACTGAGATCCTCCTTGTTCACGATTTTAACGATAGCTTCTTTAATCATTGAAAAAACTCCTTTGAAACTCTGTTAATAATGCGTAAAGCGCATAAATATTGAAAGTAAATATTCAAGTAAGTATAATACGAATTGAGGTGACGACCAATGAAAACTTTCTGCTTTAAACTCTACAGGGCAAAGCGAAACAAAAAGTTGAATCAACAGATAAACGCGGCAGGTCTTATTTGGAATCATTGCCTTACTTTGCACAAACGCTATTTTCGGCTTTTTGGCAAATATTTACAAAAGCCTGTATTGCAAAAACATCTGACGAAACTCAAGCGGTTAAAAAATTTTTCATATTTGAAAGAAATCGGCGCGCAGGCAGTGCAAGACGTAACCGACAGAATCGATCGTGCTTACAGATTGTTTTTCAATAACTTTAAGCGCAAGATAAAATGTTCGCCACCGAAATTTAAGCGGGTGAAAAAGTATAAATCGTTCACTTTGAAACAGACAGGCTGGAAGATTGAAGCATGGCATAATACAATTATCATAAACAAGCAGGCGTATCGATATTTCAAGTCGCGGGAGGTCGTCGGAAAAGTAAAAACTGTGACGGTAAAACGAGACAGCGTGGGAGATATTTTTATTTTCGTTGTGACGGATTATGAAGAAAATGAAGTTTTGGCACGAACAGGTCAAAGCGTCGGCTATGACTTCGGCTTCAAGGAGAAAATTTTAGTCGCGTCCGACGGGAAAGATATTCTCGCGCCGAGTTTTTTGCTGTCGAATATTAAAGCCTTAAAGCGAGCGTCCAAAACTCTATCGAAGAAAAAAGATAAGTCGAAGAATCGGGAACGAGCACGGCTTGAATTGGCAAGAATCTATCGACGAGCAGAGAATCGGCGCAAAGATTTTCATTGGAAATTGGCAAAACACCTTTGTTCGGAGTATGCGCTAATTTGCGTGGAAGATTTGAGCTTGAAAGGTTTGCAACGCGGTCATGGCAAAAAAATGCAGGATTATGGTTTTGGAATGTTCTTGAAAATTTTGCAATACGTGTCAGGACGCATGGGCACGACAATAATTCAAGTAGACAAATTCTATCCGTCAAGTCAGCTTTGCTCAGAATGTGGAGAAAAGAATCCCGAAACGAAAGATTTAAGCGTGCGAGAATGGACTTGCCCGAAATGCGGTACTCATCATGATAGGGACAAAAACGCCGCGAAAAATATTTTGAATGAAGGAACGCGAATATTTCTTTCAGCTTGAAGAAAAAGAACAGGGTGGGACATCGTCCTGCGGTGGAGACCAAGTAAGACTTCGCCTTCATTAGAAGCTTTGGTTGTTGATAACGAAATTCGCCGAATTTATTCGTGCGGAGTATGTCAATTCTTTTGACTCTGCTTAAGCTTTTTGTTTTCCTTTTCCAACTCGTTTATGCGAAGTTTAAACTCCTTAACCGTGTTCAAAAGATAAGCGGTAAGCGGCGCATTGTCGGGCTGAAAATAACTTTTCATCATCGGATAAACTATATCAGACTTGTTTTGGTCGTAAGACAAATTTTTGTTCATGAACACGTTGAAAGTGAAGAACCAATTCAAAACGGCGTATCGATAGCCGGGATTCTCGTCGAAAAACGAAAATCTGTCCATAACCTTATTGAGTTCGTTAAAGCCGCCGTTTATCGCACTCAACCACTTGTGAATATATTTTTCATTGTTGCGGTCAAGATTTCTGTCGCGACTTTGCGAGCCCCAATGCGGCACTATGATATAAACGATATTCGGCACGCGCAATAATTTTTTCGCAAGACAAAGGCAAGTAAAAACGATAACTTGATCTTCATTGGCAACCAGTTTTGAAAAAAAGATTTGGTTGGCTGTAAGAAAATCGCGGCGACAAAAAATTGTGCAAACACTCATTCGATAGCCCCAATCAACCCAATCCTGCACGCGCTCTTTCAAATCATACGGCTTGAAAATCGGAGCGGGAAACGGTTCGGGCGGAGTGGGAGATATTGTCCAATGCCAATTACTGCGAATCAGATTTTCCTTCTTTGTAATTTCCTTCATATTTGTAAGGCGCGGGTCGTCAAGCGGCAATGCCTTTCCTTTGAAAGTCGTAAATGTATCGTTAAGATGAACGACGTCCGCTTGATATTTCTCGGCGAGTTTCGTAATTTCCTCAAGCGCGGTTTTCGTATAAAGATCGTCGCTGTCAAGGAAAGAAATATATTTTCCGCAAGCAAATTGAATTCCGACATTGCGCGGGAGCCCGGGTGCCCCGGTATTTTTCGGGAGCCTTACGACTTTAAGATTTATTCCGCGATTGTTAAATTTTTCCGTGAAACTCTCGGCAACTTCAACGCTGTTATCCGTCGAGCAATCATCCACAATCACAACTTCAAAATCATTTATCGTTTGATAAAGCAAACTCTCCAACGTCTGCGGAATAAATTTCGCCGAGTTAAACATCGGAATAATCACCGACACGAGCGGGATTCCGTCTTTCGCCTTTTCATTTCGTGCCTTGTACTTTTCGGGCTCTTCATACATTTCCTTGAGTTCACTTATTTTGAGATGACGATTATTCAGCATGTCGGAAAAATTCGCCGCAAGTTCCGCGTCTTCGGTATGGAAATTTTCTTTGAGAAGTCGATAAAACGGCTCCGCCTGCTCTTCCGAAAAGAAATTTGTTATGTTGCGGTCGATTATGCAGATTGAAAAAAATTCCGTCACGGCATTTCGATAATCGGGATTTTCGTTGAAGAATTCATTTCGCGCCATAAATTTTTCCAACGCCTTGAAACCGCCGTTAAAAATCTTTATCCATTTGCGGAAATATTTTTCGGCGTTTTCGTCATTTTCCTCGCGACTGATTGAGCCGAAGCGCGGGCGAACGATATAAACGATATTCGGCGCAAGCAAATAATTTTTCGCAAGACAAAGGCACGCAAAATTGAAAAGTTGATCCTCCGCCGACGCAACTTTAGGAAAAAATATCCTGTTGTCGATTAAAAAATCTCGGCGACAAAAATTCGCGCAGACTCCCAAACGATATTTCCAATCGGTAAAAGATTTTACGCGCTCCGCCAAATTTTCCGTCTCAAGCGCGGGAGCCTCCAAAGGTTTCGGACTCACCGTCAAAGGATAATGCCAATTCGTAACGCTCCAATTTTCGGAGTCAGTCAAATAATCGAAGTCGGTCATTTCGGGTTCTTCGACGCTCAACATTTGCCCCTTGTAAGCTCGATAAGAATCATTCATGTGAACAACGTCCGCTTGATATTCTTCAGCCAACGCCGTCAATTCTTCAAGCGCGGTTTTGGTAAAAAGATCGTCGCTGTCAAGGAAGGCGATATATTTTCCGCGAGCAATTTGAATGCCGGCATTGCGCGGGAGCCCCGGCATTCCCGTGTTTCGCGGAAATTTTATAAGGCGAAGTTTTTCGCCGAATTTTTCTTTGAAACTCTCGACGACTTCAACGCTGTTATCTTTGGAACAATCATCGACAACGATAACTTCAAAATCTTGCATGGTTTGATAAAGCAAACTCTCCAAAGTCTGCGGAATAAATTTCGCCGAGTTAAACATTGGGATAATCACCGACACGAGCGGGATTGTTTTTTGTGCCATAAAGTCACGCTCCTTCATTTTCAAGCTCGCCGATTCGCTTCTTCAACTCATTGATTCGCAACGTCTGAAGATACATTTTGTTGAACAGAAACGCGGCGAAGTCGGCATCTTCGGGCTGAAATTCGCGCTTGACGAACTCGCCGATTTGCTGCATGGAAAATTTTCCGTAATTCAAACGCAAATATCTCGAAAAAGCCAAATGTTTTTTGCGGAAGAAATCCAAAACCATGTAGCGATAATCGGGATTTTCTTTGAAGAAATCCATTTTGTCCATCTTGTCTTCCAAAATCTTTAAGCCGTCCTTGAGTGCCGATATTTTTTTGTGAAAATAAGTTTTCAACTCGTCGGCGGAAGGATTTTCGTTTGAAACAGAATCCAAGCGTGCTCGGCGAATGTAAGTTGTATTCGGCACGATTAAAAATTTTTTCGCAAGGCAGGTGCAGGAAAAAGTGAACGACGCATCTTCGGACGTGAGCAACGGCGGGAAAAAAATTTGGTTGTCGATAAGAAAATCGCGCCGATAAATCGAAAACTGCGCAGACCAAAAAGTATCTTCCTGCACAAAGCCTTTAATCCTGTCCGTCATTTCTTCAGATAAAAAAATCGGCTCGGTTATCTGCAAATCTTTTCGCTCGCGCATTCGCGTCCAATTCGCGGGATTCATCAAATAATTCATGTCGGTAAATTTCGGATCGTCGACAGATTGATTTACATCTTTCCACAAAGAAAATCTGCTTAACGTATGAACAACTTCGGCTTGATAATTTTCCGCAAGCGTCGAAAGTTCCTCAAGCGCGGTTTCGGTGTAAAGATCGTCGCTGTCAAGGAAGGCGATATATTTTCCGTGCGCAAATTGAATTCCGGCATTGCGCGGCAGTCCGGGCGTCCCGGTATTTTGCGGGAACTTGATAACGTAAAGTTTTTCGCCGAATTTTTCTTTGAAACTCTCCACGACTTCAACGGAATTATCTTTCGAGCCGTCATCGACAACGACAATTTCAAAATCTTGCATGGTTTGATTGAGCAAACTCTCCAAGCCCTGCGAAATAAATTTTGCCGCGTTGAACATTGGAATAATCACCGACACAAGCGGGATTGTTTTTGTTGCCATAAAATTTCTCCTCTTCAATAGCATGAACAAATTTTTTCAGTAGAACAAATTTCGCGGAGTGCTTGTTCTGATTTTTTCAATCTCCTCCAGCTCCGCAACTTTCTTTTCCAATTCGGCGATCTCCGAAAGTTGAAGGTTTACGGCATTGAACATGTACGCTCCGAAAATTGCGTCGGCGGGCTTGAACTCGCGCTTGATAATTTCGTTCAGCTCGCTTATCGAATGTTTTTCGTAAATATTTTTCGTGAGAGAAAAGCCGTAATTGATAAACCAATCGGAAACTGCGCGGCGATAAGCGGCGTTTTTCGCCAAGAGAGGAATTTTTGACGTGATGCGCTCAATCTCGCCCAAAAGATTTTTCATGGAGCCGATTCTCTTGTGCAAATTGTTTTCCAAAGCGGCTTCGGTTGTCGTTTGGAAAAGAGAATTTTCTCTCGGACGGACGATATAAACGCAATTCGGCGCGACAAGAAATTTTTCCGCCAAACATAATCCTTCAAAAGCAAAAGGCGCATCTTCACAAGTGTAAATATCAGAGAAAAGAATTTTGTTGTCGGTAAGAAACTCCCGCCGCCAAAATAAAAGTCCCGCCGCCCAAAAGTTTTTCGTTGCGGAACCGAGCCATTCATTTATGCGCTTTGAAATGTCTTCTGTCTCCAAAGTCGGCGCGTCAACAATTTTATCCGAACGCAAAACGGCAGTTAAATTTTTCGGGTTGGTAAGTTCTTCAAAATTTGTCATCAGCGGATCATCGGCGGAGCGCGATTTTCCTTCCCACAAGACGAAATTTTTTTGCAACCTTACAACATCCGCCGAATAATTTTCTGCGAGTGTCGAAAGTTCTTCAAGCGCAGTTTTGGTAAAGAGATCGTCGCTGTCGAGGAAGGCAACATATTTTCCGCGAGCAAATTGAATTCCGATATTGCGCGGCAGTCCCGGCGTCCCGGTGTTTTGCGAAAGTTTGATAACCGTAAGTTTAACGCCCAAAAAATCGGCGAATTTTTTCTTGAAACTCTCGACGACTTCAACGCCGTTATCTGTCGAACAATCATCAACCACGATAACTTCAAAATCAATCAGCGTTTGATAAAGCAGACTTTCCAACGTTTGAGAAATAAATTTTGCGGAATTGAACATCGGGATGACAATCGACACGAGCGGAATTTTTTCTTCCGAAGTGCTCGGAGCTCTTTTTAATTCGTGTTCTTCGGCTTGCCGTGCAGAATCTTTTTCTTTCTGCGCCTTCATAAGTTGGAGCCGCTGAACATTTATTATGTTGAAAAGGTAAGCCGTCAAAGCCGCGTTGTCCGCCTTGAAAGCTTCTTTGGAAATTTGATAAATCAGCGGCGAATAATCGGCGGGGTACTTGCGAATAATTTCGCAATCGATAACGTAGCGGAAGAAAAATCCGACAACGGCATAACGATAATTCATTTGATTTTGGAAAAAACTTATTCTGTCCATAAATTTTTCCAGCTCGTTAAAGCCGACGTTGAGAACGGCAAGCCACTTATGAAAATATTTTTCGACGGCTTGAACGTTATCGCCTTCATTCAAATCGATTCGCGGTCTCGCGATATAAACGACGTTTGGAGCACACAAAAAATTTTTCGCGAGACAAAGGCAGGCGAAATTAAAAACATGCGCTTCAAGTTCGGGCATTTCGGGGAAAAATATTTGATTCGAGATCAAAAATTCGCGGCGGCAAAAGTTAGCGCAGGCATCCAAACGATATTTCCACTTTACCCAAGAATTTAAACGCGGTGCCAGATATTCGGGCTCAAGGGCAGGAGCTTCCAAAGGTTTAGGGCGCGGGAGCACGGGGCGTCGCCACTCAGTAAAACTGAAATTTTTTGGATTGGTTAATGCCCCAAAGTCGGTAAGGCGCGGGTCGTCGACAGAAATTTTTTTGCCCTTAAAAAGTCTGAACGAATCTTTCAAATGGACAACGTCGGCTTGCGATTCTTCGGCGAGCGTCGAAAGTTCTTCAAGAGCGGTTTTGGTAAAAAGATCATTGGCGTCAAGGAAGGCGATATATTTTCCCCGCGCAGATTGAATTCCGACATTTCTTGTCAAGCCGGGCATTCCGGTATTTTTCGGGAGATTTATAATGCGAAGTCGTTCGCCGAATTTTTCTTTGAAACTCTCGACGACTTCAAGGGAGTTATCGGTTGAAAAATCGTCCACAACCAAAACTTCAAAATCTTGCATGGTTTGATAAAGCAAACTCTCCAAGCCCTGCGAAATAAATTTTGCCGCGTTGAACATTGGAACAATCACCGACACAAGCGGGATTTTCTCTGTTGCCATAAAATTTCTCCTCTCAATTTTTATTCGGGCGGTCGCCTGCCCGCTTTCAGTTCATTAATTTCTTGTTGAAGTCTCATGATTTGGAGCCGATAAATATTCAGCGTATTGAAAAGATAAGCACTGAACGCCGCGTCTTCGGGCTGAAATTCTTTTTGAACAAATTGATTCAGTGCGGCGGGATGAATTTGCGCATAAGCCGCCTGCAGTTGACGAGCATCCAAAAGCACTCTCTCAAAAAACCAATTCAAAACTGCGTATCGATAATCGGGATGCTCTTCAAAAAATGAAAAACGTTTCATGACTTTATCAAACTCATTAAAGCCGCGATTTAAATTGCTCAGCCACTTGTGAAAGTAATTTTCTAAGTCAATATTGGAATGTGAAACCGAATCGGGACGGAACCTGTTAATGTAAGTGATATTCGGCACGCGCAATAATTTTTTCGCCAAGCACAAGCAAGCGAAATTTGCAATCGTATCGCCCGATACCGACATTTGCGGGAATTTAATTCGATTGACAACCCAAAAATCTCTTCGACAGAACAGAGCCCACGTCGCCCAATGGAAATCCGAATTTATCCAGATTTTGACTCGCTCGGTAAGATCGTCGGGTTTGTCGGTCGCCTGTTGCAAGCGCGGAGAATTCGGGTTGCATTTTATAACGGCATGATTCATATTCAGCAATTCCGCTGTTGTTGCAGATTTTAATTTTTCATCGGGGAAATAGAAAAATGCGTCTGTATGAACGACATCGGCTTGATATTTTTCGGCGAGCGTCGACAACTCTTCAAGCGCAGTTTTCGTAAAAAGATCGTCGTTGTCGAGGAAGGCGATATATTTTCCGCGACTGAACTTTATCGCAAGGTTGCGCGGGACTTCGGGTGAGCCGCTGTTTTCGGGGAGACGGACGACATGAAACTGATAACCCCCCCCCGAAGCGAATTTTTCTTTGAAACTCTCGACAACTTCAACGCTGTTATCTGTCGAACAATCATCAACAACTATAACTTCAAAATCTTGCATTGTTTGATAAAGCAAACTTTCCAGCGTCTGCGAAATGAATCTTGCCGCGTTGTACATCGGGATAATCACGGAGACGAGCGGAATTTTTTCCGTGACGGCAACAGCGAGCGAATTTGTCTCCTGTCGCCGATTTTTATTTTTCGCCATTAAATCACTCCTCGCCGATAATGCGGACTTCGGGCGCAAGTTCAATGCCGTAAGTTTCATTGACGCGCCGCTTGACTTCCTCAATAAGATTCAAAACGTCCTGCGCCGTCGCGTCGCCCGCATTAACGACAAAGCCCGCGTGTTTTTCCGAAACCATCGCGCCGCCGATTTTCAAACCTTTCAAGCCCGCCTTGTCAATCAGCGTGCCCGCAAAATTTCCTTCGGGACGTTTGAAAGTCGAGCCCGCACTCGGTAAATTCAGCGGCTGTTTGCTCTCGCGTTGAGCAGTGAACTCCGCAATTTTATTTTTTATCTCGCCGACGTTGCCGCGCCGTAAAAGCAATTCCACTTCGCAAATCGCACAATTATTTTCCTGAAAAATGCTGTGGCGATAACTCAAATCTAAATCTCTTCTTCCAAACTCGACAAGTTCTCCGTCGCGTGTAACCGCCTTGACGCTCGAAATAATATCTTTCATCTCGCTGCCGTATGCTCCGGCGTTCATGAAAATCGCGCCGCCGATACTGCCGGGAATTCCGCAAGCAAACTCCAAGCCCGTTAAAGAATTCTCCGCCGCAAAATCAGCAACCGATTTCAATTCCGCTCCCGCGCAGGCGATAATTTTTTCTCCTTCGCAACGCATGTCGCCGAAAAATTTTTCCGTGAACTTTACAACAACGCCGCGAATTCCTTTGTCACGAATCAAAACATTGGAGCCGTTGCCGAGAACCGTACATGTTAAGCTGAACATCTCAATCAGTTTGAAAATTTTTGATACCTCTTCCGCGCTCGACGGGAAAATTAAAACGTCAGCCGTACCGCCGATTTTAAATGTCGTGTACTCGCTCATCGGCGCATCAAAAATAAATTGATCCGCCCGCAAAAATTTCTCCAGTTGCATTCCAAAAGATTCTTCCCAAAACATTAAACCGACCCCTTTGATAATTAGGAATTAGGAATTAGTAATGAGTAATTAAAAAGCAAAATCATTACTCATTACTAATTGCACATTCCTAATTGCTTTTCAAAACTGCGCCTGTTGAGGCGGAAGTTGTAAGTTTGGCGTAGCGGGCAAGATAACCCGTCTTGATTTTCGGTTCGGGCTTAACCCACTCTGCGCGGCGTTTGGCAAGTTCTTCTTCGCTGACTTCAAGTTCCAATTTGCGGTTGGGAATATCGATAAAAATTTTGTCGCCGTCTTTAATCAGCGCGATTGTGCCGCCTTCCATTGCTTCGGGCGAAATGTGACCGATACACGCGCCTTGACTTGCGCCGCTGAATCTGCCGTCCGTTATCAAACCGACTTTCAAACCCGCGCCCGTAATTGCCGCCGTCGGATTCAACATTTCCTGCATACCGGGACCGCCTTTGGGTCCTTCGTAGCGAATAACTACAACGTCGCCGTTATGAATTTCGCCCGCCATTATCGCGTTAATCGCCGTCTCTTCCGAGTCAAAACATTTCGCCGAGCCTCTGTAAACAAGCATGTCCTCGCTGACGGCGGACGCTTTGACAACCGCATAATCGGGACAAAGATTTCCTTGCAAAATCGCAATGCCGCCCGTCGCCCGATAAGGATTTTCGACGGTGTGAATCACATCGGGGCGTTCAATTTGCGCGTCTTTGATTCTTTCGCCCAAAGTTCCCGTAACTGTCAAGGCGTCAAGGTTGAGAAGATTTTTCTTGGAAAGTTCATGCATGACGGCATTTATTCCGCCCGCTTCGTCCAAATCTTGCATGTGATGAGTTCCCGCAGGACTTAACTTTGTAATGTAAGGTGTCCGCGCAGAAATTTCATCAAAAAGCGTCGCGGGAATGTTTATTCCGCACTCGTTGGCAATTGCGGTTAAATGCAAAACCGTATTCGACGAGCCGCCGATTCCCATATCAACCGTTATCGCATTTTCAAAAGCTTTCCTCGTCAAAATATCTCGCGGGCAAATATTTTTTTCCAAAAGTTCCATAATGACTGCGCCGGCGCGTTTTGCCAAAATAAATCTGTCGCCCGTGTAAGCGGCGGGAATTGTGCCGTTGCCGGGCAAAGCCATTCCTAGTGCCTCGCTTAAACAGTTCATCGTGTTCGCCGTGAAAAGTCCCGCGCAGGAACCACAACTCGGACAGGCGTGCGCCTCAAGGTCTGTCATTTCCTCTTGAGTCATTTTGCCCGCCGCAAATTTTCCTGCCGCCTCAAATGCTTGACTGACACTTATATTTTTTCCATGAAGACGCCCCGCCAACATCGGACCGCCGCTGACGATTATCGACGGGATATTTAATCTCGCCGCCGCCATCAACATACCGGGAACAACTTTATCACAATTCGGAATTAAAATCAGCGCGTCGAAACCGCTCGCCATTGCAACCGCCTCGATTGAATCGGCGATAAGTTCGCGGCTCGCCAAAGAATATTTCATGCCCGTATGCCCCATTGCAATTCCGTCGCAAACGCCGATAGCGGGAAATTCAATCGGAGTGCCGCCCGCCGCCGCAACGCCCAATTTCGCCGCTTCGGTTATCGATTTCAAATGCATATGCCCGGGAATAATTTCGTTAAAAGAATTGCAAACGCCAATCAGCGGACGGCTCAATTCCTCGACGCCGAAGCCGTTCGCGTGAAATAAACTTCTGTGTGCGCAACGAGTCGCGCCCTTCTTAACAATGTCACTTCTCATTTTTAAAAACTCTCCTTAAATTTTTGATTGAAAATTTTTTGAAAGGATTTTACAGCATTTATCAAACCCTTGCAATAAAAAAAATCGGGAGCCCGAAGACTCCCGCCAATAATTTTTATTCATTGCCGCCCGGAAAGTTCCGCCGCTTTATCAAAATTGAATTGCGCCTTCTTCGACTCGCCAAGATCGTCATAGACAATGGCAAGATTTTCATATGCCGCAACGCAATTCGGATCATAATCAACGGCTTTGTCGAATTCAGTAACCGCCGCCGCATATCGTCCGCCGTTGTAATGAGCAATTCCCGCTTTGCAATGCGCCTCCGACAAATCTTTTCTGCCTTTGATAATTTCGGACGTAAATTCGGGTTCGCTCAAGATATTCAAAATGTCCTCGTCAATAGTCGGGATGAGATTTTCTTCGAGAGCAGAAATTTTTTCGCCAACAATATTTGCAAGAGAATGACGGCACCAACCAATAGCTCTGCGAAAATCGGAAAGGGCTTGCTCATAATTTCCGACGGCAAGATAAGCTTCCGCCCGCAAGATACAAACATCCATAAAATCACTAATTTTTATGGCGCATGTGCAATCCGAAATGCATTGTTCAAAATTTTTGACGGTGAAATAACTTTTGGCACGCAAAAAATAAGCCGCAATGAAATAGGGAGAAATTTTCACGGCTTGAGTACAATCGGCAATCGCTCGTTCATAATCGCCCGCCGCAAAATAAACTTCGCCGCGCATTTCGTAAGCCTCGGCGTCGTCAGGATCAAGCGCAATAATTTTATCGAAGTCATGAATTGCCTTATCGTAATATCTCAGCTTAAAATAAAATTCGCCGCGCTCGAAATAAGCTCGCGCATTGGTCGCGTCAAGTTCAATCGCCCTGTCGAAGTCTTCAAGAGCCGCAACGTAATTTTTCAAAGTGTGATGAACTTTGCCGCGCAGGATATAAGCCTCAACACGAGTCGGAGAAATTTTTATCGCCGCCGTGAAACAATTAATCGCCGCGTCGTATTTTTCAATTTCAATGCAGGCAAGCCCGCGACTGTTCAAAGCGTCGGCGTCATTGGCAAGCGGAGTAATTACGTCGAGGTATCTGTCAATCAAATATTCGGGATCCGGTGTGTCTACTTGAAATTTTCCGTTCGCATCAAAACCGCCGAAAGTTCCCCACCAATCAAGACAGCCGGTTTCACTAAAATTTCCGTCCAAGTCATCGCAATAAAAACTGCGCTTGAACCATCTTCCTGTATTCTTGCTTATTGAAAATTCATAATCAACAGCTTCGTTTATGTCTTCGAGTGCTTGAAGTTCATTGCCCATTTTGTAATAGACTTCGCAACGCTCAATGTACGCTTTATCCTCTAAATCAAAATTGGAATTTTCAAGTGCATTCGTGTAATATTCGACAGCCGCCGCGTAGTCTTGATTCTTATCGGCGTCGCGGGCAAGCTTGAGATATTCCGAGTAAAGTTTATCCCTTTTTTCCCGTCTTAGTTCCCAATCAGTTTTTTTTCTTGGCGCAGTGCGTATCTTTTCGGCTTGAGAAAAATCTTCCCGCGCCCGTTTCATGTTGCCCAGAGCATCAAAACATTGCCCGCGCTTTTTGTAAGTTTGTGGCATCTCCGGTTTAAGAGTTATCGCCGCAGAAAATTTTTCAATCGCCTGCTCATAATCTCCACGTTCTTGATAAAGTTCGCCATATCTTACGAGTTTGTAGTAAGGGTCTGTCTCGCGTTCGCAATGCAATTCTTTGTACTTGAAAAAATCTTCCCGCGCCCGTTTCGTGTCGCCCAGAGCCTTAAAACATTTCTCGCGCAGTTCATAGGCATCGGCATTAGACGGATTAAGTTCAATAAGCTTAGTACAATCCTCAATCGCCCGCTCATATTGTTCCAAACGGTAATAAGCTTCTCCGCGTGCATAAGAAGTTTCAAAATCGCTCGTCTCAATAATTTTTTTATAGTCGTCGAAAATTTTTTGGAACGCGGGATCCGTGACGCTTCCGTTGGAAAGAAAATATTCATAAAGTTTCGTTCGCGCATCATAAGCCGCAATATTTTTCGGGTCACGCTCAATCAGCTTGTTGAAAAACTCAATTCCTTTTTTATATTTACCGCTATCGTAGCACAGACCGACATAGGTATCGTAGAATTCGGAACAATCCGGCTTGAGTTCCAACGCTTGCTCAACATCGCTGTAAGCCGAATCGATAACATCATACTCCGAATAATGAAGTCTCCAAAAAGTTTTCCCGCGCTGAAAATACGCTTCGGCAAAATTAGGCTCGTAAGCAATGGCTCGGCTGAAAGAAATTAAACGCTGAATTCCATTGCCTTGATAATTTTCAAGACTCATGCCGCGCTTGAAATAAAAATCTGCGTCGTTCGGGTCAAGGGCTTTGGCTTTTATTAAATCAGCGTGTGCCTGCCTGTCGTTGCAAAGATTTCCATAACATCTACTGCGAAAATACAGCGCGTCATAATTTTTCGGGTCGAGCTGAAGGACGGCATTAAAAATTCGCAATGCCTCTCGACAATATCTTTCCTCTTTGTAAAAAATCAAACCTTTGGCGAACAAATTTTCCGCATTGAGTTTCATGTTATCACCTGCCAAAAAAATTTTAATCTTTCAACCTGTTACTTGAAAAATTTTTTTGCAAAACGACATCTCTGCGCTTCATAACGGTCGGCAAGTGCCGCCTCATAATTTTTCAGTTGGAAATGAATTTCTCCGCGCAGGAAGTAAAGCTCATAATCGCTCGGATTAAGTTCAAGGCATTTGCAACAAATTTTAATCGCAACTTCGGGCGGCAATTTTTTTAAACAAATTTCGCGATTTTTTCGCGCCGGCTGAGAATCGGGCTTAAGTTCAATCACTTGATTAAAATCCTCAATCGCCCGTTCGTAATTCCCTGTATTTTTATAAGCCAGCCCGCGATTGTACCACGTCAAAAAATCTTCGGGCGCAAGTTCAATCGCTTTATCGAAGTCGGCAAGTGCCGCGTCCGAAATTTTCAGTTCGTCATAAGCACAGCCGCGCCCGACGTAAGCGGTTGCATCCTTCGGGGCAATCTCAATCGCTATCGAAAATAATTCTGTCGCCTCCGCAAAATTTTTTTTGTCGAAAAGACGATAGCCCTCCGAGTTCAAAATTGAAATAAGATTAGGATTAAGTTCAACGGCTTTTGCAAAGTCTTTTGTCGCCCGCTCCTTGTAACCGAGAGTCCGATAAAGTTTTCCGCGATTGAAATACGGCTTAAAATCTTCGGGCGCAAGTTCAATCGCTTTGGCGAAGTCGGCGAAGGCATCAAGTGCGGCGTCGTTATTTTCCAACTTCCCGCGTGCCACGCCGCGATTGAGATAAGCAAGTTCGTAATTCGGATTAAGTTCAATCGCTTTGGAGTAGTCGGCAACGGCGGCTTCGGGCATTTTCAATTTGTCCAAAACAATTCCGCGATCGTAATAACTTGCGGCGCGAGTCGGATTGAGTTCAATGATCGTCGAATAATCGGCAAATGCCAATTCCGGCAAATCCATTTTGTCATCGTAAATTGCGGCGCGGGCACTGTACGCGCTGATATAACCGGGCTCAAGATTTATGGCGGCGGTAAAATCGTCAACCGCCTTTGCATGTTCGCCCGTTTCCCGAAAAATAATTCCGCGATTGTAACGGAGCGTGGCATTGTTCGGACACAAATTTATTGCCGCATCATATTTTTTTATCGCGTCGCCAAACTCTCCCGCATAAACCAAAGCGTTTGCTTCGTGAAAAAGTTTTTCTGCCGTGACTTCGTTTTCGGGCTCGGAAATTTTTTCAAAATCGCCGCGTCTGTTTTTGAAGTCCTCTTCCTTTAGAAAATTTTTTGCGGCGTCGCCGCGCTTATAAAATCCTCTTGAGTTATCCACAATCTCGCCTCCAAAAAAATCTTTTATCATATTTCCCGAAAACAATCAATCCTTTTTGACAATCGACGCCGCACTGTTTAAAATCACAGCGAAAAATTTTTGGGAGATGTTGACGATTGGACGCAAAAAAATTTTGGTTACACGATTTTATTTCGGAGAAAAGGACGTTCGTCATTCCCGTTTATCAAAGAAATTATGATTGGAAGGCGTCAAATTGCGAACGACTTTTTAACGATCTTGAAAACATAATCCGAAACAAAAAGCCGCACTTTATCGGAACATTTGTCTATCAGGAAAATTCCGGCGCGGACATATTCCGAGAACTTATAATCATTGACGGGCAACAAAGAATCACAAGCCTTATTTTATTTGCCAAAGCACTTTTCGATTTGACTGACGACGCGGAGTTGAAAGATGACATTCGCTCAACTTTTATCAGGCACTCAAGGGGCGAATTAAAAAGTAAATGCAAATTGCGCCCGAACGAATATGACCATGCGCTTTTTGAAAAGCTAATGGCGGACGACTTCGACGAAAATAATTTTGATCTCAATGAAAAATCTTCCGCCCTGTACAGAAATTATTCTCTCTTTCGTGAAAAAATTTCTGCCTCCGAGTACACGCCGAAAAACTTTTTCAACGCGACGGGAAAAATAACAGTTGTCAGCATTCTTCTCGAAGAAGAAAATCCGCAGGAAATTTTTGAGTCGCTTAACTCAACGGGGCTTGATCTCTCGCAAGCAGATTTAATCCGAAATTTTTTGCTCATGCCGCTCGATTACAAAGAGCAGGAAGAACTTTACAAAAAATATTGGCTGGAGATTGAAAATCTTTTGCGCCCGTCGGACAATGTGGAAAATTTTTTGGTGCAATATTTAATCACGAAAAGAAAATCGGATTCGGTACAGGAAACGAAAAAACAACGGCTTAACTCGAAAAATCTTTACGACACTTTTAAAAAATTTTTCGATAAAAATTTCTCCGAAGCCGAAATTTGTTTGAAAGATATTTTGCGTTACGCGAAATTTTTCCGACGCGCCATCTTCAATGTCGATACAAAGTTTGAAAATCTTTCGCCGCTCGATAAAAAATTTTATGAGCTGATTTATCTGCTTGAAGCCGGCAACGCGCCGATTATTTTAATGTATCTGCTCGACCGTTACGAGAAAAAAGATTTTGACGAAGCGACTTTTATAAATTTTGTCGACGCGCTTATTTCTTTAACATTTCGCGCCAAAATTTGCGGGAACAACGGAATAAATTCGCAATTCGCGGGTAATGTGCTTGCTCGCCTTGATAAAAAAAATCCTTTGGACGAAAAAATTTTTTGGCGCGCCCTCACTTTCGGCAAGGGCAAATATTCTTTTCCGAACGACAAAGATTTTAAAACGGCTTTGGCAAACATTAATCTTTACGATCCGTCCAAAAGAAGTCTCTGCAGATATTTGTTGTATTCGTTGGAGCGCAAAATTCGCCCGCAAGAATTGCCGTCTTACGACAAAGCCACGATTGAACATATCATGCCGCAAAAATTGAATGACGCTTGGAAAAAATATTTGGCGGCTCGCGAAGATTCTTCGGCGCATGAAATTTTGCTCCACACATTGGGAAATTTGACGCTCACGGGCGAGAATGAAAAACTCGGCAATGACGATTTCGATACCAAGAAAAAAATTTATCAACGCTCGAATTTTTTCTACACGCGAGCTCTGAAAGATTATTCCGATTGGACTTCAAATCAAATTCAGTTGCGGGCAAAAAAATTATCGGCGGAAGCAATTAAGATTTGGATTCTGCCCGAAGAATTCAATTCCGTTTTGCCGAGCGCGGGAGAAATTTTCGACTTGGATTCTGACTTTGCCGATTTGAAAGGCAGGAAGCCCGCAACTCTCTCCGTTTCCGGCACGGAAATAAAAATGCCGCATTGGAATCCTTTGTTGCGTGAAATTGTTCGCCAACTCTACGCCCTTGATAAAGATATTTTTCGCAGAGCAACGCAAATGCAAAATGTCCGCCAAAATTTATTCACGACAGAGCCGACTGATTTTAAAATTGACGACGATTTTTACATGAAAACGGGTTTTGATACGGAAAATTGCTTGCGGACAGCCAAAATCCTTGTGGAAAATTTCGACAGGCTGGGCGGCACGAATTTTAAGGAAGATATTTATTTCACTCTTCGGAGATAAAAAATAGCCCCGACGCTTTGTCAGGGCTTTTTTTATCAGTTGTCAATAGTTCTAACTCTGATTTTCTTCCAAACAACGTCATTTTCATACAGACGCTTAAATTTTCCGCGCTCATCGTCCCTAAGGTCAGGAATATCGCTTAAATCAATCTTCCTGTCTTTCAATGCCGCTAGTTCTGCCTTTTGTTCGTCCGTCAATGGTGGAACTTGTCCCTTAACGAACAGCAAACTGCCCATAATAGTCATTCCTTTCATTTTTAGTCGCATGTCGAGCCGAAATTATACGATTTACTTCGCCGCGCTCAGTATAAATCACAGACAGAACATTTTCAACCATTCCGACAATTTTAATCCTGTCTTCTTCGTTGCTGTGAAGTTCATCGTAGTAAATTACCGCATTTTTGTCCAAGAATACATGAGCCGCCGTTTCAAACCTTATGCCGTGCTTTTTAATGTTGATTTGATACTTTTCATCATCCCATTCAAACTCAAAACCTTCAAAACTGTATTCTCCCATGAAAAATCACCTCGCGATTGATTATATCAAAAAAATTGCCCCGAATCAATTTCGAGGCGTTATTTTTTATTTGGAACGCTGATTTATTGCACGGAATCATAACCGAGTTGCAGTGCAGTCATATTTTGTTCGACTGTGTGCGGCGGGACACGATTCGCCACGGATTTTTTTATCGTTTCAAAGTCAACGAGCCTTGTAACCTTAACAATCACGCCGAGAGCCACGATATTTGCGAATAAAGCTTTGCCGAGCCGCTCAACTGCCAATTTTGTTATCGGAACGCGGATTATATTCTTAAAATCGGGCGAAGTCGGGACTAAATCGTCGTCGAGAATCAAAGTTCCGTTCGGATTGAGGTCGTGGAAGTATTTATCGGCGGCTTTTTGAGTCATTGCGAGGACAAAATCTGGAGTTTTAACGTGCGGATGGTAAATTTTATCGTCGTCGATGATGACTTCGGACTTTGACGCGCCTCCGCGAGCTTCGGGACCGTAACTTTGCGATTGAACGGCGTTTTTACCTTCGGAAACAGCCGCTTCAGCCAAAATAATCGCCGCAGTAATAACACCCTGCCCTCCTGAACCGGAAAGTCGGAGTTGTTTTCTCATTTAATTGCACCTCCTGCCAATCTTACTGGATGCAACGTCACGTTGCCGCCTTGTCCGCCGCTACCAGATAATCTGAGTTGTTTACGCATATTAAATACCTCTCTATTTTTTGATACCGAGTACAACAGGAGTTGAGCGGTAACCGATGCCCATTCTGTCAATTCCCATGTCAATCAGCTTGAAAAAATGCTCCCGGGTGCGAATACAGCCGCTGCCTTTGACTTTAATTTTGCCTTCGCCGGCGTCCATCATCGTTTGAACGACTTCAACGGTCGCTCCGACGCATTCACCGCCCGTATAAAAGCCTGTCGAAGATTTTATGAAGTCCGCGCCTGCCGCAACCGCGCATTTTGTGCCGTCAATAATCTGTTGCTTGTTGAGTGAGTCCGTTTCGATTATAACTTTGCATTGCGTGCCGTATTTGTGGCAAATTTCAACGACTGCTTTAATGTCATTAGTAAAATATTCCAAATTGCCGCTGCGAAGTTGCCCGTAGTTTGCAACGATGTCCAAATCCGCTATCGTATATTTGCTGCAGTATTCTTCAGCCTGTTTAACTTTGGATTCAGTCGTCGAAAGTCCGAAAGGAAAGTCGCAGACAACACAAATTCCTGTTTTCGTGCCCGCAACCATCTTTGAAACCAAATCTAACGACGCAGGGTTTATGCAAATCGTCGCACAACCAAAATCAATGCCCTCTTGAGTGTATTTTTTGATTTCGCCCTGTGTAAATTCGGGTTTTAAGACAGATTGATCGATATAGCGAGCCAATTCTTGAACGGTCATCTCGGAAGCTTTTTTTGCAGGTGTCATTTTTTGCCGCCTCCCGCAATTTCTTGAACTTTTTTATAAGATTCGTCGTAAGATTCACTTTCAGCCTTAAAAAACAGCCCAATCGGGAATTTATCGCCGATTTTTTTGTCGTCGGGGAGTTTGTCCCAAGCGGTCTTCATTACGGCGTTATCGCGCATCCACGCCATCATTTTAGCGGGGTCGCCCATTTTATTTCGGCGTCCGTAAGCAGTCGGACACTGAACAAGAGCCTCGATAAAGGAAAATCCGCGATTATTCAGCCCGTCTTCGATAGTTTTAATCAAATGTTGGACGTGAAAGGCGGTTGAACGCGCAACATAAGTCGCGCCGGCGGCTTCAGCGAGTTTGCAGGCGTCAAAAGGTCTGTCAACGCTTCCATAAGGCGCAGTAGTAGCTTTTTTGCCGAGCGGAGTCATCGGAGAGGCTTGCCCGCCAGTCATTCCGTAAATATTGTTGTTAAAAAGCACGACGGTGAGGTCAACATTGCGTCGGCAGCCGTGAATGAAATGATTTCCGCCAATCGCGGTACAATCGCCGTCGCCGGTGATAACAATGACGTTTAGGGCGGGATTTGCGAGTTTAACGCCGGTAGCGAAGGGAATAGCGCGTCCGTGAGCGGTATGGAGCGTGTCGAAGTCCATATAACCGCTTGCGCGGCTCGAACAGCCAATTCCGCTGACAATTACGGTATTATCTTGGGTAAAATTGGGATTTTTCTCGATAGCTTGAACAATCGCCTTCATAACGATGCCATTTCCGCAACCGGGGCACCATAAATGCGGCAAACGATTCTGTCTGAAGAAATTTTCGTAGGAACGCACGTTATTTCACCTCCAAAATCAATTCGTCGATAGATTTTTCGATTTCTTCGGGTTCAAAGATAGTCATATCGTATTTAGAGCAGAGTTTAACGGGACATTGGGCGGCGCGTTCGACTTCGTAGACGATTTGCCCGAAATTTAATTCCGCAACGAGTATTCCGCGCAGATTTTTGGAGATTTGGCTGATAATTTTATCTGCGAACGGGAAAATGGTAATTAAACGCACAAAACCGACTTTAATTCCGCGTTTACGAGCATTTAAAACCGCCTCATAAGCCGTGCGAGCAGTTCCGCCGAAAGAAATTACTGCAAAATCGGCGTCGTCCATAAATTCTTGATGAACTTCGATGATTTCGTCGTTAGCGCGTGAAATTTTATCGTGCATACGCTTAATTTGTTCGCGAGTGACCTTTGGCGAGCCGCTGGGAAAGCCTGTATCGTCGTGAATCAGTCCCGTGACGTGGATTCGATAGCCTTCGCCGAAATTTGCGACGTTAGGAACCAAATCTTGATCTGGAGTGAAGGGTTGATAGCCTTCAGCGCGAGAAATTTTAGGTTTACGGCGCGGATAGACTTCAATATCGGTAGGAAGTTCGACATTTTCGCGCAAATGCCCGACAATCTCATCCGTGAGCAAAATAACGGGCGTTCTGAAGCGTTCGGCGTAATTTACGGCTTTAACGGCGATTTCAAACGCCTCTTTGACGCTCCACGGGCTTAAAACGATGATAGAATGGTCGCCGTGAGTGCCCCAACGCGCTTGCATAACGTCGCCCTGACTTGGAGCGGTAGGTTGTCCCGTCGAAGGACCTACGCGCTGAACATTTACGATAACGGCGGGGATTTCGGCGGCGCAGGCGTAGCCAATCAATTCTTGCTTCAAACTAATGCCGGGACCGCTTGAGGCAGTCAAAACTTTCTTACCTGCGAGCGATGCGCCGAGAATAACGCCCATGCTTGCGATTTCGTCTTCCATTTGAATAAAAGTTCCGCCGACTTTGGGCAACATTTTCGCCAAACTTTCAGCGATTTCAGTTGACGGCGTGATAGGATAGCCGCCAAAAAATCTGACGCCCGCTTTAAGTGCGCCTTCAGCGATAGCCTCGTTGCCTTGCATTAAACGTGCGCTCATTTTGCCGCCTCCTTCTTGATTTTGTCCATGAAAATTGCGTAGTCGGGGCAACGCAGCTCACATTGACCGCAAGCAATGCAATTTTCGTGATTCGCGACGTAAACTTTGCCGAGCGTATCGAGTGCGAGGACTTTTTTCGGGCAAAACGAAACGCAAATACCGCAACCCTTACACCGCTCAAGCTTAAGCGTGAATTCAGACTTCATACAGCTCTCTCCTTTGCAAAATTTTATTTTTCGGCAGGCGGAAGTTGTTTTAAATCCGCGCTTGGTAATGCCGTTTGTGACGTTTGACATTGCGGCAAATATTTTTCGGCGATTTGTTGCGTGATTTGCCCCGTCTGCTCGATTATTTTTTCCTTCGACGACAAAAAACTTTGCAAAACCAAATTTTGCCGCTCGCTGACCATATCCATTTGCCGCTCGATAAATTTTCCTTGCCGATCCATGTCCCGCAAAATCTGCGCGGAATAAATTTCATGTTCGGGCGAATCTTTATCGTATTGCCTCAAGATATTTAGCAGTTGCGGTAATTTCTTTGTGTTGTATTCGTCGCTGTTCGATTGAATTTTTTCGCCGACTTCGTTATAAAAATTTTCTATCTCGCGGACAATCGGCAAAGAGCCTTCCTCGATTATCGCGATTCGTTTTTTCGCAACGTCAAGCATTTTTTCCTGCAAAATCACCATTTGATTTGACATTGCGACCATTCCGTCGACACGAGCTTTTTCTATCGCCGCTTGACTTATCGCCTGCGCCTTCAATAACTCTATTTGCGCGTCGCGCATTAATTCTATCCGCTCAGACTCTTTGTCAGCCAATTTTAATTTTGTATCGCGTTCAATCTCGGCTACGCGCACTTTATCCGGCTCATAATTGTAACTGCTCGACGAACTGCCCGAAGAACTGCTTGATGAACTTCTGCCAAAAATTCCGCCTACAAAATTTCCTATGCCGCTTATAATACTTCCAAATAATCCCATTAATTGCCTCCAAATTATTTACGTTGCAAATCTTTTCTCATGCGATATATCAGCTTGTTAAATTCATTTTCGCGTTTTTGAACTGCCTCGCTGTAACTTTTGCTGTCCGCAATGTACGCCGTGAAATTTTGGCGTCTCAACTCAGCAAATTGCGTCAAAACTTCCTCCGATATTGCGTCCAACTCTTTGTCGCGGATAAAATTACTGATTTCGTCAATCGAAATGTTTAAAAGCTGCTCCGCCCAACGCAATAGGAAAATTCTTTCCTCCGTCTTTTCGCTTGAGAAAATTATTCCCTGCAAATCGCGCTGAAATTTCTCCGCCAACTTGTAAAGTTCGCTCTCCGTCTCAAATTTTTCTTGCAAGTCGCCGCCCGCTTGAAATGCAAACTTCTGATAAATATTTTTCCGCTCGTGAAGATAAAATTTGTCGACCGAATCACGATAATCGCCCAAAATTTTCAGCACGCCGTCCAATGAATCAAAAAGATTGCCTTTAAGCGCGAACTCGACCATCGGTAAAAACCTCTGCTCAATCGCAAAACGTTTCGTCTGCCAATCTTCATACCACGCCGAAAAAATTTCCTCATCGACTGAATCTTCTCGGCACGCGGCAGATAATTCTTCTCGCAAACTCGTTTTAAAAGATTTATAACTGTCCGTCCACGCCGCCTGTGAATTAACGATACTTGCGACCAAATTTTTATTCTGAGAGAAGAAATCGACGCGCTGTTGAGCCGATTTTATTATTTGCGCCAAATTTTCCACAAGCAATTCAAAATCGGCTCGCGGTTCGGCTTGAAGTTCGGCGAGTTCTCTAATCGAATTGTCTCCGCGATTTATTTTGTCGATTCGCGCCGATAAATTTTCTGCCTGCGCCTTGACCGAAATAATTTGCGCTTTTACTGCGTCGGTTCCCAATTCCAAACGTTTCGCCAAAAATTTTTGACGTTCGGCGAGCAGTGAATTTTCTTCTGGCGTGAGATTCGGGTTGTCGGTGAATTTTACTTTGAGTTTCAGCGCGATTTTCAAAAACTCGGCGATTGTTTCCGACTGCGCGGCTTCGTATTCGCTCAAAATTTCTATCAGCTCGTCCGTCACGCTCAAAACCGCCGCCGAATATTTTATTACGGACTTATTGATTGCCGCCGCGTCATATTTCGCCAAAATCGTTCGATAATCGAAGTTCGCAGTCAACATTATGAATGGAGTGGAAATGAATTCCTCTTCAGGAAAGTTTTCATAAACATGAGATTCCATATGTTCATCACGTTTTCTCATAGACAAAGGCAATCCGTTTTTCCATTTTCTTTTTTTATCTTCTTCAGTTCCGCCATCCCAATTAAACAAAGCTTGTTCTAGTTTTTGATCACTTCTAATGTTTGTCAAGCTACCCGACTCCCATTCAACGAAAACTACATCAAAATCAGTAATCGGAACTTTAACAACTCCTAATTCAATAAGATCTCTAAGAACTTCAGTGTAATTAGTTTCTGTGTGAGCTCCTTTATAATGTCTACCGATGAAAATCCTGTTTATACAATTAACAGTATATTCTACACTACATCCCGGGTATCTCGCAAACTTATCAACTAAATCTTGTTCAAAAAGACTACGAAGATACTGATAGTTTTCGGAACGAGATTTGTTTTGGTCGTAAACTGGATTTTCTAAAGGCCAATAAAACATGCTCATAATAAGTCACTCCTTTTTTTAGTTTAAAACACTTGATGCCTTAATTCACTATCGACAGCCGCCAAATTAGATTTGAGTTTGCTTTTCTGCGCGAGTAATTCGGCTTGACTGGCGTTCAATTCGGTTACGCGGCGCGAATTTTCCTCATTTTCGAGACCTTCACAAGTTTCGGCGATTTTTTTAAGCTTGCCGAGCAGTTCCTCGCGTTGACGCAACAAATTTTCCACAGACAACGCCTGCCGAAAAATTTCTGTAAACTTCGCGCCCAAAATCTTTAATCCTGCGCGGCGGGCAAATTATTTTTAGGCGTGACGTAAATTGTGCGCTGATTCGTAAAAATCACAAAGCCCGGCTTCGCGCCCGAAGGTTTCTTGACGAATTTGCATTGAACATAATCGACGGGGACTTTTGAGGAATTTTGAGCTTTGGAAAAATGCGCGGCGAGTTCGGCGGCAAGCAGTAAAGTTTCGTCGCTGATTTTATTTGAACGAACAATCACATGCGAGCCGGTAATATCTTTTGTGTGCAACCATAAATCATCGGGCGCGGCGATTTTGAAAGTCAATCTGTCGTTTTGAAAATTATTTTTCCCGACAAGAATCTCCGTGCCATCGGGTGCCGTAAATTTCAACGGTTGAGGCTTTTTACTTAGCGCAGTTCTTTTCTTGGCGTCTTTAAGATAGCCGCCCGCAATTAACTCCGTCCTTATTTCGTCAATGTCGGCAAGGGTTGTCGAATTTTCCAGAGAATGCGCAACGCTCTCAAGATAAAAAATTTCTTCGCGACAAAGTTCAATCTGCGCGGCGATAAATTTCGTTGAACGCTTGAGCTTGTCGTATTTTTTATAGCAAGCTTGGATATTCGCGGAAATTGTAAGCTTTTTATCGAGCGGAATGGAAATTTTTTCGCCGTCGTAAATGTTTTCAATCGTAATTTCTTCGTCGGCGTGGTCTTTAAGCTGATAACGGTAAGTCGAAAGATTATCTGCGCGGATTCGCCATAAATCAGCGTCTTCAGCGGCGGCAAGTTCGTTTTCAAGCACGGAAATTTTATTTGTGGCGCGGCGCAATTCATTGTTGACGAGCTTTGAAAATTTTTCTTTGTCGGGCGGCACGTAACTCCCCGAAATTTCATCGGCGACTTCCAAAAGTTCAGAGAGAGTTTCAAAAGTTCTCAAGTGCCCGCGCAGATAATTCAGCTTGACGGCGGAGATAGCTAAAATTTTTTTATTGTCGTCTTGAATCATGCATGGGGAAAAATTTTCACGAATTTCAATCAGAGAATTTTTCAAGCTGTCAAAGTCTTTGGCGTCGAGCGCGGAAATTTTTATATCGTTCGGCAAGCCCGATAAAAAAATTGTCTCCTTGACGCTTTGAGGTCCGAAGCCTTGACAAGAATTCATAATCGCCTTGTCGAGCCGCGCAGATTCATCAGCTTTAATTCGCTCCAAAATTTTTTCAACGTCGCAAGAAAAAATGTCGAGCTTGTCCTGCGCGGGCGGCATTTGATAAATTTGATTCGGCAAAACCGTTCGGACGCGGCTGGAGTTTGTACCGATTTTTTTCAGCGCGTCAATAATCTGCCCGTCGTGAATCAGAATCAAATTGCTGTACTTGCCGATAAGCTCCGCCGCGAGCGTCAAGGTTTGAATTTTGCCGCCCGCTCCGATTGAATCAACGTCGATAAAAATTATCCTGTCGAGTTGGTGTTGACGAATTGCCGCAATGCGCCCGCCTTCCAAATTTTTACGCAAAACCATGCAAAATGTCGGCGGTTCGGGCAAATTTTCGGGAGTTTTTTTCAGCAAGTGCACCGAAGGATTTTGCGGCGCAAGTGAAATTCGCAATAAAAATGTTTTGCCCGGCTGTCTTATCGTGAAAGTTAAATTTGCCTTGTTTTGTTGCGTGATTTTATCTACGCGCCCGCCGACCAAAATTTTTTCAAGCTCCAAAGTCAGCGGACGCATTGAAAAGCCGTCCAAGTTCAAAATAATTCCTCCAATCAAAGGGAAAAGGGATAAGGGAAACGGGAAAAGTAAAATTGAGTGAAAACACGGGCGCACAGGACGTGCGCCCGCCGGCAACGAAAACAGGATGTTTTCTTTGCCGGAAACGCCCCTGCGAGGTGCCCTTTCTTTTGCAACTTTTCTTTGGGCATGCAAAGAAAAGTTGATCCTAAAAACAAAAAAGAAATTTGAAAGAATCGAAGTGACGAATTGCCAAGCAGGTTTTGCGAACCCACTTTTTGGAAAAAAGGGGGCGAACCACGCCAAGAAAGTTTTTTCAACGCCATTTTTTCAAGACCGAGTGCCAAGCCTTCAAAATATTTTCGTCAAGTTCTTTTTGCGAAGAAGACTTTAAGCCGTCGCCGTCAATTTTTATCCAGATAAAGCCCGAAGTCTCCACGATAAATAAAAAAGCTCGCTCAATCGCATGGGCAATCGTCCCGTCAAGCTGTCCGCTCTCTTCGGGAAAATCTTCAAAAGTCAAATCGCTCTCCAACAGCGGCGCAAGTGCCTTCGGCTTAAACCAAAACATAGAGCCCGCAGGAAATTCAATTAAATTTCGATTGTCAATTTCTATTCCGAGCCCGCGCAGAAAATTTTTCGTGATTGAATAATTCGCGCCCCAATTTATGAAAACGCGAATCGGATTGAAATATTGCGGAAAAATTGCTCCGACTTTTTCGTTCGCCAAAATCTGCAAAATGCCGCCGACAATTTCGGGACTGCCCAAAAGATTTTTATAAAGATGCTCGCGCCAACCTGCAAGACGATTTTTTTCGTGCGGAGATTTTTTCGAGTGAATGTGAACGCAGGCATCATAATTTTTGTAAATGTCTCTGAAACCGACAAAAGCGGGAGCTATGTCGCGCCCGCGATTCGGGAAAATTTTTACCGTGACGCGCCCCTTGTCGAAATCGGAAAAAGTTTTTTCAATCGCAACTTTTTTTTCGGGCGAAGGCGTCGAAATAAAAAGGTCAACCGCGCAGGGAATGTTCAACAAAAGATTTTTCATCTCGGCGGCAAGTTCGGGATAAAAAATGTGAACGACCGCCGCAACTTTGAACTTCACAGGCGGCGCGGCAAAATCAAGCGGAATTTTCAATGCAAAATCTTTTTCGCGCTTGAGTTGAACAAAATCTTCCGTGCCGTTCATCTGCATAAAAAAAACGTCACCGCAATCTTCGCGTCGGGTTTTATGATTCAAATTGTAAAAAACGAATTCATACAGCGCGGGATACGGCGCAGAAAAATCCAACAGCCGCTCGATAAAATGAACTCGGATAAAATTTCGGAGCCTGCGATAAAAATTCATCAAAATTTTTCCTCGTAAATCGAAATATATTTTTCCGCAACGTTTTCAATCAAAAATTTTTGCGAAACAACTTTAACGCGCCTGTTGAGTTTTTCATAACGGGCAGGATTGTCGGCAAGCTCGCGCAAAATTTTTGCAAGTTCTTCAATCGGAACCCGCCCGTCAACCAAATCAAAAACTATTCCCGCGTCCTCAATCATGGCGGGAATTTCGCCGATATTTGAACACACAACCGGACGCCCCGCAAAAAAACTGTCGATTATGAAAAGCGGAAAACTTTCGCCCGAATATTCGCTGGGCAAAAGCCCGATGTCAGCCGTCGCCAAATAATCGCGCACATTGCTTTTGAAGCCGACCAAGTGAACAAAATCGGGCACATTGCCTTTCAGCAAATCGTACATTTCGCCCGCGCCGACCAAAATTAAATCAATGCGCCGCCCGCGCTTGTTGGCAAGAGTCACCGCGTCAATCGCCGCCAGCCAACCTTTTTGCGGAATGGCGCGACTCACTTCGCAGGCAACAAAAGAATCTTCGGGAATGTCAAGCTCCGAACGCGGCACGGGCTTTATCGGCAAATATTCCAAGCCGTTTCCTATCTTGTGAAAAATTTCTTCGCGACCAAAATTATTTTCTTTAAACGGCGTCAAATTTTTGTCGGCAATGTAAACGAACGCCGAGACAGATTTTTTCACGGGCGCAAGAATTTTTTTCAAGAAATTTTTGTCGGGATTATCACGCGCCGCCTCTTCGTACATGCCGTGAAGCGTGACGACGTGCAGCACGGCGGGATTGTCTTTGACAACGTAACTTGCCGCCTCGTCCACAAAACCATGATGGGTATGAATCACATCGATTTTGAATTGCTCGATTATCTCCGCCAAGCCGCCCGTCTCGTTGAGATAAACCAGTGGAACCGTCGCGTCCAATTTCCTGCGAATGTCTAAAAGTTCATCCGCCATTTGAAAATCCAAAACCGTAACGGGATAACCTTTCCTGCTCAATTCGTTTGCAAGCGTCAGAGGAAAAGTTTCTCCGCCGCCAATCGTCAACGCAAAAACTCCCATTAAAATATTCGGCTTGCGCTTGACAGACAAAATTTTTTCCAAGTCAAAAAGTTTTTTCAGCTCTTGAATGTCCTTGCCGCCGTAATAGCCCCAAAAATGTTCTTCCAACTTTTCAAAATGCATTTCGTGAATCTCGGCGGGCACATTGTAATTTTCCGCGACAAACTCCGCAATTTTTTCGTGCTCGGAAAAATATCGCGGCTCCTTCTGAATTTTAAGCGAAGTACTTTCCTTGTGAATGCGATAAAAATTCGTGGCGAAAGGCGAATAGAAAACGCAACCGCCTTTGATTATGTCAAGGTAAAATGCCCAATCGCTGCAAAGTTTCATCTCAAAACATAACTTCGGAAAAATTTTTCGTTTGCGGAAAAGGACGCCGCTGACATTCGGGATAATATTTTTAATCGCAAAACCCAGCTCGACAAATTTTGCGGCACTCACCGTGAAATTTTTTGTCCAATCGAAATAAAGCAAGTCGGAAAGATATTGTTCGGTTGTGAAAGTCGTTTGCCCGTCCTGAACAAATTCCGTGCGACAAAAGGCAAGTTGAACCGAATCATCCGCAAAGGCGGGCGCAAGATTCGACAAAAAATTTTCTTCGCTGAAATCGTCGCTCTCGGCAATCCAAATCAACTCGCCGCGAGCCGCCGCCATGCCCTTTTGCCATTGACAAAAAACCCTGCCGGAATTTTTTTCGTTCAAAATAAGTCGCGTGTTATTTTTGTGTCGTTCGTAAAAATCTCTCAAAATTTCGCGGCTGTTATCGGTCGAGGCGTCGTCAAGGAGAATCACTTCAAAATTTTTGTAAGTCTGATTGTAAATCGTTTCAAGCCTTTGCCGAAGAAAAGGCGCGTGATTAAAATTCGGGACAATGATGGAAATGAGTGGCGAAAAATTTTTCTGCGCGGAAAGTTTCCAATGACTTGGAGCCTGCGCGGAGTGTTTGGAGCGTGAAAAGGAAAACTTTAATAACGCTGACTTTGCGGCAACCTTTGCGGGCAAAAATATTTTGGCATGAAAGGCAGGCAAATTGGTTGCCAAGAAAGAATCAACGCGCCGAACAAAATTTCTGAATGTTGAACCCGTCAAAGTGCGATAAAGTTTCAACGACAAACTCAAAATTTTTCACCTCGTGTTGAAGGATAATCAAAAACACAGCTAAAGTCAATAACTTTAGGAACCGGGAACCAGGAACCAGGAACCAGGGTTTTCATTCTTAATTCCTAATTCCTCATTCCTAATTCCTAATTAAAAAAGCGTCTTGTTTAAATGAAGAATTTCTGATAACATTGTTGCATTGAAAGGAGGTCGGGAAATTGGAGACACAAACGGAAACCTGCGCGGAGGAAATGACCGAGCAAAATCAAATCGCGGCGACGCTGGAAAAAATTTTGGAGCTGCAAAATAAAAATTCGCGGCAACTGGTACAGTCTCTCCGCGAAAACGTAAATTTTCAAAATCAAGTGCGGCAGGGAATGCAAAAAGAACTTGAGACATTGAAGGAACAACAACGCGGCGAACAATTCACGCCGATATTAAAATCTGTGGCGACGGTCTGCGTTGAGTATAGAAAAATTTTATCGGACGACGCCGTTCCGAAAAGACTTCGGCGAACGCTCGGCTTAATGTTTGACGAATTGGAAGATATTTTGTCGGAATATGATGCGGAAGTTTTCAGCTCGGCAGTCGGCGAACAAAGACGCCCGCTTTTAACAAAAATCGTCAACACCGTCACAACGAACGATAAAAATTTGCACAACACGATAGCTCGCAGTCGAAGACCCGGCGTG
>FLNX01004556.1_pt1 | contig 54502 bp, 53 predicted proteins | sample 1140341 | NCBI WGS metagenome assembly FLNX01 (sample SAMEA3878208, study PRJEB12797) | bioreactor metagenome | biome: Moose rumen | place: Sweden | collected 2011-10
GCCGTATGGGAGAGAAACTGGATACATGTGGAACAGCTTTTCAATTATGGCAGTGCCGTACGCCGTGTGATGTATACTACCAACGCCATTGAGAGCGTTAATTCCAGCTTCCGCAAGGTAACGAGAAACCCTCATGAAAATGCTGTTCGCAAGATTCTTTATCTGCGAATTCTGGAGCTATACAAAAAATGGCAGGGGCATCCCATTATGCGGTGGTCTATGGTACGGAACCAACTAGCTATTGATGAAAAAATTCAGGCAAGAATGCTAAAGTACGAGCAATTTTAAGCTTTTTCCCATAGAAAAGGCGGCCCTTTCGGACCGCTTTTCTTATGGCAAAAAAACTTACACACTTATCTTGACAAACTCCGTTGTTGAGGGTAATTTTCTTCTATACAATTAAATTTTTATATGCAAAAGCGGCTGACAAGTCAAAGTCAGCCGCTCATTTGTGTTTTAACTGTATTTCTGCCGTTCAAGTTGTTGGATTTTGATATCGCTTATCTGTCGCTGGTAGGTTTCAATTTGTTTTTGATAGTTTTGTGTCTGCTGGGTTAGTTCCTCGGGGGAGAGGTGGGGATTTTTTTGCAGGGCAGAGATTTGTTTTTGAATGCGTTTGATTTTGTCTTGCAGAGCCGCTATCTGTTCATCGACAGCATTTGTTTGTGAATGCTTTGCAGGCTGGGACTGGTTATCTACGATAAAACCATTTTCATCTCGTAACTGCGGATTGGCCTTTAAATCCGCAAGGTTTCGGGGAGAATCGTTGGCGATTGCCGCCAGTTCTTTGGCTGTATATATGATTTTGACATTTTTTAGGCCAAACTTTGTCGTAAAGTCGTTGTAGCCTGTTTCGCCTATGGATTGTCGCCAGATTTCGCCCATATCGGTGTTATAAGAAAATTGGGCTACGGATTTGTCCAGCTTCATGGTGCCGCTGTAAATTTTATCCCGGGCAGATTGAATACTGTTTTGTAGAGATGTAGCAATATCCGCGTGTCCTTGTTCATTTAAAGCACTATATAGAGCATCTGCATCCTGATAATTTCCCTGCACAGCTTTTACCCAAATATCTTCCGCATTTTGATGATTTGCCATGAAGTTAAGGAGATTTACGCCTACTTGGGCATAAGAACCCAAATAGGCCGCGTTGATGCTATTGGCACCGCTTAAATGCTCTGTGGCTTTGTACTTTAAGTCTACGCCAATCAAAATGCCGGATTTTGCTTGCAGTTTGTCGGCGTAGTCTTTGGCGGCCTGATAGAACTGGTCTAAGTCTGCCGACCATTGTCCGGCTTTTTTCCATTTCTCAATAGTGCCTGCATTGTTACCTTCGCTGGCTTCTTTGGCGATACCAGCGTACATCTTGTTGTAGCGCAAAAATTCCTGTGCTCCCTCGGACTGAATGTTATTGGCAGCTTGCATAAATTTCTCCTGACGGGCAACAACATCGGTGTCAAAATTCTTGGTCAGGGTATAGAGGTTTTTGAGAATGCCCATGGAGACTCCGGCAGAAATATCACCGTTTCTTCCATTGAGTAAATTCATGCTCATTTCAGTGGCGGTGATTTCCCATTGTGGTTTTTGTGTCTGACTGCTGGTTTTCATAGCTTTAGCAGTCTCCAAGTCCATACTGTTATATGCCCCAAGGCTGCTTCGTCTGTTACTTATAGCAGCAGCTATTTTGGAGGTTGTGTCATGGACAGTGCCAGTAAGCTCGACTTGATAAGCTGGTGTAGTGCTGCTTTCTGTTTTTTGTGATTGGATATGCTCATTGTTTGCTATGCTTGTTTGCATGGCGGCGCCCAAGGTAGTATCAATTTTCATTTTTCGTACTCCTTTGCTGGGAAGAGTTTAAGTCAGCGCATCATCAAGGGTAATCTTTTTTACTTCTTCTGCCTGATTGATAATTTTTTCGGCAGTGTCATTGGTCAGGCTGATACTGGTGGCAGGGGAGACTTTATCCTGCATGGCAAGGGCGGTATCTCTGCCGCCGTCTGCCAGCTGGCTTGTGGCATCGTCAGCTTTTTCGGCTCTGGCCTTGCCTTCTTCCACGGCGGCCTGTACCACATCGGCGGCGGTGGGCTGGCGCTTGCCTTTTTCTTCGGCTTGGGCCTCTATCTGCTCATTCGTCCGTACCGACATGGAAAGCTCGCTGCTGCGGAAGTCGATTTCGGCATCGAGGTAATCCGCCCGGTTTTTGGCAACGGATAGCTCTGCACGTTCCAAGAGACTTTGCATAGTATAAGTTTCCTGCCACATGCCTTCGGCATGGATTTCATCTTTAGCAGTCTGTATGCCCTGTTCCGCCTGCCGGAGTTTCCATTGCATCATCTTATCCCATGCCAGTTGGTCGCCGGCTGTAAATTCGGGATGCTGGGCGGCCATTTCATCCTGTATGGCAAATTTTTGCTGATACATTTCATGGAGTTTTTGGTCGGGGGACTTGCCTTTTTCACGCAGCTTCTCTATTTCGGCCTGCATATCTTCTTTTTCTTTATCCGTAAGGGTGCTGGTTTCGCTATTGAGTCGTTCTTCCAGTTCGTCAGCCTGCTTGTTGAATTCTTCACGCTCGGCTTTTTGGGCAAGCAGTTCTTGTAGCCCCTTTTCCCCTTCGGTCATAAAATCCGTCTGGGTGAGTTTTTTGAGCGGCTCTTGGGAGTCCTCATAGAGCTTGCGTCCTTCCTTGCTGATAAAGACCTCTGCCGCCTTGCCGATTACGGTATCTTCAGCATCTTTTTGTATGGACGTGTCTTTTTGCATCTTCTGCCAGACGGTTTCCGTCTGCATAGAATTGGTCTTGTGAAACAGGTTTTGCTTGTTTTCCTCTACACGGGCTATCATAGCCATTTCCGTTCCCTCCTTGTAAAAAGCCCTATATAAGATTATATCGGCATAAAAGATTATGGGCTTAAATAAATTTTGCACAAAAAGAAGGCCTGACAACAGCTGTCAGACCTTCCTGGTGTTTTGTTATTGGTGGAGATGAGGAGAATCGAACTCCTGTCCGAAATACATCCACATCACAAGGCATTATCGCAATAGCTGGAGTATGCCAGCAACATAGGCGCGTTACTCTGGGATTCAGAGTTCTCCACCACCCGGTTTTGCGAAAACAGGGAAAACTGCTGTGCTTATTTAAAACCCTCAGCCCTGCCCACAGCTGGTGCTACCGAGGGGGCTGGCTAAGCGCAAGGCTTAGGCAGCGTAAGCGTAATCGAATTCGTCAATTACATTTAGCGGTTAAGAGTTGGGCTTCATAACCATTGGCCTGCGAACCTCGTGGCTTCAATACCCCGTCGAAACCATTACATCCCCAAAATTTGTTCACTAAGTATAACATTTTTAGCATTGTAATGCAAGCAAAAAATATCTTTATAATGTTAATGCGGGCAGGAGATTGGTACTTTATGTAGAAATAATTGTTTCAAATGGGTAATTTAGGATATAATAGTAATAGCACTGGTGTAAAGTGTAGATTGGGTAAGGATGTGGAAAAATGGGCATCAAACAGAAGTTTATCTTGCTGGCTGGAATTGTGGGCGTTATCCTGACCATCGTTTCCGTCATAGGATATTTTACGGCCTATGACAATCTGTCAGAGGCGGTGAATGAGGAAATCGTGGCCAACGTCAATGCCGAAAGGGAACTGGTAGATGGCTGGCTGAAGGAAAAGGCCAAGCCCGTCACCTCGCAGGCTGACCTGATGACGGAAGTGGAAAAGGCCACATGGCTGCAGTTTGACAATGAGGATATGCAGCTCCTGCTGAGTGTAGCTGCTTCTGATAAGGACATTCAGGAAATGACCCGTGGTGATGAAAATGGGATGTTCCTGCCTTATTACAGCCCTGATGAAACGGGAAAGACCGACCCACGCAAACGCCCGTGGTATGCGCAGGCCCGTGATGCAGGCAAGACTGTTTATACCGATGTGTATACGAGCAAGAGCACCGGCGACCTTGTAGTGTCGGCAGTAGCGCCGTTCTATGGGGAAAACAAGGAGTTCCGTGGCGCTATCTGCGGCGATATCACTTTGACGGTTTTAAAAGACCAGGTACAGCGTATCAAATATCGTAATGAGGGTATCGGCTATATCATTGAAAAGACAGGCAAGCTGCTGGCAACTTCTGGGAAGGAGCAGCCCATGTCTGAGGCTCGTGATATCAAGGGCATAGGTGATAAGCTGGATTCCATGTTCCAGAGCGGCAGCGGCTATTTTGTATACGATGATGCCGATGGCGTCAATCAGATGCTGGCTTATACGACTGTGCCCACCACGGGTTGGCTCATTGCCATGGCGGTGCCGACAGATTTTGTCTTTGCGCCCCTGAATCGTATGCGTCTTATCTACGGTGTACTCATTGTCGTGGGCTTTATCCTGATTGTGGGGATGTGCCTTTCGTTCTCACGGCGTATCACCAAACCAATCGTTGCCTTGGAAAATCAGGCTTCGCAGCTGGCTGACGGCAATCTGCGCGTGCAAAAACTGCCCGTTACCTCCGGTGATGAAATCGGCTCCATGACCAGTGCTTTTAATACCATGCAGGAGCATCTGCATGACCTTATCGCCAAGATGGCTTCGACTTCCGAGCAGGTAGCGGCCTCTTCGGAACAGCTCACTGCCAATGCCCAGCAGTCGGCTGATGCGTCGGTGCATGTGGCAGAAACCATCGGCGAGGTGTCCATCGGCATGGATAAGCAGCTTGCCGATATTGACGGTGCCAAGAAGAACGTGGACAGCGTGTTTACAGACATCACCACCATGACGGAAAAGACCAAAAAGGTTACGGCGGCTGCCATGACCACGTCGGAAGCCGCCAAGCGTGGCGAGCTCCTCATGAATGATGCCAACGCCAAGATGAACCATATCGAAAACAGCGTTATGAACTCTGCTGCGGTGGTCAAAACCCTGGGCGAAAGCTCCCAGCAAATCGGTCAGATTGTCGAGGCCATCTCGGCGATTGCCGACCAGACCAATCTGTTGGCGCTCAATGCGGCTATTGAAGCTGCCCGGGCCGGTGAACATGGACGCGGCTTTGCGGTGGTCGCCGATGAAGTCAGAAAGCTGGCGGCTGAATCCCAGGAATCGGCAGAGCAGATAAAGGCGCGTATCCTCACCATACAGAATGATACGGTCAATGCCGTAAAGGCCATGGAAGAGGGCAAGACCGAAGTTGAGTCCGGGACGGAAGCCATCCGCAATGTTGGTGAGCAGTTCCAGGATATCATGCGGCAGGTCAATGACATCAAAAATCAGATTGACGAAATCGGCGCTTCTGTAAATTCCGTATCCACAGGTGCCGGTCACATCGTGGAAGCGGTGGATTCCATCGACAGTATCAGCCGCAAGACAGCGGAGCATACATCGACTATTTCGGCCTCCACAGAGCAGCAGTCGGCTTCCAATGAAGAGATTGCCGCAGCTTCACATTCACTTGCACAGCTGGCAGCGGATATGCAGGATGCCATCAATAAGTTTAAACTGTAATGAGTAGCTGTTTTCCGGGGAGTTTAAAGCTTCCCGGATTTTATATTTTGCCTTTGGCAAAATCTGAACCACGGCGTTATGCCGGGACAAGCCCGACGAAACGCTAAATTATCCATTTTACCTCTAGTAAAATGGATAATTTAGCGTTATAATTGAATGCGGAAAAATACTGACAGAAAGGCTGGTGAGGATAATGGATGACCACCCCGATACGGCAAACCCTAAACGATGCACATTAAAAACATGGGGAACTTACTCCGTTATCCTGACCGCTGTAATGCTGGTGGCGTGAGCAGGTTCCTCCCATAGAGAGGAGATAACCATGCTTGAAATTTACAAGTCCATGGAAAGTGGGCCACTGGAAAAACTGACCCTGAAGACCTTGGAGTCCGGGGCATGGATAAACATTGTCGACCCCACCCCTTACGAGCTGAAAGTGGTCAGCAATCTCACGGAGGTTGACCCTGACTTTCTGCGGTCGGCACTGGATGATGAGGAACGCTCCCATACGGACATAGAAGATGACTCCGTCATGGTTCTGACCAATGTGGCGGTGAACCGTGGTGACGACAGCTACGATGCCCTGCCGCTGGCTATTATCATCAGTGAGGACTACATCATCACCGTTTGTCTGGAAGAAACGCCTGTTATGGCAGAGTTCAATGAGCGGACGGCCAAGCTCTTCCGTACTTACAAGAAGACCAGATTCCTCTTCCAGATTCTGTACAAGTCGGCCAGTTTTTATCTGCGCTACCTGCGCCAAATCAGCAAGCGTTCTGATGATATTGAAAACCAGCTGCGCCATGATATGAAGAACAGTGAAATCCTGCGCCTGCTGGAACTGCAAAAGGGCTTGACGTATTTTAATGCCGCTATCCGTTCCAATGGCGCGGTGCTGGATAAACTCCTGCGCATGCGCAATAATCCTGCCCTGACGCCTATCCTCAAGGCCTATGAAGAGGATGAGGATTTGCTGGAAGATGTCATTATCGAGAATAAGCAGGCCAAGGAAATGGTGGAGATGTACAGCAAGATTCTGGCGCGGATGGCTGATACCTTTACTTCCATCATTGCCAACAATCAGAATCTGGTGATGAAATTTCTGGCTGCCATGACTATTATCATCGCTATTCCCACCGTGGTGTCCAGTTTCTTTGGCATGAACGTGCCCGTACCTTTTACCGAGGACAGATATGGATTCCTATACATCATGCTGATTGCTTTCGGTATCAGCATTACCGGGGCTTATGCCTTGTGGAAACGAGATATGTTCTAAAATAAAAAGAAGTAACAAGACCGCCGGTCCTGTTACTTCTTTTTTTGACTTGGAATATATTTGAGGGGTTAGCCGCGCTTGTAAGCCGTAACCTTCTGATAGTGCTTCTGGAAGAATTCTTCGGCAACCTGAGGGAAGAGTGCATAGGAGAGCACATCTTCTTCGGACGGATTGAGGAAGCCTTTTTCCTTCAATTCTGCCTCGAATTCGGCAAAGGTCTTGGCCTTGGCATCTTCTACGGAGCAGTCCTCAATGATGTCCTCGGGAGCAATGCCCAAAGTCTTGGTGAGGAAGTCTCTGTCGATAGCTACCGGCGTACGGCCAAACTTGCCGCGGGCGAGATCCTTGAATTCTTTCGGAACCATCTTGTAGCGCTCGCCGCTCATGACGTTGAAGGTAGCCATGGTGCCCACAATCTGGGAGGACGGCGTAACAAGCGGCGGATAGCCCAGGTCTTTGCGGACACGGGGCATTTCGTCGAGCAGGTCCTGATATTTGTCTTCCATGCCGGCTTCTTTGAGCTGGTTGGCCAGATTGGAGAGCATACCGCCCGGAATCTGGAAGTCCAGCACGTTGGGATTGATGTCAAAGTAGCCTTTGAGGTTGAATTCATTGATAATGCGTTTCTTCACTTCGAGGAAGTGCTTGGAAATCGGCGTGAGTTTCTGTACGTCGATACCCGTGTCGTATTCCGTGCCTTCAAGGGCGCGAACCATGGTTTCCGTGCAGGGCTGGGACGTATCGGAGGAGAAGGGTGCCAGAGCCGTGTCGATGATGTCTACGCCGGCTTCGATGGCTTTGAGGTAAGTCGCATGGCCAAAACCGGAGGTGCAGTGGGTGTGCAGTTCCACAGGAATATCCAGAGCAGCCTTGAGCTTTTTCACGAGGTCTTCGGCAACATAAGGTTTCAAAAGACCGGACATATCCTTGATGCAGACGGAATGGCAGCCCATTTCCTGCAATTCTTTGGCCAGTTCGACGAACTTTTCGTTGGTATGGACCGGGCTGATGGTGTAAACGAGGCAGCCCTGTACTTCCGGCTTTTCCGGGCAGGCCAGCGCAGCTTCAATAGCTACTTTCAGATTGCGGACATCGTTCAGGGCATCAAAGATACGGAATACGCCGACACCATGAGCAGAAGCATGGCGGACGAATTTTTCCACCACGTCATTGGAATAGTGGTTATAGCCCAGCAGGTTCTGACCACGCAGGAGCATCTGAATCGGAGTGTTGAGGTTGGCCTTTAAGGTATCCAGACGTTCCCATGGGTCTTCACCCAGAAAGCGCAGGCAGGTATCAAAGGTAGCGCCGCCCCATGCTTCCAAGGCTTTGTAGCCTACGGAGTCCAGAGCTTTCAGCTGGGGAAGCATATCTTCGATACGCATACGAGTTGCACATAAAGATTGATGACCGTCACGGAGTACGGTTTCCATAATCTTTACAGGTTTCTTTGCCATAACTAACACTCTCCTCTAAACTATAAATACATAAACTTTAGTTATGCTACTTATCGCGTGATAAACGGGAAAAACGAAATAATAATGCCGTTTAGACGGCGTAAATACTAGGTTTTTGACTTATCACCATAATTAACATCACAAATACAGTATAGGTACTAATTGATTGAATGTCAATGTAAAATGTGATTTTTTTCCCGTACTATAACCATTTAGAATGATGGAGGCATACCATTGAAAAGGGAAAGTTTTTAATGGGGACTATTGGTTTTTCAGTGCTCTCTTGGTATAATGAGAGAAGCTAATTTGTGTTGACACATTGTTCTATGTTTACACAATGGGCGGCTAAATTTGTAATTATAAGGAGAAATGTGTAAATGAAACTTGTAGTCACCGTAGTCGGAAAAGACCGTGTGGGCATCATTGCCATGGTCAGTCAGATTCTTGCCGAGAACAATGTCAACATTCTGTCAATCAATCAGAATATCCTCGATGGTTATTTCAATATGATTCTGATTGCTGAAATCAGCAGCAGTAAAATCAAGCTGGTGGACTTGCAGAAAAAGCTGAAGGAAAGCGGTCAGGAAATCAATGTGGATATTAAGGCGCAGCATGCCGATATCTTTAATGTCATGCACAATATCTGAGCAGGCTGTACGAGGAGGAAAAATTTTTGATTAGTATAGATGATATCATCGAAACAAATGAGATGATTACGGAAAACAAGCTGGATGTGCGTACCATCACCATGGGCATTTCCCTCCGTGATTGCGCGCACCCCAATATGGAGCAGTTCTGCCGCAATGTCTATGACAAGATTACCAAGTCGGCGGAATTTCTCGTGAAAACCGGTGAGGATATCGAAGCGGAGTACGGCATTCCCATCATTCACAAACGCGTGTCGGTAACGCCGATTGCCATTGCCGCCGATGCCTGCAAGACTGACACCTATGTGCCGGTGGCTGAGGCTATGGACAAGGCAGCCAAGGAAGTCGGTGTCAATTTCATCGGCGGTTTTTCGGCTTTGGTGGAAAAGGGCTTTACCAATGGTGACAGAATCCTCATCAACTCCATACCGCAGGCTTTGGCGACAACGGACGTGGTCTGCTCTTCGGTAAACCTTGGTTCTACCAAGACCGGCATCAACATGGACTGTGTCCGGGAAATGGGCGAGGTCATCAAGCGCACGGCGGAACTGACCAGAGATAATGATGCGCTGGGCTGCGCCAAGCTGGTGGTATTCTGCAATGCCCCCGGAGATAATCCCTTCATGGCCGGTGCCTTCCACGGCGTCAGCGAGGCTGACAAGGTGGTGAGCGTCGGTGTAAGCGGCCCGGGGGTGGTAAAGCATGCGCTGGAAGCCAAGAAAGGCGCTGATTTTACCGAGGTAGCGGAAACCATAAAAAAGACGGCCTTTAAGATTACCCGTGTAGGGCAACTGGTGGCCAGAGAGGCCTCCAAACGTCTGGGCGTGCCCTTCGGCATTATTGACCTTTCACTGGCTCCGACTCCGGCTGTCGGTGACAGTGTGGCCCGTATCATTGAGGAAATGGGCATTGAATCCTGCGGCGCTCCGGGGACAACGGCAGCTTTGGCCCTGCTCAATGATGCCGTGAAAAAAGGCGGTCTTATGGCATCTTCCCATGTGGGCGGCCTGTCCGGCGCCTTTATCCCCGTCAGCGAGGACGAGGGCATGATAAATGCCATCAAGACCGGCAGCCTGTCGCTGGAAAAACTGGAGGCTATGACCTGTGTCTGCTCCGTGGGGCTTGATATGATTGCCATTGAAGGCGACACCAGCGCTGCCACGATTTCCGGCATTATCGCTGACGAGGCGGCTATCGGCATGATTAACAACAAGACCACGGCTGTCCGTGTTATTCCCGTGCCGGGCAAGAAGGTCGGGGATATGGTGGAATTTGGCGGTCTTTTAGGCTACTGCCCCATTGTGCCGGTGAAGAACCAGTACAGCTCGGCAGCTTTTGTTGCCCGTGGCGGCCGGATTCCGGCGCCGATTCGCAGCCTGACAAATTAAGCGTAAATGGAGCCTGACGGCTCCATTAGTATTAGGAGAGCATTATGCGTGTTACAAATAAGGTTAAGGCAGAGCAGATACGCATTTTAAGTGAAGTCTACAAAGATGCCAAACCGGCGCTGGTCTTTAAAAATCCCTTTGAACTGCTGATAGCGGTGATACTTTCCGCCCAGTGTACGGACAAACGGGTCAACGTGACCACTGCCCGGCTGTTTGCCAAGGTGTCCGAACCTGAGGACATCATGGATATGGGGATAGAAGGGCTGGAAAACGAGATTCGCGACTGCGGTCTCTATCACAACAAGGCTAAAAACATTATGGCCACCTGTCAGATGCTCTGTGAACGTTATCAGGGGCATGTCCCCGAGGAATTGGAGCTGTTGCAGGAACTGCCCGGCGTGGGCAGGAAAACTGCCAATGTGGTTATGAGCGTGGGCTTTAACCAGCCGGCCATTGCCGTTGACACCCATGTATTCAGAGTGGCGAACCGTTTGAAACTGGCAGTGGGTGACACGCCGCTGGCTGTGGAAAAAGGGCTGATGAGAGCCATACCCAGAGAAAAATGGTCAGCGGCGCATCACTGGCTTATTTGGCATGGCCGCAATATTTGTAAGGCGCGCAAGCCGCTTTGCCATGAGTGCCCCTTATTGGCGGTCTGCCCCACAGGTGCTGCCGGCAAGGCCTGACATAGAAGTGAGATGAGAGCATGATTTATCGAAAAGCCACATTTGCTGATGTAGAAGCTATATATGAGCTGGTAGCGGCCTATGCTGCCGAAGGCGTAATGCTGGCCCGTTCCCGGAATACCCTTTATGAAACCCTCCGGGATATGGTGGTGGCCATTGACGATGACGGCACCCTGGCCGGTGCAGGTGGCCTGCATATCATTTGGGACAAGCTGGCCGAAGTCCGCACAATGGCAGTATCGCCCCAAAAGCGCCGCCGGGGCATCGGGGCAGAAATCGTCCGCAGGCTGCTGCAGGAAGGCGAAGCACTGGGGATAGAGAAGTTCTTTACCCTGACCTACCAGCCGGAGTTTTTCAAGGCGTTAGGCTTTACCGTCATAAACAAAGAGGAACTGCCCCACAAGGTGTGGAAAGAATGTATCGACTGTCCGAAATTTCCCAACTGTGACGAAATCGCCATGGTGAAGGTCTAAACGATGGAGGTAATGTGATGATTATTGTAATGAGTCCCAATGCAACAGAAGAAAATTTGCAGCGTGTCATTCAGAAGATAGAATCTGCCGGCTTGAAAACCCATATATCGGAAGGCGCGGAAGTAACAATCGTAGGCGTAATCGGCGATAAGAGCAAAATTGCCAATCTGGAAATGAACATGATGGACGGCGTGGAAAAGACCGTCCGCATTACGGAAAAATACAAACTGGTCAGCCGCAACTTCCATCCCGAATCAACCATCGTGGACGTGGACGGGGTGAAAGTTGGCGGCAGGGAAATCGTGGTTATGGCAGGCCCCTGCTCCGTGGAAAGCATCGACCAGCTGCGTGAGGCCGCCAAGGCTGTAAAGGCCGGCGGTGCCAAATTCCTCCGCGGCGGTGCGTTTAAACCCCGTACCAGCCCCTATGATTTTCAGGGTCTGGAAGAGGACGGCCTCAAAATGCTCCGTCAGGCAGCCGATGAAGAGGGCCTGAAAGTCGTCACGGAAATCGTAGACAAGGACGACTTGGAACTGGTGGGCAAATACGCTGACGTATATCAGGTCGGCGCCCGGAATATGCAGAACTTCCAGCTGCTAAAGGCTTTGGGTAAGGTGAAAAAGCCTGTCCTGCTCAAACGCGGCCTGTCGGCAACCATCAGCGAATGGCTCAACGCTGCCGAGTATATCATGGCCGGCGGCAACGAGCAGGTTATCCTCTGCGAGCGCGGTATCCGCACCTATGAAACCTTTACCCGTAATACACTGGATCTCAGCGCTGTAGCTGCCGTGAAGGAACTTTCTCACCTGCCCATCATCGTGGACCCGAGCCACGGCACCGGCCGCTGGCAGATGGTTCAGCCCATGGCCCGCGCAGCTGTGGCTGCCGGCTGTGACGGCCTTATCATTGAAGTACATCCCCATCCGGAGGTGGCGCTTTCCGATGGCGACCAGAGCTTGACGCCGAAGAATTTCAACCGCCTGATGGAGGACCTGGGCAAAATTGCGGCGGTAATGGAGCGTACTGTATAAATGGCACGGGAAAAAACAACGCTGGCCATTATCGGCGTGGGCCTTATTGGCGGTTCTTTAGGCCTGTGCCTGAAGGACAAGCTCGGCGATGATATCTACATCACTGGCCTGTGCCGCAGTCAGGCCTCCATGGACAAGGCGATGGAACTGGGAGCGGTGGACTTTGCCTCACCGGACGTTAAAGCCGTAGTGGAGCAGGCGGATATCATCTTTTTGAGTCCGCCGGTACTGCAAATCGTGCCCATGGTGGAAAAGATACTGCCCTATCTGAAAAAAGGCGCGATTATCACCGACGCCGGCAGTACCAAGCAGTATATCTGGGAGCACCTGCAAAAGATTCTGCCCCCGGATATCTACTACATCGCCGGCCACCCCATGACCGGCCGGGAAAAAAGCGGCGTAACCGCAGCGAAAAAAGACTTGTTCGTGGGCAAGGCTTACGTCATCGTGGAGGACACAGGCGCACCGCCTGAGGCGCATGCAAAGCTCATGGCGCTGTTAAAGCATACTGGCGCCAACTTTACCACGCTCGATATCGCCAAACATGACCGCTGTGCCTCCGTTATCAGCCATGTGCCCCATGTAGCGGCGGCAGCGCTCGTAACACTCCTCAACCAGTCCGGCGGCGATATGGAGTCCTGTATCAAACTAATCGGCGGTGGCTTTAAGGATACGACCCGTATCGCCTCGTCCAATGCCGATATGTGGGCGGATATCTGTATGACCAATGGCAAGGCCATTGCGGCGAATCTCAAAGCCTTGCAGGAGATTATCGGCACGGTCATTACCGCCTGCGAAAATCAGGACAGGCAGACCATTCACGATTACTTCACGGCCAGCAAACAGCGCCGTGATGCCCTGCTCGAAGATGCCGCGCATAAATTTGATACAAATTGATAAATTGATAAAGTTTCCAAGGGCTGTGACAGTTCATGAAGTTCTGTCGCAGCCTTTTCTTTGTCTAAAAGTTATATTCTAAAATGCTAAGTATATTATACATTTGTCTTGCGGGGGGGGACGGGTGTGATATAATCATGAAAAAGTATGAGCGATGGATATTGTTAGTGAGGCGTGTAAAAGTATGAACTGCAAAAAAAACAAAATTGTAAGAGAAATTATAGAGCTGATGGCCTTACTCCTGATTGGACTTATGTTTTTTATGTGGGGCGTATTGGGAGATGAAGTTAGTGAGATTTTGTTGCTATTTGTAATATATTGGGGCTCAACTGCTATTGTGAAGCTGATTTCCGTGAAAATAAAACAGACAGATTCCGTAAAAAAGAAAGTTGGCATTTCCGTAGTGGTTATTGTTGTCTTAACTGTATTGACATACGGGGTAGCTTTTTGCAGGCCTGAGATAGCGGAGGCGTACCGCAGTAATTTTATTTGGCCGATTGTTTTTGCGGTATTGCGAATTACAGTACATGAAATTTTATGAAGGAAAATAACGCCGTAAGGCTGGTATAGATAAATAAGGAAAGATTAATGGAGGAGGAAAATCATGAGGAAGAAATTATGGATGCTTTGTTGGGGGCTGGCAGTTATGGTGACTGCGATAGCAGTAAATGTGTCACCTGTTGCGGCGGAGGGATTGGTAATAGTTGATTCTAGTGAGTTTGGGGATGAGGACTGGATGCCAAGTAGCACAGGAATTGAAACATCAGAACTGCCAACTAGAGATTACGATAAACAGTTTGCCTATTTAAGAGGAGTTTATCGGATAGCAGAGGTATATCAGACAGGCCTTATTCGCCCAGAAGACGTAGGCGCTGTGATAAAAATAACGTCTTATGTAAGCGTGGGATATAGTTTTTCCTATAATGGTGAAACTGGAGAATATATTGATGGGGATGATTATCATCGTATATACTTAGCGGGGAATTTGGTATCGGCTCCGGCAAATACCAGAATGGCCAGAGCGTTAGAGTACTTGGAAGCCGAAAAAGCAAAAGCAAAAGCTGAATGGGAAGGAAAACCTTTGGATGACGGAGATCCAGATAGTTATGCATATACAGTGTTTAGATCATTTGATACTCAAAACGGAAAAATTACAGTACACGTTAATCCGATAAATTTCCGCGACGATGATTTTAGAGCCTTTTGGATTGAGTCGGGAGATAGAATAAATATTTGTGATTATGATTATTATAATGGTCGTTATATACCGCTGTTTGCTTTGGAGAGAATATAATTGTTTATTTTATAGGCTGATTAAATAGATTTTTCTCTTGACATGTCAAAAGGAGAAAACTATAATAACACTATCAGTTAAAGGCAAAGACAAAGACACGATGGCAAGGGAACGGCTCTTAGAGAGGGACCTGTATGGTGCAAGGGTTCTGGGTTAGTTGTTGCTGTTACCACTTTGGAGCTGCTGGCAGGAACGTGGGCTGGGCTCATCAGTATTGGCAGACGGTTACGCTATCGTTACAAGCGCTGAGTGGCCATGGGCATAGTCTGTGGCAATCAGGGTGGAACCACGAGGTTATAACTTCGTCCCTATTCAGGGACGAAGTTTTTTTAGTTTTAGGAGGGAAATACAATGCTGAAGATTACGTTGAAGGACGGTGCTCTGCGCGAGGTTGAGGCCGGCACGAGCATTTTTGATTTTGTAAAACAGGTCAGCAACAGTCTGGCCAAGAAGGTTTTGGCTGCCAAAGTTGACGGTGAGACGAAAGACCTGACGACTGTTTTGGATAAAGACTGCACGGTAGAATTTTTGACTTTTGAAGAGGCTGACGGCCGCTGGGCACTGCGCCACACGGCTTCCCATATCTTAGCACAGGCCGTAAAGCGTCTTTACAAGGATGATAACGTAAAGCTGGCTATCGGCCCGGCTATTGATAACGGCTTCTACTATGATATTGATATGGACCGCCAGCTCGGTGAAGCTGACCTCAAAGATATCGAAAAGGAAATGAAGAAAATCGTCAAGGAAAACCTCAAGCTGGAACGCAAGGAGGTCAGCCGCGCCGAAGCCCTCAGGATGTTTGAGGAAAAGGGCGAAAGCTACAAGGTGGAACTAATCAACGACCTGCCGGAAGATGCGCTGATTACGCTTTATACGCAGGGCGAGTTCACCGATCTCTGCGCCGGCCCCCATGTCTTATCCACGGGCAAGGTTAAGGCTTTGAAACTGCAGAGTGTAGCCGGTGCATACTGGCGCGGCAGTGAGAAAAACAAGATGCTGCAGCGCATCTATGGTACGGCCTTTGAAAAACAGGCTGACCTCGATGAATACCTGCATATGCTCGAAGAAGCGGCTAAGCGCGACCACCGCAAACTGGGCAAGGAACTGGATTTGTTCAGCCTGCACGAGGAAGGCCCGGGTTTCCCGTTCTTCCATCCGAACGGCATGGTCATCCGCAACGAGCTGATTAACTACTGGCGCGAAGTGCATCGCCGTTATGGCTATCAGGAAATCAAGACGCCGATGATTATGAACCGCAAGCTTTGGGAGACTTCCGGCCATTGGGATCATTACAAGGAAAACATGTACTTTACGAAGATTGATGATGAAGATTATGCCGTAAAGCCCATGAACTGCCCCGGCGGTATGCTGGTGTACAAATCCCATCAGCACAGCTATCGTGACCTGCCACTGCGCATGGGTGAGCTGGGCCTTGTTCATCGTCATGAGCTTTCCGGCGCGCTCCACGGTCTGTTCCGTGTCCGCAACTTCACGCAGGACGATGCGCACCTTTTCATCACGCCGGCTCAGATTGAAGAGGAAATCCAGCATACGATTGACCTCTTTGACGAAGTGTACAGCACGTTTGGCCTGACGTATACGGCAGAGCTGTCCACGCGTCCTGAGGACTCCATGGGTTCTGATGAAATTTGGGAAAATGCTACGAATGCTCTGCGTAATGCGCTGGAGCATCGCGGCCTCAAGTATGTCATTAACGAAGGTGACGGTGCGTTCTACGGCCCGAAGATTGACTTCCATCTGCGTGATTCCATTGGCCGTACCTGGCAGTGTGGTACGATTCAGCTCGATATGCTGATGCCGGAAAAATTTGACCTGACTTATGTCGGTGAAGACGGCGAGAAGCATCGTCCGGTTATGCTGCACCGTGTGGTATACGGCTCGATTGAACGCTTTATCGGTATCCTGATTGAAAATTATGCCGGTGCTTTCCCGACGTGGCTGGCTCCGGTACAGGTACGCATCCTGCCGATTACGGACAAGCATGCTGATTACGCTTACGAGCTTAAAAAGAAGATGTTTGACCTCGGCCTGCGTGTCGAAGTGGATGACCGCAATGAAAAGACGGGCTACAAAATCCGTGAAAGTCAGGTCAAGAAGACGCCGTACACGCTGGTGGTCGGCGATCAGGAAATGGCTGACGGCACGGCAGCCGTCCGCAAACGCGGCGTGAAGGACAGCGAAACGATGAAGGTTGATGACTTCATTAAGTACGTCCAGGAAAAAATCGCCAGCAAGAGCGAAGAATTTTAAGCAATAAAAAACCTCCCGTAATGGGAGGTTTTTTATTGCTTATTTACTGGTTATTATTGCGGTGTGCCAAAATGCGGATGACCTTGGCGCCGGTGTTGTGAATCTTGCGCAGGGGGGCAACCTTGGTTTTGACCTTGGGCTTCAATTCTTTGGCAGAGCCGAAGTCGCCGCGCTTTAAGACGGTGGTCTTGGTCTTGTCAGGCTTGAAGTAATTGCGGACAGCCTGCCCCAGTTTGTCCGGCTCGGCGTTTTCCTGACAGAGGAAGATATCCAGAGAAACGTATTTTAGTTCCTGATAAACGTGCATGGTAATGTGCCCCTGATTGAGTACGACCATGTAGACAGTATGACTATCATCCAGACTTTCCATGTTCAGCTTGATAAGCTGCATGTCAAATTTCTGAATGAGGTTGATTAGCATATCCTTTATGAGTTCATTATCATTCAACTGACGGTTTTGGCAGTTAAACAAATCAGCAGTCAGGTGTCGGGCTAAAATTTTCATTTGTTCGCTCCTTCGCAAATTGCTAAGAAACTGGAAGCAAATAACCAAGGCAGGCTATAAGCCTGAGTTACTTGTGGACAGTTCCCCATGACATAACTTATATTATAGAGGATATTTACGGGCTTCGTCAAATTGAAAATAGCTGTTTTCCTTGCCTTACGGGAAAAAAATTGCTATCCTTATTTAGAAAGACCATGAAGCGGGGGAGAATATATGGTAACGATAGAAGCAAATGCAAAGATAAATCTGACTCTTGATATATTGGGCAAGCGCCCTGATGGCTACCATGAGGTAGCTATGGTCATGCAGACCGTGGGCCTGCATGATACGGTGACGCTGGAAAAACGCGCACAGGGAATTTCCCTCAATATAAATGTTCCTTGGCTGAAAGCCGATGAAAAGAATCTGGCATGGCGGGCGGCAGCGCTGGTGCAGGAAGAATACGGGCTTACGGGCGGTGTACACATTGAGCTTGTAAAGCGTATTCCCATAGCGGCAGGGCTGGCCGGCGGCAGTGCTGATGCTGCGGCGGTGCTAAAGGGCATGAGTGAGCTGTACGGACTGAATCTCAGCGCCAAAAAACTTTGTGAGCTGGGGGCAAGACTGGGCTCTGATATTCCTTTCTGTCTCTTGGGGGGCACCATGCTGGCTACAGGGCGCGGCGAAGTGCTGAAACGTTTGCCGGATATGCCGGAAACATGGGTGGTTTTGGTAAAGCCGCGTATTTCCGTGTCTACGGCCTGGGCATATCAGAATTACGACGAGCTGGGGGCGGAACGCCACCCGGACAATGAGGCCATCCAGAAAGAAATCGCCAGGGGCAGCCGAAAAGGCGTAGCAAAATTGTTGTGTAATGTTCTGGAAAGTGTTACTATAAATAAGTATGATGTGATAGAAAGATACAAGCAGATGATGCTTGACAAGGGGGCTATGGCCAGTATGATGTCCGGCAGCGGCCCCACAGTTTTTGCCCTGGCGCAGAATCGTGAGCAGGCGGAAGAAATTGCCGGCTTCATGCGTCGGGAAAAAAATGCTGATGTCTTTGTCACCCGTACTTTTCAACTGAACCGAATGAAAGCGTAATATTTGGAGCAAGAGAGGGAAACCCAGATGAGCAGTAGATTAGCGCCTATAAAATTAGACAGCTATCAACCCTTACGGGAAGTGGTCTGTGAGTCATTGCGTAATGCCATTCGTGAGGGCGTTTTAAAGCCCGGCGAGCGTATTATGGAGATTCAGCTGGCCGAGGAGCTGGGCGTCAGCCGCACGCCGGTACGCGAGGCTATCCGTAAATTGGAATTGGAAGGCTATGTGGTGATGATGCCGCGCCGGGGTACTTATGTGGCCAGTATGTCCATCCGGGATATCAATGAGATATTCGAGATTCGCACAGCGCTGGAATCTCTGTCCAATGGGCTGGCCGCTGACCACATCACCGATGAGGAACTGGAGCATCTGCAGCGTCTGCTGGTGGTTATCGGCGGATATATCAAGGAAGGCAACATTGAAAAAATTGTGGAGACGGATATTGAATTCCATGACCTCATGTATCATGCTGCCCGTAATCAGCGCCTTGTTGGTATTATCTCCAACCTGCGCGACCAGCTTACCCGTTTCCGTACGCTCTCCATGTCCTATCCGGGACGTCTGGAAGAGACGCTGGAGGAGCATAAGCTCATCGTGGAGGCCATTGCGAGCGGTGACAGACGCGCCGCCAGCAAGGCCGCAGAGCGCCACATGGAAAATTCGGAAAAGACCCTGCTCAAAGCCATGGATGCTTTGCAAAGCAAAGGGGACGAAAATAAAAAAGGTAAAGCTAAAATAAAGAAAGCTAAGGAGTAAATAGTAATGTCAGATTTAGTAACCGTTATCCTTGCTGCCGGCAAGGGAACCCGTATGAAGTCCAAACTGCCGAAGGTGCTGCACAAGGCTGCCGGCAAGTCCATGGTGCAGCATGTCATTGACGCAGCTAAGGCTGCCGGAGCAAAACGCAACATCGTGGTAACCGGTTTCGGCGGTGAAATGGTGCGTGAGGCCTTGGGAAATCAGGCTGAATTTGCCGAGCAGAAGGAACAGCTGGGTACAGGTCATGCGGTTTTGCAGACGGCTGACCTTTTAAAAGACGAACAGGGCACGGTCATGGTGCTGTGCGGTGATACGCCGCTGCTCACGGGCGGCCTGCTGAAAAAACTCTATGAATCTCATGTTGAGGCACAGGCCAAGGCTACGGTGCTGACGGCTATTATGCCGGACGCCACGGGCTATGGCCGTATCATTCGTGCCAATGACGGCAGCGTGCTGAAAATTGTGGAACATAAGGACGCTACGGAAGAAGAACGTCAGGTCCGCGAAGTCAATTCCGGTATTTACTGCTTTGATGCCCGGGCACTCTTTGACTCCTTGGGCAAGGTTACCAATGACAACGCTCAGGGCGAGTACTACCTGCCGGATGTGCTGGAAATTCTCCAGAAGCAGGGCGAAAAAATCTGGGCTGTGGCCGCTGATGATTATGAGTCCACGCTGGGCATCAACTCCCGTCAGCAGCTGGCCGGGGCAGAAAAGATTCTGCGCCGCCGCAAAAATGAGGAACTCATGGCTGAAGGCGTAACGCTGATGGACCCGGACACCACCTATGTGGACTGCGATGTTAAAATCGGCCGTGACACGGTGATTTACCCCATGACCTGGATTGAAGGGGACACGGTTATCGGTGAAGAGTGCGAAATCGGCCCGTCCGTCCGTTTCCAGAATGTCAAAATGGGCAGTCATGTCACCGGCCAGTTCGGCTACTACCATGACTGCGTAATTGATGATGGCGTGGCTCTGGGCCAGTTCAATCATATCCGTCCTGACTCCCATTTGCAGGAGGGCGTCAAGATGGGCAACTTCGTGGAAGTCAAAAATTCCACGGTGGGCAAAGGCTCCAAGCTGCCGCACCTGTCCTACATCGGTGATACGGACATGGGCTCCGGCGTCAACATGGGTTGCGGTACCATCACCGTAAACTACGATGGCAAGACCAAGTTCCGCACCAAGATTGGCAATGACGCCTTTGTCGGCTGCAACTCCAATCTGGTTGCACCTGTAGAGGTAGAGGATGGCGCATACATCGGCGCAGGTTCTACCATTACAAAGACTGTGCCTCAGGGAACGCTGGCTATTGCCAGAGCCCGTCAGACCAATATCACCGGCTGGGCAGATAAGCGTAAATAACCGCGCAAATAATTACGTAAACAAGCATAAATAAAGCTTTATGTTAAATACAAACAGTGTTATACTGTTGTAGATAGAAAGTGGCAGCAGTCACTTCCCCAAGAAGAGTTAATTTGTAGGAAAAGAAAGATTTGGAGGACTTTTACAAAATGGCTTTAGACACAGGCAACTTATGCATCCTGACTGGTAACGCTAATCCGCAGCTTGCCAAGGAAATTGCGGATCACATCGGTGTAAACCTTTGCGATGCATACGTCGGTCATTTCAACAACGGTGAAACCCAGGTTATGATTAGCGAAAGTATTCGCGGCAAGGACATTTTCATCATTCAGCCGACTTCCTATCCGGTTAATGACAACCTGATGGAACTTCTGATTATGGCTGATGCGTGCAAACGTGCGTCAGCACACAGTATAACGGCTGTTGTGCCTTATTATGCCTATGCACGTCAGGACCGCAAGACCCGCGGCCGTGAGCCGATTTCTGCTAAGTTGGTAGCTAACCTTATGACCACGGCCGGTGTAACCCGTGTCGTAACCGTAGACCTCCATGCCGGCCAGATTCAGGGCTTCTTCGATATCCCTGTTGACCATCTGGCCGCAGCGCCGACCATTGCCAACTACTTCCGTTCCCAGAAACTGGAAGATGTGGTGGTCGTATCTCCTGACCTGGGCGGTGTAACCCGTGCCCGTGTTCTGGCAGACCATCTCCATGCACCTATCGCCATCATCGAAAAGCGCCGTCCGCAGCCGGGCTGCGCTGAGGTCATGAACCTCATCGGCGATGTAGACGGCAAGACGGCCATCATCATTGATGATATTGTCGATACGGCCGGCTCCCTCTGTGAAGGTGCCAAGGCCTTGCAAAAACGCGGAGCCAAGCGTGTGTTTGCCTCCTGCTCGCATGCTATCTTAAGTGACCCGGCTGTGCAGCGCATCAATGAATCCTGCATTGAAAAGCTGGTCATCACCAACACCATTCCGCTGCCGCCGGAAAAGCACTCTGACAAGTTTGTAACCCTGTCGCTGGCTGATGCCATCGGTGACGTTATCATGCGTATTCAGAGCCGCCGCTCCGTAAGCCAGCTTTTTCGTTAATAAATAATTTTATTAAAAAGCCTTCCTCTTTCGAGGGAGGCTTTTGTGTGTTGGTTACAGAATTATATATAAGGTTTGTTTATACTAATATTATTATTATGCTTTGGGAGGTGTTCTTTTGACCAATATGCAATCATTTACGGATTTATTTATCCGGCATTTTGACTTCTGGTCAAAGCTGTCAGCAGAGGAAAAAAGCCTGCTGAATGATAATACCAAAAGCGTTATCTACCATAAGGGCGACCACGTTCATCAGGGGCCGCTGGATTGTATCGGGGTAGTCTTTATAAAATCGGGTCAGCTCAGGGTCTACACTTTGTCGGAGGATGGCCGGGAAGTGACCCTGTACCGTTTGTTTGCCGATGATGTGGGCATTTTAACGGCTTCCTGCGCCTTGGAATATCTGACCTTTGATGTATACATTGATGCGGAAGAGGAAACAGAGGTACTGCTGACGGAAGCGGCGGCTTTTCGGCGGCTGGCGGACAACAATACGGATGTCCGCTGCTACGCCTATCAGCTGGCGACCCAGCGCCTGTCGGAAATGCTCTGGAAGATGCAGCAGGTACTCTTCCTGTCAGCTGACAGGCGGCTGGCGATTTTTCTTTTGGAGGAAACGGCTAAAAACGGCGGTGACGAAGTCCATCTTACCCATGAACAGATTGCCCGTTATATGGGGACTGCCCGGGAGGTTGTCAGCCGTCTGGTGAAATACTTCAATCAGGAGGGGTGGATAAAAAATTCCCGCGGCTGCATAAAAATCATTCAACGTGATTCTTTGCATGAACTCGCGGGAAACTAAGTTGTTGCCGGAATCAGCGCAGGGGAAGCGCCTTATTGACGCGATAGCCGATGAAGGCTGCCAGCAGTGCTTTGAAAATATCGCCGGGAATGTAAGGGAACACGGCCATTGCGAGCCCCTGCCACAGGTCGAGCTGTAGTACCAGCATCATGGAAATGAGGCCGCCTACATAGGTGAGAGGAACGCCTACGATTACAGATACCAGTGTATAGCGGCGCAGGCTGATGGCAGAGCCTTTCAGCAGGCTGACCAGAGCGCAGACAAAGGGCCAGCCGATATAAAAGCCGCCTGTAGGGCCGAGAATGCGGCCAAGGCCACCGGCACCGCCGGGATAAATGGGCAGGCCGATAGCACCGAGAAACAGGTAGGACGATACGGTTATAAACACCAGCCGGGGCGGCAGTACCAGAGCCGTGACGGTCAGGGCAATAGTCAGCGCCGTAACCAGTCCCGGCGTAAACGGCAGCGGAAAGGAAATAAAGGCCGACACGGCGCAAAAGGCAATGCATAGCGCCATTTTCATCATTTCCCGGGGCGTAAAGTGTTCCTGGGGAATTTCTGCAGTTAATGCTTTATCTGACATAAGAGAGCCTCCTAATATTTTTCAATAACAAGCCTTCTTCATTGTAGACGGCTTGTTTATTATTGTCAACTAATAAATTACCCATAGTTTACTTGAGCGGATTTTTCGTTTGGAAAAATCCGCTCATTAGCGTTATAATTATCTGCAAAGGAGGGATTTTCATGCAAAATAAGTTAAAATCGCTGCCGCTGGGGCTGCCTATGACGTTAGCATCTGTGGGTACTTTAGTGACACTGTTTGCCGGAAAACGGCTTCATCCCGGCTTTGGCGCTGTGTGGACGGCGCTGTCCGTCTGGCACGCCTGGCAGCATCGTAAGAAAATGCAGGCTGATGTTTGCAGCCTTCCCTGGTGTTCGCCAAAAGAAGGAAAAGAGCAAAACACGTTAGCAGCGTTATTGGACAGCTTTCAGGTAGATGCCTATACTCCGGGCAGAGTGCGCCTGCGCAGCTCTCTGTTGGCTGCCAATCCTGAGTGGCAGCAGACGGTAGAGGACTATGTAAAATCTTTTACCGGCGTCAAAAGCGCTGAGGTTAATACGCTGACAGGCTCACTGCTCATTCTGTATAAGCCGGAAGAACTGCGGCAAAAACCGAAGCTGGCGGCGCTGGAGCAGCAGCTGGCTCACATGATGTCAGTACGGCTTAATTGATACAGAGATTCAATTATAAATAATAATTATTTATAATTGCGTAAAACTTATTGACATTTTAATTATCGGATATGTATAATAAAACCTATCAAAGCTATGGGGCGTATTGACAAGAACTCTCAGTTTTGTTATTATGAAGAATGAAATTGATAATATTTCTACATTATTGGTTTTCTTCTCCAACGGCAGAATGGGGAAACTTGGATGCCCATGTAAACTTTAACTATAGACGGGAATAACCCGTTTGTGGATGTTTATTTTTAAGGAGGATGGATTAGATGTTCCAGAAAACTGATTTTTGGATTGGTCTGGCTGTAGGTGCTGTTGCCGGTATCTTTGGCTATCGTTTTATGCAGGAGCGCGAAGCTCAGCTGGCTGCTATGCAGCAGGCTGCTCCGGCTGCTGAACTGCCGATGGCTGAATTGCAGCGTCAGAAAGAGGAGCTTGAAGACCTCATTGCTGCACAGGAAGCTAAAAAGGCTAAATAATCGTTTTTGACGAAAAGAGACTGCCGCTCTTTTATGCGGCAGTCTTTTCTTATAGTGGAGGGAAAGAGTTTTGAGTTTGCTGGGTAATATGCAGATTCCAACCAATAAGTTGGATTTATTTATCCGTTCAGTGGAAATATCGTCCTATCTGCCGGGACGGGTGCGGCTGTATAGCAATAATCTCATTGGCAATTATGATTTGGAGCAGCAGGTCAAAGCACAGCTTATGGCCTTTGCGGAGATTGACAGCGTGCAGACAAACACCACTTCGGGTTCGATACTTATCCTTTATCAGCCGGAAAGACTCCGCCAAAATGCAGAACTGCGCAAGGTGGAAGAATATATTATGACCCATGCAAGGAGGAAATAACGAATGTCTTATGCATCAGGATTTATGATGGGCACAGCCCTGGTTCAAGGTCTGGGTAGTATGTTGATGGGCGGAGGTGCCGCTGGAGCAGGGGCAGCCGCAGCCGGTATGATGGGCGCAGGCAAAATGATGGGAGCTGGCAAAATGCTGGGCGGTGCAAGCCGCATGATGGGCTCTGGACGCAGTATGTTTGAAAGCTCTGGCCGGGGCATGATGGGAGGGCGCGGTGGCCGCAGCTCTCAAAATTTTGAAATGCCCAGACTGGAAGCGCGCAATTTGCTTCAGCAGAGAAAGCCCGTTGAGCCTTTCAAACTGGAATCTGACCTGCCGGGGCGCCGCCGCTACCGTGCTGCGATTATTTCAGAGGAACTAGCTGAATTGCTGGAAGAAAAGCTGGTAAAACTTGAGTATGTATTATCTGTCAAGGTAAATACTGTTAGTGGCAGCATTCTTTTGACCTTTGCTGAAGCTGATGTGGCAAAAATTGACAGTCTGGCAAAGTGGATGGCCGAAAAGATATTTTGCGGTCATGGTGAGACACGGGCAGCCGGAAAAGAATTTTTTTCAGCAAATATGATGGAGGCGCAGGCCGGTTCTATTACACGCAGCATACGAAGCACAGTACGGGCTATTAGTAATTGGATTAAGGATCATACTGGCGGCATGTTTGACATGAGTTCGCTGGCCTCCTTGCTTTTTCTGCTTAGAGGATTCCGCAAGATGATGCTGACCGGCCAGTATCCTTCCGGTTCGCAAATGCTGTGGTGGGCTGTGACCTTAATGAGAGGGTGGCGTACCGTATGATGTACGGAAATTGTTATTTTCATTTGCAGGCTGTCCTGACCCGTGAAGAACGCGCTGGCCTGGCTGCCAGAATCCGCCGCAATCGCAATATCGTGGCGGTTACGGTAGATGAGCGCAGGGTGCATATCTGGTATAAGCGGCAAATGCCGGCTTATCAGTTAAAACAGATTCAGCAGATGCTGATTGAAGTGGTGAAAAAAGCACAGGAAGCTGCTGTCACACCGGCTGAGCGCCTGGCAGAATACCGCCGTGATGCCGTGATTTCGCTGGCAAGTTTTGCCGGGATGGAGGTCTTAAAGCGTACATCACCGGCGGCTTTTGCCGGGGCTACGGTACTGCGCAGCCTGCTGGTTCTGGGCATTGCCCGTAAGTTTATTCAAAACGGTGTACAGGGCGTGGTGAAAGACCGTCAGCCCAATGCCGATACACTGACTGCTACGGCGGTTATTGCCTCTGTTCTGGCCGGGAAACCTGAGTCCAGCCTGACGCTGCTGGCTCTTTCCAATGGCGCTGAGATGCTCACCAGCTATGCGGCTGAAAAGGCGCGTACCCATATCTCCGGCCTGTTGTCACTGGATCAGCGCTATGTGTGGCTGGTAGAAGGGGACGTGGAGAAAAAAGTTCCCGTGGAGCAGGTGAAGGTGGGAGATGTTATCGCCGCCCACACCGGGGAAAAAATCGTGGTTGACGGTCATGTAATCCACGGTGATGCGGCTGTCAATCAGGCCTCTATTACTGGTGAATCCAATCCGGCCATGAAGCATGCAGAATCGGCTGTGTATGCCGGCAGTGTGGTGGAGGCCGGTGAACTGACCATCAAGGTGGAAAAGGTCGGCAAGGACACATCCCTTGCCCATATCGTTCATCTGGTGGAAGAAGCACAAAACCGTAAGGCGCCGGTGCAGAATTTTGCCGATAAGATGGCTAACTTTCTGGTGCCCATCTCGTTTATCGGGGCAGGTATCGTCTACGGTGCTACCCGTGACTGGCAGCGTGTATTGAACCTGCTCTTTATCGACTTCTCCTGTGGACTGAAACTGTCTACGGCCACGGCCATGTCCGCAGCCATCGGCGCTGCGGCCAAGCGTGGTATTCTGGTCAAGGGTGGCAACTACATCGAGGCTTTGGCAGAAACCGATACAGTCGTGCTGGATAAGACAGGTACACTTACCGTCGGTATTCCCCAGATTGCCTTTATCAAGACCACCAAAGGGGTGGAGGAAAAGGAAATGATTCTGCTGGCTTCTTCGGCAGAACAGCATTCCGTTCATCCGCTGGCGGTGGCTATTCAGAAGTATGTGCAGGGCAAGGAATGGACTTCGCCCCAGCATAAATCCTCCAAAACCGTTGTGGCCCGTGGTATGCAGGCAGAAGTTCCTGACTTTGAGGGCTATAAGGGCGGTCTTGTCCGGGTCGGCAGCTTGAAATTCCTGAAGGAAAACGGCATTGAGGATAAGGAAGGTCTGGCGGAAGGGCAGACTTTTAAAAATCTGCTCTATGTGGCCCGTGACAAGCAGCTGCTGGGGATAATCGGCATTGAGGACCCTGTGCGTCCGAAGATGAAAAAGACACTGAACCAGATGCGCCGCTACGGTGTGGATGAAATAGTCATGCTGACCGGCGACAGTAAGGAAGTGGCTGCCGAGGTTGCCCACAGCATGGATATTGATTCCTACTATGCCGAGATTCTGCCGGAGGACAAGTCGCATTATGTGAATAAGCTGAAACAGCGCGGCACGGTGATGATGGTCGGTGACGGCATAAATGACGCACCGGCGCTGGCATTCTCGGATGTGGGCGTATCTTTGGGGGGACGGCAGACGGATATTGCAGCTGAATCCTCAGCTGTAACCATTCATTCGGAAGACCCATCCCGGCTGATGGAGGCTTTGGAACTGGGCCGCCGTACTATGGATTTGGTACATCAGAATTTCATGGCTACGATTTTGGTCAACTCCTCGGCTATGCTGCTGGGCGCTCTGGGCAAGATAAATCCCTTGTGGGCAGCGGTTATTCATAATACAGCTACATTGGCTGTAGTGCTGAACAGCTGCCGCATACTGACACCGAATAAACGGGGCTATGCTCGCCGTATGCGTTAAAAATTTCCTGCGCTGAAAGCAGGGAAGACCTGTAGGTGTTTCTTGACAACATATAAAATAACAAATGGCTATGACAGCTGCAAACTGTCATAGCCATTTGTTATTTTATTAAGTTTTCCACCTGCTCCTTGGGGACAAGCCCGATGGACTCGTTGGTTTTGGTGCCGTTCTTGAAAACGAGCAGGGTGGGGATGCTCATGATACCGAACTGGGCAGCCAGTTCCTGCTGCTGGTCAACATTGACCTTGCCGACCTTTATCTGGGGATTTTCCGCAGCCACTTCGTCGATGACCGGACCAAGCATGCGGCACGGGCCGCACCATTCTGCCCAAAAGTCAATGAGTACCGTACCGGAAAAATCCAAGACCTCGGCTTTAAAATTATCATTGGTGAGAACAGTTGTTGCCATAATGATGTGTTCCTCCTTTGGGGTGGTTGTGTTTTATTTGGTTACATTATAGCAAGTGATGACATAAATATATGTGACCGACTCACAGTAGGGAAAGGAAGACACAAAAAAGCCAGCAGGCTAAGCTGCTGGCTTGAACTCTCAATGGTCGGGATGACAGGATTCGAACCTGCGGCCTCTTCGTCCCGAACGAAGCGCGCTACCAAACTGTGCCACATCCCGTAGTCACAAGAAATATTATACGGATTAACGGGATGCTTGTCAACACTTTTTTATTTTTTATGGTTTTTCAAGAAATTTTCGATGCGGTTAAGGGCCTCGGAAATCTTGTCAATGGAGGTTGCGTAGGAGCAGCGGATATGGCCTTCGCCGCATTTGCCAAAGGCGCTACCGGGTACGAGAGCAACGTGTTCGGCATTCAGCAGCTTCTCGGCAAATTCATCGGAGGTATAGCCGGTGGATTTGATGGAGGGGAAGATGTAGAAAGCTCCCTTAGGTTCAAAACACTCCAGACCCATCTTGATAAAGCCGTCATAGATAAGCCGGCGGCGTCTGTCGTATTCAGCTACCATTTTTTTCATGTATTTCTCGCCATGGCGCAGAGCCTCTACGGCAGCAATCTGAGCCGTGATAGGCGCACAGAGCATGGTGTACTGATGGATTTTGGTCATGGCGGCGATGACTGCCGGATTGCCCAGAGCGTAGCCGATACGCCAGCCCGTCATGGCATAGGCCTTGGAAAAACCGTTTAACTGAATGGTGCGGTCCTTCATGCGGGGCAGGGAGGCAAAGCAAACATGCTCTTCGTCACCGTAAGTCAAATCACCGTATATTTCATCGGAGATAACGATGAGGTCATGCTTTTCGGCAAAGTCGGCAACGGCCAGCAAATCCTTTCTGGTCATGATGGCGCCGGTCGGATTGTTGGGGTAGCCGATAAGGAGGGCTTTGGTTTTGGGGGTGACGTGTTCTTCAAGTTCCTCAGGCGTAATGCGGAATTCGTTTTCAATCTTTGCCGGAACAGCGACGGGGACACCGCCTGCCAAAATGGTGCAGGCCTGATAAGATACATAGCAGGGCTCGGGGATGAGCACTTCATCACCGGGAGCCAGAATGGCGCGCATGGCAATATCCAGAGCCTCGCTGACACCGACAGTGACTAGTACATCGGTATTGGCATCATAATCCACATCGTAACGGCGCTTGAAGAGGTTTACAATCTCCTGACGCAGTTCGGGCATGCCCCGGTTGGCAGTGTAGGAGGTGTAGCCCTGCTCCAGCCCGTAGACGCAGCTTTCGCGGATAGACCAGGGGGTGACGAAGTCCGGCTCGCCTACGCCGAGGGAGATGACATCTTCCATCTGGGCGGCAATGTCAAAAAACTTGCGAATGCCCGACGGGGCGATAGCATTGACTGCCGGTGAGAGGCGGTCGTTCCAACTGATTTCAGCCATTAGGGGGACACCACCAATCTGCGGTCACGTTCTTCATCATTGATGATAACGCCATCTTTTTTGTAGGCTTTCAGCATGAAATGGCTGCGCGTAGCCGTGACGCCTTCGATGGTGGACAGACGGGTAGCAACAAAGTTGGCCACTTCTTTAAGGGATTTGCCTTCGATGATAACGAGCAGGTCAAAGCTGCCGCTCATGAGGTAAACGGTGCGTACTTCATCGAAACGGTAAATGCGTTCAGCAATGGCATCAAAGCCCACCTCACGCTGGGGCGTCAGGTTGATTTCGATAACCGCGGTAACGGTGTCATCACCGAATTTTTCCCAGTTTATGAGGGTGTTGTAGGAGAGAATGATTTTGTTCTTCTCCAGGTCCTTGATGTTCTTTTCCACTTCGTACTCGCTGCGTTTTAACATGGAGGCCAGTTCCCCTACGGGACGCCGGGCATCGTGTTCGAGCAGTTCCAAAAGTTCACGCATATATAAACCCCTTTCCTGATTACAGTAAAGCCCCCGTCCTGCGAAGGACGAGGACTGCATGCTGATTTTTCACATGAGATAATTATAGCATAAGGTCGGGGCTGTGAACAAGAAAATTGCCGACTGTATGCAGGAAAATTACCATTGCGCAGCGAATGAAGAAAATATATTTATAAAATTCTGAGCGTTTGGAGCGATATGCCTTATTACAAGGAAAGTAGGAAAAGGAAGGATGATATTTATGAAGAAGGAACGATTTATGAAACGCCAGCGGCTTTGGGGGCTGACGGCTGCTGTTTTGTCGGGGCTGGCAATGCCGCTCACCTATGGTCAGGCGGCATCACCATATCTGGCGACGGAATACTCTTATTATAACGGCATGCCCTTTGCGGAAATTAAATTTATGGCAAAAGATTATGGTATAGGTAGTGCCGGTGCTGAAGGCAAAAGCTGGCTGATTTCTCCACCAACGTATAATCTGCCGCTAGAGCTTAGACAGGCAACCATGTCCAGTACCGCTTACTGGACAAATATTCTGGGAGGCGGCGTAAGAAATCCCGCTCCCTGGCAGATTTTTGTTAATACAGATAATGACCAGAATGCGTCAGCCGCAACCCAGACGATAAAATCAGATGGTGTAAAGCCGGCCTCGCAAAGCTCTGATAATGCTGCCTTTTTATTAGGCGAGCATTTGCAGGAGGGCAAGCCCGTAAATAAGCTGACCTATGAGGAAGCTAAAGATGATGTTTTGCCCAGCGGTCAGTACGTCTTTAGTGAAATAACAGTAGGCACATACATGGGGGCGGAACGGACAGGCGCGATTAAGGGCTGGTGGGTGGACACAGACACTATACTGCCCACCAATGAGCAGGCGGCAGATTTTGTCGGTACATTTCGTCATGAGCTCGGACATGCTTTAGGGATTTCCTTGGCAAGAACGTCCAATGAGGGCAAGTTTTATATCAATAGTGACGTTGATAATAAGAACAGCTGGACGCTGCATCTGGTGGACCAAAACGGCAATGCGGCGGCACCGGGAAAACAGATTGTGACCTCGGCAGATGTCCCAAATAACACGGATGTGGCGAATTATTTTGTGGTGGATAAGCAAATCACTGCTGACGGCAAAGGGTATGCCTATTTTGTGGGTGAACATGTGACGGAAGCACTGGGGGCGCGACTTTCTTTGGCCGCTCGGCTTTGCCGGTAAATGGCTGGGAAGGCAATACCTTCGAGGGTTCACATTTGCAGACAACGGGCATGATGAGCCACCGTTCCTACAGCAATTACACGTCCTTTATGGAAGTGGAGCTGGCGGTTATGCAGGATTTGGGCTATAAGTTTGACCGCAAGGCGTATTTCGGGCGGTCAATTTATGGCAACAGCGGAAATATTGTAAACAATCAGGGGTTTTTCCAGCGCAATGCGGCAGGCACGGCTTATCTTGATAATACATACAGTACCGTGCCCCTGGGGATTGGCCTGCATATCTATGGCTCGGACAACACGGTAACACAGAATGCCAATATCATGACCACCGGTACAGGGGCAACAGGTATCAGGATAGATGGCACGGGCAACACGGTAATCGTGCCGCAGAATACGGAGATTCATGCTGATGGCTTGCGCGGCAATGGCATTCTGGTGGCCTATGGCAGAAATCAGACCGTGGAACAGGCAGGTACGGTGACCGCCAGCGGCGCAGGCGGCACGGGTGTGCGGTTTGACTTCGGCTCAAGTTCCAACGGGGCATCAGACGAGTACCGTGGCTCCTATATTCGTTATAAACGGAAGGTGAACACTGACGGCACAATTAGTGAGGCTGAAAATCTTTCCCTGACAGATATGAATGCCAATACCTATAATGCCAATAAGGATGAGCTGAACGGCCCCTTGGTGGAAAACTACAATCTGTCAGGGACGCTTAAGGGTGGCGAAAATGCCATTTATATCAGCAAAAATGCGTTTGTCAAAAATATAAATATCAATAAAGGTGCCAGTATCAGCGGCAATATCACCTCTAATTGGGGACAATTTGAGACGCCCGAATGCGAAGGAGCTTATAATTTTGGGCAGAACCGTTCCAATCTGTATATTCAGTATAATGGAAAAGAGGGGGAACAAGGCTATGTCCACGGCTATTATATCCCCGATTTAGTGACCAACCTCAATTTTAATGCGGATATGGCCTATAGCGGCAATATCACCGGCAAAGACAATATGAAAATGAATGTTAATGCCGGAACTTTAACCTATGAAGGTCAGGCAAATGTAGTAAACGTACAGGTAGCCAAGGATGGAACGCTTTTGGGGGGAACCTATACAGTGAACCTCATGGAAGACGACCGACAGCTTACTGATTTTCCTAGGGATACAACTACAGGGCAGCTTATCAATGAAGGCACTATCGGTGCAGCGGCAGCTGATAAAAATATGACAATAAATGGCAACCTTGTATCAAGCGGCAAATTGCAGGCCTATGGCGGCGGCGACGGCGGACAGATAGTCGTCAATGGCACAGCTGTTATTGACGGGTCAACGGTGACGGCTACCCAAATGCTGCCTGGCGAGACGAAGACCGTTCTTAAGGCGCAGACTATCAACGGAACGATTGCCAATGCCGATACGGCAACGCCGGTCTCAGCCATGCTCAATGCCCGGGGAAAACTCACCAGCAACAATATATTGTCAGTGGAAACGATGGCGGCCAACAATTTAGGAACTTCGGAAGCTGTAGTGAACGATACCTATAATGCTATAATGACCATGTATGATGGAATGGGCAATGAAAAATTACAGCAGGGCGAGCTGCGCAAGCTGTTTTCCATGAATCAGGAAAAAGCAGTCAGCGCCTTAAAGGATATTTCCTCACCAGACGCTGTGCAGGGGATGACTATGGCGCAGACCAGCACAGTGACGAGCCATATAATTTCTTCGCGGCTGACAGAGGCTTTTGCCATGCAGAATGTTGATATCAGTGTTCCCGTGGCGAGTCTTGCCGATGACAAGACGGAAACAGTCAATGAGGGCCTGAAATTGCAGGCACAGATTGACCAGCCGGTGGAAAATGGCATCTGGTTCAAGACCGCCAAGAATTGGGGCGAACTAAAGGGCGGAGCCAATTATCATGGCACGACTTTTGCTTTGGGCTATGATAAGACTGCCGGAAAAAACTGGCGTGTCGGCGGTTTTGTCAGCTACGGCAGCAGTTCCTTTGCGGCAGGTTCTACCAGCAGCAAATTGACGGATACCCGGCTGGGAGTATATGGCGGCTACAAGCGTGGTGCGCATGAAGGTTTTGTATACCTGAACCATGGCTGGCTGAAAAATGACCTGAGCCGGGGCATAACCGGGATTGGCATGGCAGAAGCTGACTACAACAGCCATCTGTTGGAACTGGGCGGCGAGTATAAATACGACTTACAGGCTGGCAAGGTAAAGACATGGCATATGAGCCCCTATGCAAATATGCAGCTCTCCCGGTTATGGCAGGACGGTTATCAGGAAAAAGGTGCATTTGGGCGAAAGGCGAACAGCGCAGCCAATACGTATTTTGCTATGGGGCTGGGGCTGGAGTTTAAGCGCTATTTGAACAAGGGCAGCTATGCCATGCGCATCGGCGCAAGACACGCTTTCAGCGGTGCAAAACCCCGGGTTACGTTTGGCTATCTCGGTGGAGGCTCTGCCACCTATGAGATGGTCGGACAGCAGGATGAGACCCATATTGTTTTGTCTCTGACTGGTGAAGCAGAATTTTCACCGGGCTGGACGCTGTCCGGTGACGCCGTTCTGGAACGCGGCAGTCACGATAAGGATATAATGTGTGCCCTGACTTTGCGACGGATGTGGTAAACACAGACAGCCGCAGGATATATACAGGAAGTTTTTGTGAGTAGAAGGAGGAATTTCTGATGAAAAAGCGTATTTTGGCTCTGGTGGCAGTTTTGATGCTGGCTCTGTCCGGCCTTTGTCTGGCGCACATGAGCAGTGGCAGTATCAATGGTCTGGTCAGTACGGATGATGGACAGAAAATTGCCATCTACACTGCCGAAGGGTATTCGGTGGCAACGATTATGGAATACCATGTCAATTATCCCTTGGAAGACCACGATGTTATTGAGGCCATCAATGGCTATCTGACGCAGATTGGCCGTGTACGCATCAAGGATATGCACAATGGTTCCAGCCAGAATATCATTCACATTGAGGGCGTAAACCTGACCGAAAGTGAAGCCATGAGCTGGCTGGCACATGGCGGTAAATTTGAATAAGCTTTAAGACGGTATCTTCCCTGCACGGCTAAACTCCATATATACTTGCATAATAGGGCGCTTTTATGTAAAATGTGTATGTAGGTTTATTTCTTTACAAAAATGTAGGACAGGGAGAGGATTGTGCAATGATTATCGGCAGTATGGATACGCTAGACGAAAATCATGTAGATTATCCAGAGATTATTCAGAAGGCCTTGGCCTATTTACGGGATACGGATTTCACCGAAGTTGCCGATGGCAAATATCCTATTGCAGGGGATAAGTGCTTTGCCAATGTGCAGCGTTATAAGACCCGCCATGAGGCGGATTGCAAGCCCGAGACCCATGTTAAGTATGTTGATATTCAATACATGGTGGAGGGCGAGGAGTATATGGGGTGGTGTCCCTACAGCCCGGATTTGGAGCCGCTGGCTCCTTATGATGAAAAAAAGGATGTTACCTTTTATAAGGCTTTGGTTCCCGATAGCAGCATTGTGCTGTCTCCGGGGTGCTTTGCGGTGCTTTATCCCGAGGATGTACACCGCCCTCAGGCAGCGGTTGATGATGTACCCGGCCCGGTAACTAAAGTTGTGGTCAAAGTGGCCGTTGATAGTTTGTGATATACAGGCATAGAGACTCGTGTGCAGCGGAGTCTCTATGCCTGTTTGTCTATATGAGCTTTATGTATTTATCTATGTATCTATGTATGGAGGAAAAGAGCATTCATGACTGTTAGAAGAATTTTCGTAGAAAAACGGCAAGGATATTTTGATACCCCTGCAAGACAGCTGTGCAGTGACCTGAAGGAAACCTTTCAGCTGGACGAATTGAAGGCGGTGCGCATCATTCGTCGCTACGATATTGAGGGCCTGAGTGATGAGGAATTCATGGCGGTGAGAAACATCGTTTTCTCCGAGCCGCCGGTGGATATTGTCTACGAAGAAAAGCTGCCGCATTTTCCCAACTCCCGTATGTTTGCGGTAGAGTACCTGCCGGGGCAGTATGACCAGACGGCAGACTCGGCAGCCCAGTGTGTCCAGCTGGTGACCCAGAAGGAACGGCCGGAAATCCGCGTGGCCAAAGTCATAGTGGTTGTCGGCGACATTGACATGGAAACCTTTGCCAAAATAAAGGATTACTGCATCAACAAAGTGGAAAGCCGGGAGGCCGCACTGGAAAAGCCGGAGACCCTGACCACGGAATATGAAGAACCTGCCAGGGTGGAGGTCCTGGAGAAATTTAACAGTCTTGATGCCGAAAGTTTGCAGGACTTTTGGAAGCAGCGCGGTTTTGCCATGAGTCTGGCAGATTTGGCGTACTGCCAGATTTATTTCCGTGACACGGAAAAGCGTCCGCCGACGATTACGGAGCTGCGTGTTATTGATACCTACTGGTCTGACCACTGCCGTCACACAACCTTTACCACCTCCATTGATGAGGTGCAGATTGAGAAAGGTTACTATACTCCGGCTATTGCCAAGGCTTATACGAAGTATCTAAACTATCGTGATATGCTCTACATGGGCGAAAACCGTGATATGACGCTGATGGATATTGCCGTCATCGGCATGAAAGCCCTGCGCCGTCAGGGAAAACTGGAAGATCTGGATAAGTCTGAGGAAATAAATGCCTGCAGTATCGTTGTGGAAGCCGATATTGACGGAAAAACGGAAGAATGGCTGGTTATGTTCAAGAATGAAACCCATAACCATCCTACGGAAATAGAGCCCTTCGGCGGTGCGGCTACCTGTCTGGGCGGCGCTATCCGTGACCCGTTGTCCGGGCGTTCCTATGTGTATCAGGCCATGCGTGTAACGGGGGCTGCTGACCCACGCCGTCCCTTAAAGGAAACGCTGCCGGGGAAACTGCCCCAAAAGAAAATCACGCTGGGGGCGGCTGCCGGTTACAGTGCCTATGGCAATCAGATTGGTCTGGCTACGGGGCAGGTGCGTGAGGTTTATCATGAGGGCTATATGGCCAAGCGCATGGAAATCGGCGCGGTCATTGCCGCCGCACCCAAGGAAAATGTTGTACGCGAAAAGCCCCAGCTCGGGGATATCATTGTGCTGGTGGGCGGCCGTACAGGCCGTGACGGCTGCGGCGGTGCTACGGGTTCATCCAAGGAGCATACGGAAGAATCACTCACAAGCTGCGGCGCAGAGGTACAGAAGGGCAATCCTCCGACAGAGCGCAAGATTCAGCGCCTCTTCCGCAATCCTGAGGTCAGCCGCATGATAAAGCGCTGCAACGACTTTGGTGCTGGCGGTGTGGCAGTAGCCATCGGCGAATTGGCGCCGGGGCTGGTCATCAATTTGGATGCGGTAAAGAAAAAATACAAGGGCCTCGATGGTACGGAGCTGGCTATTTCTGAGTCGCAGGAGCGTATGGCTGTAGTTATCCGCGCGGATAATCTGGCGAAATTTGCCGCTTTAGCCGATGCGGAAAATCTGGAGGCCACCAAAGTGGCGGAAGTAACCATGGAGCCCCGGCTGGTGATGAAATGGCGCGGCGAAACAATCGTGGAAATGAGCCGCAGCTTTTTGGACACCAACGGTGTACGTCAGCATGTAAAAGCTAAGATAACAAGCCCTGATGAAAACGCCCGTTATCTGCGCCAGATTCCTGCCCGCGTGGAAGCCTGCGGCAAGGATTTGGAAAAAGCATGGCTGGAAAATCTAAAAGACCTGAACGTATGCAGCCAGAAGGGACTGGCTGAGCGCTTTGATTCCACCATTGGCGGCAATACGGTACTGCTGCCCTTCGGCGGCCGCAAGCAGCTGACTCCGGCAGAGGGCATGGTGGCGAAATTGCCCGTAGAAGGCGCAGAAACCAATACGGCCACAGCTATGACCTTTGGCCTTAATCCTGCCATGATGGAATGGAGCCCCTTCCACGGTGCGCTGTACGCTGTGGTGGAGGCTGCGGCGAAAATGGTGGCTCTGGGAGGACGGGCCGAAAAGATACGTCTGACCTTTCAGGAATACTTTGAAAGTCTGGGCAAGGATGAAGTTAAGTGGGGCAAGCCCTTTGCCGCCCTGCTCGGCGCTTTGTGGGCCCAGCATGAATTGGAGATACCGGCCATCGGCGGCAAGGATTCCATGTCCGGCACCTTTGAGGACATTCATGTACCGCCTACCTTGGCAGCTTTTGCTGTCACTACCTTAAAGGCCGGTGATGCCATTTCCCCGGAATTTAAGTATCCCGGCAATAAGGTGTTCTTCCTGCCGGTAGCCAGAGATGCGCAGGATTTGCCTGACTTTGGCAAATTACGGGCTAAGTGGTCGCTGGTCAGCGATCTGGTGGAAAAACACCGCGTCTTTGCCATTCAGAGCGTAGGTCTTGGCGGTGTGGCGGCAGCTGTAGCTAAAATGACTTTGGGCAATGGGATAGGCTTTAAATTTGCCAATCCGCAGGAAAAGAGCAAGCTGTTTACGCCAGACTATGGCGCTTTGCTGCTGGAAGTGTCTGACTCGGAATCACTGGCAGAAACGCTGAAAAACGCCGGTTTTGCAGAACTGGGCGAAACAACTGCCGGCCCCAGCATCGTCTGCGACGATACCGTTATCATGCTGACGGATATCGAAGCTGCCTACACCCAGCCGCTGGAAAACATTTTCCCCACGAAAGTCAAACACTCGGATAAGGAAAAGGCTGTCAATGTGGTGTATAACAAGGGCAATGCTATCCGCTCCAAAACCAGCCTGGCAAAGCCGAAGGTATTTATTCCCGTATTCCCCGGCACAAACTGTGAGTACGATTCTGTACGGGCATGGGAAAAGGCCGGAGCTGAGGCCGGCACCATGGTGGTGCGCAACCTGACGCCCGGTGCAGTAGAAGAATCGGTAGAGGCACTTGTCCGGGGCATCAGCCAGGCACAGATTGTCATGCTGCCCGGCGGTTTCAGCGGTGGTGACGAGCCTGACGGCTCCGGCAAGTTCATCGCGGCAATGCTGCGCAATCCGCGGATTAAAGAGGAGATACACAAGCTGCTCAATAAACGCGATGGCCTGATGCTGGGCATTTGCAACGGTTTTCAGGCGCTCATCAAGCTGGGGCTTGTTCCCTACGGCGAAATTCGTGATTTGGTGGACAGCTCACCGACTTTGACGTATAATAATATAGGCCGTCACGTTTCCTGCATGGTGAAGACCAAGGTGGTATCCAACCTTTCTCCATGGTTCAATAATGTGGAGGTGGGCGATGTACATACCATTGCGGTTTCGCATGGCGAAGGACGGTTCGTAGCGGATAAGGAGATACTTGCCCGTATGAGGGTACGGGGGCAGATTGCGACACAGTATGTAGATGACAGCGGCAATCCGGCCACACAGATTCCCTTTAATCCCAACGGCTCTGTATGGGCTGTAGAGGGGATAACCAGCCCGGATGGGCGCGTTTTGGGCAAAATGGGACATTCGGAGCGCATCGGGCGCTATGTTTCGCGGAACGTTCCCGGTGAAAAGGACCAACAGCTCTTTGCCGCTGGTGTAGCGTATTATAAATGATGAAATAGCATAAAGGGTGCGGTCGGATTTTTCTGGCCGCATTTCCTTGTTAGGAGGAGTTTGCTTTGGTAGGGATTGTCGTTGTATCCCATAATGCAAAGTTGGCTGAAGGCATCAAGGAAATGGCAGAAATGATGGCAAACGGAGTGCAGATTGCTGTGGCCGGCGGTTTGGATGACGGTATTATGGGCACGAGCTATGAAAAGATAAGCAGGGCTGTGGAGTTTGTCTGCGGCCGTGACGGTGCCGTGGTGATTATGGATATGGGCAGCGCCATTATGACCACAGAGCTGGTGCTGGAAAATCTCAAGGACGATGCGGTGAAAATGGCAGATTGTCCCCTGCTGGAAGGAACCATGCGCGCAGCTGCCGTGGCAGCCAGCGGCGCCAGCCTTGATGATGTCGTGGCAGCTGCTGAGGAGACACGCGGCCAAAAGAAGCTGGCGTGACTTAGGTTACGGAGGCAGCTTGACAGGTCAGCTATAATTTAATAAGAATAGCCATGACCAAGGAGGCTGATGATTATCAAATTTATAGAACTGACAAAGGCTGACAAGCCTTTGTTTGATAGATATTTTCGCGCAGGGTACTACGAAAATTCGCATTTTAATTTTACCAACCTGTTCATGTGGCGCAAGCCATATAACGTCCAGCATTGCGAGGAGGACGGCGTTCTCTATATGATCTGCACATGGCAGGGGAAACTTTCTTCCATGCAGCCGCTGTGTCCTGCTGACAAATGGGGGCAGGCCGTACAAAAATTGCAGGCGCATTTTGCCGAGGCGGGGGAAGTGCTGAACTTTACCGGAATCGAAAAAAACTTTGCCCAGTTTTTGGCGTCTTATCCCGGGGGTAAGTTTTCCTTGGAAGAGGACAGGGATAATTTTGACTATGTTTATCTGGCAGATAAGCTCATTACCTTAGCCGGGCGAAAGCTGCATTCCAAGAAGAACCACTTAAACGCCTTCCGCAAGCTCTATCCACAGGCTGAGTATCTGAGCATTACGCCGGAACTTTTGCCGGCCTGCCGGGAGGAACTGGAAAAATGGTATAATGCCCATATCGAGGCGGTGCCGGATTCACCGTTTATCAAATGGGAACGGGATGCCATTCTGGAGCTGTTTGCGGATTGGGATTACTTCCAGCTGAAAGGTGGAGCCTTGCGGCTGGACGGCAGGATTATTGCCTTCAGCTTTGGCGAGCAGCTGAATACCGATACGGTAGTGGTGCATGTGGAAAAGGCTGACCCCAATATCCGGGGCGCTTATCCGGCCATCAATCAGGGCTTTGTAGCCAACTGCTGGGCCGGCATGACCTATATCAACCGGGAGGAAGATATGGGCGAGCCCGGACTGCGCAAGGCCAAGGAATCCTATAAGCCGGAAAAAATGATTGAGAAGTACAATGCTGTCCTGCAAGGCTGAAAAAATGCTTGACAGTGTCATGAAAAAGGCATATTCTAGGAGAGAACTAATTTTATTATTAGCTTTACTCATTTTGGCGAATCGCGCGGCGGTTCGCTATTTTTTCGTCTTTTTCTTGACTTCACGTCCAATCATAGTAAAATTATTTTATGTATATTGGGACGTGTTGATTAAATGAAAGTGGCAGGTGAACACATTCTTTGCAGCAGGCATTAGAACGACAGATATTTTTTCAGGATAATCATGAAGCCTTTGCTCTGTTGGGTGAAGGCGATGAATTTTTACAGGTATTTCGCAGTGAATTTGACTGCCAGTTTGTCAGTCGCGGCGACCGTATGGAAATCATGGGTGAAGGCGCTCAGGTAGAAGCGGCGGCCAAGGTGCTGGAAGAACTGCTGTACCTCTATCGTCAAGGGACGGCTATTACCATGCATGAGGTGCGCTATGGCATCGGCTTGGTAAAGGGCGGCAAAGGGGAAGCACTGCACACTTTGTTTGGGGATACCATCCTCGTTACGGCCCGGGGGCGTCATGTAAGACCCAAGACCTTGGGTCAGCGGCGGTATCTTGACACCATTCGCCATAATGATATAACTTTTGGCATCGGCCCTGCCGGTACCGGCAAGACCTATCTGGCGGTGGTGATGGCCGTGGCGGCTCTCAGAAACCGGGAGGTTCGCAAGATTATCCTCACTCGTCCGGCGGTGGAGGCCGGGGAACGGCTGGGCTTTTTGCCCGGCGACCTGCAGGACAAGGTTGACCCTTATCTGCGTCCGCTTTACGATGCCTTGCAGGATATTTTAGGTCAGGACACCTATACCAAATTCATGGCCAAGGGCTTTATTGAAATTGCACCGCTGGCTTATATGCGCGGCCGCACACTGGAAGACGCATTTATCATTCTGGACGAGGCGCAGAATACTACGGACAAGCAGATGAAGATGTTTCTGACACGTCTGGGCTTCGGCTCCCGTATGGTCATCACCGGCGATTTGGGGCAGGTCGATTTGCCCCGTGGCGTGACCTCAGGCCTCAGAGAAGCTGCCAAGGTGTTGGAGAATGTCAAAGGGGTAGGCATTGTGCGTCTGGCTCCGCTGGATGTTATCCGGCATGAAGTAGTCACCCGGATTGTAGAGGCTTATGGTGCTTACGAAGAAAAGCGCAAACAGGAAAAGAAGAAACAGGAAGAACAACATGGAAATCATCATCAGTAATGAACCCGAGAATTTAGAGGTGCCGCAGGCATATATTGATAATATCCGTACTGCCATTGAAACGGTGGGAAAGCTCTACGGTGTGGAAAACAGTGAAGTCAGCGTAACACTTACGGACAACGAACATATTCATGTGATAAACCGTGAGTACCGCGGTGTGGACAGACCGACGGATGTAATTTCCTTTGCTTTTAATGAAAGCGAGGAGCCGGAAGTATTGGGCGGCAGTGAAGTCAATATGCTGGGGGATTTGATTATCTCGCTGGAAAGAGCCGAAGAACAGGCTGCCGACTACGGCCACAGCGTGCGCCGTGAGGTGGCTTTCCTGACGGTTCACGGGATGCTGCATCTTTTGGGCTATGACCACATGGAAAACGAAGAACGGGAAGAAATGGAAGCGGAACAACGCTTTGTTATGGATAAATTAGGCATTAGCCGCGACTAAAGGAAAGAGGCATACATGGAGCAGACAATGAAATCAGGTTTTATCGCTGTAATCGGGCGTCCCAATGTGGGTAAGTCCACGCTAATCAATGCCCTTATCGGACAGAAAATCGCCATCATGAGTGACAAGCCCCAGACAACAAGGAACCGTATTTTGTGCATACTCACGCAGCCGGATGCCCAGATTGTCTTTTTGGATACGCCGGGCATTCACAAGCCCAAGCATAAACTGGGCGAGTACATGGTCAAGGCCGCTGAAGGCACTTTGAAGGAAGTGGACGCGATTTTCTTTGTGGTGGATGCTACGGAGAAGATGGGGCCCGGTGAGCATTATATCCTGGAGCGATTGCAGGCCACCAAGCGTCCGGTTATTCTGGTGGTAAACAAGCTGGATTTGATTGAAAAGGAACGGGCGCTGCCCATCATCTCCGGCTATACGGAGAAGTATTCTTTTGCCGGGGTGGTGCCTATCTCCGCCAAGGAGGAAATGAATCTTGACAGCCTGCTGACGGAAGCCAAAAAATATCTGCCGGAAGGCCCGCAGTACTATCCTGAGGATATGGTCACCGACCAGCCGGAACGTCTTATCGTGGCTGAACTCATTCGCGAGAAGGCTTTGCATTTGACGCGTGATGAAATTCCCCATGCCATTGCTGTGGACGTGGACGAGATGACCACCCGTGCCAATGATGATGTCTATATCCGGGCTACCATCTATGTGGAACGCGATTCGCAAAAGGGCATAGTCATCGGCGCTAAGGGGGCTATGCTGAAGGAAATCGGTGCGCTGGCCCGTCAGGATATTCAAAATCTCCTTGGCTCCAAGGTGTTCCTTGATTTATGGGTCAAGGTGAAGAAGGACTGGCGTGACAGGGACGGCATCCTGCGCAATCTTGGGTTTGGTGATGAGCGATGAAAGAACGCCTTTCCAAACGTATTTCCCGGCGGTTTATCAACGGCCTCATTCTGTGGGTGCCACTGGCGATTACCTGCTTTGTGGTGCTGGAGACCCTGAATTTTACCGAGGGTGTCTTAGGCCAGCACCTGCCCTTTTATTTTCCGGGCATGGGCATAATCACCCTGCTGCTCATAATTTATATTACAGGCTGGGCTTCTGCCTATTGGGCAGGCAGGCGGCTGATTAACATTGGCGAAAAACTTTTGGGCAAAATTCCCGTGGTGAAGTTCATTTACAACAGTGTCAAGCACTTGTCCACGGCGGTGTTTGAGTCCAACAATATGTTTGACCAGGTGGTGCTGGTGCCCTTTCATCAGTCACAGGCATTGGGCTTCATCATGGCGGATGTACCTCAGGCGCTAAAGGACAAGCTCGGGGATGATTACGTCTGCGTCTTTGTGCCATGGAGCCTTAACATGACCTCCGGTACCAACCTGTTCGTGAAAAAGAGTGACGTGACTTATCTGGATATCAGCAGCGAATCGGCTTTGCAGTATATGCTGACGGCCGGGGCGGTTATGCCGAAGCGCTTGTCAGAAACGGCAATACACGAGGATAAGCAGAATGGCTAGTTATCAGACGGCAGCGGTGGTGCTGGGCTCTAAAAACTGGGGCGAGGCCGACAAGATGGTGACGCTCTTTACGCTGGAAAAAGGTATCGTGGAAGCGGCGGCCTTCGGCTGCAGGCGGCCGCGCAGTCCTTTGGCTGCCGGCATGCAGATGTTTTCCAGCATTGAGGTGCAGCTGTCGGAGGGCAAAAGGGTGGATACGGTGCGGCAGTGCACCTTGAAGAAACACTATAAAAAGCTCAGCGAAGACCTGACGGTGATGGCCTATGGCAGTTTTGTGGCCGAATTCTTACGCGAATTTTTGCCGCCGGGACAGGCAGAGCCGCAGATGTTTGCCCGGCTGCTCTATATACTCGATTCTTTTGAGCTGCGCAATCCCCGGGTGACGGCTTTGATGGCGGTGGTGCAGTTGTTGGAATTCACCGGTATGCAGCTGCATTTTGAGCACTGCGTCCGCTGCGGTAGAGAAATAGAAGGGGCGGCAGGTTTCAGCCTCAGTGAAGGCGGTGCTGTCTGCCGCGAATGCGCCGGACGCCAGCCGGCACAAGGGGATATCTCTGCCGAATTGCGTGCGTTCATTTTGTCGCTGCGTGATTACGACTGGGAAAAAGCGCCGACATTCACCGTTACGGGAACATGCCTGATGCAGGCCGAGAATCTGCTGCTCACATATCTGCAAAATCTTTTGGGAAAGCCTTTGAAATCATTGGCTTTTATCCAGTCATTGTAAATAAACTCCAAGTCAGAAGGACTTTGGAGTTTATTTTTTATCCGTCGCTTTCCTTGACGGAATGAGGTTAATTTGCTAGTCTAAGAAATGTTATGTTGAGAAAATAAATGGAGCAGGGGAGTGGCAGGTTTGGCTAAGATTCGCGATGTGGCAAAGGAGGCCGGGGTATCTGTAGGGACGGTTTCCATGGTTTTAAATCATGCTGATTACGGTTCACCGGCAATTCGGGAAAAGGTGCAGGAGGCTGTAAAAAAATTGCAGTATGTACCAAGTGAGATGGCGCGCAGTTTGTCGCTAAAGCGCACCATGACGGTGGGGATTATTGTGCCGACGGTGGCACATCCATTTTTTGCCGAGCTGGTGGAGGCATTGGAAGAATCGTTATATCATTTAGGCTACAAGACCATGCTTTGCTGTACCCGGCAAAAGGAAAATGCAGAGCATGTCTTTATCGAGATGTTGCAGCGTCAGAACATGGACGGCATTATCATGGGGGCACATTCGCTGGACACGTCTATCTATGAGGGGCTGAAACAGCCGGTTATTGCCTTTGACCGTTACTTAAGCCCGGATATTCCTGTGGTGCATACAGACCATGTGCTCGGGGGCAGATTGGCTGCGCAGGCTTTTTTGCAGCATGACTGCCATCACATCGTGGAGATTTCCGGCTCACAGATGGTCAAGACGCCAGCTGGGGAATATCATCAGGCGTTCAACGAGGTTATGCAGGCGCATGGCGTGCGGACGGATATTGTATCACTGCCGTGGAACGCTTTTGGCTTTGAGGATTCGCTGGAGCTGGCGGAAAAGATTTTTGCCGATTACAGTGATGTTGACGGCATTCTGGGCTCGGATGTATCAATATCCAGCTGTTTGCAGGTAGCCGTCCGTCACGGGATAAAGGTGCCTGAGGACTTGAAGCTGGTGGCTTATGATGGTACTTTTATTACCCAGAATGGTATTTGCAGGCTTACAGCTGTACGCCAGCCCATTGCCGAACTGGCTGAGGTAGCGGCCCGCAAGATAGTCGGTCTTATAAATGGCAAGGCAGACGATTTGCCTTGGGTGCTGCCGCCGTCATTGCTGCCGGGGGAGACTTGTTAAGCTGCAGATCTTCCCTGACAGCTGGCCATGCTGACGGCTATAGCTTAAATTATCAGAATACAATCAAAAAAAAATATATTACAAACCCATTGACAATCGACCTAAATAAGTCTAAAATACTTTTTGAACCGGTTCATTGAACCGGTTCAAAAAGAGGAAGTACGAAAATCTTGATGAAACAAGGGAGCGCATGTTTATGAAAAAGCCTATACCAATTACGAATCAGAGATACCGACTGGGCTATCACCTGATGACCCCGGGGGGATGGATGAATGACCCCAATGGTTTCTCGTTTTTTAAAGGCTGGTATCATATATTCTATCAGTATTATCCTTACGAAGCGCAGTGGGGGCCGATGCATTGGGGCCATGCCCGCAGCCGCGATTTAGTGCATTGGGAGACGCTGCCGATAGCTTTGGCACCGGATGAAAACGAGAACGGCTGTTTTTCCGGCAGCGCGGTGGTTTATGACGATAAGCTCTGGCTCATCTACACAGGCCATCATACACCTAACGCTGTTGACCCGGAAGATTTCTATCAGGATCAAAGAGTGGCATGGAGCGAGGATGGCATTAACTTCACGAAGTACGGCGCTAATCCGGTCTTAAAGACACCGGCAGGCAATACCAAGCATTTCCGTGACCCGAAAGTCTGGCAGGAAGGCGATACCTTCTACATGGTGCTGGGCAGTCAGGATGCAGACGGCCTTGGCCGGGCGCTTATCTACAGCTCCAAGGACTTGCTGCATTGGGAACTGGCAACGGAACTCAGCAAGGCGGCAGCCAAGGACACGGAGGGCTATATGTGGGAATGCCCCGATTTCTTCCATCTGGACGGCAAGGACATTCTGTTGATGTCCCCACAGGGGCTGGAAGCAGACGGTGACCGTTTCCGCAATTTAAATCAGACAGGTTATCTGCTGGGCAAGGTGGAAGATAAGAAACTGAAGCACAATGGCTTCGTGGAGATTGATAACGGCCATGATTTCTATGCGACGCAGACCATGCTGACCCCGGATGGCAGGCGGATGATGATTGCCTGGATGAATGCCTGGGATTCGCCCATGCCGGAAATTGAAGATGGCTGGGCCGGAGCGCTTACGTTGCCGCGTGAGCTTTCCGTAAAAGATGGCCGCGTTATACAGAAACCGGCCAGAGAACTTACGGGGCTGCGGCAGGAGATGTTGTTATCCGGCGCGCTGGAAACTCAGCATGATTACAAGCTGGGCCGTCTGGCGGAACTGGAACTGACCTTTACCGAAAAGGCGGAAGGCGTACTGCTCCTGCTGACCGATGGCGATAAAAGCCTGCAGCTAAGTCTGGAACCGGGCGGACGCTTTGTGTTAAACCGCAATACGAAGGACGGCGAACGGGCGGCGGTATTAACTTCGGGCGCACCGCTTAAGTTGCAAATCTTTATCGACAGAAGTTCGGCAGAGATATTTGTGGCTGATGGCGAACTGACGTTCACTGAGCGTATTTATTGGGAAAATGATGTAAGCTGCCGCCTGCTCACCAAGGCTGCTAATCAGGTTAAGGCTTGGCGGCTCGAAAGCGAGAGCAATCAGTATTGATTTAGAGAAACCAAAAGGGGACGATAATCATGCAAAACATTTTTACGAAGGCATTGCGTAATCCGTTTTATCGGACGGGTTCACTGGAAATACTTTTATTCTTTGCCGGCTGGGGGATTTGGTGGTCCTTCTTCCAGATTTGGCTGACGACCAAACAGGGCTTTTCGGGAGCTCAGGTCGGCACGATTTACACGTTTGGTTCGGCCGTAGCGCTGGTACTGATGTTTGTCTACGGTTCGCTGCAGGATAAGCTCGGATTGAAAAAACACCTGCTCATTGCCATGGTGGGCTGTCAGGTGATGCTGGCACCGTTCTTTACATGGGTGTATGTGCCTATGCTGGAAAGCAACTTTTACGTTGGTGCTATGGTCGGCGCGGTGTATCTGGCTGTAGCTTATTTAGCCGCCTGCCCGGTCTTTGAGGCCGTGACGGAAAGACTTAGCCGCCGCTACAGTTTCGAGTATGGACAGGCCCGTGCCTGGGGTTCCTTTGGTTATGCAATTTCGGCTTTGGCTGCCGGTTTCCTCTTCACTATCAATCCGTATCTGGTATTTTGGACGGGCTCTGCGGTGTCGGCTGTATTGCTCGCGGTGCTGCTCCTGATGAAGCCGGAAAACAATGAGGCCAATGTCGCGGAGTATGAGAACAGTGAGGAACGCAATAAGGCGGTTAAATCTCCCTCAATCAAGGAAATCATTCAGGTATTTGGCATCTTTGATGTTTGGAAAATCATTATCTTTGTTATTCTTAGCTGGACTTTCTATACCGTATTTGACCAGCAGATGTTCCCCGAATTCTTCACGCGTTTCTTTGCTACCCCGGAAGAAGGTCAGCAGGCTTATGGTATATTGAACTCTGTGCAGGTATTTTTGGAATTCCTGATGATGGGACTGGTGCCGGTGCTGATGAAAAAAATCGGCGTGCGTCATTCGCTGCTGCTGGGCTGTCTGATTATGATCTGCCGTATCGGCGGCTGTGGTCTGGCCTCAACTCCTTTGGGCATTGGCCTCATTAAGCTCTTGCATGCTCCGGAAACGGCACTCTTTGTACTGGCTATCTTCCGCTATTTCACCCTGCATTTTGATACCCGTGTATCGGCTACCCTCTATATGGTTGGCTTCCAGATTGCAGCTTCTGTCGGCGGCATCATCTTCTCCGTACCGCTGGGCAGCCTGCGTGACAGCATCGGTTATCAGAGCACTTTTTTGACGATTGCCGGGATTGTCATGGTGGCAACCTTTTATGCCTTCTTCATTCTGAAAAAGGATGATAAGGATGTAGAAGGCCAGCCGTTGGAAGCTTGAAGCATTGGTGACAGGAAGCGCCGCATTAAGGGCGCTTCCTTATGCGGAGGGAGAAAGCATAATGAAGAAGAAATTACTCATGGGCGGCTTGCTGCCGGCACTGGTATTAGGTACATACGGCGTGGCCGGGGCACAGCCGGCAGCCATGGATACGCTGACGGCGATGGAACAGAATCCGGAGACCGTAAATCAGGCAAAGGCTGCGACTGAACCGGTAACCCAGGAGTCCTTGCAGGAAATGCGCAGACAGCTGGAGGAGCAGCTGCAGCAGGCCCAGGAACTCCAAAACAGATTAAATGCCCAGCTGGGCAGCTTGGAAAAGCGCATGAAAAAGGTGGAGAAAAAGACCAATGACCCGCGGCTGAACCTTTATGGTTATGCACGGCTGAGATATAATAAGCATCAATTTGCTAACTATACGGAAAGAGCCGACCAGCAGTTGTATGTCAATTTCTACACGGATTATCATATCAATGACAAGTGGTCCATCAAAAGCGAGATGGAGATAAACAATAATTTCACAGATAATACAGTCAACGATGGTTCGGAAAGCTTAAAAATCTATCAGGCTTACGCTGAGAGATACTTTGGCGATGGTTCGGTGAAACTGGGCAAGTTCTATCTTGGTTCGCCCTATCTCATGACCATGGATGAAAAGGTGAATGGTTTCCAGATAAACTGGGGAACACCGCTTAAGTGGGGCCGGGCGCAATTAACCTTAAGTGCAGGCAATACCTACACTCGGCAGGGAATTTTAGCCTATAAATCCGATGGTAATCTGCTTTCCTGGAATGATAAAGACGGTAGCAATGATTTTCGCGTGGTATCTATGATGGGCACGATACCTGTAGCTAAAAATACAAATCTTGTATTCCATTATGGTGAGACGAAGGATCGCAAGAACGACTATAGGATGAAGATGCATTCAATAGGCTTTGACACCAAGCTGAATCGTGACTTGAAGCTTTCAGCAGCTATTGCCAAGTCAGATGCAGACTTTGCCAATAAATCGCATATGATTAAGCTCCAATATAAAGAGGCAAGGCCGGATATACCGGGTTCCTATGATATATACGTAAAAAAATATCTGCAGCGGATACATACCGGTCTTGATAAACTGTTCTATGATGATATTGAATATCCAACGGCTGCTCGTTACGATGATGGTATGCCGGGAGGTTATTATGAAAATCGCGTCACTGAATTTAATGGTCTGCGCGTAGGCATTGACCTGGTACCGGTCAAGAATTCCAAATTGATGCTGAATTATACTTTTGGCGATATGGGGGGAACAATTCTTCCTGAAGATAAGAAATATTCCTGGACTGGTAAGAAATATGACTACAGCTTCTTCCGCGCCGAGTGGCAGTTCTACTTTTAAAGCATGTCAGTGAAAGGATATGGTTTGGCAATGAAAAAGAAAAAAATCCTGGCTGCGGTACTGGCTGCAACCAGCATCTATTGGGGAGCAGGCACAGAGGATGCCAGCGCCTATCAGTCGATTTTCCCGAATACGGGCTACAGCTGGGTAGGGGATACCATGCCCTTCTACGACGGCGAAAACTTCCGCATCTTTTATCTGGAGGATTTACGGGACGGCGATATGGGCTTCCATCCTTGGAGCCTCATGACCACCAAGGATTTCACGGAATATCACAATGACAGCCGTGTCATCCCCTATGTCAATGAGGAATTTGCCCCGGACGGAGCCTTGGGTACTGGCTCCGTGGTGCAGGATAAGGATGGTCTCTACCATGCTTTCTACACCGGTTTTAATTGGCGCACCACCCCTAGAGAGCATATCATGCATGCCATCAGCCGGGATTTGGTCAGCTGGCAGAAACTGCCGGAGGATTCTTTCCAGGGCAGCAAGCCCTACATCTATGATGATACGTTCCGTGACCCCAATGTATTTTACAATGCGGACTATGATGAATACTGGATGCTGATTACGACACGCAATCAAAAGCCCTGCGGCGTAATCGCCCTGTATACCTCCAAGGATCTCAAGCATTGGGAGGACAAAGGCGTATTATTTGAAAACGATATGGGCAGCGATGCCAATATGGAATGTCCGACACTCGTAAAGTATGGCGATTACTGGTATCTGACCTTCTCCGACCAGTGGCCGGCTCGTGTGGTGCATTACCGTATGGCCAAGGATTCCAAGGGCCCCTTTGAGAAACCGGCGCAGGATTATTTTGATGCCAGTGGTTTCTATGCAGGCAAATTGGCGCAGGATAAGAATGATCTCTATCTTGTGGGGTGGACGCCGACTAAGTGGGATGGACTTGATAACCGTCCGACCGACTGGGCAGGAAATATGGTAACGCATCAGCTTAAACAGCGTGCAGACGGTACGCTGTACCCGGTGCCGGTGACAAAGGTTACGGAACGTTTACATAAGGAAGAGACGTTGACACCGCTGACGCAGAGTGGGAATGTGACTGCGGCAGACCGTGACTATCACTTCAGCGGCAATGGGTATGCTGATGTGGTGATGCCTAAGCTGAATGGTATCAGAAAAATCACAGGACGTTTTACGCCGTCAGGACAAAAGGGCAAATTCGGACTGATGTTCAATGTCGGCCCCCGGCAGACAGGTTCACTCAATCTTGTTTTTGACCAGTCAAAACAGCAGGTGGCCTTCTACAATACCGATACGGCTAAGATAAACAAGGCCAAACCGGAACTTTCAGTACCTGTCAGTCTCCAGCCGGGAGAAAGTTATGATTTCACCCTGCTCATTGATGACACGGTAGCTGTCCTCTATGTCAATGACCAGATGGCGCTCAGTACGCGCATGTATGCGCTGCCGGAGCATCAATGGGGAATTTTTTCCACAGATAGCGAAGTTTCCTTGACAGAACTGCATAGCAGTACGTTTTAACTAAATTACCGTCAACAGACTTTGAGAAAAGACTGTTGACGGTAATTTTATTTTATCATTTAAATAAAAGCATCAATAATAGCAGGAGAAACTTGTTTACTGTAGAAGAATAACTATATTAAAGAAAAATGATAAAAAATGTACAACTAATAAGGAGGCAGTGCAGATGTTGGATTCCAGACAGGCAGGTTTTTCACTATTAGGGGTGCTTATCGCGGTGATGATTATTGGCATTATGGCGACGATGGCAGTGCCCCGGTTTTCCGCAATGCTGGTGACGGCCAATACGGCCAAGATTCAAAGCGACCTGAATACTTTGGATGCGGCCATTGCAGTTTATCAGCTGGAGAAGGGGACTGTGCCCAGCAAGATAGAGGATTTGTCGCCGTACATCAGCAATGTGGATAATCTGAGGCCGCCAACAGGCAAATGCCGTCTGGTCACTACAGGGGTGACGCCGATTAAAGCCACGGCCTATGCGGTAACAACTGATGACAACAGCAAGACTGCTAACGAGGGCGTCAGGGCAACCTGCGATGGACACAAGGCGGAGGAATTCGGCAATGGCACAACTACCGCACAGCCATGATATACCATGGACTTTTAGTTTCAGCTTGTGGCAGGATTTTCGGGAGAGCTGGTGCCTGCTGATGGCAGCTGTCACATTGGCGCTGCTCAGCCTGCCGCTAGAGAAATTCTTTCTGGCATGGCTGCTGGCAGCGGTACTGGTTTTGCTGGCTCTGGGCGATTACCGTTACGGATTGTTGTATGATTCGCTGGTGGCGCTATTGTTTGTTTTAGGTGCTGCACCCTTGTATATGTCGGTGGTCAGCCTGACCTCTGCATTTGTGGGCAGTCTTTTGGGCGGCGGCCTGCTCTACGCGGTCAGGCAGTTATCCCACGGCGGTCTGGGGCTTGGGGATGTGAAACTTTTGGCAGCGCTTGGCCCATGGCTGGGGTGGCAGAATATTATCCTCTGCCTGCTGCTTGCTTCGTGTCTTGGTGCTGTCTATGGCGGTGTTTTGCTGCTTCGGGGAAAAATGCCCCGGCAAGGTGTCCTGCCCTTTGGCCCCTTTCTGGCTTTGGGGGCAGTTATCGCCTTTGCCTGGGGGGATAGCTGCTGGAACTGGTGGGAGGGCGTTTATGTCAGTATCTGGTAGAGGACAGCAGGGCGGCATGCTGGTGGAAGTCATGCTGGTTGTTCTGGTGGCCGCAGTGCTGGCAGCGGCAGCCTTTCCCGGTGTGTGCAAAGTTTATCGGCAGGCAGCGGTGGAATATGAGGCCGAACACCTGCTGGCCGATATACGCAGGTGTCAGTCACTCAGCCGGGTTACCGGCAGTAGCGCATGGAATTACGGGGCGGACACATCTGCGGATACCTTTGTTCATGTAGTATTGGAAAAGGGTAAATACACAATGCTCGCCGGTAACATGAAGATTATCGACAGTCATGCTTATCTTGCAGGGATAAAGGCGGTCAAGGAAGATAAGAAGAGCTACTCTGCCAAGGCAGATATTGCTTTTTCTCAGGAGGGGACGCCGCGGAGTGTAGAATCCATGATGACTATTTTCATTTATTATCAGGGCTATGAGCAGGAAGGACGGCGGATTATGATTAGCAAGGGCGGACGTATCAGAATGGAGCGTGGCCGTCATGAGGGCTGACGGGCAGCGCGGATATTTTTTATGGGAGGCGCTGCTGCTTACAATGGTGCTGCTGTTTATGACGGCGGCAGCCGGTCTTTATGTTCAGGCGGTACGGCTGAAAAACACCGGGACAGCGGCGGTGGCGGTGAATTTTCTGGCGGGCAGCCAGCTGGCTTATCTGCAGGCGGAACTGGATAGGACAGGCTCTTTGCCGGCGGAATGTGATTATTTAGGGCCTGACGCAGATTTGACACAGAACCTGATTGAGTATCAGGTCTACAGCCGGCAGCAGGCTGAGGGAGAAATCATGCAGGCTGAGGTCTTTGTAGCATGGAAGGGGCGTGGCGTAAGTGGCAGCCGGGAATTTTACCGCAGTCTGGTGCGGCACTGACAGGCAGGCAGGCTTTGTCACGCTGGAAGGGCTGGTGTCCGTTCCCCTGCTGACGCTGCTGCTCATGACAATGACGGCCATGCTTATGTTGAGTTTGCGGACATATTTTACCACGCTGGCTGATGCGGAACTGGCTCAGGAAGTGCAGATGGCAATGGTCAGGCTGCAAGGGGAGGCCCTAGCCGGAATGGAGATAAAACCTTTGCCGGGCCATCGTCAGGGGATTACGTTGCGGCGGCATACCAATCCTCTGCGGACGGATAAGGATAATTCCCTGTATATGGATATCAGCTATTATCTGCATGAAATGACGGGCACCGACAAACTGGTACGAGGGGATGCCGATGCTCCTCTGACCGGTGACCACGGACTGGCCCGGGTCACCATTACGGATTTTACAGCTGACAGGGATGGAGAGTGCCCCGACGTATATAATCTGCGGCTGACAGGCAAAAGTGAGGTAACAGGCCATGAATACACTCTTTCCACCGCTGTGTATATCTACACGCCCAAAGCACAGGCACACTAGCCAGCAGGGGATTATTTCCTGGGTGGCTCTTGTCTGGCTGCTGGTCATGCTGCTTTTGGGACAGGGGCTGTTATACTTTGTTCAGCAGGGAGCAAGGCAGGCCGGTGATTTTAGCCGGGAAACGGAGCTGCGGTTCAGGGCGGAAAGCGCCGTGGAGGAAAATTATCTGGCGCTTAAAAAACGCACGGCAGAGCTGGACAGGCTGAGGACCAAAGAGAAAATATCCTTGGGGACAACGGGCACTAAAGAACAGGCGGTGACAGGCTATGCTTTAAAGGATAATGACCGCATCTACATAATCGCCACGGCTTTTGACCGGCGGACGGATTTTGGCAAGGCAACAGAGCAGCATGTTATGGCTAAGGGTGTACTGAAAAAGGAGGGTGGAAAATATGTTTGGCTGGGCTGGGCGCCTTAGAAATTTCTTTACTCTCCATGACAGGGAATATGTGCTGCTTTGTCCACAGTTTGGTGCAGGCTGTGGTTTGCTGCATTTAGCGCGCAGTGAGGAGACTGCGGAAAAAACAGCAGACTGGCTGGTGCAGGATTGTATCTGCGAAGCGGCGGCAGAAAATTTTGCGGAGTGGGCGGCGTTGCAGCTTTTAAGGCATGGCTGGCAAAAAATCCCTGTGCTTTATCTGGTGCCTGCTGCGGAAGTCTTTGGTTATGTGGTGAAATTGCCGCCGCAGCTCGGCAAGCAGGAATGGCAGGAGGCAGCTTATTGGGAACTGGATGCCAGCCTTGGGGAACGGGGCTTGGCGGCAGAGTCTTTCCATGTACGCAGCCGGCTGATACCGGAGCAGGATAACTGCGCCTTTACCGCCGCCGTGCGCAAAGATTACCTGCGCGAGGTACAGGCTGATTTTTTGGCGGCAGAAGTGACGCTGGCTGATGTGCTTATTGCCGGGAACTGGGGCAGTATATCTGCTGCAAAAGCAGGCTGGCATTATGGAACGGGCTTAACGCCGCTGGCAGACGCAGAAGAGAGTGAAGCATTGACGCAGGTCATGCAGAGCTTTTTGGGGTACGCTGAGTGCCGGGAGGAGCGGCTGCCGGGCTTATGGGAGCGGAAACGGGAACGGCTGGCTTACGGCAGGGGGGGC